>Ga0111539_10002331_pt1 | contig 25279 bp, 19 predicted proteins | sample RhiMethybrSRZTD1_FD_79667 | JGI IMG/M metagenome (GOLD analysis project Ga0111539, IMG submission 79667) | Populus rhizosphere microbial communities from Tennessee, USA - Rhizosphere MetaG P. TD hybrid SRZTD1 (version 2) (version 2) | ecosystem: Host-associated > Plants > Roots > Rhizosphere >...
CCGAGGAGTATCACGTCATGCGCGTGCTCGCGAACCTCGAGACCGTGAACACCTATGAGGGAACGCACGACATCCACGCGCTGATCCTTGGCCGCGCGCAGACCGGCATCCAGGCATTTTTCTGATCCCTCGGGATCATGGACCTCATCACCACCGCGTTTCTGGTCGGCACGGGAGTCGTGGCCGGAATCATCGCAGCCATGGTCGGCGGCGCAGCAGTGGTGATCTATCCGGTGCTGATCGCAACAGGCGTGTCGCCGCAACTCGCAGCCGTTTCAAATCTTGCCTCGGTGATGCCGGCGACGATGCTCGCCGCCCTTTCCGATCGCTCGCAGTTGCCGCCCTTCAATCGCGCGTTCATCGGACTGATCATCGCATCAGTGATCGGCGCGGGCGCGGGAGCCGTGTTGCTGCTGCTGACGCCGGAGCGCATGTTCGCGCAAATCGTGCCGCTGTTGATCGGATTTGCGACCCTTCTCTTCGCATTCGCGGAACGGATCACGCGCTGGCTGCGCGCGCGCGCCGAGGGCCGCGGTCATGACATCACATTCAATCTTGCCAGCCTGAAAGTCGTGCTGCCCGTGTCGTTTTACGGCGGTTATTTCGGCGCTGGCGTGGGCATCCTGATGCTTGGTGTGTTCTCGCTTGCGACCGGCGGCGATTATCGCGCGGCGAATGTCGCGAAAAATTTCGTCTCCAGCCTCAATGGCCTCGCGGCCACGCTGGTTTTTGCCATGCATGACGCGATCCTGTGGCCCCAGACCCTGGCGCTTGCTGCCGGCACCATCGGGGGAGGATTGATCGGTGGCTATGCCGCCCGCGTGATCCCGCGCAATGCCGTGCGTTTTCTGATTGTCGGTGTCGGCGTGGCGCTGACAGTGGCGCTCGCGCGCCGTTACTGGTTCTAGGTGGCGATCGATTGCACGCTGTACGCAAGCGCTGCGACGCGCGCGGTCATCGGGCTGGCCGGATTTGCGAGCGGGTCGATCACCGTGAAGTGATTGGTATTCGCGATCTCCTCGTAGCGCGTCAGGGCCATGCCTTGCTGCCAGGCTTCTGCGACCGTTTTGCTCTGGCGCAGGAACTCGCTCGATTCGAGCGCGCCGACGATGGCATCGAGACTGCGGCCCGCGGGAACCCGCCAGAAGAGCGGCGATACGCGGCGCGCCTCCGAATCGTCAAGTCTCAAGTCTTCGTTGATTGAAATGCGGGTCAGCGGCGTTAGATCGAACACGCCGGATATTGCATAGGCCGCGGGAACCAGGTCGGCCGGCGCGTCGGAGGCAAAGACCTTCCAGTCGGTCGCTGCCATACAGGCGGCAAGATGACCGCCGGCGGAATGGCCGTAGACGAGAATGCGCTGGCGTCGCCTGCGCCAGAGCATCAGGCAGGCCGCGCGCATCTGCTCGATGATATCGGCGATCGATACCACCGGACAAAGATCGTAACCGACCACCGCAACGCTCACGCCGCGCGCGTTGGGCCCCGCCGCCATCTGCGAAAATGACGCCGGTTCAAGCGAGCGCCACCAGCCGCCGTGAATGAACACGGCGAGCGGTGCCTTGTCGTCGTCTTTGGCGGAAAAAAGATCGATCGTCCGCCGCGACGACGGGCCATAGGAAATCCCAAGTTTTGCGTTTTGAGCCGCCGCACGATAGGCCGCGCCCTCGCGCTGCCAGCGTGCAAAAATTTCCGGATGCTCGGGGACGCGGGCGCGGTTGTTGTATTCGACTTCGTAGTCGACGGTCATGATAGGTCTCTTGGTAATCCTCTTGGCAATTCCCTAGGCAATTCTTTTGGTATTCTCTCGCGGCGGGCAAAAGCTCGGCTTTGCGCCGGGTCGAAACGGCGTTATGTCTTAGCCATGAAAATCGAATGCAAGCAAATGCGCAAGGTATCTCGATGGCACTGACCGCGGTTGTGCCCCTTGAGCTGCCGGTCGACGGGCGCCAGTCAGAAACTGCGTCGGCCGTTGCGCGCGGCACCGCGCGGCTCCTGCACGCGTACGGGCGCTGCGTTGTCAGCGAACTGCCGCTGCCGTCCGGGCGCCGCGCCGATCTGGTGGCGCTCGATCCGGGCGGCGAAATCTGGATCGTCGAGATCAAGTCCTCGATCGCGGACTTCCGCGCCGACCAGAAATGGCAGGATTATCGCGCCCATTGCGACCGATTGTTCTTCGCCACTACGGTCGAGGTGCCGTGCGAGATTTTCCCACCCGACACCGGTCTCATCGTGGCCGATGCCTTTGGCGCCGAATTCAGATGCGAGGCGCCCGTCCACAAGCTTGCGGCTGCGACACGCAAATCGATGATGTTGCTGTTTGCGCGCGCCGCGGCGCTGCGGCTGCAATCGCTCGCGGACCCGACCGGGCCTTATGGGGACGTGAGCTGACGATCAGCGCGGCGCGCGCTTGGCCAGAATACGCTGCAACGTGCGCCGATGCATGTTGAGCCGGCGTGCGGTTTCCGAAACGTTGCGGCCGCACAACTCATAGATCCGTTGGATGTGCTCCCAACGCACGCGATCAGCCGACATTGGATTTTCCGGCGGTTCGATCTTGGTATTATCCAGCGCCAGCAGCGCGGTCACGACGTCGTCGGCATCAGCGGGCTTCGCCAGGTAATCCACGGCGCCGAGCTTAACGGCATTCACCGCGGTGGCGATATTCCCGTAGCCGGTGAGAATGATGGCGCGCGCGTCAGGCCGGCGATTCTTGAGCGCGGAAATCACGTCAAGACCGTTGCCGTCATCGAGCCGCATGTCGACCACGGCATAAGCCGGCGCGGCCTTCTCGACCTGCAGCAGGCCCTCGGCGACCGAATCCGCGGTCGTAACGATGAAGCCGCGTTGCTCCAGCGCCTTCGCCAAACGTTGCGAAAACGACTGATCGTCCTCGACGATCAGCAGCGATCGCTCACCAGGGATTTTAATCTTGGCCGCCGGGTTGGCGGTCTCACTGATCAGGGCGTCCACGATGTCACCTCGACAATCTAAGTTTAGGCCTATCGTACCGCGCGGGGCCGTTCAATCACACCGCAAAAATTAGTGATCGGAGTGGAGATCTCAAGCCGTTGCGAACGTCAACGGCCGCTCGAAATCGCTGCGACTCCAATGGAGTCGGACGGTTGCGCCGCGTTCGGGCGCGGGCCGGTTTTCAAGCGAAAGGGTCGCCCCCGCGCGTTCCAGCAGCGTCTTGGCGATGAAGAATCCGAGCCCTAGGCCCGCCGGCTCGTCGCCGGTGTCCTGCGGATGCCCGCGACGGCTGGTAACGTAAGGTTCCCCAATCCGCCCCATGATTTCCGGCGCAAATCCGGGGCCGTCGTCGCTGATGGTCACTTCGACGGCATCGTCGGTCCAGCGTGCGTCCACCAAAACGCGATCGTTGGCAAAGTCGACAGCATTTTCCAGAAGGTTCCCGAGACCGTACAGAATTGCCGGATTGCGGGCGCCGACCGGCTCGGAGCCGAGATTGTCCGGCGCGTTCACCTCGATGGCCACGCCGAAATCCCGATGTGGCGCCACTACTTCTTCGATCAATGCGGTGAGTCGCATGCGGTCGAAGGGCTCGCCGCCGCCGCCCGCGGATAGTTCGGTGATTTTTGCCAGGATGTCCCGGCAGCGAGTCGCTTGCTCACGCAAGAGCCGCACGTCGTCACCGTGCGGTGCATTCGGCGCGATTGCGCGCTCGAGTTCCTTTGCGATCACCGAAATGGTCGAGAGCGGCGTGCCAAGTTCATGCGCGGCGGCGGCGGCGAGACCGTCAAGCTGCGAAAGGTGCTGTTCACGCGTCAGCACCAGTTCGGTCGCGGCCAGTGCGTCCGAAAGCTGACGCGACTCTTCGGTGATCTGCCAGGCATAGACGCCGATGAACCCGATCGCGAGCAGGATGCAGAGCCAGACGCCCATCATATAGATCGGCGGTAGCTGCAGTGGGTCATCGATGTCCCAAGGCAACGGGTAATGCACGAAAACAAGAACCGTGGAGCAGACCACCGCAAACCCGCCGAGGATCAGTGTGAAACGGGGCGGCAGCGCGGTCGCCGACAACAGAACCGGACCGAGAAAAAGAAATGCGAAGGGATTCTGCAGCCCTCCGGTCAGAAACAGAAGCACCGCCAGTTCGGCAATATCGAAGGCCAGCAGCCAAGCCGCGCGGTCGGGTTCGAGACGCTGTGTAATATGAAAACGAAGCCGTAACGCGACGTTGAGCCATGCTGCCAGTGCGATCACGCTAAGGCAGGCATAGACCGGCAGTTCGAACTCCAGACCGTAATAGACGACGAGCACGGCGGTCGTCTGGCCGATGATCGCGAGCCAGCGCAGCCGCACGAGCGTATCGAGGCGCACGTTGCGGTGCGGGTGATGCTGGGCATATCCGAGCGCAGGCATGCAGCCAGTGTAAGGTCTGGGGTTGCTCTGTAGAAGTGCAGAGACAGCGCAGGAATCGGCCCTTGCGCTTTCTGCGGCGGGGCGTCACATCTGCACCGTTATGGACGTGCAGCAAACGCCTGCAATTGCCGTCGATCGCCTGGTCAAGCGCTACAAGGGCGTGGAGGCGGTCGATGGCATTTCCTTTCGGCTGGCGGCGGGCTCGATTACAGGGCTGCTCGGCGGCAATGGCGCCGGCAAGACCACGACAATTGCGATGATCATGGGACTCGTCAGCCCGACGTCCGGCATTGTCAGAGTGCTGGGCGCAGAGATGCCGCGCGAGCGGTACCGTGTGCTGCATCGGATGAATTTCGAAAGCCCGTATGTCGACATGCCGATGCGACTGACGGTGCGTCAGAATCTTTCGGTCTTCGCGCAGCTCTACGCTGTGCCGGATATCGGCGAACGTATCGCAAGCCTTGCTGCCGAGCTGGATCTGATCGAGTTTCTCGATCGGCCAACCGGCAAGCTTTCCGCCGGACAGAAAACGCGCGTATCGCTGGCGAAGTCACTCCTCAACAGGCCCGAGGTTCTGCTGCTGGACGAGCCGACCGCTTCACTTGATCCGGATACGGCGGATTGGGTGCGCACGCGCCTTGAGCAATACCAGGCCGAAAATGGCGCAACCGTTCTGCTCGCCTCGCACAACATGAATGAAGTGGAGCGCCTGTGCGAGCGCGTGATCATCATGAAAAAAGGTCGGATCGAAGACGACGATACGCCGGCGCATCTACTTGCACGCTACGGTCGTGAGAACCTGGAAGAGGTGTTTCTCGACGTGGCGCGCGGCCGCCGGCAGAGCGAGGCCGCGCAATGATGCGCACCGATACCGGAATGGACTTCTCGCTCAATCGTGTCAGTGCGATGGTGCGGCGCTATTGGTACCTGCTGCGCTCGTCGTGGCCACGTATCCTCGACCTCATCTATTGGCCGACCGTGCAGATGCTGATGTGGGGTTTTCTGCAGGTTTACATTTCACAGAATGCCGGATTTTTCGCGCGCGCGGGCGGCGTATTCATCGGTTCGGTCCTGCTCTGGGATATCCTGTTCCGCGGCCAGCTCGGTTTCTCGATTTCTTTCCTTGAGGAAATGTACGCGCGCAACCTGGGCAACCTCATGATGTCGCCGCTGCGGCCGGCAGAATTCCTGCTGGCGCTGATGATCATGAGTATCGTTCGCCTTTCGATCGGCATGATTCCGGTTTCGATTCTGGCCATCGTCTTTTTTGGGTTCAATCTCTGGGCGCTCGGTCTGGCGCTTGCGGCTTTCTTTGCAAACCTGATCCTGACGAGCTGGTCGGTCGGCATTTTTGTCGCCGGACTCTTGCTGCGGAACGGTCTCGGTGCCGAGAGCATGGCCTGGACGATCATGTTTCTCTTTCTGCCGCTGACTTGCGTCTACTATCCGGTCACCGTTCTTCCCGATTGGTTGCAGTACGTGGCCTGGGCGCTGCCGCCGACCTACGTTTTCGAAGGTATGCGCGCGCTGGTGATCGACCATGTGTTTCGCGCCGATCTGATGATCGAGGCTTTTGCGTTCAATGTCGTCCTGTTCGCAGCTGCATCATTGGCCTTTTTCACGCTTCTGCGGAGCGCACGTATCCACGGATCTCTTTTGCAAACCGGCGAGTAGCAGAAAAAAGCCTGTGTTCTTTGGGACTTAACTGCCTCTTTCGCGTTGTAAACCTGACGCGAACAACTTATCTCTATGTTGACGGTATGGATGAAAAACGACAGTCTGCCGCACCGCAGCGAGGGTCGGGGGACTCCATGGCAATAGGCGAATTCGGCGGAGCGGCAACGCTCTCCGCCCAAGGGGGCGCGTTTCTCGCGACGCCTATGTATTGGTTCTACGAGCTGGGCCACGCCGCACTCAATCCGTCGCGCGCCTTTGCGGATGCGACGCGTCTGTTTTTCAAGAATCCTGCCAACCCGCTCGCGCACACCGCCTACGGAAAATCGATCGCGGCGACGATGGAGCTGTTCGAGCGTTCGACCCGCCGCTACCGAATGCCGGAATGGGGAATCGATTCGACCACCGTTGGCGGCGAGAGAGTGGCGGTGAACATCAAAAGCATCTGGCAACGTCCGTTTTGCCGATTGCTTCATTTCGAACGTGCATTCGTGCGTCCGCCGCGCCGGCCGCAGCCGAAGCTGCTGATCGTCGCGCCGATGTCGGGGCACTATCCGACATTGTTGCGCGGCACGGTGGAAACGTTCCTGCCCAACCATGACGTTTACATCACCGAGTGGACCGATGCGCGCATGGTGCCGCTCGCCGAAGGGCGTTTCGACCTCGACACCTACATTGACTATGTCATCTCGATGTTTCGCGCGCTCGGCGGCGATGTTCATGTGATCGCCGTTTGCCAGCCATCGGTGCCGGTCATGGCGGCGGTTGCGCTGATGGAAGCCGACAACGACCCGGACGTTCCGCACTCGATGGTGCTGATGGGCGGGCCGATCGACACGCGAATCAACCCGAACTCCGTCAACGATCTGGCCGAACGACGGGGACTCAACTGGTTTCGCAATCACGTCATCACCAAGGTGCCGTTCCCGCACCCGGGCATGATGCGCGACGTCTATCCCGGCTTTCTGCAGCTGCACGGCTTCATGAGCATGAATCTCGACCGTCACATCGAGGCGCATCACAATCTGTTCCTTCACCTCGTCAAAGGCGATGGCGATTCCGCACAGAAGCATCGCGAGTTCTACGACGAGTATCTCGCCGTCATGGATCTTGCGGCCGAATTCTACCTGCAGACGGTCGACACGGTGTTCATCCGTCATGCCCTGCCGAAAGGGGAGATGATGCACCGTAGCCGCCGCGTTGATCCGGCCGCCATCAGACGCGTTGCGCTGATGACGGTCGAAGGCGAGAACGACGATATTTCAAGCGTAGGCCAGACCGAGGCTGCGCACGCGCTTTGCGTCAATATTCCGGACGAAGACAAGGTGCACTACCTGCAGCCAAGCGTTGGTCACTACGGCGTCTTCAACGGCTCGCGCTTCCGCGCAGAGATCGCGCCGCGTATCGCCGATTTTGTGCTTTCGCGTAACGGCACCCGCGCGGTGCGCACCCCACCGCTGAAGATCGCCGCCCAGCATTGATCTCGCACGCTCGCGCGCGAATATGGCACACTGCCGGCACCCTCTGATTCTGGGTGGAAGATGTCCAGTGCCCTGCGCGCCCTGCTTTTTCGCCGCACCAGCGAGCCGAAAGCCATAACGGTCGCGTTCGACGGAGAGATCTATTTGGTGCGCCTTCGCCGCCACAGACAGGCGCGGCGCTATACGCTGCGCATCCACGCCGCCAGCCGCGATGTCGTGCTTACGATGCCGCCGCGCGGCAGCGTGAAGCAGGCGAGAGAATTTGCGCAAAAAAACGGTGCGTGGATCGCGGCACGGCTGCGGCGGTTGCCGGACGCCATGCCTTTTGCGCACGGAACACTCTTGCCATTGCGTGGCGTCAGCCATCGGATCGACCATCGCAAAGGAACCCGCGGCTCGGTATGGACCGAGTCGGACGGCGAGACGCCGCTGCTCTGCGTGGCCGGCGAGGCGCCGCATCTACCTCGTCGGGTTCGCGACTATCTCAAGTGCGAGGCCAAGCGCGAACTCGAAGCCGCAAGCCGAGCGGCGGCGCAGGCGCTTGGCGTCGGCATCAGGCGCGTGTCCGTGCGCGATCAGTCGAGCCGTTGGGGCTCGTGCTCGTCGACCGGCGTCCTTTCATATTCGTGGCGCCTCATTCTGGCGCCGCCATTCGTGCTCGATTATCTCGCTGTGCACGAGGTCACCCATCTCATCGAGATGAATCACTCGCGGCGTTTCTGGCGGCTGGTTGAAAAAACTTGCCCCGACATGGCGCGCGCAAAGGCCTGGCTCAACGCGCATGGTGCCGACCTGCATCGGTACGGCATGAACGAAAATTCCTGATTAAGAAATTTTGGGACCACCCCTCCATGCTGCGTCCAGGAACTTTCGCGCTCACGGCTTTACTGGCTGGCCTGAGTGCGGTCGGCCCGCTGACGACCGACATGTATCTGCCGTCGCTGCCGGACATTGCGCGGCTGCTCGGCGCCTCGTCCGCGCAGGTGCAGCTTACGATTTCTGCCTACCTGATCGGCTTTGCGGCAGGCCAGATTATCTATGGCCCCGTGTCCGACCGGCACGGCCGCAAACCGGTGTTGATCGGAGCGATTGCGCTCTACTGCGCGGCGAGCCTTGCCTGCGCCCTGTCAACGTCGATCGAGATGCTGATCGTGGCGCGCGCGTTTCAGGCGCTCGGCGGCTCCGGCGGCATCGTACTCACGCGTGCGATTGTGCGCGACATTTATTCGGGAGCGCATGCCGGGCGTGAATTATCGGTGATCGGTTCGGTGATGGCGCTCGCGCCAGTGCTGGCGCCGGTTCTTGGCGGTCTCATACAGACCGCCTTTGGCTGGCGCATGACATTTCTCGCCTTGGTCGGCGCTGGATTTGCCGGCGCCGCAGTCGTCTGGGCGCTCCTGCCGGAAACATTAAATACGCGCGCCACCGAACCGGTATCGCTTCCGTCAATGCTTCGGTCGTATCGGATCGTCGGGCGCAATCGGGCATACCTTGCCTATCTGTCCATTACGGCGGCGAGCTATGCCGGTCTCTTCGCCTGGATTTCCGGATCGGCGTTCGTGCTGCAGGATCTCTACGGCCTCGTGCCGTTTGATTTCGGTGTCGCCTTCGCGCTCGGTTCGGTGGGCTATATGGTCGGTTCGGCAATTGCCGCCCGGCTTGTCATTCGCCTCGGACTGGATGGGGTCCTCGGATTAGGTGGCTGCGCCTGCGCCGCCGGGGGGCTGGCGATGGTCGCCGCAGTTGCGTTCGGACTTATGTCCTCAATGTCGCTGGTTCTTCCCATGGCGGTTTATCTTGCCGGCCTTGGCATGGTGCTGCCGCAGGGCATCGCCGGTGCGATGACGCCGTTTCCCGAACGGGCCGGGGCAGCATCGTCGCTGTTCGGATTTTTGCAGCAAACAGCGGCAGCGGTGTGCGGGGCGGCGGTCGGATGGTTCCTCGGACAAAGTGCCTGGCCGCTCGCACTCGGCGTCGCCACGATGGGGTTTGCAACGCTTGGACTCTGGCTGGCGACGCGCGGGCTTCGGGCCCACGCCGCGAAGCATTAACGGCGGCCGAAAAGGCCGTTAAGCAGCCAGCCGTCGAGGCCGCCCGTTCCAGTCGTGGCCGCGCGCGTGGCGGCAACAGGTTGCACCGGTGCGGGCGGTACCGGCCGCGAGCCATTGCCGAACAATCCCGAGAAGAGGCCGCCGCCGGACGCACCAGGCAGGCTTGCGACCGGCACGCCCTGATGGGCGCCACGCATGAACCGGCTCCAGATCTCGACCGGCAAGCCGCCCCCGGTTACGTGCTTCGTTGACGTGCCATCGTCGTTGCCGAGCCAGACGCCGGTCACGAGATGCGCGGTATAGCCGATGAACCAGGCATCGCGGAAATCCTGTGACGTTCCGGTTTTCCCGGCCGCGAGCCAGCCTGGCAATGCCGCCTTGTGCGCGGTGCCGATCGTGAGCGTCTCGGCCATCATCTGGTTCATCATCGCCACGTAACGTGCCTCGACGATGCGGCCGAGTTGGCCCGTATTACGCGCATAGAGCACCTTGCCATTCGCGGCGGTGATCTTCTGGACGACGTGCGGGACCAGCGCGTAGCCGCCATTGGCGAATGTCGCATAGGCTCCGACAAGCTCCAGCATCGAGACTTCAGAGGTGCCAAGCGCGATCGAGGCATTGGGCTCGAGCTTTGAGGCGATGCCGAGGCGATAGGCAGTGCGGATCACTGCTAGCGGAGTGAATTCCAGTGTCAGGCGCACCGAAACGGTGTTGAGCGAAAGGGCGAGTGCCTTCGTCAGGGTCACCGGCCCGAAATATTCATGGCTGTAGTTTTCCGGTTGCCAGCCTTTGACGTTGATCGGACGGTCCTCACGCACACAGTCGGGCGTGAGCCCGTGCTCGATCGCGGTCAGGTAGATGAACGGCTTGAAGGCGGAGCCTGGCTGGCGTTTCGCCGACACCGCACGGTTGAACTGGCTGTCGGCGTAGTTGCGGCCGCCAACCAGCGCCCGAACGGAACCATCCGGCGTCATCGCCACGAGCGCACCTTGTCCGACACCGTTCTTGTCGCCCTTCTGCGCAAGCTCGTCGGTTAGCGCTTTCTCCGCGTTGGTCTGGAGATTTGCATCGATGGTGGTCTGAACCGTGATGTCTTGCTCGACGCGGCCTAGCGTGTCGTTGAGCGCGTCCATGACCCAGTCCGCGACATAGTTGACAGAGCCGGTGTTCGCCTGCGCCACGATGCGCGGTGGGCGCGCCAAAGCGGTGCGCTCGGTCGAATGCGATATGAATTTGAGCTCCGCCATGGCGGCGAGCACGGCCTTTGCGCGCTTTTCGGCGCCGTCGAAGTTGCGTGTGGGGGCAAGACGCGACGGTGATTTGACGACCCCCGCCAACAGTGCCGCCTCGGCGACCGTCATCTGGCGCGCCGACTTTCCGAAATAATGCTGCGAAGCCTGTTCGATGCCGTAGGCGCCCGAGCCGAAGTAAACCCGGTTGAGATAGAGCTCGAGAATCTGCGTCTTGGAGAACTTGCGCTCAAGCCAGACCGCGAGCAATGCCTCCTGCAGTTTGCGATTGATCGTGCGTTCCTGCGTGAGGAAAAGATTTTTTGCGAGCTGCTGCGTGATCGTCGAACCACCCTGGGCAACGCCGCGGTGGAGGATGTTGGCGATCAAAGCGCGGCCGATGCCGAAGGGATCGACGCCGCTATGCTCGTAAAAGCGCCGGTCCTCGATGGCGATGAAGGCTTTGGGAACGTAGGCCGGCAGTTCCTTTAAAGGCAGGGGAGCGCCGGCAAGATCGCCGCGGCGGGCCAGCGCGCGGCCCTGGAAGTCGACGATCTGGATCGATGGCGGGCGTTTGGGAATCTCCAGCGACTGGATCGGCGGCAGATGTGCGCCGACCCAGGCGACGAACCCTGCGCCGCCGATCGCAACCCAAAGGCCGACGACCAGCGTCCAATATGCAAGGCGGACGACGAGCGCCCGCTTGCCGTGGGCCGGGCGTGACTTGCGCGCACGTGCCTTGCGGCGTTTCGCCGGCGGTCTGCTTTTCGGAGTGGGCCTTCCCTCAGTCGGCGCGGGCCGATCGTCGGCGGACACGTGCAGTTCCGGGCTCTTGTCGAACACCGGTTCCCGACGCGCGCCTGCTTGTCCCCGTTTCGACGCCATCACGCGACCCGTTTCACGCCGGCGAACGCAGGTCGCCGGCCCCCGGTGTCACGCTATGCGCCGCGATTTAAGGGGCCGTTAAGCCGGAAATGGCGTGGAAATCAGGCGCTTCGCGCTGCTCGCGGCGCTGTGGCCTTTGCTTGCTTGTCATCCTCGCCGGACGCAAATAGGGCGATCAGGGCGCGCTTGACCGCGGCTTGCCGCGTCGGCGACGTGATCTGCGCCCCCATCAGGTCCGTCACGTAGAACACGTCCACCACGCGTTCGCCGAACGTGGCGACATGTGCGGAGGCAATGTTGAGGTTGAGCTTAGACAGCGTTGCCGTCATTTCATAAAGCAGGCCGGTACGATCAAGGCCCGTGACCTCGACCATCGTGTAGCGGTGGGACCACTGGTTGTTAATGGTGACGGATGGCTCCACGGCGAACGCGCGGATGCGGCCCTTGGGAGGCGCACGCGTCGTCACTACGTCCGGCAGCCTCAACTCGCCACGCAGCGCCTTTTCGATCGAATCGGCGATGCGTTGACCGCGGCGTTCTTCGTCTTCGTCGCGGTCGAATTCACGCGACAACGAGATGGTGTCGAGCGCGCGGCCATCGGTGGTGGTGTAGATTTGCGCGTCGACGATGTTGGCGCCGGCCAGAGCACAGGCGCCCGCGATTATCGACAGCAACCATGGATGATCGGGCGCAAGCAGCGTGAGCTCCGTTACGGCGCGCTCTGCATCGAACGAGATCGACGTTGCGAGGCGTTTGTCGGCATCTTCGGTGGCGCGCACGAAATCGGCGTGTTCGATCTTGTGTGGCAGATCGACTTTGAGCCAATAGGCCGGATAATGCTTGGCGATATACGCTTCGAGCCGGTCCTGCGGCCAGTCTTTCATCGCCTCGCGGAATTCATTCTGCGCGATGGCGACACGCTGGGCGCGGTTGACCTCGGAGAATCCGCCGGTGAGCACGGGCTCGGTCTCATAATAAAGCGTGCGGATCAGTTGCGCCTTCCAGCCGTTCCACACGCCGGGGCCGACCGCGCGGATATCCGCGGTCGTAAGAATCGTAAGTAGCTTGAGTCGTTCGGCCGACTGAACGGTGGCGGCGAAGTTCTCGATCGTCTTGCGGTCGGAGAGGTCGCGCGACTGTGCCACACTCGACATTACAAGATGATTCTCGATCAGCCAGGCCACGGTGTCTGTGTCGGCGGCGGAAAAACCCATGCGCGGGCAGAACCGCCGCGCGACACGCGCGCCCGCAATCGAGTGGTCTTCCGGCCTGCCCTTGGCGATGTCGTGCAAAAACAGCGTGACGTAGAGCAGCTCGCGATGCTCGGGCAGAATCTTGTGGATCAGCTCGTTTGCGAGCGGCGATTCATTGCTGCTGCCCCGCTCGATCTCGGCAAGCACGCCGATACAGCGCAGGAGATGCTCGTCCACCGTGTAGTGGTGATACATATTGAACTGCATCATCGCGACGATCTTCCCGAAGGCCGGCACGAAACGGCCGAGCACGCCGGCCTCGTTCATCCGCCGCAGCACGGTTTCCGGATCGTTCTTGGATGTCAGGATCTCCAGAAAGAGCCGGTTGGCTTCCTTGTTTTCGCGCAGCTTGGCGTCGACCAATTTAAGTGAGCGGGTGATCGCGCGCATACCATCGGGGTGGAAGGCCAGATTGTGCTTCTGCGCCAGATGGAAAATACGGATCAGGTTGACCGGATCGCGCTTGAAGCCGTTCGGGTGCGCAAGCAGGATGCGGTTCTTGTCGACGATGAAGTCGTCGCTCTCGGCAAGCTTACGCCGCTTCACCGGCCGAAAACGCTCCATGACGCGGCTGAGCACGGGAACGCTCTTGGCGTGACTGTCTTCCAGTTCGGCGCACAGGATGGCCGTGAGGTCGCCGACATCCTTGGCGATCAGGAAGTAATGCTTCATGAAGCGCTCGACGTCCTGCAGGCCGGGATGTTCGGTGTAGCCCAGTCGCACCGCGATCTCGCGCTGGATGTCGAACGACAGCCGTTCTTCGGCGCGGCCCATGAGAAAGTGCATGTGGCAGCGCACCGACCAGAGGAAGTCCTCGCAGCGCCGGAACAGCTGGTATTCCTGCTTGTCGAAGACCCCGCTTTTGATCAGCTCGTACGGTTCGCGCACGCGGTAGACGTATTTGGCGATCCAGAACAACGTGTGCAGGTCACGCAATCCCCCTTTGCCGTCTTTCACGTTTGGCTCGACGAGATAGCGTGACTGTCCGCTCCGGCGCACACGGTCTTCGCGCTCGGCAAGCTTGGCTGCGACAAATTGGGGGGCGGTATTGCGAACGATGTCTTTGTCGAAGCGGTTTACCAGCTCGTCGAACAATTTGCGGTCGCCGAGGAGGAAGCGCGCTTCGAGAATAGCGGTGCGGATGGTCATGTCCGCCTTGGCCTGGCGGATGCATTCGTCGACCGAGCGAGTAGCATGGCCGACCTTTAAACCGAGATCCCACAGGCAATAGAGAATGGCCTCGGCGATCGACTCGCCCCACGCTGTCTGCTTGTAGGGCAGCAGAAACAACAGATCGATGTCGGAGCCTGGCGCCTGCAGCCCGCGGCCGTAGCCGCCGGTCGCAACGACCGCCATGCGTTCGGCCTCGCTGGGGTTTTGCGAAGGATAAAGGTGCTTGCGGGCGAATTCGAACAGGATGTGGATGACTTCGTCTTCCATCCTGCAGAGACGTTCGGCGCAACGCCGCCCGTGGCGGTCCTTCAGCAGCAGTTGCTCGGCCTTGGCGCGGCCGTCGGTCAGCGCAACCTTGAGCTTCTGTGCCACCAGGGAGCGCAGGTCGCGCTCGTTGCCGGTGTGAGCCTTGGCGAGCTTTTCGAGATCGGCAGCAATTGCGCGAACGTCAATCAGTTCGCCCGCCCCACGCGAGGTTCGTTCGGCGGCCGGGCGTTGGTCCTGGTCGAGCGCAAGCGATGCCATGGGTCCATCGGATAGCGGAGGCGGGCCAGTAAGTCACCCGCCCGACAGAGATATTTCTTGCAATGCCCGATTTTGAGGCCTCCGCGGGGCTGGTGACGGCAGCCGCGGAGTATGGTTCGGTGTCGGTGCAATCCAGCGATGCGGGGAGTGTAAAAACGATGCGCATGTTCCAGGTCTGCGTCTGCGGTCAGCCGTTGCAACTCAATGAGCAGCCCACGCCGGAGCCGAAAGGCACAGAAGTTCTGCTGAAGGTCCTGGCAGCAGGCGTTTGCCACAGCGATCTGCACCTCGCCGACGGCTGGTTCGATCTGGGTGGCGGCAAGCGGATGAGCCTTGCAGAGCGCGGTATGAAGCTTCCGGTTACGCTCGGCCACGAAAACGTCGGTGAGGTCGTCGCCTTCGGTCCGGACGTCAAGGGCGTCAAAGTCGGCGATCGTCGGCTTGCGCACCCGTGGATCGGCTGCGGCACCTGCGGTCCATGTCAGCGCGGCGAGGAAAATCTCTGCCGCACCATGCGCAGCCTGGGTGTTTTTTCGAACGGCGGTTACGCAGATTATCTGATGGTTCCGCATCCGCGCTATCTGTTCGGCATCGGCGATCTGCCGCCCGAACGTGCAGCGCCGCTCGCATGCTCCGGTGTCACGACGTATGGCGCCTTGAAAAAAATTTCGACACTGAAAAGCGAGCCAACGGTGATCATCGGCGCCGGCGGTCTCGGACTCATGTGCCTTGCCTTGCACAAGGCGATGGGAGGTCACAGCGCCATTGTGGTCGACATCGATCCAGTGAAGCGCGACGCCGCGAAGAAGGCGGGCGCTGCAAAAGTCGTCGATGGCGGCGCGCCCGACGCCGCGCAACAAATCATCGATATGACCAATGGCGGCGCCTGGGGCGTGATCGATCTTGTGGGTTCGTCGCAGAGCGCGCGCGTCGGTTATGACAGCCTGATCAAAGGCGGCAAATACGTGGTCGTCGGGCTTTATGGCGGCGATCTGACGGTCTCATTGCCGCCGATCCCCATGCGGGCACTGACGATTCAGGGTTCCTATGTCGGCAGCCTGCCGGAGATGAAGGAGTTGATCGAGCTTGTTCGGCGGACAGGAATCCCGCCGGTCCCTGTTGCAACGCGTCCTCTCGAGGACGTGAATGCGGTGATGGATCAGCTCCGTGCCGGCAAGGTGATCGGCCGCGTGGTGCTGACGCCGAATTGAGGAAAGCACCATGGATGCGAACGGGCTCCGTGCGCTGCAGGCGCCGATCAAGGAGAGTTACAAGAACGACCCGAAAGCGGCATACATAACGCTCAAAGCGAGCGGTCATCTCGATGACGCGAAGATCGCCTGCAAAGTAGAAACAGGTCGCGCGCTCGCCGTCGCGGGCCTGCATCCGGCGACTGGCGGCTCCGGCCTGGAACTTTGCTCCGGCGACATGCTGCTGGAAGCGCTGGTTGCCTGCGCCGGCGTTACCATGAAGGCGGTTGCGACGGCGCTCGATATTCCGCTCAAGTCAGCCAGTGTCTCGGCGGAAGGCGATCTCGATTTTCGCGGAACGCTCGGCGTGACCAAGGATGCGCCAGTCGGCTTTGCGCAGATCCGTCTGCGTTTCGATCTCGACACCGACGCACCGCAGGACAAGCTCGATCAGCTGCTCAAGCTCACCGAGCGCTATTGCGTGGTCTATCAGACGATCAAGAACGGACCGCCGGTCGACATAAAGCTTTCGCGCGTCTAGCCGCAGACGATCTGCTATGCATGGTTGCAACTTGCGCCGCGTTTGATGGCATGGTCATGTGCGCCGCTCCAGATGCCTCCCGACTTGTATTTTGCCCTCACGCTCATCGTCAAAATGGCCATCACCGCCGCTTTCGTGTTGGCGGCGACAATCACGGCCGAGCGTGCCGGCCCGCTGGTCGGCGGGCTGGTGGCGACGCTGCCGATCGGAGCGGGGCCGGTTTACGTATTTCTTGCGCTCGATCACGACGCACAATTCATCGCGCAAAGCGCGGTGGCGAGCCTTGCCGTCAATGCGGTCAATGTCATCTTCGCTGTTAACTATTGCGTGCTCGCCCAGAAGCGGTCGCTCGCCATAAGTCTGGGTGCCACCTATATCGTGTGGATTGTGCTGACGGCGATCGTAACCGCCAATCACTGGTCGCTTGGCCCCGCACTTCTGATCAACGCGGCCGCAATCGCCTTCGGGATCTGGGCCGTGTGGCCGTTCCGGCACACGAGAATGCCACGGCAGCAGCCGCGTTGGTACGACTACGCCTTGCGCGCATTGATGGTCGCCGTCCTGGTCGGCATTGTCGTTAGATTCAGCTTCCGCATCGGGTCATACGGCAGCGGCCTGCTGGCAGTGTTTCCGGTCGTGCTCACCAGCATCATCCTCGTTCTGCATCGGCGCGCCGGCGGCAAGCCGACTGCAGCGGTGCTCGCCAATGCGCCGCTCGGCCTGCTCGGCTTTGGCATAGCCTGCATGGTGCTGCATCTGACCGCCGAGCCCCTCGGTGTCGTAGCAGGGCTTTTGCTGGCGCTGGCGACATCGATCGGCTGGAGTCTTGCGGTGCTGGCGGCGTGGCGGCACGGAGTCGCGGTATAGCCCATGTCATTTTTTCTGTTCGGATTGTTGCTGAAGATTGCGATGGCTGCGTCGATTGTAGTGGCGGCATCAGTCATCGTTGAGCGCAGCGGTCCGTTTGTTGGCTCGCTCGTCGCAGCGCTACCGACCGCCGGCGGCGCGGCAATGATCATCCTTGCGCTTGAGCATCCGCCCGAATTTATCGCGCAGAGTGCAATAGGGAGTCTGATCGCGAATGCCGCCTGCGCGTTCTTTGCGCTGACCTATGCCGCGCTTGCGCAGCGTCGGTCGCTGCAGCTCAGCCTCGGCGGCGCATTCCTCGTGTGGCTTGTCATCGTGTTCCTGTTGCGGCTGGTGGAGTGGAATGCGGTCGGTGCGGTATTGTTGAATGCAGTCGTTTATCCGATCGCGATCGCTGCAGCGGGCCGCTTTCGAATCACCGGCGCGGTGAAGCGTATCGAACTGAGCGGCGTGGACCTAGCCTGGCGCGCCGGCGTTGTAACGCTCTGCGTGGTGCTGGTCACGGCGGCAAGCAGCTCGATCGGTTTTTATTTTTCGGGCACTTTTGCCTTCTTCCCGGTGGCGATGGGCTCGTTCTTCATCATCTTGCATCCGCGCATCGGCGGGCCGGCAGCGGCAAGCGTCGCTGCGCATGTGCTGACGCCGCTGATCGGGCTGGGCCTTGGCCTGCTCGCCGTGCATCTTTTGGCCGTGCCGATCGGCGTGTGGTGGTCCTACGCAATCGGACTGAGCATCGGCATCGGCTGGAACGCGTTGCTGTGGGCGCTGCGCAAGCGCAAATTATTGCAGTAGCCCTTTTTCCAACGCCTTGATCTGCAGCGCGAGATAGCGCGAAAAAATCCGGCACTGGGCGAGACTGCCGGCCGTGAACCAGAGTCCGGGCTGCGCCGTACGCCGCCACATGTTGCACAGTTCGCCGCCCGCATCGAAGCCCCAGACCGGACCGACGCGATCGGCTATGGCATCGCCGAGGTACCGGCGGACGGTTTCCTGCTGATTCTTGTAGCCGGTGGCCAGCACCAGAAGTTCGGCGGGCACGATGGTTCCGTCGCGCAGGCGCGCGCCCTCCGGCACGAAGGTCTCGATATCGGCATACTGGAGAAGGCCGATATCGCCGGAGATGATCAATTCCGAGCAGCCGACGTTGAAGTAATAGCCGCCGCCGCGGCGCAGATACATCATCTGGAACCCGGTTTCGTCCTCGCCGAGCCAGGTATTGAATCCGCGCGCCTCGAGCGCATTGATCAGATTGTTGTCTACCTTCCGGCCTTTCGCGGTGGAGAGTTGATACGAACGCCTCAGAACCGGGTAGGGAAACGATGTGGCGAGCAGATCGCAATCATCAAACGGAATTCCTTCCGAGTAGATCGCGTAAACACTCTGTGCTTCCTTCAGGCTCACCACATGGGTCTTGCTGCGCTGGATCATGGTGACTTTCGCGCCGTGCGCGTGCAGCTCCTGCGCGACGTCGTGACCGCTGGTGCCAGTTCCAAGCACAAGCACCTTTCGGTCTTTCCACTGCTTGGCGTTCTTGAAATCGCCCGAGTGCACCTTGCTGCCGCCAAACGTATCAAGTCCGGGCAGATCAGGCGTGTAAGGAATGCTGCTCACGCCGGTCGCAAAGATGAGATGGCGCGAGCGCATGACGCGTTCCGTTCCGTCGCTCCGGCGCAGGGTCACTCGCCATTCGGAGCGTTTATCGTCGTAGGATCCTGCGACAAGCTCGGTGGCGGTCCAGAAATTGAGCTCCATCGTCTCGACATAGGATTCGAACCAGTTGGCGAGCTTGTCCTTGGGGATGTAGACCGGGAATGTCGGCGGAAAAGGCAGATAGGGCAGGTGGTTGACGTGCACTTCATTGTGCAGCGTCAGCGAATGATAGCGCGTGCGCCAGTTGTCGCCGATGCGACCATGCCGATCGACGATCAGCGTGTTGATGCCAAGCTGATGAAGGCGTGCCGCAATCGATAGTCCGGCTTGCCCGCCGCCAACGACAATCACAGCAGGGTCATTTTCGGAGAATGCCCGCTGCTTTCGCAGACGATCGGCCCAGTTCTCCGCGCCGAAGTCGCGCGTCGAATCGGGCTCGCCGCGCCGCTTGAATTCGTCTTGGTAGCCTCTGAGTTCCTGCAGGTTCGTATTCAGGGTCCAGGCGCGAAGCTTGCCCTTGCCATCGGGTCTTAGTCGCAGCGCGCCCGCGCAGGGACCGAAGGCAGTTTCGAACTCGAACAGCGCTTCGATATTTTCCTCACCGGCGCGGGATATCCAGCGCGGCGGCGTTCGCTTGTCTGGAATGTGGAATTTCCTCGCTTGCGCGCGCGACAGCGTCTCACGCAAAGTGGCTTCGATCGTCGGCCGGCCGGCCATCGTCTGGATGGTCCAGGTGAATGCCAGGACATCTCGCCAGAGGCCGTCATCCAGAAACAGCCCTGCTGCCGCGGCAGGGTCCCGTGCCGATAACGCAGCCTCAAAGCTTTCAAGCCAGCGTTGCGCCTCCGCCGGCGCGGTCGCCTGCTTTCTCTCGGCAATATTCATCATGGGTGTCTAAGGTTTATGCGTACCCGTCAGCTTCGCTTTTAGCATATAAAGCGCTTCCATCGCCTCACGCGGCGACAGGTCGTCGGGGTTGATCGCAGCAAGGGCGGCACCAAGCAAATCCTCGGCCGATTCCGGCTTTTCCTGAGGGGCTTTTCGAGGAACCGCGAACAGCGGCAGGTCCTCGAAGCCCTTCGGCGCGACGCGGTCTTCCTGCTCCAGCTTGGCGAGCACCAGTTTGGCGCGCTCGATCACGCTTGGCGGTAGGCCGGCAAGCTTCGCGACCTGGATGCCATAGGAGCGGTCCGCGGCGCCTGCGACAACTTCGTGCAGGAAGACGACGTCGCCCTGCCATTCCTTCACGCGCACCGTTGCATTGTGCAGCCGGTCGAGCCTGCCAGCGAGGGCAGTCAACTCGTGGAAATGTGTGGCGAACAGCGCGCGGCATTTGTTGACGTCGTGCAGGTGCTCGACCGTCGCCCATGCGATCGACAATCCGTCGAAGGTGGCGGTGCCGCGGCCGATCTCGTCGAGGATCACCAGCGCGCGCTCGCCCGCCTGATTGAGGATGGCGGCGGTTTCCACCATCTCGACCATGAAAGTTGAACGCCCGCGGGCAAGATCGTCGGCGGCGCCGACGCGTGAGAACAGTTGATCGACAACGCCGATATGTGCCCGCTTGGCGGGAACGAAGCTGCCCATCTGCGCGAGGACTGCGATCAGCGCGTTCTGCCGCAGGAAGGTTGATTTGCCAGCCATATTGGGCCCGGTGAGAAGCCAGATACGGCCTGCGCCGGTTTGCGGCGGTGGCGAGAGATCGCAGTCATTGGCGATGAATGGCGTGCCGTCCCGCGACAGCGCCTGCTCCACAACCACATGACGGCCCCCGTCGATAACGAAGGCGTGGCTGTCGTCCACCTGCGGCCGTACATAGTCACGCTCGACGGCAAGGTGCGCGAGCGCACTTGCGACGTCGAGCGCGGAAAGCGCTTCGGCGCATTCCTTGATGTTGACGCTCTGCGACATCACGGCCGCGACCAGCCGCTCGAAAATCTCGAGCTCCAGGCCGAGGGCGCGCTCGGCGGCGCTGGCGATTTTCGCCTCGAGCTCGCCAAGCTCGGTGGTGGTAAAGCGCACCTGTCCGGCGAGCGTTTGCCGATGGATAAACAGGCCATTGAATGGTGCGTCCATCAGACGCTCGCCGTGCTGCGCCGTCACCTCGACGAAGTAGCCGAGCACGTTGTTGTGTTTGATCCTGAGGATACGGATTCCGGTATCTTCGGCGTAACGCGCTTGCAGCGCCGCCACGACCCTGCGCGACTCGTCCCGGAGCGCGCGGCTCTCGTCGAGAGCCTTGTCATAGGTTTCGCGGACGAAACCGCCGTCGCGCTTGAAGGCCGGCAGTTCGGCGGCAAGCGCGGCGGACAATTCGGCGGCCAGCATGCCGTCCGGCTTCCGGCAGGCTTGCATTGCGGCCGCAATCTCGGCGGGCCTGTCCTTGAGTGAAGCAAGCGCGCGGGCAAGGTCGGCGGCCGCCAGCATGCCGTCGCGGATGGCGGCAAGATCGCGCGGCCCGCCACGGCCAACGGCCAATCGCGACAACGAACGGGCAAGGTCCGGCGCGGCGTGCAGGCGGGAGCGGGCTTCCGCGCGCGCCGCCGCATCGCCCGCAAAGCTTGCGACCGAGTCGAGCCGCCTGGCAATTTGCGCAGGATCGGTCAGCGGCGCTGACAGTCGCTGGGCGAGCAGCCGCGATCCGGCCGCGGTCACGGTGCGGTCGATGGCATCGAGCAGCGAGCCGCGCCGGTCTCCGGACAGCGTGCGCATCAGTTCGAGATTGCCGCGGGTCGCCTGGTCGATTGCCATGCTGGCCCCGGCACTCTCGCGCAAGGGCGGCGACAGCGGCGGCCGTTGGCCGATCTGCGTGCGTTCGACATAGGTTACGCACGCCGCGGCGGCCGTAATCTCAAGCCGCGTTAGCGCGCCAAAGGCCTCGCTGGTCGACACTGCGAAGAATGATGTCAGCCGCCGCTCGGCGGTGGCGCCGTCGAAAACGTCGCGCGCGAGCGGGGTTACCGCCGGCAGCGAGCGCCAGAACGCGGCAAGATCGGGCTCGCCGTAAAGCGCGTCCGAGACGATGATTTCGCCGGGCTCGAGACGCGCGATCTCGGCGGACAGCGTTGCCCGGTCGCATTCGGAAACGCGGAATTCACCGGTTGAAATATCGATCCAGGCAAGCGCGAAGCGGCTGTCGTCGCCGGCCGAGGACAGCCGCGCGCGCGCGACTGCGAGCAGATAATTGTTCCGCTTCGCATCGAGGAGCGAGTCTTCAGTGAGCGTGCCGGGCGTGACCAGACGCACAACGTCACGCCGAACGACGCTTTTGGCGCCGCGCTTGCGTGCCTCGGCTGGATCCTCAAGTTGCTCGCACACGGCGACGCGGTGGCCCTGCGCGATCAGACGATGCAGGTAATCGTCGGCGCGCTCGATCGGAACACCACACATCGGAATGTCAGCGCCGAGATGCTTGCCGCGCTTGGTCAGCACGATGCCGAGCGCGCGTGAGGCAATCTCGGCATCGGCGAAGAACAATTCGTAGAAATCACCCATCCGGTAGAACAGCAGGCAGTCCGGATTGGCGGCCTTGATGTCCTGATATTGCTCCATCATCGGGGTGACGCGGCCGGCTTCGCCGGCCGCTATGGGAGTAACGGGGCCGGCGTCGCCGTTCTGCGGCGGAATTCCGGATGCGTCAGGTTCGGGCTGGCCGATGGGTCGCGTGAGCGCCATGGGCGCGAAGGTTACCAGAAGCCGGTCGCGCGACGAGCCGAAAGCAGGGCGTCATGCCCGGCTTTGTGCCGGGCATCCACGACTTTCTTTCGCTAAAAAGCAGAAAAGTCGGTGACGGGCCTCAGGCTTTGAACTTCACGCCCGTAATGCGTTCGAGATTGCCGTGCCAGATTTTTTTCTTGTCGGCTGCCGGCATATCAATGCCTTCGATAATGTGCAGGGTTTCGCGCGTATACATGGTCCCCTTTTCGGGATCGAAGGGGCAGTCGGACGCAAACACGATCTTGTCGAGATCGTAGAACGCAAAACCGGCATGCGTCGCCGGAACGCCGCCGAACACGGCCGTGTCGGCGTAGAACGTGTGCTTGAAGTAATCGAGTGGCCGCTTCTTCAGCCGCTTCAAAATTACGCTCAGATCTTCGTCCGATGTGCGCGCGCCGAGCTGGTCCCAACCGGGCCCGATGCGGCCTTCCAGCATCGGCACGATGCCGCCGAAATGGTGCGTGATGATCTTCAGGTTCGGATACTTGTCCATGATGCCCGAGAAGACGAGCCGGGCCATCGCCGCTGCGGTTTCGTAGGACCAGCCGAAAGTCCACCAAATCTCGTACTTTGATTTCTTCTCGGTGAGATAGTCGGGGAAATTGGCGGCGCGCGCCGGATGCATCCAGACCGGCTTGCCAGACTTGTTCATCGCCTCGAAGAACGGCTCGAACGCCGGATCGTCGAGCGGCTTGCCGGCGATGTTGGTGTAGATTTGCACGCCGAGCGCGCCGTTCTTGAGCGCGCGTTCGGCCTCGCGCACGCCGCCATCGGGCGCGATCAGCGCCGCCTGTCCGACCCAGCCGGGAAACTGATCGGGATATTTCCGGCAGATCTCGGCGAAGCCGTCGTTCACGAGCTGGGTGTATTCCTCCGTCAGCTTGCCGTCGCCCTTGGTCATGACCTCCAGCGGCGGCATCGGATAGGAAAGGATCTGCGCATAGTCCTTGAATCCGTCGACGATCTTGCGGCGGATATCGAGATCATGGATGCACGGTATCTCGCGCACGCGCTTGCCGATGTCGGCATGGCCGCTTTCCACGATCTTGTTGAAGTATTTTTCCGGGATGAAATGGGTATAGGCATCGATGCGCATGTACTCGTTCTCCGTGACTTCGAACTTTCTGGATACTGAATCCGTTCAATAGGGGGTAATAACGTTGAGCATCGCCTGCCGCTTTTCATTAATGACGGCGTTGTGCGCGCGTGAAAGGGCCTCAGGCAGGTCGGCGGGCTTTTCCACGCGCTCGGCATGGGCGCCTTGTGCACGGGCCATTTCCTCGAACGGCGGTGACGGGTCGAGGTCGGCAAGCGTGCGGCCATCGTTCTCGCCTGCCACGCCATCCTTGAACATCGACAGCGTGGCGCGGCGCACGGCGCCGTAGCGGCTGTTGTTGAATACGATCGTCAGGATTGGCAGATTCTGGACGGCAGATACCCAATGTCCGACCATCGGATTGGCGAACATGTAGGAGCCGTCGCCAAGAGTCGCGACCACGAATTTGTCGGGCGCTGCGAGCTTTGCTCCGAGCGCTGCGCCGAATCCCCATCCGAGTCCGCCCGCAGGTCCAAGCGCGAAGAACGTGCTTGGCTTTTCGCGCGCGCAATGGTCCGGCCGCAGCGGGTATTCGTTGATGATGATGGCGTCCTTGCCGACTGTTTCGCCGATGACGCGCGACAGATATTCCGGCGAAATCGTCGTGCCCACCGTTGAATCCTTCGCCAATTGCGCGCGCCGCGTCCGCATGCGCTCGGTCAGGCGCGCGCGGCGCGCCGCGATGCGCGCGTCCGCCATCTGCAGGCGCAGCTCGACGGCGCGCACAAGTGCATCGAGAGCCTGTGCAGGGCCGGCCTGCAAGGCGAGATCGCTTGGGAAGCTCCGCATCGGATAGCGCACATAGAACGGATCTTCACCGACATGCGCGACACGGCAGCCACCGGGCGGATGCTGCAGATGCGGAATCCAGGGCACGTCAGACTCGAGCGCGATGACGAGGTCGGCATCGGTAAGCAGGGTACCGGGCTCGAATCCGAAATGCATGGAATGGCTCGAAGGCAGGCACACCGAGCGCGGGTTGTGCGTGACGACAGGGATGGCGCAACGCTCGGCGAGACGCTCGAGTTGCGGCACCGCTTCGGCAGGCAAGGTCGACGTGATGATGAGCGGACGCTCGGCAGCTGCAATCCATTCCGCCAGTGTCGCGATCGTCCGCGGATCGGGATAGGCCGCGGCCGCTTGCGGCCGTGGTTTCGTAGGTCCAACCGGCTCCGGCAACGCAGCCGCAAGCGGTTCGCGGGGCAGCACCAGATAAATCGGTCCGCGTGGATGCGCCATGGCGACTTCGACGCCGCGCGCCACGACATCGCCGATCTGTCCCGGCACGCGCAGTTCGTAATCCCACTTCACGAGCTCACGAACCATGCCAGCCTGATCGAACATTTCCTGCGCCCAGTGGATCGGACGTGAGCGCGAGCCGAATGTGCCTTTCTCGGTGATCGGCGTACGTCCGGCAGCCAGGATCAGGGGAACGCGGTCGCGCGACAAATTTGTCAGGTTGTTGATCGTGTTCGCGGTGCCGACATTGACGTGCACCATGACCGCCTGCGGGCGGCCCGTCATCATATAGGCGCCATGCGCCATCCCGACGGCAAGA
>Ga0111539_10002335_pt1 | contig 25264 bp, 18 predicted proteins | sample RhiMethybrSRZTD1_FD_79667 | JGI IMG/M metagenome (GOLD analysis project Ga0111539, IMG submission 79667) | Populus rhizosphere microbial communities from Tennessee, USA - Rhizosphere MetaG P. TD hybrid SRZTD1 (version 2) (version 2) | ecosystem: Host-associated > Plants > Roots > Rhizosphere >...
AGCGCCTCGTCCATGAAGGAGATGTGCTGCAGGTCGGCCACGCCGTGCTCGATGGCCAGCTCGAGGCCGCCGCGGCTGTGGGCGTGCGCCGCGACCTTCAGCCCGCGCGCGCCGGCCTCGTCGCAGATCGCGGCGATCTCCTCGCCGGTGAAGTCGCGGTGCTCGAGCGCGTCGGAGGGCGAGGCCACGCCCGGGCTGGCGCAGATCTTGATCAGGTCGGCGCCGCAGGCGGCGATCTCGCGCACGCGCTTGCGGGCCTCCCACGGGCCGTCCACGATCGAGCTGGGCCGGCCCGGCGCCTCGGGCCACAGCCGCGACAGCTCGCCGTGGCAGCGGTCCGGCCCGCGGAAGTCGGCGTGCCCGCCGGTGGTCGAGAGCATGCAGATCGCGAGCTTGAGGCGCGGTCCCAGCAGCAGGCCCTGGTCGACGAGGCGCTTCATGAGCTGCGTCGCGCCGCCGATGTCGCGCATCGTCGTCACGCCGCCGTCGACCAGCGTCGTGTGCAGGATCTTCTCGACGTAGACGAGCATCGAGCCGCCCAGCATCGTGTCCATCGCCGGCCCGTCGAGGCCGAGCACGGTGATGTGCCCGTGGCAGTCGATCAGCCCGGGCGTGACGGTGTAGGCCGAGCAGTCGACGAGCGCGTGCCCGTCGCCGACGCGCAGGTTCGGCTCGTGCGGGCGCAGCTTCTCGATGCGGCCCTTGTCGGAGTCGACGTGCAGGTCGACGCCGGTGTGCACCGCGCGGCGCTCGGCCGAGGTGCCGTCGTAGAGCTGGCGGATGTTGGACAGGATCAGCATCAGGACACCGGCGGCTTGGGATGGGGGGCCATGATCACGAGCAGGGTGGCGGGCGCGTCGCTGTCGTTGAGCAGCCCGTGGCCGACGCCGGCGGGCGCGACCGCGACCTGGCCGGCCGTCAACACGCGCGACTCGCCGCCGACCTCGACGCGGCAGCGCCCGCTGAGCACGGCGTAGATCTTGTCGTTGCCCGCGTGGACGTGGCCGGCCTGCGCCTGGCCGGGCCGCAGCCCGTAGACGTCGCAGAACATCCGCGGCGACTCGAACAGGCTGACCTTGGTCAGCTTGTCGCCGAAGGCCGCGACGTCGGCCGTGTCGTGGAAGGACATGTCCCCGGGGTGCGCGCGACGTCCTAGCGGACCGGGATCCCTTCGCAGACCTTGTTCACGAGCTTCTTGGCGTTCTCGGTCTCGGCCGGTGAGAGCGCCGCGCCGGCGGTGGCTCCCAGCACGCCGCCGATGACCGCACCGCCGCCGGCGCTGCCGCTGCCGGTGTTGTTGCCGACCACGGCGCCGAGGGCCGCGCCGGCCAGCGCGCCGGTCCAGGTGCTCATGCCGCTGTTCACCGCGCCCTCGCCCGATGCCATCCAGATCAGCTCGCCCGTCTCGACGTCCATCATCTTCGCGGTCAGCGAGAGGTCGTCGCCGGCCTTGGCGATGTTGATCACCGCCAGCGCCTGCACGTTGAGCACGTGCCCGAGCTTCTTGCGGTCGACCTCGGACGTGACGTCCTTGTTCTCGAAGTCCATCTCGTCCATGGCCTTCTCGATGTTGCTGCGCTCGATCACGTTCCAGCCGCGCTTCATGAACTCGTACTGGAAGGTGTCGACGAGCTGCTGGCGCGTGGTCACCGCGAAGGTCGGGTTGTTCCCGTCGACCACCGCGATGGCGTGCAGCTTGCTCAGGTCGTAGTTCTTGGACCAGGTGCTCTCGCCCTTGGTCGTGGAGCAGGCCACGGCGGCCAGGGCGGGCAGGGCCGAGAGGATCAGGGCGGAAGTCCAGCGCGACATCGGGGTGGTCTCCGGGGGGCCCGCCGAGCGGGGAATTCGCGGCTCATGATAGTGAGCCCCGTCCCCGGCTGCCTCAACGATCGACCCGCCTGGGGGGGTCGCCACGACCGCGACACGGCGGTCCCCGGGCCGGAATGGCATCATGGGCGGCCTTCGTCCCTCTCGCTCGTCGTTCCGGGGAACCCACCATGTCTTTCACCCGCTTCGCGCTCGTCCTCGTCCTGACGGCCGTGCTGCCCACCGCGCCGGCCTGCGCCTCGTCCTCCTCCGACACGGCTCCGGCGCCCAAGCCCCAGCCGGCCGCCGCGCAGCCTGCGCCCGCGACGGCGCCGGCCGCGGCGCCCGCCAAGCCCGCCGCGCAGGACGCGGTGGCGGCGAAGGAAGCGCCGGCGGCGGCCAAGTCCGACGAGTCCAAGACGGACGGCCCGCGCCTGGTCGAGCTCGTCATCAACTCCAACGCGTCCGAGGATCCCGCGCCCGAGAACCCGCTGGGTCCCTCGCGCCGCAACTTCCGCAGCAAGCTGCTCATGCTGCGCCAGATCGCCGGCGACGACAGCGTGGCCGGCGTGCGCCTCAAGGTCGAGGGCAGCCCGGGCTACGCGCACGCGATCGATCTGCTCGAGGAGCTCGGGCGCGTGAAGGCCGCCGGCAAGAAGGTCTTCTGCTATGCCGAGACGCTCGACCAGAGCGAGCTCATGTTCGCGTCGGCGGCCGACGTGCTCGTCGTGCCGCCCTCGGGCCAGATCGCCCTCGAGGGCCTGCAGGCCGAGCTGTTCTACCTCAAGGACATGTTCGACAAGATCGACATCAGCTTCGACGTCATGCACGTCGGCAACTACAAGACGGCCTTCGAGGACTTCTCCCGCAACACGATGAGCGACGAGCAGCGCGAGGTCATCGGCCTGCTGCTCGACGAGTACTACAACCAGCTCCTCGACACGATCGCGGCCAATCGCAAGGTCGACCGCAGCGTCGTCGAGGCGGCCTTCAAGGAAGTGCTCGTGCTGCCCGATGAGGCCGCCAAGTCAGGGCTGATCTCGGGCGTGGGCTTCGAGGACGAGTTCGACGACCAGGTCGCCACGCTGCTCGGCGGCAAGCCCGAGCTCGTCGAGCACTACGGCGACAAGAGCGCCGAGGACGTCGAGGCCATGCTGGGCAACCCCTTCGCGGCCTTCGCGCTGCTGCCCAAGCTGCTCAACCCGCCCAAGAAGGAGGCGCCCAAGGAGCCCTACGTCGCCATCGTCTACGCCACCGGAATGATCAACAGCGGCAAGAGCCAGGCGGGCTTCGACGGCACGGTCTCGTCGATGGGCAGCGAGACGATCGTCGAGGCGCTCGACAAGACCTACGACGACGACAACTGCAAGGCGGTCGTCTTCCGCGTGAACAGCCCCGGCGGCTCGGCCCTCGCCAGCGACATGATCTGGCGCGCGATCGAGCGCGTGAAGACCAAGAAGAAGGTCGTGGCCTCGATGGGCTCGGTCGCGGGCTCGGGCGGCTACTGGATCTCGATGGGCTGCGACGCGATCGTCGCGCAGCCCTGCACGATCACCGGCTCGCTCGGCGTGGTCTCGATGCTGCCCAACCTGAGCGTGGCGCTCAAGGACCTGGGCATCAACGTCGAGGTCGTGGCCAAGGGCCCGCACGGCGACCAGCTCAGCCTGCTCAAGTACGGCCCGACGCCCGAGCTCAAGGCGGTCATCAACAAGATGATGAGCAACGTCTACGCCAGCTTCATCGAGAAGGCGAGCAAGGGCCGGCGCATGGACAAGACCAAGCTCGAGGGCCTCGCGCGCGGCCGCGTGTGGACCGGCCGGCAGGCCGAGGAGCGCGGGCTGGTCGACGAGCTCGGCGGCCTGCAGGACTCGATCAACCTGGCCTGCGTCATGGCGGGCGGCCTGAACCCGAAGACCACGCCGATCATGGAGCTGCCGCAGGCGCCCTCGTTCATGGACGCGCTCGAGGAGGCCTTCGGCGACATGGCCATGACCGGCGGGGCGGCGCTCGACGTGCTGGGCCGCGCGGCGGGCGCGCAGGGCAACGAGATCGCGACGCTGGCGACGTGGCTCGCGCGGCAGCCCCAGCTCGCGGGCTACGTGAGGCTGCTCAGCGAGCAGGTCGCGGATCCCGATCCGCTGAGCGCCGACCGGGTGCAGTGCCTGATGCCCTTCGCGATCACGGTGCGGTAGCGGGGCGAGACGCGGGGCGGGCCAGGGGCGCTTCGGCCGACGTTGCGCCAAGACTGGCGCAAAAGGTCGGCCTGCGCGCCCCTGGCCCGCCCCGCTGCGCCGCCCCGCGCCGCACCCTGTTCGCTCAGCGAGAAGGTCGGCAAGTTGAGCCGCGCGTGAATTGCGCTGGCTTCCCTGGGTGTGGAGGATGCGGGCACCATGTGGCAGCTGCTGATGATCGTGCAGGGGGCTCCGGCGGCGGCGCCGGCCGCGTCGGAGACGTCCACGTCGCTGCTCGACTTGCCGGCGCTGGTGAGGCGGGTCGTCGACTGGGCCGTGGGCTTCGCGCCCAACCTGATCGGCGCCGCGCTCACGCTCGTCATCGGCGTGTGGGTGATCAAGCTGGTGACGCGCGGCCTGCGCACGCTCATGTCGCGCGGCAAGGTCGACGAGTCGCTGACCCATTTCCTCTGCGGGCTGGCGTACTACGGGCTGCTGGCCCTCGTGCTCATCGCCGTGGCGGGCAAGCTCGGCGTCGAGACGACCTCGTTCGTCGCCCTGCTCGGCGCCGTCGGCCTGGCCGTCGGCTTCGCGCTGCAGGGCTCGCTGGGCAATCTCGCGGCCGGGGTCATGATCCTGTTCTTCCGCCCGTTCCGCGTGGGCGACGCGATCGAGGCCGGCGGCCAGGCCGGCGTGGTCCAGGAGATCGGCGTCTTCGCGACGATCCTGGCGACGGTCGACAACCGCAAGGTGATCGTGCCCAACTCGGCCATCACCGGCGGCTCGATCGTCAACGCCACCGCGCACCCGACGCGGCGCGTCGACCTGTCCTTCCCGATCGCGGCCGACGAGGACATCCACAAGGCCAAGGCCGTGGTGCTGGCCGCGGCCACGTCCGAGGCCAAGGTGCTCAAGGATCCGCCGGCGGAGGTCGTGGCCGTGGCGCTGCCCGATGGGCTGAACATCAAGCTCATGGCCTGGGTGGCGACGCCCGACGTCCTGGCGATGCAGGCGCGGCTCTTCGAGCGGGTCAAGGACGCCTTCGCCGAGCAGGGCGTGCGCGGACCGATCGCGGTGCGTGAGATCCGGATGGTCGGCCAGGCCGGCAAGTGAGGCCGCGGCCGGGCGCGAGGAGCGCATGAGCGAGGGGGCCGGCGACGCGCCGGCCGCCGCGCCCGCGCCCGCGGCCGGCCGCGAGCGCGTCGGCGCGGGCGAGATCGCGCTGCTCGCGCTGCTGGTGGCGGTGGGCCTGCTGCTGCGCCTGGGCGACTTCACCGAGCCCTGGACCTCGGCCGGCTGGCAGCAGGTCGGCGCGGTCATCTCGGTCGAGGCGCGCAACTTCCACGAGCAGGGCTGGTGGTCGCTGCGCTTCGCGCCCGCGCTCGACGTCGCGCCGCCGCCCGACGGGCGCTGGGACTTCTACATGCACCATCCGCCCGGGCTGGCGCTGCTCGTCTCGCTGAGCTTCGCGCTCTTCGGCGTGGCGGAGTGGAGCGCGCGGCTCGTGCCGGTCGCGGCCTCGCTGCTCGAGCTGCTGGCGATCTGGGCCATCACGCGGCGCCTGTTCGGCCGGCGCGCCGCGCTCGTGGCGGCGGCCTTGTGCGCGACCCTGCCGGCGACGGCCTTCTACGGCTCGCTCGTGGACGACATCGGGCCGGCGCTCATGGTCTTCGTGGCCGCCGCCTTCGCGCTGCACCTGCGCGACCTCGAGCGGCCTACGCGGGGGACCTTCGCGGCGCAGCTCGCGATGCTGGCCGCGGCCGCGGCGGTGAACTGGCAGGGCGTGGAGGTGGCCGGCGTGCTCGGGCTGCACTACGTCCTGCAGCGCCGCCTGCGCCGGGCGGTCGCGCTCTTCGCGCTGGCGCCGATCGTGCCCGCGCTGCACTTGCTCCACATCCGCTGGGTGATGGGCGCGCTCGACGAGCCCGGCCGCTGGGGCACGCTGCTCGACGCCTTCCTGTGGCGCTCGTGGGGCGGCGTCGAGCAGTTCGGCGGCGCGCAGGGCTCGACCGGCCGCCTGGGCGACAATCTGCTGCGCCTCTACACGCTGCCCGGGCTGGCGCTCGCGGCGCTGGGCCTGCTGCGCCTGCGCCGGACGCGCTGGCCGTGGGCGCTCGTCGCGCTGGCGGCCTTCGCGCTCATCGACATGGCGATCTTCCTCGAGGGCTCGGCACGCCACGAATACTGGTGCACGACGCTCGCGCCGGTGCTGCTGCCGCTGGCGGGGGCCGGCGCCGTGCTCGCCGTCGACCTCGTGCGGGGCGCCGGGCCGGCCGCGCGCGGCGCGCTGCTCGGCGCGCTCGCGCTCGGCGCGGGCGGCTGGGGCGCCTGGCTCACGGCGCAGCGCTTCGAGGTCATCGAGAGCACGCAGCTGCGCGACCTCGGCACGCTCATCCGCGAGCACACGCAGCCGGGCGACAACGTCGCGACCTGCGAGATGCTGACCTACCCGATGCTCTACTACGCGCAGCGGCGCATGCAGGGCGAGGTCGCCGACCAGCACCTCTCGCGCCTGCGCAAGGCGCCGCCGGAGAAGCCGGGGCATTGGTTCGTGCTGCCCGAGCGCAAGCTGGCGCCGCACGACCACGAGGCGCTGCTCGCGCTGCTGCAGCAGACTTACGCCGAGACGGTGCTGAAGCTGCCGGACGGCACTGAGGTGCACCTCTTCGACCTGTCGCAGAGGCGCTGAGGCTGCCCGGGAGGTCGCTACTCGTGCCGCAGCGCGCGGATCGGCTCCATCGCCGCCGCCTGGCGCGCGGGGTAGAGGCCGAAGATCACGCCCGTCAGGCACGAGGTGCCGAAGGAGAGCGCGATCGAGCCGGGCGTGATGACCGCCTCCCACTGGGTGAAGGCGCGCAGCACGTGCACGCCGGCCACGCCCAGCCCGACGCCGAGCAGGCCGCCGATGCCCGAGAGCGTGACGGTCTCGACCAGGAACTGCCAGGTGATGTCGAGGCCCGTCGCGCCGAGCGCGCGGCGGATGCCGATCTCGCGCGTCCGCTCGGTGATCGAGGCCAGCATGATGTTGAGGATGCCGATGCCGCCGACCAGCAGCGAGACGCCGGCCACGATGGGCAGCACGATGTCGAAGACGCGCTGGGTCTTGCGGCGCGACTCGAGCAGCTCGAGCGGCACCGTGACCTCGTAGTCCTTCTTCTCGTGGAAGCGCTCGAGGATCGCCTGCACGCCGCGCGCCGCGGGGAGCACGTCCTCCTCGCTGTCGACCACGCACACGATCTGGTGCAGCTCGACCTCGCTGCTCTCGCGGCTGCCGGCGCGGCGGATGGTGACCTGCAGGCCGAAGCGGTCGATGACGGTCTGGTAGGGCACGTAGACCTCGAGCGCCCGCTCGTCGATGCCGAGGGCGAGGCGATTGGGGCTCTGGAACTCGGCGTCGGGCAGCACGCCCACGACGCGGAAGAACTGCGTGCCGACCTTGAGGTCGAGCTTGAGCGGGTCGCCCACGTAGTGCGCCTGGCGCAGCAGCTCGCTGCGCACGACGCACACGCGCGCCCGGTCGGCCTGGTCGAGGGGCGTGAGCGCGCGGCCCAGCCAGGGCACGAGCTGCAGGTGCTCGAAGTAGTCGGGCGTGACGCCGCGCACCTTGGCCTCGATGCGGCGGCTGCCGAACCAGATCCACTGGTCGAGGTCGTGCACCGGCAGCACCTTCTCGATCATCGGCAAGGTCTCGTCGATCTGGTCGCGGTCGTGGAAGGTCAGGCCGTAGGTCAGCCGGAAGCTCGTGCCCTGCGTCTGCGCCTTGCCCTCGTCGGGCGGCTTGCGCGCGTTGAGGATGATGTTGCGGATGCCGAGCTGCTGGATCTGGCTCATGATCGCGCGGCGCGCGCCCTCGCCGGTCGAGATCATCGAGAGCACCGAGGCGACGCCGAAGATGATGCCCAGCGCGGTCAGGAAGGAGCGCAGCTTGTGGCGCCCGAGGTTGCGCAGCGCCTCGCGGACGAGCTCGAGCACGAAGGTCATGCCGCCGCCCCCGAGTCCGACTCGACGCGCCCGTCGCGCATGGCCACGCGGCGCGGCGCCTGGGCCGCGATGCCCGGGTCGTGCGTGATCACGACGAGCGTCGCGCCGGCGCGGTGCAGCTCGCCGAACATCGACATGATCTCGCCGCTCGTCGCCGTGTCGAGGTTGCCGGTCGGCTCGTCGGCCAGGATCAGCGCCGGGTCGTTGGCCAGCGCCCGCGCGATGGCGGCGCGCTGGCGCTCGCCACCCGAGAGCTCGGTGGGCTTGTGGTGCAGCCGCGGGCCGAGGCCGACGCGGTCGAGCAGCTCGTGGCAGCGCCGCCGCCGGTCGCCGCGCGGGCGGCGCGCGTAGAACATCGGCAGCTCGACGTTCTCGAGCACCGTGAGGTGGCTGACGAGGTGGAAGGACTGGAACACGAAGCCGATGCGCGTGTTGCGCACGTGCGAGAGGCGCACGTCGTCGAAGCGCGCGACGTCGTCGCCCTCGATGCGGTAGCTGCCCCAGGTCGGCACGTCGAGGCAGCCGAGGATGTTGAGCAGCGTGGACTTGCCCGAGCCCGAGGGGCCGATGATCGCCAGGTACTCGCCGCTCGAGATGTCGAGGTCAACGTCGGCGAGCACGGGCAGCGGGTTGCGCGCGGTGCCGTAGCTCTTGCCGATGCCGCGCAGCTCGGCGATGGGACCCCCGGGGCGCGGCGCGTGCATGGCGGCGCGGCTCAGCTTCCGGTGCCGGCGCCGGCGCCGGCGCCGACGTCGGCAGCGGCCGGCGTCTCGGCCTGGCCCTCGGCGGGCTTGGGCTCGCCCGGCTTCTCGCCGGGCGCGGCGGGCCCGGGCGCGCCGAGCTTGGGGTTGTAGAGCAGCACCTGCTGGCCCGGCTCGAGGCCCGAGACGATCTCGATGTAGTGGTCGTTGCTCGCGCCGGGCGTGACCGCGACGCGCTGCGGGCCGCCGGCGCCGTCGGTCTTCCAGCACCAGTGGCCGCCCTCCTCCTGGAACACGGCCTGCAGCGGCACCTGCACGACGTCGTCGCGACGCCCGATGTAGACCTCGGCCTTGGCCGAGATGCCGGGCTTGAGCTTGAGCTCGGCGTCGCCGGCCAGCGTGATCTCGACGTCGAACTTCTTGACCTCGGTGTCGCTGCCCCAGCGGTCGGTGCCCGTGGCGATCGTCGCGATGCGCGTGACCTCGCCGTCGAGGATCTTGCCCGGATAGGTCTCCATCGTGACCTTGGCCTTCTGGCCGACCTCGAGCTTGTTCACGTCCGCCTCGTGGATCTTCAGGCGCACCTGCATGACGCGCAGGTCGGGCATCGTGAACAGGATCATGTTGCCCCACACGTCGCCGCCCAGGCGGATGTTCTCGCGGTACCAGGGCTCGGTCGGGTCGCCGTAGAGCACGATCCCCGGGATGGGCGCGGTCACGGTGTGCTTGGCGATCTCGTCCTTGGTCTTCTGGAGCTGCTCCTTCTGGAGCTCGAGGCGCTTGGTGTTCTGCTCGAGCGCGACCTGCTTCTGGTGCAGGGTCGACTCGGCGCGCTTGGTGGCGCTCTCCATCGCGAGCCGGGCGTCCTCGACGGCCTGGCTCTTCTCCTTGAGCGTCATGGGCTGGGTGTACTCGTCGAACATGCGGACCTCGAGCTGCGCCGACTCGAGCTCGACCTCGCTGCGCTGCGCGTCGATCTGGTCCTGGTCGAGCTGGCTCCTGTTGATGTACTCCTGGGCGAAGAGGGCCTCGCTGTCCTGGGCGCGCTTGGTGGCCCGGCTCGTCTTGGTCTCGGCCTCCTTGACCGCGATCTCCTTCTTGCGGCGCTCGTTCGGCCCCTCGCCCTCGGTCCATTTCTGCAGGTCCTTCTGGGCGTGGTCGAGCGCGGCGTCGGCCTTCTCGAGGCTGGAGGCGTTCTCGGCCTGCTGGATCTCGACCTCCGTCCGCGAGCCCACGACATTGGCCTCCATCTGCATGATGTCGAGCTCGAGCTCCTGGACGTGGCGCTCGAGCTCGGTGGGGTCGAGGCGCGCGAGGACCTCGCCGGCCGGGACCTCGCTGCCCTCCTCGATGAGGAAGGTCAGCTTGGCCGAGGTGTCGGTGCCGGCCGAGATCTGCCGGCTGTCCTTGGCGACGAGCTCGCCGTTCTCGGTCAGCGTGATCACGAGGTCGCCGCGCACGGCGGTGAAGACGGCCTCCTCGCCGCCCGCGGCACTCTCGGCCGCGCCGTCGCCGCTCCAGGCCCAGGCCAGGGCGCCGGCCCCGGCCAGCAGCGCGGCGGCGACGATGAGCGTGCGCAGCCTCACGTGGTCCACGACCCGTCCGGGCGGATCACGAGGATGCCCATGGCCTTGAGCAGCCGCAGCCGCTCCGTGAGGTGCTGCGCGAGCAGCCGGATGAGCTCGTTCTGCGCTCGCGCCAGCGAGGCCCGCGCGTCGAGCAGGGCGCGGTTGTCGACGTCGCCGGCCGCGTAGCGGATCTCGCTGATGGCCACGGCCCGCTGCTCCTGGGTGATCTGCTGGCGCTGCAGGTCGACCTGCAGCTCGATGGTCTTGATCTTCCGCAGCAGGTTGCGCACCTCGCTGTCGACGGAGTCGAGCAGCGTGTCGTAGTCACGCCGGGCCTCGTCGAGGGCGATCTGGCTGCTGCGGTAGGCGTTGCGCTCGGCCTGGCGGTTGACGGGCAGCTGCAGCGCGAGGGCGGCCGAGGTGCTCCAGTCGTCCGGCAGCGCCCCGGCCGGGTCGCCGTCCTCGCCGGACAGCCCGCCGACCACGGTCAGGCCGAGCTGCGCGCGCAGGGCGTCGGCCGCGATGCGCACGTGGCGCTCGTCGTCCTCGAGGCGCTCGGAGGCGTTCTGCAGGTCCAGGCGGTTGTGCAGGGCCACCGCCACCGCCGAGTCGGCGTCGAGCGAGACGGGCAGGAAGGGGGGCTCGTCCTCCTCGATGTCGACGGGCGCGTCGGCCGGCAGGCCCAGCCGCACCTTGAAGTTGTCGACCGAGTCGAGGTAGGCGGCCTGCTCGCTGAGGAGCAGGTTCTCGGTGTCGATCGCGCGGCGCCGCGCGAGGAAGACGTTCTCGTCCTCGTTGCGGTCGACGAGCCGCATCGCCTCGGCCTTGTGCTGGTCGAAGACCGAGTCCTTGTAGGTCTGCTCGAGCACCCGGAGCTGCTGGCGGCGGCTGACGAGCGCGAAGTAGTCGGCCGCGATGCTGATGCTGAACTCCTCGCGGAAGAGCTCGAAATCGCGCACGGCGTAGACCAGGTCGCGCTCGGCCTGCGTGAGGGGCTCGTGGCTGACCTCGTAGCCGTAGCCGCGCAGCAGCGGCTGCTCGAGCGTGAAGAGCGCGTTGCTGTTGTAGGCCGGGTCGTCGACGCCGGGGCCGGCCTTGCCGCCGATGGCCGTGCCGCCCAGCGTGCCCGCCAGGCCGAAGGTCCCGCCCTGCGGCAGGATCTGCGTCACGCCGAGCAGGCCCGTCACCGAGGTCTGCGACTGGCCGTGCTCGTCGTCCTGCCAGAGCGACGCGATCGTCGCGTCGAGGATCGGGCCGAAGTCGTAGCGCACGAGGCTCAGCCCCAGGCCCTGCAGGTAGAGGTTCTCCTGCTCGTTGAGGAACTCGCGGCTCGAGGTGAAGGCGGTCTTCAGCGAGCTCTGGAGGTCGACGCGCTGCGCGTCGGCGGGCAGCACGGGCAACCCGGGCGGCGCGACGTGGCCGTCCTCCTCGGCGGGCTCGACGGGCGCCGCCGGCTCGGGCATCTCCATCGCCTCCTCACGGCCGCCGAGCACGGCGACCTGCGTCTCGTCCAGCATCGGCAGCACCTCGTCGTCCGCCTGCTCGGCATACTGCTCGGGCGTCGTGCAGGCGCCGGCGAGGGCGAGGAATAGCGCCAGGAGTGTGCTTCGAGGCTGCCCGCCCATGCTGGATCCGGCCGCGTCTATGCCGCTTCGACCGCACTGTACCAGCGGACGACGGGCGCTGGGGCGTCCGCGGCTGACCAGAGGATGCTCTGGCCGACCCCGATCCGTCCGGCATTGCGTCGACGCGGAGGTCCGGCCGCCGCTCGCCCGGGAGGCAGCGATCGTGCCGGAAGCGGCCGGTCCGGCCGGAGCGCTCGGGTCAGCGCGTCGTGGCGGCGACCGGCGTGCCGGGCGACACCGCCGCGACGGCCGCCGGGTCGGCGCCCGTGGGCGCCAGCGCGGTGCCGGCGATCGGGTTGTTGCCGCCCCAGAACTCGATCGAGTTGAAGATCAGCGCGTCGCCCAGGATGCAGAGGCCGTAGATCGGGACGATCGCGATGAGCAGGAACACGCCCTCCTGCGCCCAGCGCCCGTCCTGCGTCCCGTTCCAGTGGTGCAGCCGCTTGGTCAGGCTGAAGGTCCCGTAGCAGCCACTCATGAGCACCGCCAGGCACAGCACGACGATCACCGCGCTCAGCTTCCACGACTTCTGCATCGGACGTCTCCAGGGAGGACGGACGCCCCCGGCGGGGGGCGAGAGGGACGCGAGCGTATGAAAACCGGTGGCCACTCGCACGCGAACGATGGGCCCACCAACGACGACGCCGGCCCCGCGGGATTTCCCCGCGGAGCCGGCGCAGCAGTCGATCGAGCGTCCCTCAGCGGGTCGGGGCGATCGCGACCTGGCCCATGTCGGGATTGCCGGCATCGGCCATCGGCGGAGAGATCGGATTCTCGCCGCCCCAGAACTGGATGGAGTTGAAGATCAGGGCGTCGCCCAGCATGCAGACGCCGTAGACGGGAATGATGGCGCAGAGCAGGAAGATGCCTTCATTGCCCCACTCGCCGTCCACCGTGCCGTTCCAGTGGTGCAGCCGGCGGGTGAGGTTGAACGGCCCATAGCAACTGGTCGCCAGCAGTCCGACGCAGAGCACCACGACGAGCGCGGTGAGCTTCCACGACTTCGACATCACAGGTCTCCTGAGGGGTTGGGATCGATCGCCGGCCGACAGGCGTCGGCCGCCGATGCCCTCACCGTAACAGACGGCCCCCGGTCAATCACCCATGTCCGCGCGCGGATGGTTCGGACTCCCACCACGGTGTCTGCCGCTTGGGCGCCTCGGGCGCCGGCGGCCCGTCGCTCGTCGGCTGCCCCTCGTGCGGCGCCTGGCTGTCGCGCGGCGGCGGGTCGCGCGGCGGCTGCCGGTCGCGCGGCGCGGGCAGCGCCAGCACGCGCGCGCCGGCCTTCTCGCGCAGCCGCTCGGCCAGGGTCGGCCGGCTCGTGAGCAGGAACACCTGCCGGCTGCGCGCCAGCACCTCGAGCAGTCCCAGCGCCGCGGTGACCCGCTCGTCGTCCCAGTCCACCAGCACGTCGTCGAGCACGAGCGGCATGGGCTCGTCCCCGTCGAAGGCCTCGGCCACGGCCAGCCGCAGCGCGAGGTGGATCTGCCCGCGCAGGCTGCGCGACAGCGGCGAGGCCACGAGCGTCGCTCGGTTGTTGCGCGTGCAGTTCACGTAGAGGCGCGTCGCGCCGTCGTGCGGCTCGGCGTGGATGTGGTCCCAGCGGCCCTTGGTGATGGCCTGCAGGTAGGACGAGGCCGCGCGCAGCACCGGAGGCTGGAAGCTGTCGCGCCAGCGGCGGTCGGCCTCGCGCAGGATCGACGAGAGCAGCGCGAGGCGGTCGCGCCGGCGCGTGATCCGCTCGCTCTCCTCCTGCAGCGCCGCGATGGCGCCGTCGATGTCGCCCAGGCTGCGCTGGCCGGCGAGGCGGTCGCGCTCGCCGCGCAGGTTCTGCCGCTCGGTGCGGAGCTGCACGAGCGCGTTGTCGAGGTCGTTGACGCGCCGCGTCATCTCGACGCGCTGCTCGGTGCTCATGTCGAGGAGCTGGCCGCCGCTCGAGGCCTCGCGCGCCTCGTCGCTGCGCTCGCGCCAGTCGGGGAAGCGCGCGTGGAGCTGCTGCTCGAGCGCGTCGGCCTCGGAGCGCCAGGCGCGGGCCTGGGCCAGGCAGCGCAGGCCGCCCTCGACCGTGCCGCCCTCGGCGTCGAGCTTGCAGAGCCGCGCCTGGAGGGCCTCGAGGCTGGTCCGCGCCTCCTTCTGGCCGGCCGCCGCCTGCGTGGCCGCGTCGGTCGCGGAGGGCAGCAGGTGCAGCGCCTCCTCGGCGCGGCGGCGCATCGAGAGCGCGCGCTGCAGCCGGTCGTGCCAGAGCGGGATGCTGTCCATCGGCGAGCCGGACGCGGTCAGGCCCAGGCGCTCGGCGAGCTGGCCGGCGCGCTTCTCGCGCTCCTCGGCGCGCGCCGCCACGGCGGAGCGCTCGCCCTGCAGCCGCGTGAGCTGGCGCTGCATGTTGCGCAGGTCGCTCAGGTCGGTGATCAGGTCGGTGCCGGGGTTGCTGGTCCGCGCGGGCAGCAGCGGCAGGCCGTCGAGGCCCTCGGCCACGCGGGCCGATCCCCGCCGCAGCTCCTCCTTGCGGTCGTTGACCCGGCGCTTGCTCTCCTCGAGCCGCTGGCGCGCGGCGATGAGCCGGCGCTCGAGCTCGGGGCGCTGCGCCACGAGCGCCAGCGCCTGCTGCGCGCGCTCGAGGTGCCCGACGAAGGTCTCGTACTCGTGCAGCTCGAGCTCGGCGCGGAGCTTGAGGCACTCGCGCGCCAGGGCGTCGGCGCGCACCTCGTCGGGCATGCGCGGCCCGGAGGTCTTGCGGTTCTTGAGCGTGCGCGCTCCCGCGCCGACGAGGCCGAGCGCCACCGGGCCGAGCAGCCAGTACCACGAGCTGCCGCCCATGAGCAGCGTGGCCGCCACGGACAGACCCGCGCCGACCAGGCCCGCGCCCTGCAGCGTGGCCGTGCCCAGCTTGACGCCGGGCGTCTTGATGTTGCCCGCCGCCATGCTGGCCTGCGCCTTGGCCGCCTTGATGTCGTTCTGGATCGCGACGAGCAGGTCCTCGCGCGACTGGAGCTGGCGCAGCGCCTCCTCGCGCTGGCGCAGCTTGCGCTCGGCGTCGACCGAGGGGAGCACCTCGAAGTCGGCCTGCGCGATCTTGACCGCCTCCTGTGCGCGCACGACGTCGGCCTGCGCCTCGTCGGGCAGGCGGCGGGTGTCCTCCCACTCCTTGATGCGGGCCTGCAGGTCGGCCATGCCGACGCGCGAGAGTGCTTCGCGCCCCTTGGCGTCGAGCGGCGCCGCGAACAGGCTCGCCGCGCGCTCCTTGAACAGCGCCTCCTGGGCGTCGCACTCGCGCCCGATGTCGTTGAGGTGCACGACGTCCTGGTGGTGCACCGAGGCCTCGGAGACGAGCGCCCGCACCTCGGCCTCGACCGCGAGCAGGGCCTCGTCCTCGGCCGGGATCTTGCTGCGCTGCTCGAGCTCGAGGCTGCGCGTGCCGACCTCGGCCGCGGTGCGGTCGTGCTCGGCCACGGCCGAGCGGAGCAGCGAGAGCTGGCCCTGCGCGTCCTCGGGCCAGTCGTCCTGCGGCAGGCGCTCCTGCGCCTTGCGGCGCAGCTCGTCCATCTGCTGGATGGCGCGCAGCACGGGCAGCAGGGTCTCGGCGCGGTCGAGCCGCGCGCGCATGTCGACGAGCTGCTCCTCGGCGATGTGGATGTGCCAGTTGCGGCCGGCGATGAGCTCGCGCAGCTCGGCCAGGCGGCAGGCGCGCGCCACGGCCTGGTCGCGCTCGCGGCGCAGCCGGCGCAGGACCAGCGCGACGCGGCGGTGCACGGTGTGGCCGCGCGAGTGCGCCTGCCACAGGGCGTCCGCGCGGCCGTCGAGGACCGAGGCGGCCTCGCGCACCGCGCGCAGGAACTCGAGGTGGCAGCCGCCGAGCAGCCGCTCCTCGACGGCCGTCCAGGCGCCCTCGTCCATCTCGTTGAGCTCGTCGGGCGTCAGCGCGTGGAAGCTGCGCCAGATCTCGCGCGTGATCGGGCCCAGGCTGGGCAGCGGCGCGTTGCCGATGAGCTTCTCGTTCTCGCCGATCTGCAGCTTGGCTTCGGGCAGGTGGCGCAGCCGGCGGCCGATCGACATGGCCGTGCCGTCGCGCAGCTGCAGCCACGCGGCGCCCGAGAGCGCCTCGCCGTTCCAGGGCGAGTAGGGGTTCTGCTCGCGGTTCGCGGGCGCGAAGCCGAACATCATCGTCGTCAGGTACTCGAGGAAGGTCGACTTGCCGCCCTCGTTGCCGCCCACGACGACGACCAGCTTGCTCGAGGAGAGGTCACCGGCCTCGAAGCCCTCGAGACCGCCGAAGGCGCCGACCTGGAAACGATCGAGTCTCATCGCATGTCCTCCCTGAGCAGGGCTTCGGCCACCGAGTGCTCGGCATCCGCCAGCAGGGTGCGCAGATAGGCGCGCTTGGCCTCCGGGTCGGTGCAGCCCGACAGCTCGTCGGGCGACAGCCTCAGCAGCAGCTCGTCATCGCCCTTGGCCAGCTCGCCGGCCACGCCGAGCGCGATGCCCAGCAGGTGGGGCTGGTTCTGGTAGGGCGCGTAGTCGAGGGGGCGCCAGACGCCGTCGGAGTCGATCTCGACGCACAGCGCGCCGAGCGACTCGGTCAGCTCGCCGCAGGCCTGCTCGATGAGCTCGTCCGACTGCAGCGCCGGCGCCGCGGGGCACGGGCCGCGCAGCACGAAGCGCAGCATCCAGGCCGGGCCCTCGGCGGGCGCGATCTCGCCGCGCGAGCGGCGCGAGCGCAGCTCGAGGAAGGCCGAGCTCGCCAGGCGCTGCAGGGCGGCGACGTCCTCGATCCTGGACAGGTCGGTCAGCTCGATGACCTCCCAGCGCATCGGGGCGAAGGCGTGGAAGGCCACCTCCGGCTCGCCGCGCACGGGCATCACGACGGCCAGCGCGCCGCGCGCGCCGGCCTCGCCGAACTGCCGGCCGACGAGCGCGCCCAGGCGCCGCGCGGACGGCATGAAGACGGCCGGGAGCTGCCCGGGTGACGGCGCGCGCCGCACGACCGCGGCGGGCTCGACCGGCGGGCCATCGGGGCCGGCCTCGTCCTCGGCCTCGACCACCTGCGCGATCGTCTTGCCGGTCGGGTCGGACACGACGACCTCGCCGCGCGCGCTGCCCAGCCACAGGATGCGGTCGTGCGGCCAGGCCAGCGAGGCCGCGCACGGGCTCTTGGCGCCCGAGAGCACGAGCATGGTGCCGCCCTCGACGAGCCGGTTCACCTGCTCGACGAGGAAGTCCTCGGTCGCCAGGCTCAGACGCTCGCCGTCGAAGAGCTCACCCGAGACGAGCAGCGCGTCGGCACGGTGCTCGAGGCTCAGGTCGACCACGCGGCGGAAGGCCGCGCGACCCAGCTCGGACAGCCGCGCGCGCGCGCCGTCGGCCAGGCAGTGGATCGGCGCGTCGAGCCGCACGTCGGCGCAGCACACGAATCGGAACGTGCTCATGGTGCTCTCTCTCGATGTCGACACAACGGCAACCGGAGCACGACGCCACCTGGCGTCGTCAGGCACCGGCCCATGGTTCGGCCTTATCGGTCGGCGCACGGTCGGAAGTTTTGGGCCGATGGGGCGCTAGACTCCGGCGCATGCCCGGCGCCCACCCGCACGGCGGCCCGCCCTGCCCGGCCGACGGGCCGCGAGAGGGCGCTCCGCCGCGTTCCGCGGGCCTGCCGTGACCCCGGTCGCCCGGTCCGATGGCTGCCTGCTGGCGCTCGACCAGGGCACCACGAGCACGCGTGCGATCGTCTTCGACGCGCGCCTGCGCCCGCTCGGCTCGGCGCAGCTCGCGCTGCGGCAGTCCTTTCCGCGCGAGGGCTGGGTCGAGCACGACCCCGAGGAGATCTGGAGCGCGACGCAGTCGGTCTGCCGGCAGGCGGTCGCCGACGCCGGCATCGACCCGGGCCGCCTGCTCGCGCTGGGCCTGACCAACCAGCGCGAGACCGTCGTGCTGTGGGAGCAGGCGTCGGGTCGGCCCGTGCACCCGGCGATCGTCTGGCAGGACCGCCGCACCGCGGCCGCCTGCGCGGCGCTGGCCGAGCGCGGCGCGGGCGAGCTCGTGCAGCGCAAGACCGGGCTGCTGCTCGACCCCTACTTCTCGGCCAGCAAGATCGCCTGGCTGCTCGACCACGTGCCCGACGCCAGGGCGCGTGCCGGCCGCGGCGAGCTGCTGTGCGGCACGATCGACTCCTGGCTGCTGTGGCGGCTTACCGGCGGCCCGCGCGGCGGACGGCACGCGACCGACGCCACCAACGCCTCGCGCACCGCGCTCTTCGACATCGTCGCGCAGCGTTGGGACGACGAGCTGCTCGAGCTCTTCGGCGTGCCGCGCGCGATCCTGCCCGAGGTGCTCGACTGCTGCGCCGACTTCGGGACCGCCGGCCCTGAGCTGCTCGGCCGGCCACTGCCCATCGCGGGCGTCGCCGGCGACCAGCAGGCCGCGGCCATCGGCCAGGCCTGCTGGGACCGCACGCGGATCAAGAGCACTTACGGCACCGGCTGCTTCCTCCTGCTCAACACCGGCGACGAGCTCGTGCGCTCGGCCCACCGCCTGCTCGGCACGGTGGCGGTGCGGCTGTCGGGGCACGCGCGCTTCGCGCTCGAGGGCAGCATCTTCTCGGCCGGCTCGACCGTGCAGTGGCTGCGCGACGGCCTGCGCCTGTTCGACGACAGCGCCGAGTCGGAGGCGCTGGCGGCGCGCGCCGCGCGCGACGCGCCCGGCCGGCGCGTGCACCTCGTGCCGGCCTTCACCGGGCTCGGCGCGCCGTGGTGGGACGCGCAGGCGCGCGGCGCGATCCTCGGCCTGACGCGCGACAGCACCGCGGCCGACCTCGCGCGCGCCGCGCTCGAGTCGGTCGGGCACCAGACGGCCGACCTGCTCGACGCGCTGGCGCAGGATGGCGCGCCGCGTCCCGCGGTGCTGCGCGTCGACGGCGGCCTGAGCGCCAACGGCTTCGCGATGCAGTTCCTGGCCGACATCCTCGGGCTGCCGATCGAGCGGCCGGTCGTCACCGAGACGACCGCGCTCGGCGCGGCGGGCCTGGCCGGGCTGCAGGCCGGCCTGTTCGCGTCGCGGCAGGCGCTCGAGGAGGCCTGGGCCCTCGACCGCCGCTTCGAGCCCGCGATGTCGGCCGACGAGCGCGCCGAGCGGCGCGCCGGGTGGCGCGACGCGCTGGGGCGGGTGCTGACCGGCGCGGCCTCGCGAAGCTGATGGCCGCCGGCACCCGCGACGACCCCTTCGACCTGCTCGTCGTCGGCGGCGGCATCCACGGCGCCGCCGTCGCGCGCGACGCGGCGGGGCGCGGGCTCTCGGTGCTGCTCTGCGAGCGCGACGACCTCGCGAGCGCGACCTCGTCGGCCAGCAGCAAGCTGATCCACGGCGGGCTGCGCTACCTCGAGCACGGCGGCTTCCGGCTCGTGCGCGAGGCGCTGGCCGAGCGCGAGGTGCTCATGCGCACCGCGCCGCACCTCGTCCAGCCGCTGCGCTTCGTGCTGCCGCGCGCGCCAGGGTTGCGCCCGGACTGGATGGTGCGCACGGGGCTGTGGCTCTACGACCGCATGGGCGGGCCGATCTCGCTGCCGCGCAGCAAGGCGCAGGCGCTGCGCGGCACGCCCTATGGCGCGCCGCTGCGGCCCGAGTACGAGCAGGCCTACGTCTACAGCGACTGCCGCACCGACGACGCCCGACTCACGCTGGCCTGTGCGCGTGGCGCCGCGGACCTCGGCGCGCGCATCGAGACGCGGGCCGAGGTCGTCGCGGCCGAGCGCGCCGGCGGCCTGTGGCGCGTCACGATCGAGGCGCGCCCGCCGCTCGCCGCGGCCGCCGCGCCGCGCCAGGGCGCGCGCGAGAGCTGGGCGCGCATGCTGGTCAACGCTGCCGGGCCCTGGGTCGAGCAGGTCGTGCGCGACGTCGCGCGCCGCCCGCCGCAGACGTCCCTGCGCCTCGTGCGCGGCAGCCACGTCGTCCTGCCGCGACTCCATCCCGGCGCGCACGCCTACATCCTGCAGCAGCCCGACCGCCGTGTCGTCTTCGTGATCCCCTACGAGCAGGACTTCACGCTCATCGGCACGACCGAGGTCGTCGAGCCGGCGCCGGGCCCGGCCGCGGTCTCGAGCGAGGAGGTCGAGTACCTCTGCGCGGCGGCGGGACGCTACCTCGCGGCGCCCGTGCGTCGCGAGGCGATCGTGTGGACCTTCGCCGGCATGCGCGCGCTCGTAGGCGACACGAACGGCCGCTCGGCCTCGGCGCTCAGCCGCGAGGCGGTGCTCGACGTCGACACGGGGCCCGGCGACCCCGCTCCGCTGCTCTCGATCTCCGGCGGCAAGCTGACCACGTCGCGCGCGCTCGCCGAGCGGGCGCTCGACCGCCTGCGCGACTTCCATCCGCAGATGGGGCCGGCGTGGACGGCCGGCCAGCCGCTGCCCGGCGGCGCGCTGCCGGAGGCCGACGGGGCGGGCGGCAGCGCGGCGCGGCTGGCGGCAGTGATCGAGGAGCTGCGCGCCGCGCATCCCGAGCTGCACGGCGACCTGCTCGCGGCCCTGGCGCGGCGGCACGGCGCCGAGGCGCGCGAGCTGCTGGCCGGCGCGCGCGTGCAGGCCGACCTCGGCCGCTGGTTCGGCGGCGATCTCTTCGAGCGCGAGCTGCAGTGGATGGCGTCGCGCGAGTGGGCGCTCACCGCCGACGACGTGCTCTGGCGCCGGAGCAAGGCCGGGCTGCGGCTGTCGCCCGTGCAGCGGCGCGCGGTCGAGCGGTGGATGGCGGGGCGGGGCTGAGCACATGTCCGGGTGGCCACTCGAAGCGCAGTCCGCGATCGTGGCCGCGCTCGGCGGTGCGCTGCTCGCGTTGACCGTCGGCTGTGGCCGCGCCGCGCCGAACCCCGTCACACAGACAGATGACCACGACGGCGTCGCCGCGCCGACTCCTGCCGCCTCGAAGGACTACCGCGACGACCTCGCCGCGCTCGCGCGCCGGTACGGCATCCAGGCCATCTTCGACCGGCCGACGTTCCCCGTGGCGACGCGGCACGGCGTCATCCGCGGGCGGGCCGCGACGGCGTCCGAGCTCGAGGCCTACGCCGGGTTGTTCACGCAGGAGTTCGGCCGGTATCCGCCCGAGCTGGTCCGCCGAGCTCGCCTCGCGTCCGTCGTGCTGTGCGCGGCCCTGTCATTCGAGAAGCAACCACGCAACGCGATCCCGGACGCCGAGCACCACGCCCTGTACCTCGAGGTCAGCCGCGGGATGTGGAGCCCGGACTACATGCGGCGCGCGCTGCACCACGACTTCTTTCATCTCGTCGACTACCGCGACGACGGGCTCGTCACCGTCGACTCGGGCTGGGAGCGGCTGAACGCGCCGGGCGTCCCCTACGGCGACGGCGGCACGAACGCCCAGGTCTCGGACCAGGAGGGCGTGCTGACCGACCGGTGGCCCGGCTTCCTCGATCACTACGCGACGACGGGCGTGGACGAGGACAAGGCCGAGGTCTTCTCGGTGCTCATGTGCGACCCGGACTACGTCGCGAGGCGGTGCGAGAGCGACGCCGTGTTGAAGTCGAAGGTCGAGCGGATGAAGGCGCTGATGGCACACTTCTGCCCCGAGGCGCCGGGACTGTTCTGGGCCAGCGCCGGGCCGGCGGCGAGGTGAGCGCGCCTCTCACTTCACGACGACGACGTTCACCCGGCCCTCGCGGCGCGTGATCGTGACGCCGACGTCCTCGTCGTCGCGCGTGAGCAGCACGTCGAGCGAGGCGTCGGCGACGGCCAGGCGCGAGATGCGGAGCTGGCGCACGGCGGCCGGCAGCACGGGGTGGAAGAACTGCACCTCGCGCCGCAGCGCGTCGACGCTCAACCCCAGGCAGCTCTGCACGAGGAGGAAGACCGAGGCCGCCGCCCAGCTCTGCGGCGAGCAGGCCAGCGGATAGGAGGTCGGGCCCTCGCCCTGCCGTCGCGTGAAGCCGCAGAAGAGCTCGGGCATGCGCCGCAGCGGCATGTGCAGGCTGGCCTCGAAGAGCCCGCCGAGCACCTTGGCGGCCGAGTCCTGGAAGCCGTAGCGCCCGAAGCCGGCCGCGATGAGCGCGTTGTCGTGCGGCCAGACCGAGCCGTTGTGATAGGCCATCGGGTTGTAGCGGGCCTCGCCGGTGGCCACGGTGCGGATGCCCCAGCCCGAGTGCGAGCTCTTGTCCATCAGCGTCTCGGTCAGCCGCGCCGCGCGCTCGGGGCTCGGCACGCCGCAGAAGAGGAGGTGTCCGGCGTTCGAGGCGCGCACGCGGCAGGGGCGCTTGCGGCCGTCGAGCGCCAGCGCGTAGCTGCCGAGCTCCTCGCACCAGTAGAGCTCCTCGATCGTGCGGCGCAGCCCCTCGGCCTGCTCGTCGAGCGCGCGGCCGCGGCCCTCGTCGCCCAGCGCGCGCGCGAGCAGCGCGGCCGAGCGCAGCGCGGCGAAGGCGTAGCCCTGGATCTCGCAGGGGGCGATGGGCGGCGCGGCCAGCTCGCCGCCGGCGTGGAAGATCGAGTCGTGGCTGTCCTTCCAGCCCTGGTTGACCAGGCCGGTGGGCGAGCACTTGGCGTACTCGATCAGCCCGTCGCCGTCGCGGTCGCCGTGGTCGCGCATCCACTCCAGCGCGCGCTCGACGTGCGGCCAGAGCTCGCGCGCCAGCTCGAGATCGCCGGTGCGCGCGAAGGCCGCGCCGGCCAGCAGCACGAAGAGCGGCGTCGCGTCGGCCGAGCCGTAGTAGCGGCCGAAGGGCACCTCGCCGAGCGCGGCCATCTCGCCGTCGCGCGCCTCGTGCAGGATCTTGCCGGGCTCGGCGTCGTGCGCCGCGTCGGTCGCGTCGGCCTGCGTGCTCGCCAGGTAGCGCAGCACGCCGCGTGCGAGGGCGGGGTTGATCCACAGGTACTCGAGGGCCGTGATGATCCCGTCGCGGCCGAAGGGCGTGGCGAACCAGGGCACGCCGGCGTGCGGGTAGGGGCCGGGCCGCGTGTCGCTCAGCATCATGTGCACGTCGGCGCACGAGCGCGCCAGCCAGTCGTTGAACTGCGCGTTCGAGGTCGACACCGTGCAGTCGGACTCGCGGCTGTGGCTCATCGCGTCGGCCGCCGTGCGGAAGGCGCCGTCGAAGCTCGCCGCGCTCGTCGCGCCCGGCCGACCCGCGGGCCTCGCGGCCCGCTCGCCGACCAGGCACTGCACGCTGAGCTGCAGCGTGGTCTCGCCCTGCGGAGGCAGGTGCAGCGGGAAACGCAGCTCGGTGGGCGTGGCCTGCGCCGGCGGCGGGTCGGCGACGAGCCTCATCCGGCGCACGACGCCGTCCAGCCCGGTGTAGGCGATGTGCACCTCGCCGTCGCGCACCTCCGCGCGCCGCTCGCCGCGCTGCGCCCGGTGCGCGCCGCGCACCTCGAAGACGTCCGCGAAGTCGGCGTCGACGAGGACCCTGAGCACGGCCTCGATCGGCGCCAGGCCGTGGTTGGTCAGCCGCAGGCGCTCGTGGCAGGTGCCCTCCCACAGGAAGCGGCCGCGCGCGACGTGCAGCGTGCTGCGCGGCACGGGCACGCCGCCGGCGGCGCCGTTGGGCTTGTCGCTGTCGGGGTTGGTCAGGTCGACGGCGAGCAGGATGTTGTCGTCGCGCACCGTCGAGCCGAGCAGCAGCAGGTCCTGGTCGTTCCACAGCAGCTCGAAGCGCGAGAGGAAGCGCGTGCCCTCGAAGTAGAGGCCCTGCTCGCCCAGGCCCAGCGGGCGGATGTCGCCGTGCCGGTCGAAGACCGCGAACATCTCGCCCTGCTTGAGCACGAGCGTGCGGTCGTCGGCGCGCTCGGAGGTCGCGCGGATGTCGAAGCGGTCGACCGGGTCATGCTCCTGCGCCATGCGACCTCCCGCGCGGCGGGGCGGCGCCGCCGGCGGCGTGGCGCGCGCCGCGCGCGCGGCCGGAGGGTGCGCGTCCCAGCAGCCCACGATAGACCGCGAGGTAGTCGCGCGCCATGCGCTGCGCCGTGAAGCGCTGCTCGAAGACCGCACGGCAGCGCTCGCGGCTGAGCTGCCCCGCGCGCTTCACGGCCTCGGCCGCCGCGCCCCGCCCCTCGACGATGAAGCCGGTCACTCCGTCCTCGATGATCTCGCGCACCGAGCCGTGCGGCCAGGCGATGACCGGCGTGCCGCAGGCCAGCGCCTCGATCATGACCAGGCCGAAGGGCTCGGCCCAGTCGATGGGGAAGAGCAGCGCGACCGCCTCGCCGAGGAAGTCCTCCTTCTCGTGGTCGCCGATCTCGCCGACGTACTCGATCTGCGGTCCGCGCAGCATCGGGCGGATGACCGCGTCGAAGTAGTCGCGGTCGGCGCGGTCGATCTTGGCCGCGATCCGGAGCGGCAGGCCCGCGAGGCGGGCGATCTCGATCGCGCGGTCGACGCGCTTCTCGGGCGAGATGCGGCCGAGGAAGGCGAGGTAGCGGCCCGGCCCGGGGCGGAAGCGGAGCTGGCCGGCGGGCAGGCCGTGGTGCACCGTCGCCACCCAGCGCGCCCAGGGCAGCGGCTCGCGCTGCGCGTCCGAGATCGAGACCAGCGGCATGTCGCTGTACTCGCGGTAGAGGGGCTCGAGGTCGGGCAGCCCGAGCTGGCCGTGCAGCGTCGTGACCTGCGGCGTGCCCACGAGCCGCGAGGAGGGGAAGTGCATGTAGTCGACGTGGTAGTGGATGAGGTCGAACGCCCGCGCGTGGCGCGCGACGCGGCCGAGCATGACGACGTGGTGGGCGAGCTGGTCGCGGCAGTCGGGGTCGGTGCGCAGCGAGCGCTCGCTGCAGGCCACGAGGCGCGCCGAGGTCTTCGAGTCGCCGCTCGCGAAGAGCGTGACCTCGTGGCCCTGGGCGACGAGCTCCTCGGTCAGGTGCGAGACGATGCGCTCGGTCCCACCGTAGTGCTGCGGCGGGACGCTCTCGTAGAGCGGCGAGACCTGGGCGATGCGCATGCGTCCGCCTGTGAACAAGCACGCCGCGTACCCTTGCCCGACGCGTCAGCGGCAGGCGAGCGGAGGGCGGGCGCGGCGCGCGCGGCGCGACCGGCACAAGTTGCGCGCCGCGGAGGCCGCTCAGCCGGCCGCGGGCCGGAGGCGCTCGGGCCAGTCGGTCGCGACGCAGTCCACGCCCCAGCTCCAGAGCAGCTCGGCGCGCTCGCGCGTGTTCGCCGTGTAGGCCAGCATCGGCACGCCGCGCTGCTTGACCTCCTCGACTGCCGGCTGCAGGAGCTGCCGCTCGCCGGCGTGCAGGCTGACGCAGCCCAGGCGCGCCAGCCGCGCGGGCCAGTCGGGCGGGATGTCGGTGACGAGCAGGCCGCGGAGCACGGCCGGCGCGGCGTCGCGCGCGGCCGCGAGCGCATCCTCGGCGAAGCTCGAGAGCACGGGCGGCGGCAGCGAGCGCGGCCACAGACGCGCGACCGCCAGCGCCACGGCCGCGCCGGTC
>Ga0111539_10002336_pt1 | contig 25254 bp, 24 predicted proteins | sample RhiMethybrSRZTD1_FD_79667 | JGI IMG/M metagenome (GOLD analysis project Ga0111539, IMG submission 79667) | Populus rhizosphere microbial communities from Tennessee, USA - Rhizosphere MetaG P. TD hybrid SRZTD1 (version 2) (version 2) | ecosystem: Host-associated > Plants > Roots > Rhizosphere >...
GGAGATCCCACGTACGGGCGCGAAGACGTTCTGGGGCGGCTATTCGGGCGTCTTCCTCGACCCCGACGGCCACCCGTGGGAGGTCGCGCACAATCCGCACTGGACGATCGGGCCCGACGGCTCTGTCTCGCTCGGCTGAGCTACTCCAGGACGGTGAACAGCGTCAGCTGCATGCCGTCCGGGGCGCGCAGGCGCACGTTCCGGTGCCGCCACGGCGTCACGACGGGCCCGCCCACGCGCTCGGCGCCCCCGGCCTCGAGCCGCTCGGCCGACTCGACCGAGTCCTCGACCTCGAGCGCGAGCCGAACCGGACCGGAGCTCGGGCGGCCGACTTCGATCTCGTCCACGAAATCGGTCTGGCTCCGTGACAGGACCTCGAGGGTGGCGCGCCCGGCATCGAGGATCGCACCGCTCCCGCCCTCGTTCTCCCACGACTCGATCAACGGTAACCCGAGCGCGTCGCGGTAGAAGCGCAACGCCTCCTCGTAGTCCTCGGCGGTGACGGCGACGCGCAATTCGCGGACCGGGCCCATGCCGCAAGGATACGATCAGGCCATGGACTTCGAGACACGAGCCATCCATGAAGGGCAGGAGCCCGACCCGGCGACGGGGGCGATCACCACACCGATCTACCAGACGTCCACGTACCTGCAGGAAGCGGTCGGCAAGAACAAGGGCTACGACTACTCGCGCTCGGGGAACCCGACGCGGACCGCCCTGGAAACCTGCCTCGCTTCGCTCGAGAGCGCCGACCACGGCCTGGCGTTCTCGTCCGGCCTCGGCGCGACGACGACGATCATGCACCTCGTCAGCCCGGGCGAGCGTGTGGTGTGCGTGAACGACGTCTACGGCGGTGTCTACCGCATGTTCTCGCAGGTCTACGAGCCGAAGGGCTACGACTTCACGTTCCTCTCCGCCGAGCAGATCACGACGGGTCTCGCCGAGCACCTCGACTCCAAGACGCGGATCGTCTGGCTCGAGTCCCCGACGAACCCGCTCCTGAACGTGATCGACATCGCGGCCGCGGCGGAGGCCGCCCATGCCGTCGGCGCGCTCGTGGTCGTGGACAACACCTTCGCGACGCCGTATCTGCAGCGCCCGCTCGAGCTCGGCGCCGACGTCGTCGTCCACTCGACGACGAAATACCTCGGCGGACATTCGGACGTGATCGGCGGCTTCGCGGCCACGAACGACCCGACGGTGGCCGAGCGGCTGCGCTTTCTACAGAAGTCCCTGGGCGCCGTCCCCGGCCCATTCGATGCCTGGCTCGTTCTCCGCGGCGTGAAGACGCTCGCGGTCCGCATGCGCCAGCATTGCGAGAACGCCCACCGGATCGCCGCGTTCCTCGCCGAGCACGAGGCGGTCGAGCGCGTGTATTACCCGGGGCTGCCCGACCACCCCGGGCACGAGATCGCGGCGCGGCAGATGACGGATTTCGGCGGGATGATCTCGTTCCTCGCCGCCTCGGAAGAGGCCGCCATCCGCCTCGTCGGAGAGACGAAGGTCTGGAAGCTCGCCGAGAGCCTCGGCGGAGTGGAGAGCCTCATCGAGCAGCCGGCGCAGATGACCCACGCATCGACGGCAAACGCACCGTTCGCCGTGCCGCCGAGCCTCGTGCGGCTCTCGGCCGGGATCGAGTCGGCCGACGACCTCGTCGCCGACCTCGAGCAGGCGCTTGCGACGATTGTCGCAAGTCCTTCCTAGCTCCTCTTTACAATTCGAGGCGATGAACGACTGGGGGCTCTACATCCTGCTGCTCGTCCCGACTCTCGTCATCGGGCTCGCCGTGCAGTGGTGGCTTCGGAAGACCTTCGAGCGCTACTCGCACATCCAGCTTCTGTCCGGGATGACGGGCGCCGAGGTGGCGCGGCAGATCCTCGACCGAAACGGGCTCGAGGAGGTGCCGGTCGACCGCTCCAATGCAGGCGCGCTCTCGGACAACTACGACCCGCGCAAGCGTGCGCTGCACCTGTCCCCGCCGGTCTACGACCCGAAGACCGTCGCGGCGGCGGCCGTGGCGGCCCATGAAAGCGGCCATGCTCTGCAGCACCAGGCGGGCTACGCGGCCCTGCGCCTGCGGAGCGCCATGTTCCCCGTCGTCGCGATCGCCTCGAACACCTGGATCTGGCTGCTCATGGCGGGCGTGCTCCTGAACGCGCTGAACCTGATCACGATCGCGATCCTCATCTACGCGGTCGCGGTGCTCTTCCACATCGTCACGCTGCCGGTGGAGTTCAACGCCTCCAAGCGGGCCGGCCAGCAGCTCAGGACGCTCGGGCTCGTGACTGCTGACGAATCGGCCGGAGTCCAGAAGGTGCTCAGTGCGGCCGCGCTGACGTACGTCGCCGGCGCCCTCGCCGCGCTGACCCAGCTCCTCTACTTCGTTCTCGCCTACCTGCGCGACTAGCTAGGCGGCCGCGGCGGCGCCCTCGAGCGCCTTCTCGTAGGCCGCTTCGTAGTCGCGGACCATCCGGTCGGAGGAGAACCGCTCTTCGACGTAGCGGCGGCAGTCCATCGGGTCAAGCGCGGCTGCCTGGTCGAGCACGCCGGGCATTTCCCGGTAGTCGTCGACGATCACGCCAGTACGCCCGTCGTCGATCACCTCGGGGACGGCGCCCCAGCGCGTCGCGATCACGGGCGTCCCGCACGCCATCGACTCGATCATGACGAGGCCGAACGGCTCTTCCCACTCGATCGGGAAGAGAGTCACTCTCGCGTTCTGGAGGAGGTCCACCTTCTTGGAGTGGTCGACCTCGCCGAGGTACTCGATGCCCCAGCCGAGGTTCGGCCGCACGTGCTCCTCGAAGTACTCCTTCTCGGCCCGGTCCTGCATCTTCCCCGCGATCAGCAGCGGAATATCGGCCTCCTTCGCGACCTCGATCGCCCGGTGGCAGCCCTTCTCGAAGCTCATGCGGCCGAGGAAGAGGAGGTAGTCGCCCTTGTGCGGGTGCACGGGGTAGACGTCGAGCTCGAGCGCGTTCGGGCAGTTCGCCACCCAGTTCAGGTCGGGAAGCGGCTTGCGCTGGTTCATGGACAGTGAGATCAGCCCCACCTCGGGGCAGACCTTGGCGAGCGACGTGTAGAGGAGCCCCGGCTCCCCGCCGAGCGGCCCGTGCACGGTGTGGACGACCGGCGTCTCGACCACGCCGCCGAGCATCGCGCCGAGGGGCCCGGTGTGGTCGTTGATGACGTCGAAGTCGCCCGCACGCTCGAAGCACGAAAGCGCGTGGCGGAGCTCGACCTGGGTGGTCCCGATGTGTTCAGACGGCGCCTCGTCGTAGACGGAAACGAGCTCGGCCTGCGTGCTCGAGTCCCCGGAGGCGAACAGCGTCACCTCGTGCCCGGCACGGACGAGGCCCTCGGCGAGAAGCGAGACGATCCACTCGATCCCGCCGTAGCGCGTCGGCGGCACCGGGAACCAAACCGGGCTGAGAACGGCGATCTTCATTCGGCTGCGTCCACGTCTATGTGCCCATTTTCGAGCCGAACGTCCCAACTCCGGTCGAACGCGCGCACACCCGAGAGCTTGAGGGAGCCGAGCCAGGAGGGCAACTCCACAGGGGCGTCGGACATGACCGCCTGGGTGCTCGGGTCGGGCCGCAGGCCGAGGAGGAGCTGGAGGAGAAGCACCGGCGTGCCGGCGGCCCACGCCTGCGGTCGCGCGGCCGTCGGGTAGGCGATCGGGAACGGCGTCGCGGTTCGCGAGAAACCCGCGAAGACCTCGGGAAGCTGGTGGCGGAAGTGCCCGGCCGCGGTGAGCATGCGCCGGGCGATCCGGTGCGTCTCGGGCCAGCGTGCATACCGCGCGAGGCCCCAGGCGATGAGGGAATTGTCGTGCGGCCAGACGGTGCCGTTGTGGTACGAGAGCGGATTGAAGCCGACGTCGCCGGAGGACATCGTCCGCACGCCCCACCCCGACCAGAGCTCGTCCCCCATCAGCTGCTCGACGATCGCCTCCGCGCGCTCGGCCGGGACGATGCCGCTCCAGAGGAGGTGGCCGATGTTCGAGGTGAGCGAGTCCACGCGCCGCTTCTCCCCGTCGAGCGCGAGCGCGTAGTAGCCGCCGCGGCCCTCGCACCAGAACGACTCCTGAAAGCGCGCCTGCAGTTCCTCCGCCTCCCGGTCGAGCCGGTCGGCGAGCTCCTGATCGCGCCAGACCTCGCGGGCAAGCTCGGCGGTTCGCCGTTTGGCGTCGTAGACGTAGCCCTGCACCTCGCAAGGCGCAATCGGCGCGTCCGCGATGCGGCCGTCGTGGAAGCGCTGCGAGTCGCCCGAGTCCTTCCACGACTGGTTCACGAGGCCGCGCTCGGAGCGGCGCCGGTACTCGACGAAGCCGTCGCCATCGAGGTCGCCGTACTCGTCGATCCAGCCGAGGGCGCGCAGCGCGGGCTCCCGAAGGTCCTCGACGAGCTTCGCGTCGCCTGTCCAGCGCCAGACTTCGGAGAGCAGGACGAGGTAGAGCGGCGTCGCATCGACGGTGCCGTAGTAGCGCGGGAACCATGCTTCGGCGCCCTTGCCGTGCCGAACCTCGTGGACGATCTTGCCGGGTTCGGCGTCGATCGCCGGATCGTCGGCGGTTGCCTGCAGCGCGGCCAGGACGCGGAGGGCGTTGTGCGCGAGCTCGGGCCCGAAGAGGAGCGTCTGCAGGCACGTGACGAGCGTGTCGCGACCGAAGACGGTCATGAACCACGGCATCCCCGCCGCGGGAAGCTGGCCGGGGACGCGCGGATCCTCATCCATCCGGAGCGAGGCCAGGTCGGCGACCGACTGCCTGAACGTCACCGCCAGCTCCTCCCAGGAGGCCTGCAGCTGGGGTATGGAAAGGTGCCACGCGGAGAGGGATGAGCGAACGCGCGAGAGCTCGTCGCCGAACTTCCGCTCCGCGTGCGCGACGGCAACACGAACGCCGTTCGCGGAGGGGATGACGTCGGCCCGGAGGCGCCACGCCTGCCGCGGCTCGAGCGCGATGGAGTAGCGCACCGAGCGGCCGTTGACCTCGCCCGGCTCGGAGAGGAGGACCTGGGTCAGGCGCTTCGGCCCGTCGGTGAAGACGAACTGGTTCCCGTCGGATTCGAACTCGGACGGCGCCAGGCTCGGAAGCGGAGGCGCGGTGTCCGGGTGCCCGAGCGCGAAGTCGTGCTCCTTGACGGCGAAGATGTCCGCAAAGTCCGTGCCGACCTCGAGCGCGAGCTCGAACTCGACTGGATGCTGCGCGTGGTTCACGACGACGATGTGCTCCTGCATGCCGTCGCCGATGAAGCGGTCGCGCCCGATCGAGAGCACGTCCTGCTCGAGGCCGCCGGCGACGGGGTTCCGGAGGAAGAAGGCGGCCGAGTAGTACTCGACCTTGTCCGACGAGAGCTCGAGCGGCCGCTCGCCGTTGATCGTGAGGATCCAGCGCGAGAGAAAGCGGGTGTCGTCCGCGAAGAGGCCCATCACCGGGTCGACGATGTCTCCGCGCTCGTCCGAGACGCAGAACGTCGACCCCTCGAGAATCGTCAGCGGCACTACCGGCGGACGATGGAGTCCTGGCTCGCCTGCTGGAGGGGCTTGATCACCATCTCGTCGACGACCATGTAGTCGGGCCGAGTCACCGCGAAGAGGATGCAATCAGCCACGTCGGCGGGGGTCAGGTAGTCGACGCCGCGGTAGACCGCGCCCTTGCGCTCCTGGTCGCCGCGGAAGCGGACGTCGGAGAACTCCGTGTCCCCCACCATGCCGGGGTCGACGGTCGAGACCTTGATCCGCCCGACGAGCTCCTTCCTCATCACCTGCGTCAAGGCGAGCACGGCGGTCTTCGAGCCCACGTACATGCCGCCCTGGGGGTAGGCCTCCCGCCCGGCCCACGACCCGAGGTTGACGATGTGCCCGCGCCCGTCCTCCATGTGCGGGAGCACGAGGCGCGTCATCCGCACCAGGCCGAGCACGTTGGTCTCGAGCATCTGGCGGTCGTCGTCGTCGTTCGACTCCTCGACCGACGTGCGGCCGAGAGCGAGCCCTGCGTTGTTGATGAGGATGTCAATGCGGCCCAGAGCGCCGGCGGCCGTCGCGACGAAGGACGCACAGCTCGCCTCGTCGGTGACGTCGAGGGGTGCAATCTCGTGGCCTTCGCCGGGAAGCTCCTTCACGAGCTCTTCGAGGCGGTCCGTCCGCCGCGCGCCGAGCGCAAGGCGGGCGCCGGCCGTGGCGAGGGCGCGCGCCGTCTGGGCCCCGATCCCGCTCGAGGCGCCCGTGACGACGGCGGTGCGATCGGTCAGCTCCGGCACGTGCCGGAGCCTATCGGGCTACTTGCCGACCGTGGCGTCCACGAGCGCCGAGAGGTCCGAGCCCGCGCGACCGCGCGCCAGTCCGACCAGGTAGCAGAGGAGCGGAGCGTTGATCCGCTCGCCGCTCGAGTGCGCTGCGAGCCGGGCGAGCTCGAGCAAGTCGTCGGTCTCCGCCTGGGAGAGCTCAAGGCTCTCCGGGCTCTCACCCGACGCTTCCGCCAGCCGGTCGCGAGCCTCACGCAGCCACTCGTCCACGCCGCCAGCTTAGTGCGTGTACCGCTGGGTGGGGCACTACACTTCGCGCGGCATGAAGGTCGGCGTCCCCAAGGAGACCGCTTCTGGCGAGCGGCGAGTCGCCCTCGTGCCCGATTCGACCAAGCGTCTCGCCGAAGCGGGAGTCGAGGTCCTGGTCGAGTCGGGTGCTGGAGCGGACGCCGGGTTTCTCGACAAGGCGTACGAGGAGACAGGCGCGCAGCTCGTGGGCGACGCCTTCTCCGGCGTGGACGCCGTGGCGAAGGTCCAGCAGCCGTCCGACGGCGAGATCGGCAAGCTGGGCGATGGCCAGATCCTGATCGCCTTCCTGCAGCCGCTCGTCAACGGCGACCTCGTGCGGGCGCTCGCCGAGCGGCGCGTGACTGCCTTCTCGATGGACTCGATCCCGCGCATCACCCGCGCGCAGCCGATGGACGCGCTCTCGTCGCAAAGCACAGTCTCGGGCTACAAGGGCACGCTGATCGCCGCCGACCACCTGCCCAAGTTCATGCCCATGCTGACCACCGCGGCCGGGACGATCCCGCCCGCGCGGATCCTCGTTCTCGGAGCAGGCGTCGCCGGCCTGCAGGCGATCGCGACTGCGCGGCGGCTCGGCGCCGTCGTCTCGGCCTTCGACGTGCGGCCGGCCGTGAAGGAGCAGGTGGAGAGTCTCGGCGCCACCTTCCTCGAGCTGGACGTCGAGGGCGCGGAGGGCCAGGGCGGCTACGCGGTCGCGCTTTCCGACGACCAGCACGAGCGCGAGCAGCAGCTGATCGCCCACCACGTGGCCGAGTCGGACGCAGTGATCACGACTGCGCTCATCCCAGGACGGGAGGCGCCCGTCCTCATCACCGCCGACGCAGCGCGGGGGATGCGGCCCGGCTCTGTCATCGTCGACCTCGCCGCGGAGGCGGGCGGGAACTGTGAGCTCACGAAGCCGGGCGAGACCGTCGTCGAGGGCGGCGTCACCGTCGTCGGCGAGCTCAACCTCCCGAGCTCGATGCCGCTGCACGCGAGCCAGATGTACTCCCGCAACGTCTGGACGTTCCTGAACCACCTCCTCGGAGGCGGCTCCGAGCTCACGCTCGACTTCGACGACGAGATCACGCGCGAGACGTGCGTGACCCATGAGGGCCGCATGCTGAAGGAGCCGGCGCCCGCGTGACTATGACCCTTCTCAACAGCATCACGGTCTTCGTCCTCGCGGTCTTCATCGGCATCGAGATCATCTCGAAGGTCCCGACGATGTTGCACACACCGCTCATGTCGGGGACGAACGCGATCCACGGCATCGTGCTCGTCGGAGCGATGCTGATCGCGGGCTCGGCGGACTCCGACCTCGAGAAAGCGCTCGCATTCGTCGCCGTCGTCTTCGCGACGATCAACGTCGTCGGCGGCTTCCTCGTCACCGACCGCATGCTCGAGATGTTCAAGCGCAAGCCGTCCAAGCCCGACTCCGAATGACGCCGATCCTCGCGCTGTCACAGACGGCGATCAACTTCACGTACCTCGTTGCCGCGGTCCTGCTCATCGTCGGGATCCGCCGGCTCTCCTCCCCGCCGACCGCGCGGTCGGGCAACTGGATCGCAGCGATCGGGATGGGGATTGCGATCTTCTTCACCTTCCTCGACGAGGACATCACGAGTTACTGGCTGATCGTCGTCGGAATGGCCGTCGGGACGGTGATCGGGGTCGTCTCGGCGCGACTCGTGAAGATGACCGCGATGCCGCAGATGGTGGCGCTCTTCAACGGCGTCGGCGGCGGCGCGGCTGCCCTCATCGCCGCGGCAGAGTTTCACCGGATCGCGCCTGCGGCCGGCCACCTCTCAGGCGACTCGGTCGGGGCGATGCTCTTCTCGGCGCTGATCGGCTCGATCTCCTTCTCGGGCAGCCTGGTCGCCTTCGGCAAGCTGCAGGAGGTCCTGCCCGGCCGGCCGATCACCTACGCGGGCCAGCAGGTCGTGAACGCCATCCTCTTCGCAGGGCTGCTCGGGCTGGGCGTCCTCGCAGGCTCGACCGAGCAGGGGATCTGGATGGTGCTGCTCCTCCTGGGAGCCCTGCTCTTCGGCGTCCTGCTCGTCCTTCCTATCGGCGGCGCCGACATGCCGGTCGTCATCTCGCTCCTGAACGCATTCACGGGCCTCGCGGCCGCCTCGGCCGGCTTCGTGCTCGAGAATACGGCGCTCATCATCGGCGGCACGCTCGTGGGCGCCTCGGGCACGCTCCTCACCGTTCTCATGGGCCGGGCGATGAACCGCTCGATCGCAAACGTCCTCTTCGGGGCGTTCGGGGCGGCGCCGGCGGGAGGCGCCGCGGCGGCGGCCTCGACGGAGGGGAAGTCCTACCGGGAAGTGACCGCCGACGACACGGCCGTCATGCTCGCGTATGCGCAGCGCGTCGTCGTCGTGCCCGGCTACGGGCTCGCGGTCGCGCAGGCCCAGCACGCGGTGCGGGAGCTCGCCGGCCTCCTCGAGGCGCGGGGCGTCGACGTCAAGTACGCGATCCACCCTGTCGCCGGCCGCATGCCGGGGCACATGAATGTCCTCCTCGCCGAAGCGCAGGTTCCCTACCCACAGCTCTACGACATGGACGACATCAACCCGGAGTTCCCGCGCACGGACGTCGCCCTCGTCATCGGCGCGAACGACGTCACGAACCCGGCCGCGCGCGACAACCCCGAGAGCCCGCTGTACGGCATGCCGATCCTGAACGTCGACCAGGCCGCGAACGTGGTCATCCTCAAGCGGAGCATGAGCCCGGGCTTCGCCGGGATCGACAACGACCTCTTCTACGGTGCGAACTCGGCGATGCTCTTCGGGGATGCGAAGTCGTCCGTCGAGAAGCTCGTCGCCGCCGTCAAAGCGGCTTAGAGCAGCTCGATCCGGTCGCCCTGAGAGACCCGGCCGGTCGACAGGACCTTTGCCAGCATCCCGCGCTTCCCCTCGAGCTCGGCCTGGAGGCCCGGGCGGATCTCCTCCATCAGCTCGCACGGGTCGCAGACCATGGAGACCTCGAACTCCGCATCGCCGATCTGGAGACGCTGGCCGATCGGCCAGTTCATGACGTCTGCGCCGCGGACGGTGAAGTTCTCCTTCACGCGCCCGGGCGGAACGCCGAGCGACTCGAGGTCTTCGGCCGCGACGAAGAGCACATTACGCTTGCCGCCGCGGCGATGGGCGCAGCCCTCGACGCCTTCGTTCTCGAAGACCTGGGCCGTGTCGAGCTCCTCCATGAGCTCGCGGCGCTTCGGGGAGCGCCAGATGTGCGCGATCTCGGCCATGTGCCGAGTATAAGGAGGCATGCCGCCGATGGACATCGCACCCGGGCTCTGGGTCTGGCGCCTGCAGCATCCCGCCTGGAGCCCCGAGGCAGATTGGGAGCCCCAGGTGACTTCGACGGTCGTCGAGACGCGAGGCGAGGTCGCGCTGATCGACCCGCTCGCTCCTCCCAAGGTGGACGGCGAGGTGTGGGAGCGTCTGGACGCCGCAGCGCCCACGCTCGTCGTGATCCTCAAGCCGGACCACGTCCGCGACGTCGACCTCTTCGTGCGCCGCTACGGCGCGCGCGCGTTCGGGCCGAGCCTCTTCTGGCGCGACGACATTCCCGAGACCGAGCTCGAGGCGATCGAGCCGGGCTCCGAGCTGCCGGGCGGGCTCGTCGCGCTCTACGACGGGCGCGGCCGGAACGAGACGCCGCTCTGGGCGCCCGACCGGCGAGCGCTCGTCTTCGCCGACGCGCTGACCGAGCGTGGCGGCGAGCTCCGGGTCTGGGGCACGCCCTGGCACGAGGAGCGGACGCTTCCCGCGCTCAGGGCTCTTCTCGACCTTCCGTTCGAGCACGTGATCGTGTCGCATGGCGAGCCCGTGCACGACCGAGCCGCCTTCGAGCGGGCGCTCGAGCTCCCGGCCTTCGGCCCGTAATGGGCGAAGGGCCGGTTTCCCGGCCCTTCGCTTTCAGAAAAAAGAAGCCCGTTGGCGACTACTGGTCGAGGCCGAACGCTGTCACGGCCCCGTGGGCATCGACTTGGCCGAAGCCGAAGAATCCGTTGTATTGGTCGGTACCGACACAGCGCGGATCCGGCGGGCAAGGCTTGGCCTGCGCGGTCCGGTCGAGTACCGTCCGAATCAACAGCGGCTTCAGGGGCTTCAGGAAGCCGAACGCCTTCAGCTTCGCGAACCGGCTCGCGACGAGAGCTGCGACGCCGCTCACGTCCGCGGCCGCCATCGAGGTGCCCGCGTTGTAGCGATATGTCGCGCCCGGAGGCCCGTCGACGACGTTCGGCATCGCGGTGGGCGGAATCGGAATGTACGACGGGAACGTCGAGAGGACCAGCCCGCCCGGCACTCCGCCCTGCGCGGGATCGCCGCCGGGGGCGACGAGGTCGATTGCTCCGAAGCCAAAGTTCGACGGGCCCGGGGGCGTCGCCAGAACGGGACCGCCGTTCCTGCCTTCGCTCGCGACGCTGATCACGCCGGGCAGCTGCACGGGCATCCGGACGCAGCTCGAGCCCGCGGCCGGCTGCGTCATGTCGACCCCGTTGTTCCCGGCCGAGGCGACGATGGTCGTCCCCGAGCGGAGCGCGCTCTTCACGGCACCGCCGACGACCTGAATGGCGGCAGCATCGGCCGGATCACTGGCGCAGAAGAAGTCGAGTGGATCGGCGGAGCCGGTCGCGCCCTTGTCCACGGCGAAACTCGCGTTTGCGACGTCCACATTCTGCTGCGAGACGTACTTGAACGCGCACGCGGCCGCCTGCGGCGTGATCGGCAGGCCCGGATCGGTGACCTTGACGATCAGGAGCTGGATATTCGGCGCGACGCCGACGGTCCCGAAGTCGTTGTCACCCGCCGCGATGATCCCGGCCACGTGCGTGCCGTGGCCGACGTTGTCCCTCCACAGGGACCCCGTCGGATCCCTGACCGGCGTGCCCGTGATGCACGAGACGCTATTGGCAGAATCGATGCGACCTGCGAACTCGGGGTGGCCGGGGTCGATGCCCGAGTCGATCAGCGCGACGCGGACGTCAGGGCTTCCGCCCGTGATCGTCTGCGCCTGGAACGCCCCGATCATCTCGAGGTTCCACTGCTGGCTCGAAAGATTGTCCGGCGTCGCCGGATTGCCCGGCAGGACGGCGATTCCGGCCCCGCCCGCCGAAGTGGCTGTGAGCGCGACCGCCGCGCAGGTAGCCAAAATGAAGGTTCGCGCAATTCGTCCCGGTTGCCGCAAAGCTAACCTCTCCTCCGCTCGGTCCTTCTCCCACGGGTCACTTGCCCGCACACGCACTTTACGACGGACTTTAGGTCCGCGCGTCCCTCAATAGAGTGAGCCGTCTCCGGTTAGAAATTTACCCGCAAAACGACTGCTTTTCGGGTCGACGGCGTCCACCTCGTCACATAGGCCGTTCGGCCGGCCAGCGCCGTTGTCCAGAAAAGAGTCTTCCGCCCGCGCACCTGCATGAGCGTTTTCGTGTGCTTGCTCCGGAACCACTGCATCCGCAGATACGAGCCCTGCGGGCGTTGCTCGACCCAGACAATGCGGCTCGAGGTCACGGACGGGTTCGCCTCCATCCAGACGTTCGTCCGCTTGATCACGCGCCGGTCGTTCGTCGCAAGATTGAGCAAGTAGATCGCCGAGCCGCCGTCGTCGATCCGGTGCCAGGCGAGCCGTCCGCCGCGAAGCGTTGGACGGCCGAGGTCGGCTGCGCTGCGCACGGAGGCGATGATCCGTTCGTCGGGGTTCGGCTTGCTGATGTCGTCCGCGAGGACGAGGCGCTCATAGGTGCCGTCGTCGCGGATGTAGGCGAGCCGCGGATAGTCGAGGGCCGGATGCGAATAGGGTCCGTCGAGCTCGCGCACGGGGGTGTCGTTGCGCCAGTCGATGACCTTGATACCCTCGTCGTCCGCGTAGGCGAGATAGTTGCCGCTGAGCGTGGGGGAGTTCGCCGGGCTCACCGTGTCCATCGGGTCCGGGGCGGGCGGAACGACGAGCACCTTGATCGTCCCGGCGGCCATGCGGGCTCGCGCGAGCGTGTTCCCGTCGGCGGCCGGGTCGAAGCCGCGTCCGAGCGACGTGACGGCGGCGCCGGCGGCCGGCGCGACGGCGAGAAGGACTACCGCGAGCCCGAGCACGACCGCGTTCGCGCGCGGGACGACGGAGGCCCGTCCGACCAATCTCTCGACCGCAGCGGGGCCACTCGGCTCACGGTGCCGCGGCCAAACGGCCATGAACGCGCGCCCTGCTCCGTAAAGCGCGAAGCAGCCGGCGGCGGCGACCGGTTTCCCGAGTGCGAGCGCCGCGGCGCACGCGACCCAGAAGGTCGCGACCGGCTGGAAGGTGAGGAAGCCGAGGCCGAGGCCGGCCCCGTAGCCGGCGCTCCACAGAGCAAGCGGCCGCTCGTACTGCCAGCGCTCCGGCACTTGCCTACGGGACTGCGGAAGCGGCAGGCGGAGGATGCCCGCCTCGCGAAGCGCGGCGAGGAAGGCGAGCGCCGCGGCCGCGATCAGCGCGGGGCGGGTGCCGACCAGGCTTCCGACGAAGCCAAGCGTCGCTCCGAGCACGGCCGACGCGACGAGAGCCGCGAGCGCGAAGAGGGCGATAGCGAGCCGTTGACGGGAGCGGCTCCCGCACACGGCGGGAGTGAAGGTCTCGACCATGGAGAGTCCTCAGGGCGACCAGGCGCCGGAGACCCCGGCGAGCAGAGCGGTCGCGGCGAGAGCGGCCGCAACGGCTAGCACTTGAGTCCCGAGTCGTAGTACAGGACGCAGAACACGCGCCTGCCGTCGAAGCAGTAGCCGGTCAAGGACGCATCGCCGTTGATCCGCTTCCTGCTGTGGGAGCAGCAGTCCACGAGCTTCCGCACCTGGCCGTTGCAGCAGCGGTACCACGCGCCCTGCATGACGCCCCCAATCTTGTAGTGCTCGTTCGTCCAGTCCTCGCAGAGCCGCGTCCGCGGAGCACGTGGGAGAAACTCCCCGTCCGGTGAGCGCAGCCGGTTGCCCGAGCCGTCCACCGCCCAGCCCTCGGAGTTGACCGGGCGGCCAAGATTGTCGATCCGGTGTCCGTCGCTCGGCCGGAGCGGAAAGCCGTTCTTGTCGATGCGCGGGAGGCCGAGCGGGTTCGGGCACGAGCCGGTCGTCCAGATGTGCCCGCAGAAGTGGAACGCCTCGCTCTTGGCGGGCCGGACCGCTGCCGCAACGGCCGCTCCGCCCGTCGCCGCGAGCACCGCGCCGCCCATGCGCCCGAGGAACGACTTCCTGGTCATCCCCGAGGCCAGGCGGGTCGAAAGCGCGCGGGCCGCGGCGTCGAGGAGCCCGTCAGGCCGGGGCATGTTCCATCCTTGCGCTCCCGACCGCGATGAGACCGTCGAGCTGCTCGAGCGAGTTGACCGTGCCCTTGGCCGCGACGAACCCGTCGACGACGTGGACGAGGAACGGCGTCCCCGGGACGCCCCAGCGCTCGAAGACGGAGGGCTCCTCGTGCTCGTACACAGTCCGCACAGGCATTCCCTCGCGCTCGAAGGCCCGAACGCCCGGCGCGATGGCACGGCAGAGGCGGCAGTCGGCGCTGAAAAAGGCGATGAGCTCCTCCCCGACCCGGTTGAGGCCGTCGAGCTCCGGGGCCACGTCCCCGACGGGCGGGCCCTCCTCGGCGAGCTCGAGGGCGACGCCGGGCCCGAGGCGCATCGTCAGCAGGCCCACCTGGCGGTAGAGCGCGAGCACGAGCGCCGCCAGGGCGAGAACGGCGAGGCCGAAAACCACGAGTGCCGCGAAGACGATCGCGTCGCTGGACGGTCGGCCGACCTCGACGTCCGCGAATGCGCCGAACGCCGCGATTCCCGTGAAGAGAACGGCGCGGCCGAGAAGAAGGTCGGTGCTGCGCTCCTTGGCGCCGAAGCACCCGCAGCGGAGCCGGCGCACCCCGCGGGCGCGCACGCTCGCGAGCGCGGCGATGAACACACCTCCGAGGACGACGGCGGCGACCCCGGCGGCCCGGACGCCCGCGAGCAGGAGGATGCCTGTCGCGAGCTCGATCCCGGTCAGCGCGGTGAGCGCAGCGCCGCGCCAGCGCGCGGGTACACCGTACGGCGCGAGGAACGACGAGTCTCTGGCCAGGAGCTTCGACACGCCCGCCCACAAGAGGGCGACCGCGACGACGAAACGGGCAATGAGGTCGAGCGACAACACTGGGCGTTGGTTCGTCGGCTGGGCGTTGCGCCCTTCGTTCTCCCGAGGCCGCAGGATAACGACTACCTCGGAGGATCGGCCCCGGAGAGCTTGGCCTTGAGCTCAGCCGGCGTGCTCGGCGCTTCTCAGGCCGCGTAGGGCCCAGAGCGAGAAGCCGAGCACGAGAGCCGCGACGAGCGCGAACGCGAGCCCGACCTCCGTCGGAGACCCGGCCAGGAACCCGCGTCCCGCCTCGAGCACCCGCGTGATCGGGTTGTACGCGGCGACACCGTGGATCCATCCCTGCAACAGGGCGAGCGGGACGTAGACCGGCGCGAAGAAGAGCAGCAGGAACACCGGCATCTGCATGACGGGGCCGGCCTGCATGGTCCGCAGGCGGAGCGCGACGCCGGTCGCCCAGAGGATCGCCGCGATGTTGAGGAAGACGGCCAGGGTGTACAGGCCGACGAGGTCGATCCCGCTCCCGCCGACCTCCATCCCGACGAGCAGGGCGACCACCGTCACCAGCGCCGCCGTGACGAGCCAGCGGACGAGCGCCGCGACCGCGTAGCCGAGCACGATCCCGCTGCGGTGCGGCGCGGAGAGAAGGAGCCGGCGCCCGAAGCCGCTCTCGAAGTCCCGCGCGATCCCGAAACCCGTGAAGACCCCGCCGAACGCAGCGGATTGGAGGAGGACGAACACGAACTGGAAGGCGGTGTACCCCGGCGGGTAGTCGAACCCCGGCACCTGGTCGATGCGCGAGAGCCCGCCGGCGAAGGCCGTGAAGAAGAAGAGCGGGAAGATCAGGGACGGGATCAGGAGCGACGGGTTCGTGAACACGTTGTGGAGGACGCGCCAGGCCACCCCTTCGGCGACGGACAAGGTTCTCATGAGCGCGTGAGCCTCGTCCGCAGCGACACGGAGGCGAGCGTGACCGCGGTCACGGCGATGAGAATGGCGACCCCGAAGCCGAGCGCGAGCGCCTCCGCGTCCCACCCGATGACGATCAGGCTGCGAATGCCCTCGATGAGGTACGAGACCGGGTTCAGCGTCGCAGCGGTCTGGAACCACTTGATCTCGATCAGGTTTCGGGGCATCGCCATCGACGAGATGAAGAGGAAGACGAAGAAGACGGGGAACATGCCCTGCACCGCCTCCCCCGAGCCGGTTCGGAGTGCAAGGAAGGCGCCGAGCGCGCCGAAACCGAGCCCGATCAGGAGCGAGAAGATGAAGAGCACGGCGATCCCCCCGACGCCCGCCGCGAAGTGGACGCCGAGGATGAGGCCGGCGGCGATCCACACCGCGGCCTGGACCGCGGTCATCGCCATCACCCCGCCTAGCTGGCCGCCGAGAAGAGCGATGCCGCGCATCGGCGTCAGCGCGAGGCGGTTGAGAAAACCCGTCTGGATGTCGCGGGCGAGATCCGTGCCGGCGTTCATGGTCGCGAAGAGCGCGCCCTGCATGAACGGGACGGCGAGCGCAAAGGCCAGATACGAGTCGGTCGGGAATCCGGGCAGGTGCGTCGCCGACTGGAGGCCGGTCGAGTTCACCGCCAGGAGGAGGAGCGGGAAGACGAGCGGGAAGACGACGTTCGCCGGCTGGCGCGCGGTGCGCACGACCGACCGCCGCGCGAGCTGGCCGACCTGCTCGACGAACCTCTCGCTCACGCCGGCTCGAGCGCGAGCTCGGGTTCTTCTTCCTCCTCGCCGGCGCCTTCGAGCGAGCGGCCGGTCTTGGCGAGGAACACGTCGTCGAGCGACGGCTGGTGAAGCTGAAGGTTCTCGACCTTGAGGCCCTCGGCGTCGAGGGCGCGCACGATCTCCGCCAGGTCGGCTTCGCCCGTCTGCAGGCGGACGGCAACGCCCTGGATGGCAGCGCAAGGCTCACCGAAACGCGCGAGGATCGCGGCGGCGCGCTCCCAGTCCTCGGAGTCGGCCGGGACGACCTCCACAGTGGGCCTCCCGACGTCCGCCTTCAGCTGCGCGGGGGTTCCCTCGGCGACGATACGCCCGTGGTCGATGATCCCGACGCGGTTGGCGAGGACGTCCGCCTCCTCGAGGTACTGCGTGGTCAGGAAGACCGTGACGCCGTCGTCGGTGGCGAGACGACGGACCTCCTCCCAGAGCGCGCTGCGGCTCTGAACGTCGAGCCCGGTCGTCGGCTCGTCAAGGAAGAGGATGCGCGGCGAGTGGACCAGGGCGAGCGCGAGGTCGAGCCGGCGCTTCATCCCGCCGGAGTAGCCACGGACCTTGCGGTCGGCCGCCTGGGAGAGCCCGACGCGCTCGAGCAGAAGCTCGCCTCGCCGCGCGCGCTCGGAGCGCGGGATTCCCTGCAGCGTGGTCTGGAGGCGCAGGTGCTCGCGGCCCGTGAGCAGGGGATCGAGCGCCGCCTCCTGGAGCGCTGCGCCGATCGCGGCCCGGACCTGCGGGCCCTCGCGGACGATGTCGTAGCCGGCCACGGTCGCCGTCCCGGCGGTCGGCGGCAGCAGGGTCGTGAGCATGTGCACCGTCGTCGACTTGCCGGCCCCGTTCGGGCCGAGGAACCCGAAGATCTCGCCGGGGTGCACGACGAGGTCGATCCCGTCCACGGCGCGCGGGCCCTTCTTGAACTCGCGCACCAGTCCACTCGCGACGATCCCATGCTCGTCGGCCATGGTTATAGGCTAGTCGTGTGAGCACTCTGACTGTCTCACGCGGCGCGGAGCTCGACACCTGGGTCCGGTTCCTACGGGCGCACTCCGCGATCGTCGGGAAACTGAACGCCGAGCTCGTGGCCGACCATGGGCTCACGATCAACGACTTCGAGGTCCTGCTCCACCTCTCGTGGGCACCCGAGCAGGCCATGCGGCGGGTCGATCTCGCCTCGAGCGTCCTCCTCACTCCCTCGGGGATCACACGGCTTCTCGACGGGCTCGAGCGCTCGGGCTTCGTCGCGCGAGAAGCCTGCGCGACCGACCGGCGCGTCGTCTACGCGAAGCTGACCCTCGCCGGGAACGAGAAGCTCCGGGAGGCGCGCACGACGCACCTCGCAGGCGTGCACCGGCTCTTCGTGGAACGCTTCAGCGCCGACGAGCTCGCGAGCCTCTCCGGCCTCCTCGAACGCCTGCCCGGCGCGAACGGCGACAGTCCGGCCTGCTAGAGCGCGAGCACGTCGTCCGCCTCCGCGACGACGAGTGGATCATGCGTCGCGCAGACGACCGCTGCACCGTGCTCACGGGCGTAGCGCCCGAAGAGCGCGCCGACGGCGAGGGCGTTCGCCTCGTCGAGCCGCGCGGTGGGCTCGTCCGCGAGTAGGAGCTTCGCCTCGGCGGCGAGCGCGCGGGCGATCGCCACACGCTGGCGCTCTCCTGCCGAGAGCCGCGCGACCCGCTGCTCCGCCCGCTCGGCGAGCCCAACCTCCGAGAGCGCATCGAGTGCGCGCTGGTGCGCCTCGTCGGGGCTCAGGTCGCGTAGCGCGAGCGCGACCTCCACGTTCTCGCGCGCGCTGAGAAACGGGGTCAGTGCCGGATCCTGGGGGATGAAAGCAATCGGGTCGCGCCGGAGCGCGGCGCGCTCCTCCCGCCCCAGCTCGGCCAGGTCGCTGCCGAGCACGCTGGCGCTCCCGGCGGTCGGGTCGAGCAGCCCGGCGAGGATGTGGAGGAGCGTCGTCTTCCCCGAGCCGGATGGACCGGTCAGCGCGGTAAGCCGGCCGCCGCGGAAGTCGGCGTCGAGTCCGTCGAGAACGACGGTCTCGCGCGCGCCCGCCCCGTAGCGCTTGCCCACGCCGCGCGCCTGCGCGAGCACGGCGCCGTTTTCCTCCAGGGCAGGAGCCGGCGCCTGTCCGTCCCGAGATCCGGGCTGCGTCCGCTCGTCGGCGGCCGAGACGACGATCCCCTCATCACCCAACTCGGCGCGCGCCCGCGAGCCGATCCGGGCGCGGACGAGGAGCTCTTCCGGCAGGCGCACCCAGCCGCCTCGCGCGACGACGAGCGTCTCCCCGTCGCCCCGCTCCGTCTCCTCGCTCACGCGGCCGTCGCGGACGCGGACGGTCCGGTCGGCGATGGCGGTCGACTCGGCGTCGTGGCTGACGAGCACCGTGGTGCACCCGTGCTCCCGGGCGAGCTCCCCGATGAGCTCGTAGACGAACCCGGCGCTCGCGGCATCGAGCTCTCCCGTCGGCTCGTCGGCGAGGAGCAGCTTCGGGCCGTGCGCGAGCGCGGCGCACACGGCGATGCGCTGCTGCTCGCCGCCCGAGAGCTCTGCGGGACGCGCGGCGCGCTTGTCCTCGAGGCCAACGCGCTCGAGGAGCTCGTCGGCTCGCCTCTCCCTTTCGCCGCCCGGAGCGCCGGCGAGGCCGAGCTGCACGCCGACGAGCTCGCGGGCAGTCAGGTCGGGGTCGAGAGACCGGGAGTAGTGCTGCTCGACGTAGCCGGTCGTCCGCGAGCGGTGCTCGGCCAGGCGGCTCGACGAGAGGCGCCCGAGGTCGGCGTCGAAGACATGCGCCGTGCCGGCGGAGGGTCGCTCGAGCCCGGCGAGAACCCGGAGCAGCGTCGACTTCCCGGACCCGCTCGGGCCGAGAACGACCAGCACCTCCTTCTCCTGCACGGAGAGCGTGAGGCCCTGAAGGGCGGCGGCGTGGCCCTCCGGCGTCGAGTACACCCGGAAGAGATCGCGGACTTCGACAGCGCTCACACCGTCCTCCTCGTCGAGAGCGCGACCAGACCTGCCGTGAGCGCGCCGTATACCGTGCAGGCAAGCGCGACGAGGCGCCAGTCCACCGCGATCGCAAGCGGCGGCTCGGGCAGGGACGCGCCCGCGGTCAGCGTGACGAGGTCGACCGCGAGGACAGCGAGAACCGCGGCCGCAGCCAGCCCGCCGAGCAGCCCGAGGGCGGAGACGAGGACCGCGCGGAGGCGGAGGTGACGCCTGAGCGTGCCCGGCCCTGCGCCCTGGGTCTCCAGATCGAAGAGCTCGCGGCGCTCGTCTCGGGCGTCTCCGGCGAGGAGCACGGCGAGCCCGACGAGCGCGAGCAGGAAGGCGACGACCGCGGCCCCCGTCAGCGCGGCCAGCGAGCCACGTGCGAGCGGGTCGGCGCGGAGGCGATGCTCGATCTCCGCACGAGAGGACACCGAAAGCGGCGTGAACGGCGGTCGCTCCAGCTTGGCGCCGAGGTCCTCGGGCCCGGCGAGCCAGAGCTCGTTCGGCACCGCCGTTCCGGGATTCGCCGCGTTCATGGCGACATAGAGGGAGCGCTGGTCTCCGAGCACGAAGTCGCCGTAAGCCGACGGGAAGCGGCGGATCGTCCCCACAACGCGAACCGGTACGGAGCCGCCCGGGAGCCGGAGCGGCAGGATGCCGCCCGAGCCCGCCGCCGCAGCGAGGCCGGGGGTCGCGACCACCGGCGGCGGCACGGCGTCGGTTGCCTGGCTCGGCTGAAAGCGCGGGTTCGCGGCCTCGTTGGAGAGCAGGAAGCGGAGCCTCGACCCGGTCGCGTCGACGTTGTCGAGCCCGATCCAGCCGGAGTAGTCCGTGATCGCGCTCCCGCCGGCGGTCGCCGGGGCCAACGTGAGCACCCCGTCCACGCGGGCGAAGTCGCCGTGGCCCTCGACCGAGAGCGCTCGCGAGAGCTCGAGCGAGACGATCCGTCCGCGGTGGGCGTCGGCCGGGATCGTGGCCCTCAGCGTCCCGCGACCGGGCTTCGCAGTCCCCAGCTCGATGCGCGCAAACAGATCGTCCGGCTGCAGCACGACCGCCGTGAGCGTGACCGCGCCTCCGCGCAGGGTGTAGGGAATGGCAATCTCCGAGGCGTCGGCGGGAAGTGGAGCGCCGCGCAGAACGGGGGGCGGACTGGGCTCGATGCGCTCGATCAGCTCACTGCGGGAGAGGGACGAGAAGCGTTCCTGCCAGCCGTCGAGGTCCGCGATCGCCGCCGCGGGCACGCCGAGAAGGGTCAGCTGGTCAGGCCCTCCTGCGCTCGCCGTCCGCCTGAGAACAGGCGTCACGTCCGCGCCGAGCGCCTCGTAGCTCGAAAGCGGAGCTGCCTCGAGCGGCGCGACGAGCCCCGTCGGAGACAGGTCCTCGCGCACGGTGAAGTCCTGAGGCACGGCGTAGGCCGCCTGCTCGGAAAGGCCGTCGTCCAGCGTCGAGCGGTAGACGACTGCGAAGAGCCCGAGGCCGAGGCTCGCCACGAGGAAGGCGACCGCCACGGCCGCCCGGCCGGGGCTCCGCGCGAGGGAGAGAGCCGCCAGCCGAACGTGGATCCGCCCGCCGCGGGCCGCGCGTTCGAGCAGGCGAAGGCAGGGCACGAGCAGGCGCGCGGCCGCGACGGCGACGACGAACGTCACGAGGCCCGGAAGAAGCAGAAGGAGCGTGCCCGTGCCGCCGCCCTGTCCGAGGGACCGGGCGTCCGCATCTCCCCGCGTGAAGGCGAGGGTGACCGCGAGCAGCGCACCGAGCGCCGCCGCATCGAGCGGAGTGAAGGTGCGTCCGCCGAGCGAGACACCCGGAACGCTCAGGACGACGATGAGGACGAGTGCCCCGGCGAGCGCGAGCCCGACGGCCGCGGCCAGCCCCGACCCCGCAAGCGCGGAGTGGCCGAGCACGGCGCCCGGCGGCGAGCCGGCCTCGTCCGCGAGCAGCGCAGTGGCCGCGCTCCCGAGCGCCCAGCCCACGACCGCCCCAAGAAATGCGACCACGCTCGTCTCCGCAACAGTCACCAGGTGCACCTGCCAGCGCCGGCCTCCGAACCAGGTCAGCCGTTGAGCGGCCGCCTCGACGTCGCGCCTCATGCCCACCGCGGCGAGCACGGCGAACGCGAGCAGAAGCGCCGCGACCTGGCCTCCGACGAGCAGAAGCCTGCGCCCGGCCACCCGCCCGGTCTCGCGCGCGGCAGCGAGCTCGGCGACGGGAGCGGAGAGGTCGAGGAAGAGCGAGCGGGCGCGCAGCGTCGACTCGGTCCGCGTCGCGCGCGCCTCGAAGCTGTCGATCTCCCAGGGATGGATACTGCGCGGCGCGAGCGGCACCGACCAGGCGTACGTCCTGTAGATCGAGTCGAGCTCGTGGAGACCGGAGAGCTCGTCGAACCCTTCGGCGAGCAGGAAGGGCGGCTCCGCGACGCCGAACGACTCGCCGACGCGCGTCGCCTTCGCGCCGGGTAGGAGGCCGAATGGGAGCGGCGAGGTGAGCTCGCCCACCCCCACCTTCACGAATCGGAGGCCCGGCGCGCTCGGGATCTGGCCCTCGCCGCCGAGCTGGAGGACCTCGCAGCGCTCTGGCGTGCATTCGCGCGGGTATCGGCCCGAGGTCAGGCGCACCCAGCGCGAGACGTCGTCGACGGCCGCGAGATTCGTGAGCGCGCCCCCGATCCGAAGGAGCTTGTACTGCACCGCGCGCACCGGTTCGCCTGGCGCGAGGCCGGCGAGGCTCTCGACGACGAGCGGCTCGAGTTCCTCGCGCGTGACGCCGTTCCGCGGCAGCCCGAGGTCGGCGTACGTGACGGCGGCCGCACGCTTGGACTCGGGCAGCGCGCCGAGCGCGCGTCCCGCGGAGACGTCCTGCGCGACCAGGCTTCCTCCGAGCACGACCGCAAGCGCGCCGGCCGCCGCCGCGACCCCGAGCGCGAGCAGCAGGGCACGGCCGGGCCGGTGCCGCAGACGCGACCACGCGAGCCCGAGCGGATAGCCCACCGAGCGGATCGTCTTCATCTCCCGAAACGCTGCCAGAGAGTGAGCATCACAACCACTGAATCTTCTTGTGGTTGACTAAGATTCGCTTATGCTCGACGTTCGACGGATGCGGGTTCTGAGCGCGGTGGCCGAACACGGGTCGATCGCCGCCGCGGCACACGCGCTCGCTTTCACGCCCTCGGCGGTCTCGCAGCAGATCGCGACCCTCGAACGTGAGGCCGGCGTGGCTCTCGTCGAGCGCGGCCCTCGGTCCGTCCGCCTGACCGAGGCCGGACGCGCCCTCGTCGCCCACACCGACGGGATCGTCGCCAGCCTCGCCGCCGCGGAGGCCGAGATCCAGGCCATCGCGGGCCTCCGCGGCGGGATGCTCCGCCTGGCCTCCTTCCCCACCGCCTATGCGACCATCATGCCGCGGGCGATCGCGGAGTTTCGCCGGCGCCACCCGGCGGTCGAGCTCTCGCTGACCGAGGCCGACGCGCTTCCGAGCATCGCCCGCGTGAAATCGGGCGAGCTCGACCTCGCTCTCGTGTACGAGTACGACTTCGTTCCTTTGCCCGAGGACGATGCTGTCGAGAGGATGCACCTGGTGGATGATCCGATCCGCGTCGTCCTCCCGAAGGGACACCGGGCAGCACGCCGTCGCGCGGTCCGGCTCGACGAGCTTGCCGGCGAGGCCTGGATCTCCTCCACCGCGCGCTCGTCATGCCACGAGTTCGTCTCCCGCGCGTGCCGGGCCGCCGGGTTCGAGCCCACGATCGGCTTCGAGAGCGACGACCACGGCGTCTGGCAGGGGCTCGTCGCGGCGGGAGTCGGCGTCGCGCTGGCCCCCGAGCTCGCGCTCGAGACGCTCTACCCGGGCGTCGAGGCGCGCCCGGTTGCCCTGAGCCCGCTGAAGCGGCGGATCTTCGCGGTCAACCGAACCGGCGGACGCTCGCCGGCGATCGAGGCCATGCTCGAGGTGATCGCTGAGACGATCGCCGCGCGCGAGGAGCGGCCCAGCACGGTGGCGGCCAACCGCCTAGGCGCCTAGCTGGCGGCGCGAGCCTCGACGCCCAGCAACGTGCGGGCGCCGCCGGCGGCCTTCGCCCGATACGCCGCGATGTCGGCCGAGCGATAGAGGTCGTACGAAGAGCCGAGGTTGATCGCGGCCCGCGCGACACCGCCGGAGAAGCTGTACGGGCCGCGGCGGTTGAGCGCTTCCTGCGCCCGCTCCGCGACCTTGATCGCATCGTCCGGATTGGAACCCGGAAGGATCAGTGCGAACTCGTCTCCACCGAGTCGGCAGGCGACGTCTCCGGCGCGCGACGCCTCGACCAGCGACTCCGCGAGCGCGCGAAGCGCCTCGTCCCCGGACGGATGGCCGCCGAGGTCGTTGATGCGCTTGAGGCCGTCGAGGTCGACGACGAGAAGGCTCAGCTGCTCGCCGTTTCGCTGACTGCGGGCGACGGCCGCGTCGAACTGCTCTTCGAAGAGGCGACGGTTGTAGAGCCCGGTGAGCTTGTCGCGCGCGGCGAGCTCCTTCATCTCCTGGTAGAGCATCGCGTTCTGAACGGCGGGCGCGACGACGTTGCAGAGCGCCTGGCAGAAGTCGACGTCGGCCGCGTCGAACACGCGGTCGGTCGAGTCGACGATCTCCATCATTCCAATCGTCTCGCCCCCAGTGATGAGCGGGAGCATGAGCAGGGCCTTGTGATCGCGGGCCGCGAGCAGAGCGCGCTCGGCAGGGTCATCGTTCTCGTTCGAGACACGGATCTGGATCGGTTCCTGCGTCTCGAGGACCTGCCTCGTGGCCGGAAACTCCGAGATGCGGTACGTCTGCCCGCCTTCCTCGGTGATCTCGGCGCTTCCTTCGAGGTGCTCGACGAGCATGACCAGCTCGTCGCGGTCGTGATCCCAGAAGGAGATCTCGGCCGCAGTAGCGCCGGTGAGCTCGGTCGCCTGGTCCGTGAAGGCGCGCAAAACCCCGCTCAATTCAAGGGTCGAAGAGAGCTTGTGGGAGACGTCGAGCAGCGCCTGGAGCCGGTTTGCCGGAGCCATACGGGACTTATCGGGATCCAGGGCGAAACGCTTGAGAGTGGCTACGATCGAGGGAATCTCGAGCAGGGAGGGCCATGCAAGCGATCGTCATCCACGAAGGCGGCGGGCCTGAAGTCCTGAAGTACGAAGAGGTCCCGGACCCCACCGCAGCCGACGGGAAGGTACTCGTCCGGCTCGAGGCCGCGGGGATCAACCACTTCGACCTGAACCAGCGCCAGGCTCCCGAGGCGACCGGAGCGACGCCTCCCTTCACTCCCGGGCTGGACGGCGCCGGCACGCGGAAGGACACCGGCGAGCGCGTGCTCGTCAGCGGATCGCTCGGTACGTACGCGGAGCTCGTCGTGGCGGCGAGCGAGCACGTCCGTCCCATCCCGGACTCGCTCGACGCGGCGCGCGCGGCCGGGCTCGGCGTCGCCTACAAGACCGCCTGGGCAAGCCTCGCCGACGCGGGCCTGAAGAAAGGAGAGCGCCTGCTCGTGCAGGCGGGCTCGAGCGGCACGGGCCAGGCGGCGATCGACATCGGGCGCTATCTCGGCGCGGAGATCTACGCGACCGCGAGCCGGACGAAGCACGACCATCTCCGCGAGCTCGGCGCCGAGCCGCTCGCCTACGACGACGAGAAGATCGCGGAGCTCGGCGCAGCGGTCGTCTTCGACCCCGTTCTCGGGGACCGCTTCGAGCTGAGCCTCTCCGCTCTCGCCCCGGCGGGCCGGCTCGTCACGTGCGGCGCGCTCGACTCGCCGATGGTCTCCGTGAACATGTGGTCGATCGTCGGCAAGCGCCTTCGGATCATCGGGACCGGAGGCGGGGCCGTGACCCCGGACGAGCTCGACCGGATCATCGGCCTCGTCGCAGACGGGAGCCTCGAGGGCCC
>Ga0111539_10002339_pt1 | contig 25238 bp, 18 predicted proteins | sample RhiMethybrSRZTD1_FD_79667 | JGI IMG/M metagenome (GOLD analysis project Ga0111539, IMG submission 79667) | Populus rhizosphere microbial communities from Tennessee, USA - Rhizosphere MetaG P. TD hybrid SRZTD1 (version 2) (version 2) | ecosystem: Host-associated > Plants > Roots > Rhizosphere >...
CGGCCGGCGCCGACGCGCAGACCCGCCGCCCGAACACCCTCGACATCTACGTCGTCGACGTCGAAGGGGGCAACGCGACGCTCTTCGTGTCGCCGTCCGGCGAGTCGCTGCTCATCGACTCGGGCAACGCCGGCGCCGGCGCCGTGCGCGACGCGGAGCGCATCGTCGCCGCGGCGAGGGATGCCGGCCTGACGCAGATCGGCACCTTGATTACGACGCATTGGCACGGCGATCACTTTGGCGGCATGGCGGAGCTCGCGGCGCGGATTCCGATCCGGCACTTCATCGATCACGGACCGAACGTTCAACCCGGCGCGGCTGCCGACGAGTTTCTGCAGGCGACCTATCCGAAACTCTACGAGAAGGCGAAGCACACGGTCGCGAAGCCCGGCGACAAGATTGCGATTGCCGGCCTCAACGTCGTCGTCGTGACCGCCGCCGGCGAGACGATCAAGACGCCGCTGGCCGGCGCCGGAGCGCCGAACCCGTACTGCGCGCGCTTCAGGCCGGGCGAGAACAACGCCGAAGATCCGATGTCGGTCGGCGTGCACGTGACCTTCGGGCGCTTCCGCACCATCCACCTCGGCGACCTGACGAAGAACAAGGAATTCGAGCTGATGTGCCCGGCCAACCGCATCGGCACGGTGGATGTGTTCCTCGGCCTGCATCACGGCGTCGACACGTCGAACTCGGAGGTGATCGTGCACGCGCTGCGGCCGCGCGTGGCGATCATGAACAACGGCACGCGCAAGGGCGGACCGCCCGAGGTGATGAAGACGCTGTACTCCTCGCCCGGGCTCGAGGATCTGTGGCAGATGCATTTCTCCGAGCTGAGCGGGCAGGAGTACACCGCGCCCGGGATGTTCATCGCCAACCTCGTCGACGAGCCGGCGGCGGCGATGCCGGTGGCGCCGATGCCGCCTCCCTCGGGGCGCGGCGCGCCGCCGGCGCCGGCGCACAACGGGACGGCCTACTGGATCAAGCTGTCGGCACAGAGCGACGGCACGTTCACCGTCACCAACGCGCGCAACGGCTTCATTAAGAGATATGGAGAAGATCAGAAGAAATAGAAGATCAGAAGGAAATCCTTCTGATCTTCTTCTCTCCCTTTTGATCTTCTATTTCGGCAGCTCGCGGCAGGCATCGACCTCCGATCCCCAGTACTCGATGCACTTCGCGCGATCCATCGGTCCCTTGCCGATCGCTTTCGCGAAGAGGAACGTGGCGACGAGATCGATCTCGCGCGGCTGAAACGTCGCCGGCGGGTCGGGCATCGGCGACTTCAGATCGGCCTGCTTCATCCCGTAGCAGCGGCCGTCGCTGTAGGCGAGGCGATCGAACGCGGGCATGCCGGTGCCGGGGCGGCCGCATTTGATCGTCATGATCAACCGCGCGCGATCGAGGCGGGTTTCGCGGAGGTTCGAGCCGTCGGGCATCTGGCTGTCCATCTTGCGGCCGTCGGCCGCCCAGCCGTGGCACGCCTGGCAGTCGCCTTTCTGCAGGTAGAGGCGCATCCCTTCGGCGACGTCGGCCGGATCGGGCGCCGGCGCCTGTGCGTAAGCCACCGCTGCGAGAACCACGCCCACGGTCGTCACCAGCAATGTCGCGCGCATCTGTCTCCTTTGAGCCGCTCACATCTGCTCCGGGCGCCGGCGAACTCAGAAGATCAGAAGGTCAGAAGGCCTGGTGAGGACAAGCCTTGTAATCTTCTAATCTCCTGTGAAAATGCCCCGATGTCCCAATCGATCGCCGCAGCATCGAGCAAGCGACGCCGTGGGGTCTAGTTCAGCGCAAACACGAACAGATAACTCGAATTCTCCAGCTTGTCGAACTTGATCGGGTGGAGGTGCCGCCCGCCCGACTGCACCGCGAGATACTGCTTCGGCCCGATCGCGTAGGTGACCGGCGCGCCTTTCAGCGGCGTGCCGACGTTGAAGCGCCACAGCTCCTCGAGCGTCTCGTCGTTGTAGGCGACGACGAACCCGTCCTGCAGCGCGGTGAACAGCAGCCCGCCGGCGGTCGCCGTCGCGCCGGAGCGCACTTCGATGTCGGTGACGGCCTTGGCCAGCACCTTGTGGTTGTGGGTGTCGAAGGCGGTGATCGAGCCGTAATAGAGGTCGCTGCTGTAGGTGCGCTTCTCGCTCTTCTTCTCGTCGATGCCGCCCTGCGGCGACAGGTACGCGACCGCCGCGCCGTTCTGCGAGAAGCATCCTTCGATGCCGACGCCGTAGGCGATGTTCTTCACCGGGTTGTAGGCGGTCGGCTGGTGCGCGATGCCGCCGTGCCAGGTCGGGCAGGTGCGCTTCTGCCCGTCGCCGCGCAGCGCCCGCGCCGCCGGGTTGTACACCTGCACGTCGAGCTTCGGATCGTAGTCGAGCGGCTTGCCGGTCTTCGCGTTCAGCCCCTTGGTCCAGTTCAGATCGTTGACGTACTGGCCGCCGAGCAGGAACTCGCCGTTGGTGCGATCGAGCGAGTAGTAGAAGCCGTTGCGCGCGAAGTGGCCGACGATCTTCCGCATCCGCCCGTTGAGCATCGTGTCGTAGAGCATGTGGACGCCGACTTCGTCGAAGTCCCACGAGTCGTTCGGCGTGTACTGGAAGTACCAGGCGAGCTTGCCGGTGTCGACGTTCAAGGCGATCACCGAGTTGGTGTAGAGGTTGTCGCCGGGGCGCGCCTGCGGATCGTAGATCGGCACCGGGTTGCCGGTGCCCCAGATGGTCAGCTTGGTGGACGGATCGTACGAGCCGGTCTGCCACAGGCCGCCGCCGCCGGTCTTCCACGCGTTGGTGCTGTCCTTCCAGGTCTCGCTGCCCGGATCGCCCGGCTTCGGCACGACGTACCAGCGCCACAGCTCGTTGCCGCTGCGCGCGTCGAGCGCCGCGACCCAGCCGCGCGTCTTCGCGTCGCCGGCGCCGTTGGCGATGATGATCTTGCCGTCGGCGGCGATCGGCGCGGCGTTGAAGCGCTCCTTCGCGCCGAACTCGTTGGCCGTCGCCACCATCTTGTCCCACACAATCTCGCCGTTGTTGCGGTTGATCGCGATCACGCGGCCGTCGGGAATGTTGGCAATCACCAGGTCTTCCCAGAGCGCGATGCCGCGCGTCCGCGGCGTGTTGCCCTGGTGCTTCACGCCGGGATCGGTCACCCACGCGAACTCGCCTTTCTCGCCCTTGCGGCCGTCGATCTTGTAGATCGTCCCCCAGCCGTCGCTGGTATAGAGGAAGCCGTTGTCGACGAGCGGGTTGATCTCGCTCTCGGGGCCGTTCTGGCCGACGTCCTGCATGCCGCCGAGCGCGAGCGCCCATGTCATGCGCAGGTTCTTCACGTTGTCGCGGTTGATCTGCGACAGCTTCGAGTAGCGGGTCGAGGCGTAATCGCCGTTGATCATCAGCCAGTTCTGCGGCTCGTTCTGCGCGTTGATCAGCCGATCGCGGTTGACCGTCATCGAGTACTGGCCCGACAGAGTCGCCACGGCCAGCACGGCGCACACGGCACCTGCCCTGAGCGAGCCGCTGCGGTTCCACCGGCGAGTCGAAGGGATCACATGAGGTGTGAGGGTGCGTCGCGCGCGATCTCGCATAGTGAACTCCCTGGTTCCGGGACGTTAGTGTGCGAACGGGACGACAGCCTGGGTCGCGGAGCGGGGAATTGTAGCGCACCTCAGCCTGCACCCCTCGCGGCACCGCGCGCGTTTTTGCCCCGCGCCCCGCATTGCCTGGGGCATACTGGTGCCGGACAGCCGCAATGCCGGATCGATCTCGCCTTCGGCTCGCCGCCCGGCTGCACGCGTTTGCATGGAGACCTGCGCGGGCGCTGCCAGTGCTGCTGGCCTGGCTTGCCGTGTGTCTTCCCGGCGCCTCCGCGCCCGGCGTGCTCGCCCGGACGCCCCAGGCGCCCGCCGCCGCGCCGGCCTCCGCGCCTGCACCGGCGCGCGACCTCCTCGACACCTACTGCGTCGGCTGCCACAACCGCCGGTTGAAGACCGCAGGCCTCCAGATCGACGCGCTCGACCTGCGGCAGGTGGCCGCCAACCGCCCCGAGTGGGAGAAGATCGTCACCAAGCTGCGCACCGGCGAGATGCCGCCGCCAGGTCGGCCGCGTCCCGCGGCACCGGCATATGCGGGCGCCGCCGCCGCGCTCGAGCGCGAGCTCGACGCCGCCGATGCCGCGTCGCCGTCTCCTGGACGCGTCGCGGTGCACCGCCTGAACCGCACCGAGTACGCGAACGCCGTCCGCGATCTGCTCGGCGTCGCGATCGATGCCCGCGCGCTCCTGTCGTCGGACGAGGCGGATCAGGAAGGGTTCGACAACGTCGCCAGCGTGCTGTCGGTGTCGCCGGCGCTGCTCGAAAACTATCTCGCCGCGGCGCGAACCGTCAGCCGGCTCGCGGTTGGCGACCCGTCGCTGCATCCGGTCGTCGACACCTTCAAGATCTCGAAAGCGCTGGTCCAGGACGATCGCCTCGGCGACGAGCTGCCGTTCGGCTCCCAGGGCGGCGCGCTCATCCGCTATCACTTCCCGCTCGATGCCGAGTACACGATCAAGGTGCTGCTGCGCCGGCAGGAGTACGACTACATCATCGGCATGGGCGAGCCGCACCAGCTCGACATCCGCCTCGATGGCGTCCCGCTGAAGCGCTTCAAGGTCGGCGGCGAAGGCAAGGGGATGACGACGCCGGAGAATTTCGCCGGCAACACGCAGGGCGATCCCGAGTGGGAGAAATACATGCACACCGCCGACGCGCATCTCGAGCTGCGCGTCCCGGTCAAGGCCGGCTCGCACGACGTGGGCGTGTCGTTCGTCCGGCGATTCTGGGAACCGGAAGGCGTGCTGCAGCCGCCGCAGACCGGTTTCGGACGGACGACCAACGAGTACTACCACGGCAACCCCGCGGTGTAGCTGGTGATGGTTGGCGGCCCGTATGGCGCGGCGTCGCCCGGCGAATCATCGAGCCGCCGCCAGATCTTCACCTGCCGTCCGAAAGACGCGGCGTCGGCGGAGCCGTGCGCGAAGAAGATTCTCTCGACGCTCGCCGCGCGCGCGTATCGAAGGCCGGTCACCGACGCGGAAGTCGAGGTCCTGCTCGGCTTCTACAGGGACGGACAGAAGGGCGCGGACTTCGACGCCGGCATCCGCCGCGGCCTCGAGCGCATCCTCGCCGCGCCGAGCTTTCTCTTCCGCGTCGAGCGCGAGCCGTCCGATCTCGCCGCCGGGACGCCGTACCGGCTGACCGATCTCGATCTGGCGTCGCGCCTCTCCTTCTTTCTCTGGAGCAGCATCCCCGACGACCAGCTGCGGGACGCGGCGGCGCGCGGCCGCCTGGCCGATCGCGCGGTGCTCGAGCGCGAGGTGCAGCGCATGCTGCGCGATCCGCGATCGCGCGCGCTGGTCGACAACTTCGCCGCCCGCTGGCTCGAGTTGAACAAGCTGCCCGGCGTCGTGCCCGACACCGAGCTGTATCCCGAGTTCGACGAGAACCTGCGCGAGGCGATGGACCAGGAGACGCGCCTCTTCGTCGCCAGCCAGCTGCAGGGCAACCGCAGCGTCATGGAGCTGTTGACCGCCGACTACTCCTTCCTCAACGAGCGGCTGGCGAAGCATTACGGCGTGCGCAACGTCTACGGCAGCCACTTCAGGCGCGTCGCGTTCAGCGATGGGAAGCGCGGCGGGCTGCTCGGCCAGTCGAGCGTGCTGACCGTCACCTCGTATCCCAACCGCACGTCGGTGACGATGCGCGGGCGATGGCTGCTGGCGAACCTGATGGGCGCGCCGCCGCCGCCGCCGCCGCCCGACATCCCCGCGCTGAAGGAAGCCGGCGCCGATGGACAGCCGAAGTCGCTGCGTGAGCGGATGGAGCTGCACCGCAAGAACCCGGCGTGCGCGTCGTGCCACCAGCGGATGGATCCGCTCGGCTTCGCGCTCGAGAACTTCGATGCGGTCGGCAAATGGCGCAGCGTGAGCGACGGCGCGCCAATCGATCCGTCGGCGGTCTTTCCGGACGGCACGCGGTTCGAGGCCGTCGCCGGGCTGCGCACGCTCCTGGCAGCGCACCAGGACGACTTCGTCCGCACGCTCAGCGGCAAATTGCTGGCGTATGCGATCGGGCGGGGACTCGACTATCGCGATCAGCCGGCGATCCGCCGCATCGCGCGCGAGGCGGCGCCCACCTATTCCTGGTCCGCGCTCATCACCGCCATCGTCCGCAGCACGCCGTTCGCGATGGCGACACCAAGTTCGAAGTCAGAAGTAAGAAGTGGGGGTGATCCGCCCAGCCGGGATCTGCCCGACTTCGAACTTCAAACTTCAGACTTTCAGGCAGGCAGCGTCTTTCAGCAGCCTGCTGCAAAGGGACGACGATGATCTGCACGAAGAAGGCGATCCCACGGCGCACGGTGCTGCGCGGCCTCGGGTCGATGGTCGCGCTGCCGCTGCTCGACAGCATGGTGCCGGCGCTGTCGGCGCTGCAGAAGACGGCAGCCCGGCCGATCAACCGCTTCGGCGTCGTCTATGTGCCGAACGGCATGATCATGAAAAGCTATCTGCCGCTCACCGAGGGCGCGTCGTACGAGATGACGCCGACGCTGAGCGCGCTGGCGCCGTTCCGCGAGCAGGTGCTGGTCCTGAGCGGCCTCGAATGCGTCCCGACGCCGGGGCGGCCGGGCGGCGCGCACGCGAAGGCGAGCACGCGCTTCCTGACCGACGTCTCGCCGCCGCTGAGCGAGACGTGGCTCGATGCCGGCATCTCGATGGATCAGATCCTCGCGCTCGAGGCCGGCAAGGCGACGCAGCTGGCGTCGCTCGAGCTGGCGATCGAATCGGGCGAGACCGCCGGCGCGTGCGACACCGGGTTTGCCTGCCCCTACACCAACACGATCAGCTGGAAGAGCCAGAGCACGCCGCTGCCGACGCAGAACAACCCGCGCGTCGTTTTCGAGCGGCTGTTCGGCGACAGCACGAGCACCGATCCGGCGGTGCGGCTGGCGCGGCTGCGCGAGCAGCGCAGCGTGCTCGATTCGGTCACCGAGGAAGTGGCGCGGCTGCAGGGCGCGCTGCCGCAGAGCGATCGGCTGAAGCTGGTGGAGTATCTCGACGCGATTCGCGGCGTCGAGCAGCGCATCCAGATTGCCGAGCGGCAGAGCGACGACGAGCTGCCGCTGGTCGACCATCCGCCGGGCATCCCGTCGAACTGGGAAGATCACGTGAACCTGATGTTCGACCTCGAGGTGCTGGCGTTCCAGTGCGACCTGACGCGCGTGATCACGCTGATGGTCGGCCACGAGCACAGCGGCATGACCTATCCGCAGATTGGCGTGCCCGACGCGCACCACCCGATCTCGCATCACCAGCAGGAGCCGGAGAAGGTGGCGAAGGTGGCGAAGATCAACGCCTACCACGTCCAGATGTTCGCGAAGCTGCTCGGCAAGCTGAAGGCGGCGTCGGACGGCGACGGGACGCTGCTCGATCACGTCACGCTGATGTACGGGGCGGGGATGGCCGACAGCAACAGCCACTCGCCGATCGACATCCCGATGGTGCTGGCCGGCGGCGGCGCCGGTTCGATCAAGGGCGGACGCCACGTGCGGTTCAACCACATGCCGCTCGCCAACCTGCACCTGACGCTGCTCGACAACTTCGGCGTGCATCAGGATCGGATCGGCGACAGCACGGGCAGGGTCGATGGGCGGATTCTGTCGTTGTGATCGTGGGGCAGCCCTGAAGGGCTGCGCTACGGGCGCCGCCGTGGCGGCGCTGCTCGTCCTCGCGTCGGCGAGCATGTTTGCCGCGCCGTCTGATCTGCGGCTCATCGACGCGGTCAAGAACCGCGATGCCGCCGCGGTCCGGACGCTGCTGGCCGCGCGGCCGGCAATCGACGTCAACGCGGCGCAGGGCGACGGCGCCACGGCGCTGCACTGGGCGGCGCACCGCGACGATCTCGCGATCGCCGACATCCTTATCCGCGCCGGCGCGCGCGCGGGCGCGCCCACCGACACCGGGGCGACCCCTCTGCACCAGGCCTGCATCAACCGCAGCGCAGCGATGGTCGAGCGCCTGCTCGCCGCCGGCGCCGATGCCGGCGCGGCGCTGCTGAACGGCGAGACGGTGCTGATGACCTGCGCGCGCACGGGCAACCCGGCGGCGGTGAAAGCACTGCTGGCGCGCGGCGCTGACGTCAACGCGCGCGAGACGGAGCACCGCCAGACCGCGTTGATGTGGGCGGTCGCCCAGCGGCATCCCGACGTGGTTCGTCTCTTGATCGAGGCGCGTGCCGACGTGCGCGCGCGGTCGCTGACCTATCCGCAGACGGTGGTCGGCGAGCAGACCCAGCGGGCCGGCCGCGAAGAGCTGAACTACACGGTGCTGCGCGGCGGCGCGACGCCGCTGCTCTTTGCCGCGCGCGTGGGCGACGTCGAGTCGGCGGCGCTGCTGCTGAAGGCCGGCGCCGACGCCAACGACGCCCAGCCCGACGGCCTCAGCGCCCTCGTCCTCGCCGCGCACAGCGGCAACGGCGACGTCGCCGCCCTGCTGCTCGATCACGGCGCCGATGCGAACACGCTCGCCAGCGGCTACACGCCGCTCCACGCGGCGATCCTGCGCAGCGACCTGAAGCTGGTGAAGGCGCTGCTCGCCCACGGCGCCGATCCGAACCGGCGGATGACGCGCGGCACGCCGCTGCGGCGCGACACCACCGATTGGAACCTGCCGGCGACGCTCGTCGGCACGCCGCCGTACCTGCTCGCGGCGCGCTTCCTCGAGGCCGAAATCATGCCGGTGCTGGTCGGCGGCGGCGCCGACCCGCGCGCGACGATGGGCGACGGGGTCGATGCGGTGATGCTCGCGGCCGGCGCGGGGTCGAGTCGCAACGCCAGCCGCCGCGGCATCGAGACGATCGATTTCGGCAAGGTCGAGCCGGAGAGCCGCGTGCGCGAGGCCGTCGAAGCGGCGGTGCGCCTGCGCGGCGACGCCGGCGCGGCGAGCCAGGCCGGCGACACCGCGATGCATGTCGCCGCCGCGCTCGGCTACGACACCGTCGTCGAATTTCTCGCGAGCCGCGGCGCCACGCTCACCGCGGCGAACCGCCGCGGCATCACCCCCGTGCTTGCCGCGACGTATGGATCGACCAGCGGCCGTGCGAGGACGGCGGCGCCCGCCGGCGCCGATTCGCTCGGCTTCGAGCGGCCGATCGAGCTTGCGCATCCGACGACGGTGGCGTTGCTCAAACGACTCGGGGGATAGGTGCTGGTTGCTCGTTGCTGGTTGCTAGCTGCACTCGTAAGTAGGGCGGCCCTTCAGGGCCGCCTTCTCTTGGCCGTTGTTGCAGTCGCCGCGATCATCGGGGATGGCCCGCCCGCGGCCGCCCAGCGCGCGTTCACCGGCCGTCTCTCAGACAGCACCTGCGGCGCATCGCACCAGGCGCGCGCGGCGACCGCGTCGCTGACCGATCGGCAGTGTCTCCTCGCCTGCATCGACGCGCTGGCGAAATACGTGCTCGTCGACGAAGCGGGACACGTCGTGCCGATCGCGAACCAGGATGCGATGGGCCTGCCGTTGTATGCCGGCCGGCCGGTGAAGGTAACCGGCGATGCCGATGGCGGCGCGATCACCGTCGCTCGCCTCGAGGCGATTGCCGCGCACCTTCACCTGCTCCACGTGATGACCAACTGGCGCGACACGCCGGGCGCGCGCGGGTTCCTGCCGGTCGCGATCGATCAGGCGCGTGCCGCCGCGCTGCATGCCGGCCTCGCGGCCAAGGGTTCCAGCCTCGACGACATCAAGGCGCAGGCCGGCGAGGCGCTGCAGGCGCTCGATCCGGCGATCGAGTCGCGCGGCGCCGATACGAGCTACGGGGTCAGGAAAGCGGTGGCCGGCGCGCTGCAGCATCTCGAACAGGCGGTGAAGGGCGAGGGCGCGACGCCGAACATCATCACCCGCGCCGCTGCCGTGTCGTCGTCGCTGGCGGACGCGCAGCGGTTGGTGGACGAAGCGATCGCCGCCGCGCAGGGCGCGCGCGCCGCGACCGAGCGGGCCGACGCCGCCGCGCGAGCTCTTCAACTCGCCGCGATCACCACGCGCCTCGCCACCGGGAGCCTGACCGACGCGCAGACGCAGATGAACGCGATGCTCGAGGCAGAACATCTCCTCGGCGCGCCGCGCTAGCCCACAGTTGTGTAATCAATACGCACGAGCTACATCGTTTTGTGTGTGCAAACGCGTTTGACACCATAGCGCCGCGGCGGTAGCGTTTCCCCTTCGCTGCGCGTCCCCCTCGCAGCACGATCAACACACAATCGACGCGTTCGGTTGGCGAGTGCGCGTCCCCCCAAGGAGTCGCCGATGTCCTTCGTTTCCGACAAGGAATGGCATGAGCTTCCCGGCCCGGCCGCGGCCGTCAAGCTGGTTGAACTGCGCACCGAGCTGCGCGCGAAGAACCTGCACGACACCGAGGACCCGCCGCTCGAACAGACGTCGGCGCCGGCCGGCGAGCCGGTGAACGTGCGCACCAGCGACGGCCTGGGAAACGACTTGCGCTGTCCGCGGATGGGCAGCGCCGGCACGCGCTTCGGCCGCAACGTCCCGTTGAGCGAAACGTTTCCCGACGTCGCCAACCTGATGAACCCGAACCCGCGCCGGGTCAGCCTGGAGCTGCTGACGCGCACCACCTTCCAGCCGGCGAAGATTCTCAACGTCATCGCCGCGGCGTGGATCCAGTTCCAGGTGCACGACTGGTTCGTCCACAAGAAAGGCGTGTGGTCGCACACCCACGACATCCCGGTCGGCGCCGGCGACAGCTGGCACGAGAACCCGATGCGGGTGCCGAAAACGCCGGCCGACCCGCCAAAGGTGCCGAACTCGAAGCGGCCGCCGGCCTACATCAACGAGAACACGCACTGGTGGGACGGCTCGCAGGTATACGGCAGCAGCGCTCCCGACCAGGCGCAGCTGCGCGTCGGCCGCGAAGGCAAGGTGCTGGTCAGCCCGCACGGCCGGCTCGGCGTCGATCCGGTGACCGGCCACGAGCTCACCGGCTTCACCGAGAACGGATGGGTGGGGCTGAGCCTGCTGCATTCGGTGTTCGCGCTCGAGCACAACGCGATCTGCGACGAGCTGAAGAAGCACAACGCGCACTGGGACGATGAGCGGCTGTTCCAGCAGGCGCGGCTGGTCAACGCGGCGCTGCTGGCGAAGATCCACACCGTCGAGTGGTCGACGGCGATCCTGCCGGCGGCCATCACCACCGCCGGCCTGCGCACCAACTGGTACGGCACGCTCGGCAAGCTGCAGAACGTGTTCAGCGCGATCAACGACAACGATCTGCTCGGCGGCATCCCCGGTTCGCCGACCGATCACCACGGCACGCCCTACTCGCTCACCGAGGAGTTCGTCTCGGTCTATCGCATGCACACGCTGATGCCCGACGACTTCGTCATCAAGTCGGCGAAGAACGGCGCCGAGCTCGGCCGCTACCAGCTGCCGCAGCTGTCGGGCCGGGCCGGGGTCGAGATGCAGCAGGGCATCGACCAGGCCGATCTGTTCTACTCGTTCGGCATCGCCTATCCCGGCGCGGTGCGGCTGCACAACTTCCCGAAGACGCTGCAGAACCTGGTCAAGGACAACGGCGAGCGCTTCGATCTCGGCACCGTCGACATCCTGCGCGATCGGGAGCGCGGCGTGCCGCGCTACAACCAGTTCCGCCGCCTGCTGCACAAGCCGGCGGTGAGGAGCTTCGACGAGATCACCGACAACCCGACGTGGGCCGGCGAGATCAAGCGCGTCTACGACAACGATCTCGAGAAGGTCGACACGATGGTGGGGCTGATGTGCGAGCCGCTGCCCGAGGGATTCGGGTTCAGCGACACCGCGTTCCGCATCTTCCTGCTGATGGCATCGCGCCGGCTGAAGAGCGATCGCTTCCTGTCGAAGGACTACCGTCCGGAGATTTACACCAAGGAAGGAATCGCCTGGGTCGAGAACACGTCGATGATCGACGTCATCTCGCGGCACTACCCGTCGCTGGCGCCGTTCATGAAAGGGCTCGACAGCGCGTTTCAGCCCTGGCGCCCGAAAGCCTGAGGTGCGGGCGCGATTGGACGCACGCGCCGACGTGCGTTATTGTCTCGGCACCTACGAGAAGGAGGGACGCATGTCGGCAGCGCGTGTGCTGATGGTTTCGATGTTCCTGATCGCGATCGCCGCGGCCGCCGCGGCACAGGCACCCGGCGGGCAGCGCGGCGGCGCGCCCGCGCCCCCGGCGATGACGCTGACGGTCACCGGTTTCCCGGACGGCGGGCAGATTCCCGTGAAGTTCAGCCAGGCCGCGCCGGGCGCGGCGCCGGGCGAAGGCACGTCACCCGCGATCAGCTGGGGCAACGTCCCGGCGGGGACGCAGTCCTTCGTGCTGAACATGCGCGACCTCGATGTCGCGCGCAACAAGGGCACCGACGATCAGGCGCACTGGGTGGTGTGGAACATCCCGGCGGCGACCACCAGCCTGCCGGAAGGGGTGGCGAAGGGATCGCAGCGGCCGGACGGCAGCTATCAGATCAGCGCGACCGGACCGGTCTATCGCGGACCCGGCGCGCCGGCCACCGGGCCGCAGCATCACTACATGTTCGAGATCTACGCCATCGACACGAAGATCGACGTTCAGCCGACGGCCGACGCGTTCGAGACCCGCGCCAACGTGATGAAGGCGATCCAGGGACACGTGCTCGGCAAGGCCGTCTATGGCGGCCTCTTCAAGCGTCCTTCCTAGCGTGAAATAGCGACGTGCGCGCAGGGCCCCGCTGACCGCAGCGGAGCCCTGCCGCCGCGGCAGCTCAGTCGCGCGCCAGCGTCGCGCCCCATTCGTGCGGCGCGACGTCGGCGATGTGCTGCGAGAACACCCAGCGGTGCCCTTCCAGATCTTCGGCTGTGTACTGCCGCTCGCCGAACGGCATGTCGTGCGGCGGCTGCACGATCCGGGCGCCGCCTTTGCGCGCTCTCTCGCAGTGCGCGTCGACGTCGTCGACGCTGACGTGCACGTACTGCTGAACCTCGCCGGGCCTCGGCGGGTGATATTCGGCGCCCTGCCGTCCCATCATGATCGCGCCATCGCCGACGACGAGCTGCGCGTGGCCGACGATGCCGTTGCGTTCGGCGCGGAGGCGCTCCTTGAATGCAAACGCCTGCGCCAGCCAGTCGATGGCCTTGCCGACGTCGGCATAGATGAGGATGGGGACGACGGTCGCGGCGGGTGCGGATTGGTTGACGGGCACGTGGCCTCCTTGGGCCGAGCAAGCTCGGCCCCTACGGGAGGGGGAATCCCGAGCGTTGTTACGAGCGCTCGGCCGCAATTCTCCGGCGTTGCGGCGCCCGTCGGCTTGTAGAAAAGTGACCGCGGCTGGTCGCCAACCGCGTTGCGACGATCTACAGTCAGCGTATGCACCCCAGCCGGGTCCGCCTGATCCGCCACGATGGCGCCGGGATGCAGTTCGAGGTCGCGTTTGCCGCGCCGGCCCGCGCCGTCGCGCCCTACGCGCGCGAGTACGTCGGCTGGATCGACCGTTCGACGCGCCCGGCGCGCCGGCGCGAGCTGCCGTCGGGCAACGTGCCGCTGATCATCAACTTCGGCGGCCGGGTTCGCGAGCGCAAGGCAGGCGCCGGGGCGTGGATCGAGCACGGCAGCTTCACCGCCGGGCTGCACGACGCCTACACCGTGGTCGAATCAGCGGGCGCCCACGAAGGGCTCCAGGTGAATTTCACCGCGCTCGGCGCGCGCCTCTTCTACGATCGGCCGCTCGCCGATCTGGCCAACCGGACGGTTGACGTCGCCGACGTCCTCGGACGCGCCGGCACTCGCCTGATCGAGCAGCTCCACGACGCGCCGTCGTGGGAGGCGCGCTTCGATCTCCTCGATCGCGAGATCGCGTCGCGGGTCGCGGCGGCGCGCCGCCCGGCGCGCGAGGTGATCTGGACGTGGCAGCGGCTGCGGGCGACGAGAGGGCAGGCGCGCATCGCCGATCTGGCGCGCGAGGCCGGGTGGAGCAGACGGCACCTCGCGGTGCAGTTCCGCGACGAGATCGGGGTGACGCCGAAGGCGTTCGCGCGCACGCTGCGTTTCTCGACCGCGGTCCGCATCCTCACCAGCCCTGACGGCGCCAGCCTCGCCGAGGTGGCGCAGGCGTGCGGCTACTTCGATCAGGCGCACTTCACCCACGACTTCCGCGCCTTCGCCGGCACGACGCCGATCGCGCTGCTCGAGAGCCGCTACCCGGCCGGCACCGGGTACCGCGCGTGAGCTGAGAGCCGCCGTGCCGGAGCTGCCCGAAGTCGAGGAGGTGCGCCGCGAGCTGGAGCCGGCGATGGCCGGGTCGCAGTTCGAGCGCGTGGTGCTGCGGCGAAAAAATCTGCGCCGGCCGTTTCCCCGCGGCTTCGCCGCGCGGTTGACGGGCCAGGCGGTCCGCGAGCTGCGGCGGCGGGGCAAGTACCTGGTCGCCGGGCTCTCGTCCGGCGAGTCGCTGCTGATGCATCTCGGGATGTCAGGCTGGTTTCGCGTCGAGCGCGACGGCAGCGCGGAGACGCAGGCGCTTCGACCAGGCTCGGGGCAGCCCCTTCGACCAGGCTCAGGGCAAGCCGATCCGCACGATCACGTCGTCTTTCACATGTCGTCGGGCGCCGCCGTGGTCTTCAACGACCCGCGGCGATTCGGGGTGATGGACTTGCTGTCGCCGGCGCGGCTCGCCCGTCACGCGGCGCTCGGCAGGATGGGGCCGGAGCCGCTCGGCCCGGAATTCGACGGCGCGGCGCTGGCGCGCGCCTGCGCCGGCCGGCGCACGTCGCTCAAGGCGGCGCTGCTCGACCAGCGGGTGGTGGCCGGGCTCGGCAACATCTATGCGAGCGAGGCGCTGCACCTCGCGGGTCTGTCGCCCAAGCGCCGGGCTTCGACGATCGCGACGCGGGACGGCCAGCCGAAAGAGAGCGCGCACCGGCTCGCGCACGCGATCAAAGAGGTACTCCGCCGCGCCATCGCGCGGTCCGAACGCCCGGCCGCCCGTGGATCGCGCTTTCGCGTCTATGATCGCGAGGGCGAGAGCTGCGCGAAATGCGGCGGATCGATCCAGCGGTTTGCCCAGGGCGGTAGATCCACTTTTCATTGTCCGCATTGCCAGAGGTGAGCGAGAAGCAAGGCGGGAAGGCTGGAAGGCGGGAAGGCGGGAAGGCGCAAGGCAGGAAGGTTAAAAGGCGAAGGCTGGAAGGTTGGAAGGTTGACATGATGTTTGAAACTGACCGCCGTCGATTCATGGGCGTGTCGCTGACGGGGCTCGCGGGGTTGTCGGCGTCTGCGGCGGCGGGGGGCATCGGCGACCTTCAGGAGCAGGCCTCGGCCGGCTCGATCACAGTCGGCGTCGACGTCACCCGCCGGCTCTCCGCTTACGTCGTCGGATCGAAGTACGACGACATCCCGCCGCCGGTCAGGAAGGAGGCGCGGCGGACGCTCGTCAACTGGATGGGCTGCGCCGTCGGCGGCTCGCGCCACGAAACGCTCGACGCGGCGATCGGGGCGCTGGCGCCGTTCGCCGGGCCGCCGCAGGCGACCATCGTCGGGCGGCGCGAGCGGATGGACGTGCTGCACGCGGCGCTGATGAACGGCATCAGCTCACACGTATTCGACTTCGACGACACGCACCTGAAGACCGTGATTCACCCGGCGGGGCCCGTCGTGTCGGCGATCCTGGCGCTGTCGGAGCACCGGCCGGCGACCGGGCGCGACTTCCTCAACGCGCTGGTGGTCGGCGTCGAAGTCGAATGCCGGATCGGCAACGCGGTGTACCCGGCGCACTACGATCGCGGCTGGCACATCACCGGAACGGCCGGCGTGTTCGGCGCGGCGGCGGCGTCGGGCCGGCTGCTCGGCCTGAGCGAGCAGCAGATGGTGTGGGCGCTCGGCCTGGCGGCGACCCAGCCGGTCGGCCTGCGCGAGATGTTCGGATCGATGACCAAGAGCTTCCACCCGGGACGCGCGGCGCAGAACGGGCTCACCGCGGCGCTGCTCGCGTCGAAGAACTTCACGAGCACCGACGTCGGCATCGAGGGAAAGAGCGGCTGGGCGAACGTGCTGAGCACGACGCGCGACTACGCGCAAATCACTGAGCGCCTCGGCAGCTCGTACGAGATCTCGCTGAATACCTACAAGCCGTACGCGTGCGGCGTGGTGATTCACCCCACGATCGACGCCTGCGTGCAGCTGCGCAAGGAGCACGCCCTCGACGCCGGAAAGATCGAGCGGATCGACCTCGCCGTCCACCCGCTGGTGCTGGAGCTGACCGGCAAGAAAACGCCGCGAACCGGGCTCGAAGCCAAGTTCAGCGTCTACTTCGCGGCGGCGCTGGCGATCGTCCGCGGGTCGGCGGGGATGCGCGACTTCAGCGACGAGAACGCGCGCGACCCGGTGATCGTGGCGCTGCGCGATCGGGTCACCGCGAAGGTCGACCCGTCGATCAAGGAGGAGCAGGTGCGCGCCAGGATCGTATTGAAGGACGGGCGGACGCTCGAGAAGCGGATCGATCACGTCCTCGGCAGCCTGGAGCGGCCGCTCAGCGACGCGGATCTCGAAGCGAAGTTCAAGGCGCTGGCTGAAGGCGTGCTGCCGGCGGCACAGGTGAAGACGCTCATCGATCGCTGCTGGAACGTCGACACGCTCGCGGGCGCTGGTGAGCTGGCCGTCGCCGCGCGGCTGGCCTGACCCGTGGCGCGTCATTCCCCCTAATCCTTGACCGCCAGGTAGTTCGGGTGTAAACACCAACCACCATCTCGTTTCTTTGTACACGCGCCGAACGAGCGAGGGCAGCATGAGGCGGACTCTGTGGGTGACGGGCGCAGCAGTGTCAATCACGCTCGGCCTTGCTTGCGCGACGAGCGCGTTCGCGCAGGACCGCGCCGCGCGCGCCGACCCGCGCCCGGCGAACAACCCGTACGAGGGCAAGGCGGAGGCGATCAGCAACGGCGGGGCGATGTTCCGCACCCGCTGCGCCGGCTGCCACGGGCCCGACGCGCGCGGCTACCTCGGGCCCGATCTCACCGGCTTCTGGGGAGCGGGAGGCACCGACGATCGGATGTTCGACATCGTCCGCAAGGGCATTCCCGGGACCGAGATGATCGCGGCCGATCCGACGCGCGTGCTCGACCGCGACATCTGGCAGGTGATGGCCTACCTCCGGACGCTGAGCGCCGTGCCGGCCACGACGCCGAGCGGCGACGCCGCCAACGGCGCGCAGGTATTTCGCGCCAACTGCACCAGCTGCCACATGGTGAACGCGCGCGGCGGGCAGCTCGGGCCCGATCTGTCGCGCATCGGATCGGCGCGGCCGCGCGCCGGGCTGCACGCCAAGCTGCGCGGCACCGCGAACTTCATCCGGCCCGGCTACGAGCCGGTGACCATCGTCACCCGCGCCGGCGAGCGGATTCGCGGCGTGAGGAAGAACGAAGACGAGTTCTCGATTCAGATCATGGACATGCGCGAGCGGCTGCAGGGCTACCTGAAGGACAACCTGACGGAAGTGCGCGTCGAGAAACAGTCGGTGATGCCGGTGTACGGTCCCGATCGGTTGAGCGATCGCGATCTGAACGACCTGCTGCAGTATCTCGCCGGCCTGCGCGGCGCGGATACGGCATCGAGATGAAGCGAGTGCTACGACGTTTCAACCAGCGGAGGAGAACATGCGCGCAGTGAGTGTCCGCGTCCTTCAGGTGGCCATCGTCGCGGTCGCGGCGTCGTGGACGCTCGCCGCGCAGACGCCGCCGCCGACGCAGGTGACGGCGCAGGACCTGCGCGATGGGTTGAAGAACCCGACCCGCTGGCTGAACTACGGCGGCGACTACGGCAACCAGCGGTACAGTCCGCTGACGCAGATCACGCCGGCCAACGTCAACCGCCTGACCGCGCAGTGGCAGTTCCAGACCGACACGCTCGGCAAGTTCGAGGCGACGCCGCTGGTGCTCGACGGCGTCATCTACGTCACCGGCCCCCTCGACACCGGCTGGGCGATTGACGCGCGCACCGGCCGGCAGATCTGGCGCTACAAGCGCGACCTGCCGCCGGGTCTGATCGCGTGCTGCGGCCTGGTCAACCGCGGCTTCGCGGTTCTCGGCGATCGCCTGTTCAAGACGACGCTCGACGCGCACATCGTCGCCATCAGCCGCAAGACCGGCGCGATCGAGTGGGACACGCCGATGGTCAACTACCGCCACGGCTACAGCGGGACGACCGCGCCGCTGGTGGTGAAGGACAAGGTGATCGCCGGCGTCGCGGGCGCGGAGTACGGCATCCGCGGCTTCATCGACGCCTACGACGTCAACACCGGCAAGCAGGTGTGGCGCTTCTACACGACCGCCGGGCCGGGCGATCCGGGCCACGCCACCTGGCGCGGCACCGATCAGAAGGCGTGGGAAAACGGCGGCGGATCGATCTGGGTGCCCGGCGCCTACGATCCGGAGCTGAACCTCACCTACTGGGGCACCGGCAACGCCGGCCCCGACTACAACGGCTCGGCGCGGGAAGGCGACAACCTCTACACCGCGTCGCTGGTCGCGCTCGACGCCGACACCGGCGCGTTGAAGTGGCACTACCAGTTCACGCCGCACGACATCTGGGACTACGACTCGACGCAGATGCCGGTGCTCGCGGACCTCACGCTCGGCGGCCAGCTGCGCAAGGTGGTGCTGTTCGCCAACCGCAACGGCTTCTTCTACGTGCTCGATCGCGCGACCGGCAAGCTGATTCGGGCCAAGCCGTTCATCCAGACGACGTGGGCGAAGGAGATCCGGCCCGACGGCCGGCCGATGCTGGAGCCGAACAGCGTGCCGAGCGAGGACGGCACCAAGGTGTGCCCGGATCAGACGGGCGGCACCAACTGGATGCCGCCGTCGTTCAGCCCGTCGCTGAACCTCCTGTTCGTCACCGCGCGCGAATCGTGCGGCGTCTTCTTCTCGTGGAAGGAAGACTACGCGCCGGGCGACGCGTATCGCGGCGGCGCGGTGCAGCGGCTGGTCGACGAGCAGTACAGCATGCTGCGCGCGATCGACGCCCTGACCGGCGAGAAGCGCTGGGAGTTCCCCTACACGAATCAGTCGTTCGCGGGCGTGCTCTCCACCGCGTCCGGCCTGGTCTTCGCCGGCGGGTCGGGGAACGTGATTGCGTTCGACGGCAAGAGCGGCAAGCAGTTGTGGCACTTCCAGACCGGCTCGTCGCTCTACTCGGGCGCGATCACCTACATGGTCGACGATCGCCAGTACGTGCTGATGCCGTCGGGCACGACGCTGACGGCGTTCGCGCTAGCGGCGTTTTGATTTCTCCTCGTAGTGTCCGGCTTCAGCCGGACCCGTCACGGTCCGCCTGAAGGCGGACACTACAGGTGTCGAGGAAACAATGAGCAGGCTGTCGCTCAAGGTAAACGGCAAATCGCACACGGTCGACGTCGAGCCGTCGACGCCGCTGCTGTACATCCTGCGCAACGATCTCGGCCTGCAGGGGCCGCGCTTCGGATGCGGGCTCGGGCAATGCGGTGCGTGCGCAGTGATCATCAACGGCGCCGCCGTGCGCTCGTGCGTGACGCCGGTGTCCACGGTGCGGGCCGAGGTCACCACACTCGAAGGGCTGGCGCCGCAGGGAAGGCTGCATCCGGTCCAGCAGGCGTGGATCGACGAGCAGGTGCCGCAGTGCGGCTTCTGCCAGAACGGCCAGATCATCGCCGCGAAGGCGCTGCTGGATCGCAACCCCAACCCGACCGACGCGCAGATTCGCGAGGCGATGAACGGCACGCTCTGCCGCTGCATGACCTATTACCGCGTGCAGAAGGCAATCAAAGTAGCGGCGAGATCTCTCAATCCCACACCTCTGGGAAAGGGGGCGGCATGACGCCTTTCTCTCCCGTGCCGCCTGGCATCTAGGCGCTGCTCGACGCCGCCGCCGAACCAACGCGCCGCGAGTTCCTCAAGCGCTCCGGCATGCTTGTCGTCAGCATCGGCGTCGCCGCGTCGGCCGGAGGCGATCTCCTCGACGCGCAGGGCGGCGCCGCCGGGCCTTATCCCGATCCCGACTACAAGCAGCTCGACTCGTGGATCGTCGTCCACCAGGACAACACCGCCACCTTCTACGTCGGCAAGACCGACTGCGGCCAGGGCACCGGCACCGCCTTCCGCCAGATGATGTCGGACGAGCTCGATATCGCCTTCGCGCGAACGACGTGCGTGATGGGCAGCACGGATGTCACCGTCGATCAGGGCGGCTCGGGCGGATCGGATGCAATCCAGGTCGACGGCTGGCCGATGCGGCGCGTCGCCGCGGAGGCGCGCCGCGTGCTGCTCGAGATGGGATCGGCGCGGCTTGGCGTGCCGGTTGGCGAGCTGGTGGTGAGCGACGGCGTCATCGCCGCCAGGAGCGACCCATCGAAGAAGGTGACCTACGGCGAACTGGTTGGCGGCAGGCGCTTCAACGTCGCGCTCACCGGCGGCGACATCAACGCGACGACCGGCGCCGCTGCGGTGAAGGCGGTGCAGGAGCTGAAGCACGTCGGCCAGTCGTACCCCCGCTACGACATCCCGGCCAAAGTCGACGGCTCGCTGAAATGGGCGGTCGACGCGCGCGCGCCCGGCATGGTGCACGCGCGCAACGTGCGGCCGCCGATCGCCGGCGCCAGGCTGGCGAGCATCGACGAGTCGTCGGTGCGAAGCCTGCCAGGCTTCGTCAGGGTGGTCAGCAAAGGCAACTACGTCGCCGTCGTCTGCGAGCGCGAGGAGCAGGCGATCGCGGCGGCGAAGCAGCTGAAGGTGAACTGGCAGAAGCCGTCGGCGCCGCCGTTCCCGTCGTCCGACGATCTCTACACGTTCATGCGGGCGGCGACGCCGACCTCGAGCCCGAGGCCGGCGATCGTTGGTGACGCGGCCGCAGCAATCGCCGGCGCCGCACGCGTCGTCGAAGCCGACTACGAGGTGCCGTTCCAGGGACACACCGCGCTGGCGCCCGCGCACGCGATGGCCGATCCATCCAACGGCCAGATGACGATCTACTCCAACGACATGAAGTCGTACGGTCTGCGCTCGGGCGTCGCCGAGTTCCTGCAGATGCCGCGCGATCGCGTCCGCGTCGTGTGGATGGAAGGGCCGCAGGGCTACGGCCGCACCGCGGCGGACGATGCCGGGTTCGAGGCGGCGTATCTGGCGAAGGAGATCGGCCGGCCGGTGCGCGTGCAGTGGATGCGCGATGAAGAGACGGCGTGGGACACGAAAGGGCCGGCATACGCCGTGAAGATGCGCGGCGGCCTCGATGGCGCCGGCAACGTCGTCGGCCTCGAGTACGAGGCACGAGCCGCCGATTACAATCACCTCGGCTACAACGAGCCCGACACGGTGCTGATCGCCCAGTTGATGGGCACCCGCCGCGCGACGCCGGCAAGCGGCGGCGCGTCGACGCCCTCGGACATGTACGCGATCCCCAACCGCCGGATGGCCACGCACGTCGTGGCGATGCCGCTGGTGTGGGAGACGCCGCTGCGCACAGGCAACCTGCGCGATCCCAACGGGCCGCAGGTGACCTTCGCCGCCGAATCGTTCATCGACGAGATGGCGGCGGCCGCGAAAGCCGACCCGTTGGCGTTCCGGCTGAAGCTGCTCACCGCGGCCAGCGGAGACGATGGGGGGTTCAGGCGCGCGCGATCGATTGCGGTGCTCCGGGAAGCGGCGAAGGCGTTCGGCTGGGACGAACGCCCGGCGCCGAAACCGCGGTCGGCCGATCGCGTCGTCACCGGGCGCGGCGTCGCGTACTCCTTCCGCAATCAGACAGTCGTCGCGCAAATCGCGGAAGTGGAAGTGAACCGAGAGACCGGGCGCGTGTGGGTGAAGCGGGTCGCCTGCGCGCACGACTGCGGCCTGGTGATCAACCCCGAGGCGCTGCGGCGGACGATCGAGGGCGCGACGCTGCACTCGATCAGCCGCGCGCTGCACGAGGAAGTGCAGTTCGACACCGAGAAGGTGAAGAGCGTCGACTGGAGCTCGAGCCCGACGCTGCGGCACATGGATGCGCCGGCGCAGATCGACGTGGTGCTGGTGAACGGCGATCCCAACCCCAACCGCCGCGACCTGCCGCACTACGGCGCGGGCGAGGCGGCGTGCAAGCCGATGATCGCGGCGGTGGCGAACGCAATCTACGACGCGACCGGCGTGCGGCTGAGACGCGTGCCATTCCGGCCGGAGCGCGTCCTGGCCGCGCTGAGATCGCAGAGGTAGCAGAGCCCGCAGGGCGGTATACTCACTTACATCGGTCCTCGTCACGTAGGAGTTGCGATGCGCGCCAGATTCCGGATCGCGTTCGCCGCCGCCGCGCTGGTTTCTCTCGTCGCCTGGGCCACCCCGAGCGCACAGCCCGCGAGCCCGCCGGGCGACGTCACCTTTACACGCGACATCGCGCCGATCCTGCAGCGCAGCTGCCAGGAATGCCACCACGCCGGCGGCGTCGCGCCGATGTCGCTCGTCTCGTACGAAGACGTGCGGCCATGGGCCAAGGCGATCAAGACGCGCACGGCGCTTCGCAGCCAGCGCGGGGCGATGCCGCCGTTCTTCGTTGAGAAGAACATCGGCATCCAGCGCTTCAAGCACGACCCCTCACTGTCGGAAGACGAGATCCTCACGATCGCGAAATGGACCGACAACGGCGCGGCGCGCGGCAACCCGGCCGACATGCCGAAGCCGCGCGACTTCGACGACAGCGACAAGTGGACGATCGGCGAGCCCGACATCATCCTGAAGTCGAAGGAAGTGCTCGTGCCGGCGGTCGGTCCCGACTGGTGGGGCGACATCGGTCTCGTGCCGACCGGGCTGACCGAAGAGCGATACGTCTCGGCGGTTGAAGTGCGCGAGGTCAACGACATCCCGACCACCGGCGCGACCAACACCGTCGGCGGCCGCTACGTCTTCCATCACATGACGTACTCGAGCGTGATGCTGGGCGACAAGGCGTCGGGCGACGAGCTCTCGAGCAGCTGGCCGATCCATGAAGTCGGGCGCAACGCCGACCTCTTCCCGACCGAAGCGGGCCGGCTGCTGCAGGCCAACTCCGCGCTGTCGCTCTCGGCGGGGCACATCCACTCGAACGGGCGCGAGACGAAAGCGCACCTCGAGTTCGCGTTCAAGTTCTTCCCGAAGGGCTACAAGCCGATCTACAAGCGCTCGAGCCTGCGGCTCGGCAACGGCATCGACATCGACGTCAAGCCGAACCAGGCCAACCAGGAGCTGCACGCGTACGCGACGCTGCAGGAGCACACCAAGATCATCGCCTTCGAGCCGCACCTGCACGCGCCCGGCGTGCGCATGTGCCTCGAAGCGATCTGGGGCCACAACATCCAGACGCTGAACTGCGTCGGCTACGACCACAACTGGGTGAAGCAGTACGTCTACCAGGACGATGCGGCGCCGCTGCTGCCGAAGGGGACGATCGTGCACTTGATCGGCTTCCTCGACACGACGCCGGCGAACAAGAACCCGGCCGATCCGCGCAACTGGGCCGGCGGCGGCCGCCGCTCGGTGGCCAACATGTTCATCGATCTCGGCTACTCGGTGTCGCTCACCGAGGAGCAGTTCCAGGCGGAGATGGCCAAGCGGCGCGCGAAGATGAAGAGCCGAAACGACTACGACATCGGCTGCCCGCTGTGCTGGGCGCCGCCGCTGACGACGGCGACCACCTCCACCGCCGGGCCTCAACAGAGACAGTGATGCGCGCGTTCGTCACCGCGCTCGCGGCGATCGGGTGCCTGGCGCCTGCCCTGAGCGGCGTCGAAGGGCTTGCCCCGAGCGCCGTCGAAGGGCAGACCCGCTTCACCTACTCGAGCGGCCAGACCGTGTCGCCGGCCTACGAGGGCTGGACCTACAACCCCGACGGCACGGTGACGATGTACTTCGGCTACATGAACACCAACTGGCTGCAGGAGTTCGATGTGCCGGTCGGCCCGGACAACGCGATCGAGCCGGGCGGGCCCGACCAGGGGCAGCCGACGCACTTCTACCCGCGGCGCAGCCCGTTCCTCTTCACGATCAAGGTGCCGAAGGAGCTCGGGACGAAAGAGCTGATCTGGACGCTGACCACCAACGGCAAGACCGAGAAGGCCTACGCGTCGCTGAAGACCGACTATCAGATCGACAACCAGGTGATCTCGACCGAGGTCGGCGGCGATTTCGGCAGCCTGCGCGACGAGCTGCGCACGAACATCCCGCCCGAGCTGAGGGTCGAGGGCGACAAGCGGCGCAGCGTCAAGGTCGGCGAGGCGCTGGGGCTGGTGGCGTTCGCCGGCGATCCGGACAACCTGCCGGCGCGGCGCGACGGCAAGCCGCAGCCGCGAAACGCGAGCGGCAGGATGATGGACGAGACGGCGCCCGCGCCTGCGCCGAAACCAACGCCGGCCGCGGCCGCCGCCGCCGCGGTCAGCCCCGCCACGCTTCTCTATCGGCCGCCGGCGTCGATCGTGCCGTCGAGCGGCCCCGGTCTGCGCTTCTCGTGGATGATCTACCGCGGCAAGGCGTCGGCGGTCGCGTTCTCGCCGGACCAGATGAAGACCTGGACCGACACGCGCGCGTACGCGAACTCGCCGTGGTCGCCGCCTTTCACCGTCCCGCTGCCGCCGCCCGACGGCAAGTGGGCGACGCAGGCGACCTTCAGCGAGCCCGGCACCTACGTGCTGCGCGCGGTCGCGAGCGACGGGTCGCTGTTCTCGTACGAGAACGTCACCGTCACCGTGACCCGCTAGTTGCCCTTGCTTCTACCACGAAGACACGAAGGCCACGAAGGAACCCGAAGAAGAAAACTATTCTTCTTTTTCTTCGTGCTTCCTTGTGTCTTCGGGCCTTCGTGGTTTCTGCACGCGCAGGGGGTCGCAGCGAACGCCGCCGCGGGCAAAGCGCTGTTCGAAGGCAGCGGCGGCTGCCTCGCATGTCACACGCTCGAGGGCCGTGGACAAAAGACCGCGCGCGACTTGAGCTGGATCGGGCTGCTGCGCACGTCCGCGTCGCTGCGCGCCACGCTCGCAAAACCGGGCCCGCACTCCGGGACAGCATCACCGGCCGAAATCGAACAACTGGTCGCCTACCTGCCGCCGCTGCGCGCGCTGCCGGCGGGCGATCCGACCGAGCGCACCCGCGAGGTGGCGCCGCGCTCCGACAACGTCGGCTTCTTCGATCGCCCGGAGCGCGCGGCCGAGGAGAATCCCGACGGGCTGGTC
>Ga0111539_10002342_pt1 | contig 25217 bp, 16 predicted proteins | sample RhiMethybrSRZTD1_FD_79667 | JGI IMG/M metagenome (GOLD analysis project Ga0111539, IMG submission 79667) | Populus rhizosphere microbial communities from Tennessee, USA - Rhizosphere MetaG P. TD hybrid SRZTD1 (version 2) (version 2) | ecosystem: Host-associated > Plants > Roots > Rhizosphere >...
CGACGTGGGCGCGCACCAGTCGGGCAGCGCGGCGATGAAGTTCGGCATCGCGGCCTCGCCCGGCAACTCGATCTCCGGCACGGCCACACCGCCCCCGCCCGATTCCGGCGGCGGTGGTGGCGGTAGCGGTGGAGGAGGCAGTGGCGGCGGCACCGCCCCGGGCATGATCTCCAACCTGTCCACGCGCGGCCAGGTGCTCACGGGCAACGACGTGATGATCGCGGGCTTCGTGATCGGCGGCAGCTCCGCGAAGACGGTGGCGATCGTAGCCACCGGGCCGTCGCTCGCCGCCGCGGGCATTGCCAATGCGCTCGCGAATCCGACGCTCACGCTGGTGCGCTCGTCGGACCAGGCCGTCCTCGCCATCAACGACGACTGGCAGCAGGCGGCGAACGCCGCCGCGGTGCAGTCGAGCGGCTTCGCGCCGCCGGATTCGCGCGAGGCGGCAATCCTCGTGACGCTTGCGCCGGGCGCGTACACCGCGATCGTGGCGGGCGCCGGTGGCGGCACCGGCATGGGACTGGTTGCGGTCTACGAGGTCGGACAGTCCACGGTTCCGCTGGTGAACCTGTCCACGCGCGGACAGGTCCGCACCGGCAACGACGTGCTGATCGGCGGCTTCGTGGTGGGCGGCAGCAGCGCGCAAACCGTGGTCGTTCGCGCCAGCGGACCCTCGCTTGCCGCGTACGGCGTTCCGGGCGTGCTTGCGAATCCGACGCTCACCCTGGTTCGTTCATCGGACAACGCGGTGATCGCCACCAACGACAACTGGGGCTCGGCCGCCAACGCCGCGCAGGTGTCCGCGATGGGCCTTGCGCCCGCGCATGCCGCCGAGTCGGCGATCCTGGCGACCCTGCCGCCCGGGGCGTATACGGCTATCGTGTCGGGTGTCGGCGGGGGTACCGGGGTAGGCACGGTGGAGGTCTTCCGTGCGCCCTAAGGGAGAGATGATCTTGATTCGAAGACTGGCGCGCGCGTGCGCGACCATTGCGCTCCTGTTCGCTGCGGCGCTAGGCACGACCGCGCACGCCACCACGGTCCTGCCGCTCTACCTCGAGGAGATGGCGGACAGTTCCGCCATCGCCTTCGAGGGACGCTGCACCGGCAACCGCAGCGAGGTCGATGCCGTCACCGGCCTCGTCGTCACCTTCACCACGTTCGAGGTGACCGAAGTGCTGAAGGGGCAGGTGGGCGCCACCCACGAGATCAAGCAGGTGGGCGGCGCGCTGCCCGGCGATGGCGCGCAGTTCCACGTGATGGGCGTGCCGCGCTTCGAGCTCGGCGAGGAGTACGTCGTGTTCCTGGCGGGCGTGTCCTCGGTCGGGTTCTCCAGTCCCATCGGCCTCGCGCAGGGCCGTTTCAAGGTCGAGGCGAAAGGCGCGGCCCGCAGGGTCGGCAACGGGCGCGATTTCCGCGACATGACCCGGCGCGTCATGGCGCGCGTGCCGCCGAACTCGCGGCGCGAGATCGAGGAGGCGAAGGGGCCCGTGCGCGACATGGACCTCGAGGACTTCAAGCAGCTCGTGCTTGGCCACCTTGGAGCGCCGCGATGAGCGCTCTCCTTCGCGCCTGCACCACGATGTTGGCGCTCGCGGCCGGCGCTGCGCATGCCGGGGGCCCATTGGGCGTCTGCAACCAGGCGCCCCTCAAGTACGGCGGGACCGGCACCGTCAACCTGAACTACGACGGAGCCACGGGTCCGAACGTTCTCGCGCTCGGTAGCCGCACCAAGGTCCAGGCGGATGCCCTGGTCACCGCGGCCGCTGCGAAGTGGACCAACGTGGCCACCTCCACGGTCGTGATCGGCCGGGGTTCGGACTTGCCCGTGGACGTGACGGCGGTGAACTACGCCCCCTACCTCAATTCCTTCAGCGATGGATTGAATCCGGTCCTCTACGATACGGACGGCACGATCATCGACGCGCTGCTCGGCGTCGGCAACCGCAGCAGCGTGCTGGGATTCGCCGGATCCGCCTGGCAAGGCGCGCCGACCTGCCGCTACGCCGAGGGTCGGGCGGTGATCAGCGGCTACATACCCATCAGCGACGCGGTGCTCACCAACGTCGTCGCCCACGAGCTGGGCCACCTCATCGGGCTCGACCACACGCAGCTGGACGCGACGCAAGGCCTCGCCACGTCCAATTTCCCGTTGATGTATCCGACCGCGTATCGCACGCTCGCGACGCTGCACGACGACGACATCTCGGCGGTGAGCGCGCTCTATCCCGATGCGACCGTCGCCACCGCCTACGGGACGCTGGCCGGCAACTTCCGCACCGCCGGTGGCGCCATCATTCGCGGCGCCAACATCTGGGCGCAGGACGTGGCCAGCCCGTCGCGCGTCTACAGCGTCGTCTCCGACTACCTCACGCAGGGCACCGGTTACTTCAGGATGCTGGTGCCGCCGGGCACGTACACCCTGCACGCCGAGGCCATCGCCGCCGGGCACACGGGCGGCTCGAGCGTCGGGCCGTACGCGGAGAGCTCCTCCGACGCCTCGTTCCAGTCGCCCCTGTACTCGGGGAGCACTCCCATGTCGCCGCTGACATTGGGCAATTCATCGCCGCTCCAGATCGTCATCAAGGCGGGCTGCACGGCCAACGTGGATTTCCGCTTCAACGGCACCGGAACGATTGGTGGCGACTGCACGGTGGGACCGCCGCCTCCGCCGCCTCCGCCTCCGCCTCCGCCGCCCGTGACCCCGGTGCCCGGGCGCCTGGCGAACCTCTCGACCCGCATGCAGGTCCTGACCGGCAACGACGTGATGATCACCGGCTTCGTGATCAGCGGCACCACGAACAAGACGGTGGCGATCATCGGGACCGGCCCCTCGCTCGAGGGCTACGGCATCCCGAATTTCCTGCCCAATCCGAGGCTCTCGCTGGTGCGGTCGTCCGACCAGGCCGTGATCGCTTCCAACGACGACTGGGGCGTGAGCGCGACGTCGGCGCACCTCGCGGCGACCGGCTTCGCGCCGACGAACCCGGTGGAGGCGGGGATCTACATCACGTTGCCGCCGGGCGCCTATACCGCGATCCTCTCCGGCGCGCCCGGCACCACGGGCATCGGCGTGTCCGCGGTCTATGAGATCGACAATCCCGGCACGCCGCTGGTCAACATCTCCACGCGCGGCCAGGTGCGGACCGGCAACGACGTGATGATCGGCGGATTCGTGATCCAGGGGAACCAGCCGCAGACGGTCGCGATCGTCGGCACGGGGCCGTCGCTTGCGGCCTACGGTATCGCCAATCCCCTCGCCAACCCGACGTTGACCCTCGTGCGCGCCTCGGACCAGTCGGTGGTCGCCACCAACGACAATTGGGGCACCGCTGCGAATGCCGCGCAGCTCCAGGCGAGCGGCTTCGCGCCCCCCAATCCCCTGGAGGCCGCGATACTCGTGACGCTGCAGCCCGGCGCGTATACGGCCATTCTCTCGGGCGTGGGCGGTGGCACCGGGACCGGCGTCGTCGCGGTTTATTCCACGCCGTAGGGATGGTTCTCGTGCGGGCCGTCACGGTGTTCGGGCTCGCAGCGTTGTGGATGGCCCTCGCGCCGGGGCTTCGTGCGCAGCCGACGCTCACGCCCCAACCGTATGTGACCGGCCTGTCGCAGCCGGTCGAGATGGCTTTCCCGGACGACGGCTCGCGGCGCATGTTCGTCGTGGAGCAGCAGGGGCGCATCCGCGTCGTGCGCGGCGGCGTCCTCCTGGCGACGCCGTTCATCGACCTGTCCTCGGCGAATGGCGGGCCGGTGCACAGTGGAGGCGAGCAGGGGTTGCTGGGCCTCGCCTTCCATCCGGCCTTCGCCGCGAATGGACGTTTCTACGTGTTCTATACGCGCGTGGTGGCGGGCGATCCGGGCGGCAACGAGATCGTCGTGCAGCGCTTCAATCGTTCGGCGGCCAATCACGACGTGGCGGATCCGTCGTCGGGCGCCATCGTCATCACGATCCCGCACCCCGGCTTCGGAAACCACAACGGCGGCAGGCTCGCGTTCGGCCCCGACGGCAACCTCTTCATAGGGGTGGGCGACGGCGGTAGCGGCGGCGATCCTTCCAACAACGCGCAGTCGCTGACGACCCTCCTCGGGAAGCTGCTGCGCCTGGACGTCAACTCCGCAGAGCCTTACGCGATCCCCCCCGACAATCCGTTCGCGGGCTCCACGAATCCCGCGATCCGCAAGGAGATCTGGGCCTACGGGTTGCGCAACCCGTGGAAGTTCAGCTTCGACCGCATCGGCGGGGCGCTCTTCATCGGCGACGTGGGGCAGGGCCTGTGGGAGGAGGTGAACCTCCAGCCCGGCTCCGCCATGGGCATCAACTACGGCTGGCGCGTGCTCGAGGGAAAGCACTGCTTCAATCCCTCCAGCGATTGCGACACGACCGGCAAGACACCGCCCATCATCGAGTATCCGCACGACAGCAGCGGCGGATTCTCCGTCACGGGGGGCTTTCGTTACCGCGGGAACACGTTGCCCGGTCTCGGGAGCTACTACGTCTACGGCGACTTCGTGAGCGGCCGGGTCTGGGCCGCGGCCGAGAACGGACTCGGCGTGTTCGTGCCCACGCAGGTCGCGTCGATCGCGGACCTGTCGACCTTCGGCGAGGACGAAAGCGGCGAGCTGCTGGCGGCGGGGTACGGGAACGGCACCATCTACCGGTTGACCCCGCCGGCCACGACGATTCCGCGGCTCGGCAATATTTCGACGCGCGCACACGCGCTTTCAGGCAACGACGTCGTCATCGGGGGCTTCGTGGTGGGCGGTGGCGCCAAGACAGTGGCCATCGTCGCGACGGGCCCGTCGCTCGCGGCAAGCGGCGTTGCAGCGCCGCTGGCGAATCCGACGCTGACCCTCGTTCGCTCGTCCGACCAGGCGGTGATCGCGGCCAACGACGATTGGCAGGCCGCCGGCAACGCGCCGCAGCTGCAGGCCAGCGGCTTCGCGCCGGCGCATCCCCAGGAAGCGGCGATCCTCATGACGCTCCCCCCCGGCGCGTACACCGCCATCGCATCGGGTGCCGGCGGCACGACCGGTGTCACCGTCGTCGCCGTGTACGAAGTCGATCACCCTGAAAGGCCCTTGGTCAATCTGTCGACGCGCGCGCGCGTGCAGACCGGTGAGGATGTGATGATCGGCGGGCTGGTCATCCAGGGCAGCACGCCCCGCACGGTGGCGATCGTGGCCACCGGTCCCTCGCTCGCGGCGCACGGCGTGACCGGGGTCCTCGCCAACCCGACCCTCTCGCTCGTGCGTTCCTCCGACCAGGCGGTCATCGCCTCGAACGACGACTGGCAATCCGCTCCGAACGCGGCGCAGCTCCAGGCGAGCGGGTTCGCGCCGCCGGATGCGCGCGAGTCCGCCATCCTCGCCACGCTTCCGCCGGGTGCATACACCGCGATCGTTTCCGGTGTTGGTGGGGCCACCGGCGTCTCCGTTGTCGGCGTGTACGTCGTCCCCTGAGTCGTTCTCGCGGCGGCCGGCGAATTCCTACAAGCCCACCGGATCGAATCCGATAGCTTCGTCCGCATCCGGGTGACGAAGATGTCGCTACAAAGCCAAGCCCTGTAGCGCACTACGTCCGCCTTACCGAGAGGATGCAAGCCATGCACGCACCCGCCCTCATCCGCGCGGCATGTGCCGCCGCGGCAATCGTCGTCGCCTTCTACTTCCCGCCTGCCACGGCGCAGACGCTCGGCCCGCGCTACACCGTTGGACTGAACCCGGTCGCGGTCGCCGTGAACCCGGTGACCAACAAGATCTACGTGGCGAACTCCGACGCCGACACCGTTACCGCGATCAACGCCTGGACAGGCACCACGGCCACCATCGCGGTGGGCGACCGGCCGTACTGGATCGCCATCAACGTCGACACCAACACGATCTACGTCGCCAACCGCAACAGCGCCAACGTGACCATCATCGATGGTGCCACCGACACCGTCGTCGCGACCGCCGCCTCCGGCGGCTCGGGTTGGACCGCCGTGAGCCCCTTCGTGGACAAGGCGTTCGTGATCCGCATCGGGACCTCCGGCGAGGTGAGCGTCATCAACGGCAACACGTACGCGCTCACCTCGGCGACGCGCTCGCTGCAGCCCGTTGGGCTCGCCCTCAATCCCGTGACCAACCGGCTGTACGTGGCGCATGCCGCCACCGGCGACATCGTGGCGATGGACATGACCGCGACGCAATCCTTCCCGCCGCTGCTCTGCCCCGACGGCAGCGGCGGCTTCCGGCCGCAGCCCGCGCCACCCCCGGCACCGTACAACCTGCCCTGCATCGACATTCCCGGGACGCCGGTCGCGGTTGCCGTGAACCCCGCGACCAACACCATCTATGCGGTAAGCGACGGAGTCGCCGACCGGATCGCCGTGATCAACGGCAACAATCACACCCACACGACGCTTTCGCCCGCGGGCGTGTCGGGCGCGGCGCGCACGATCGCAGTGAATCCCGTCACCAACAGGATCTACGCGGCCTTCGCCAACGCGCTGGTCGAGATCGACGGCGCGACCCAGGCGATGACGGTGATCCCGACCGGCTCGGGAGGCGGCAGTCCCGCGGGGATCGCCATCGACGTGAACAGCAACGTCGTCTACGTCCCCAACGCGGACGGCACCCTGCTGGTCTACCAGGCGGGCGGCGGCGGGTCCACGACGATCGGCATCCCGCCCGGCGCCCGCGCGGTCGCGGTCAATCCGTTGACCGACGTCGTCTACGTGCTCGACGCCGCGGGGTTGCAAGCGGTCACGGGAGTGGCGACCGTGGCGCCTTCGACCTTCTCGGTCTCCTTCTCGCCGCTGCCGGGCAACAGCGGCGCGGGCGTCGGCACCCTCGCCATCAACGCGACCAGCGCGATGACGTCGACGGCGCCGCTCAACACCATCCGCAAGGTGTATTTCCGCGTCGGCACGACGGGCCCCTGGACCGAAGCCATCGGGACCGGGCCGTATCCCGCGCACTATTCCGGCCTCACGTCGGGCACGACGTATACGGTCCAGGCGTACGCCACCAATGCGCTCGACGGCCCCTCGATCAACACGGACCTCGCGACCGCGCCGGTCACGAGCAACATCGCTTCGTACTCGTTCACGGTCACCACGGCGGCGCCCAACCCTGCGCGCGTGGCCAACCTGTCGACGCGCGGCAATGTGCTCACCCTGGACAACCGGATGATCGCGGGCTTCGTCGTGGGTGGCACCTCGCCAAAGCGGGTCGCCATCGTCGCGACCGGGCCCTCGCTCGCGCAGTACGGGATCGCCAACCCGTTGCAGAATCCGCGCCTCACGCTGATACGCCAGTCCGACCAGCAGGTGATCACCATCAACGACAACTGGCAGAGCGGCGCCAACGCGGCGGCGTTGCAGGCCGCGGGGCTCGCGCCGCCCAATCCGCTCGAGTCGGGCATCCTCATCGACCTTCCGACAGGCCTGTACACCGCGCTGCTCGAGGGGGCCGACGGCGGTACCGGCATGGCGCTGGTGGCCGTGTACGAGGTGGAGGACTTCGAGGTTCCGCTCATCAACATCTCGACACGCGGACGCGTGGGCACCGGGCACGAGGTGATGATCGCGGGATTCATCATCACCGGGGAAGCGCCGCAGACCGTCGCCGTCGTCGGCTACGGGCCGTCGCTCTCGGCCTACGGCATCGCCAACGTGCTGGCCGATCCGGTGCTCAACGTGGTGCGCTCGGCCGACCAGGCGGTCGTCGCCACGAACGACAACTGGACCGCGGCGGCGAATGCGGCGCAGCTGCTCGACACCGGTTTCGCGCCGTCGAGCAACCTCGAGTCGGCGATCCTGGTCACGCTGCCGCCCGGCGCGTACACCGCGATCCTCTCCGGGTCCGGTGGCGGCGCCGGCGTGGGCATCGTCGCCGTCTACGCGGTGAAGTAGTGCCTCGCATGTTGGCCGCGCACCGACGACGCCCCGACGCGTCGCGGTGCGCGATTTCCTACAAGCACCTCGGATTTCGCCGACAGCGCGACGCCCGTTGCGGCAAGGACGATTGGCCCGGTTCCTCCCGGTTTTGTAGTGCGCCGCACGACGCCCTTGGAGGAATACATCACGCCCAAGGAAATCGCACATGCTCGCTACTCGATTGCTCCGTACCGCGGCCACGGTCGCATCTCTTGCCTGCGCCTGCATCGCCGCGCAGGCCCAGACGGTGGGAACACGGATCCCCGTCGGGACCAACCCGACGCAGATCGCGATCAACCCCGTCACCAACAAGATCTACGTCGCCAACTCCGGCAGCGACTCCGTGACCGTGATCAACGCGAACACGGGCGCGACCACCACCGTGCCGGTGAACGACAATCCTCGCTGGATCGGCATCAACGCGGAGACCAACCGCATCTACGTGAGCCACCTGACGGCGGCCAATACCGCGATCATCGATGGCGCGAGCGACACCGTCACGAAGACGATCCTCAGCGGCGGCGGAGGCTGGACCGCGGTCAACCCGATCAAGGACACGACCTATGTGGTCCGCTTCGGCACGGCGGACGAGGTGAACGTGCTGGAAGGCGATCTGCTCAAGCTCACCTTCGCGTCGCGCTCGTACCAGCCGGTGGCCATCGCGGTCAATCCGACCAACAACCGCGTGTACCTGGCCAACCAGGCGACCACCGACATCTCGTCGAATGACCTGACGACGCCGGTGTTCTATCCGCCGCTGCTTTGCCCGGACGGCAGCGGCGGCTTCCGCCCGCAACCGCCGGATCCGCCCGCGCCGTATTCGCTGGCGTGCATCGACGTCGCCAACCCGCCCGTCTCGGTCGCCGTCAATCCGGTGTCCAACAGGATCTACGCGCTCAGCGGCTCGCCCACGGACTCGATTTCCGTGATCAGCGGCACGAACCACACGTTCACCTCGCTCACCCCGCCGATCGCCGGCACCGCCCGCACCATCGCGGTCAACCCGGTGACCAACACGATCTATGCCGCCTACTCGACCGCGCTCGTAGTCGTCGACGGGGTCACCAACGCGATGACCGTGATCCCGGTCCTTGGCGGCCCGATGGCGATCGGCGTGAACGTGCTCACCAACATGGTGTACGTGCCCAACGCCGACGGGACGATGCTGGTCCTGAACGCCTCGACGGGCGCGACGAGCACGATCTCGATCACCGCCGGAGCCAACGGCATCGCGGTCAACCCGCTCACCAACATGGTGTATGTGCTGGACTCCGGCGGTGGCGTGACGCCCGTGACCGGTGCGGCCGGCACACCGACCAGCACCGGCATCACCGCGACCATCCAGCCGCTGCCCGGAAATACGGGCGGCACCAGTGGCTCGATCAACATCACGGCCTCGAGCAGCATGACGCCCGCCCCGCTCAACCAGGCGCGCCGCGTGTTCTACCGCATCGGCACGAGCGGCCCCTGGCAGGAAGCGACCGGGACCGGCCCCTATCCGGCCACGTACTCGGGGCTCGCGCCGGGAACCTACACCCTGCAGGCGTTCGCGACCAACGGCCTCGAGGCGCCGAGCATCAATACGGACCTCGCCAACGTGCCGGTGGTCGGCAACATCGCCTCGTACGCGTTCACCGTCGCCGCCTCGACCAACAACAACCCGCCGCGGCTGGGGAACCTGTCCACGCGCGGACAGGTGCAGACGGGCAACAACGTGATGATCAGCGGCTTCGTGATCGGGGGTTCCGCGACGAAGACCGTCGCGGTGGTCGCGACCGGGCCGTCGCTCGCGAACTTCGGCATCACGAACCCGCTGGCGAATCCGACGATGACGCTGGTGCGCTCGTCCGACCAGGCGGTCGTCGGCTCCAACGACGACTGGCAGGCCGCGTCGAACGCGTCGCAGCTGCAGGCGGCGGGTTTCGCGCCCAGCAATGCGCTCGAATCGGCCATCCTCGTCAACCTGCCGCCCGGTGCCTATACGGCGATCGTGCAGGGCGTGGGCGGCGGAACCGGCACCGCGGTCGTCGCGGTGTACGAGGTGGACGAACCCACGCGACCGTTGGTCAACATCTCGACGCGCGGGAACGTGCTCACGGGCAACGACGTCCTGATCGGGGGCTTCGTGATCCAGGGCAGCGGCCCGCAGACCGTGGCGATCGTCGGAACCGGTCCGTCGCTGGCGGCCTTCGGCATCGCGAATCCGCTCGCGAACCCGACGCTCACCTTGATGCGTTCCTCCGACCAGGCAGTACTCGCCACCAACGACGACTGGGGCAGCGCCTCGAACGCCTCGCAGATCAGCGCGAGCGGATTCGCGCCCTCCAACGCGTTGGAGTCGGCGATCCTGGTGACGCTGCAACCGGGCGCCTATACCGCCATCCTCTCCGGCGTGGGCAACACCACCGGAATCGGCGTCGTGGCGGTGTACGCCGTGCAATAGGGAATATTCAACGTTGCGGCGGGGAGCGGTTCCCGGGATCATTCTCATTCCCCTTCCCGGGAACCCGGCCCCCCTCATGAACAACACCAAGCCCCTCGCCGCCTTCCTTTTCGCGCTTTCCCTTTCCGGACCCAGCCTCGGCGCGCCGCCCACCGTGGGCGGCTGCCAGGTCTTTCCCACCAACAACTACTGGAACACCCCGATCGACTCGCTGCCAGTCCATCCGAGCTCGCGCGACTGGATCCGCACGATGACCATCCGGACCGATGGGACCGCGAGGAACCTGCACCCGGACTGGGGCACGACCGAGGGCTATTACGGAATTCCGTTTTCCGTGGTGGGCGCCGGACAGGCGATGGTGCCCATCGTGGGCCTGCCGGGCGAGGACTACTCCGACGAGAGCGACCCGGGCCCGTATCCGATCCCGCCAAGCGCACAGGTCGAGGGCGCGGGCAACCCCGACGATCCCGTGAACGACAACGACCGCCATGTGCTCACCGTGGATACCTCCACCTGCACGATCTACGAGCTCTACCGGGCCTTCCCGCAGGGCGCACCGCCCACCTCGTGGCAGGCGGCTTCCTTCGCGAAGTGGCCGATGAACTCGAACAACTTGCGCCCGGACGGCTGGACGTCGGCCGACGCGGCGAACTTCGCGATCTTCCCGGGCCTCGCGCGCTGGGAGGAAGTGATCGCGGCGGGTGAGATCGAGCACGCGTTCCGCATCACCGCCTCACCCATCTGGGGACAAGTCGCGGGAACGGGCCAGCACAAGTACCTCTGGCCCGCGCGCCACTGGTCGGGCAGCGGCACCAATCCGGACGCCCCGCCGATGGGCGCACGCTTCCGCCTGAAGGCGAGCTTCAACATTTCGGGGTTCAGCGCGAACACGCAGAAGCTGCTGCGCGCCTGGAAGAAGTACGGGTTCGTGCTCGCCGACGGCGGCAGCAACTGGTTCATCTCGGGCGTCACCACGACCCCGAACGGCTGGCCCAGCTCGGTGCTGAACGAGATCAAATCGATCCCCGGGACCAACTTCGAGGCCGTGGAGACCTCGCTCATGATGGTCAACGCCAACAGCGCCCAGGCGCAGATCCCCGCGCCCGCGGCCTATCCGCGGCTGGCCAACATCTCCACGCGCATGCAGGTGCTCACCGGCAACGACGTGATGATCGCGGGCTTCGTGGTGGGCGGCTCGCAGAGCAAGACCGTGGCCGTGGTCGCAACCGGCCCCTCGCTCGCCGCATTCGGCATCACGAACCCGCTCGCCAATCCCATGATCACGCTGGTGCGCTCGTCGGACCAGGCCGTGATCGCGACCAACGACGACTGGCAGGGAGGGTGTCCGGCCGGTTTTGCTTGCGCGACTCCGTCGCAACTCACGGCCGCGGGCTTCGCGCCGTCGAACCCGCTCGAGGCCGCGATATTGATCTCGCTGCCCCCGGGCGCCTACACCGCCGTCGTGCAGGGTGTCTCGAACGGCACGGGCGTGGCCGTGGCCGCCGTCTACGAGGTGGACCTGCCCGCCGTGCCGCTCACCAACATCTCGACGCGCGGCCGCGTGTTGACCGGCAACGACGTGATGATCGGCGGATTCGTGATCGGCGGCTCCGCTCCCAAGCAGGTGGCGATCATCGGGACGGGACCGTCCCTCGCGGCCTTCGGCATCGCCAGCCCGCTGGCGAACCCCACGCTCTCGCTGGTGCGATCCTCGGACCAGGTGGTGCTCGCGACCAACGACGACTGGCAATCGGCCGCGAATGCGGCGCAGCTCACCGCGGCGGGCTTCGCGCCGACGAACCCACTGGAGTCGGGAATACTGATCACCCTGAACCCGGGCGCCTACACGGCCATCCTCTCGGGCGTGAGCGGTGGCACCGGGGTCGGGGTCATCGGGGTCTACGTCACGCACTAGCTCCCAATGGAATCAGGGGGTTGTCGCCTATCAGCGACGCTCCCATCGGTAATTCCTTATGCCATACTCGGAGCATCAGCAACAACGAGTAGGAACAGGGAAATTCCGTGAAACAGGCACTTGAATTCGTACCCACGGAGGCGAACGGAAAGTCGCTCCGCGCACGCATGCTGCAGATGATGGCCGTGACCGCGATGCTCGCCATCGCGATCGCTTCGACGCCCTCGCACGCGATCTCGCAGGGCGTCTCGAACGCCACGCTCAAGCCGGGCTCGACCGGCGGCGGCTGTACGAGCTGCCATAACCCCCAGGGCGGCTCGATCGCTTCGGTGACGATCGCCGGGCCGGCCACGCTGGATGCGGGTGCCACCGGGACCTACACCGTGACCGCCACGCAGGTCACACCGGCGGCGGGCGTAAGGATGGGCCTCAACGTCGCCGCCAGTAACGGCACGCTCAGCAATGCCACGGGGCAGCAGACCCAGGTCGTGAACGAGGAGATCACGCACAAGGCGCCCAGTACCACCCTTCCCGTGACCACGGCCAGCGGAACGGCCAGCTACAACTTTGCGTACACCATGCCCGGTAACGCCGCCTCGGGCTCGACGCATACGCTCTACGCCACCGCGTCCCTGGGACCCGGAGAACCGCAAGCGGGTGCGCGCGGCTGGCAGCACGCCGCGAATTTCACCGTGACGACGGGCGCGGCCCAGACCAACCCGCCGCGCCTGGCCAACATCTCCACGCGCATGCAGGTGCTCACGGGCAACGACGTGATGATCGCCGGATTCGTGATCGGTGGGTCGGCCAACAAGACCGTCGCGATCGTGGCCACGGGGCCCTCACTCGCCGCCTTCGGCATCGCGAACCCCCTGGCCAATCCCATGGTCACGCTGGTGCGCTCGTCCGACCAGGCGACCCTCGCCACCAACGACGACTGGACCACTGCGGCAAACGCCTCCCAGCTGCAGCAAGCCGGGTTCGCGCCGACCAACGGCCTGGAGGCGGCCATCCTGATCAACTTGCCTCCGGGCGCCTACACGGCGATCGTCCAGGGCGTCAACAATGGCACCGGCACGGCTGTCGCGGCGGTGTACGAGGTGGACGCGCTCAGCATCCCGCTCACGAACATCTCGACCCGCGGCCGCGTGCAAACGGGCCAGGACGTGATGATCGGTGGCTTCGTGATCCAGGGGAGCGGCCCGCAGAACGTGGCGATTGTCGCTACCGGGCCGTCGCTCGCCGCCTTCGGCATCGCCAACCCGCTGGCGAACCCGACGCTGCAGCTGGTCCGCTCGTCGGACCAGGCGGTTCTCGCGACGAATGACGACTGGGGGCAGGCCCCGAACGCGGCCCAGATCCAGGCGGCCGGGTTCGCACCTACGAACACGCTCGAATCGGCCATCATGATGAGCCTCCCGCCCGGCGCGTACACCGCCGTCCTCTCGGGCGTGAACAACGGGACCGGCGTGGGCGTCATCGGCGTCTACAAGGCGCCGTAACGCTGTTGTCGCGGCCCATGGCGCCGTTGCGCCGCGGGCCGCCGCCCCCTCATCGTAGAATCCGCGGGTGAAGCCGCCCGCCGCGCACGACGACGTCGTCGCGGCCGTGATCAACTACAACACGGCCGCCCTCACGCTTCGCTGCGTGGGCTCCCTGCTGGACGCGGGCGTCTCCGCCGTCCTGGTGCTGGACAACGCCTCCGCGGCAGAGGACTACCGGCAGCTCGAGGCCGGTCCTGCCCGCGAAGCCCAGGGTGTGCGCGTGATCCGCTCCGAGGAAAACCTCGGCTTCGCCCAGGGCTGCAACTACCTGATCGACGAGGCGCTGCGCGATGCACGCTGCGCTCGCGTGATCCTCGTCAATAGCGACGCCGTGGTCGAGCCCGCCGGGCTTGCCGCGTGCCTGCACCGGATGGGCGAAGGGCGGCATGACCTGATGGGCGGACGCATGCTCAAGCCGGCGGGATCCCTCGGCGGGACGGAAGCGGTCGATTCCCTCGGCATCGCCCTCTACAAGTGCCTGCTGGCGTCCAATCGGATGTCCGTCGAGGACGCCTACCTGGGCCCGACGGGCGGCTTCGCGGTCTACTCGCGCCGCTTCCTGGAGGACGTGCGCTCGATCCACGGCTACGTCTTCGATCCGTCGTACTTCTGCTACGCCGAGGACACGGACCTGTGCGTGCGGGCGCGGCTCCTGGCGGCATCGGTCGGCTATGTGGACGAGGTGGTCGCGCGTCACGAAGGGCAGGCCAGCACGACCGGCGGCTACAGCGACTTCATCCTTTACCACGGCATCCGCAACTCGATCTGGATGGCAGCGAAGTCGATTCCCGGCCGGGTGCTGCTGCGGCACCTGCCGTGGCTCGTGCTGTTGCACGGCGGCATCGTCCTGCGCCACCTCCTGCAGGGCCACTGGAAGACCCTCTGGCGGCTCTATCGCGACGCGCTGGCGGGCCTGCCGCGCGTGCGCGTCGAGCGGGCCCGGGTGCAGGCAACGCGCCGGATCACGCCCCGGGAGTTCGAGGCCTTCGTGGACCGGCAGTTCTACGAGCCCCGATTCCTGCACGGGGCCACCCGGGACCTGTTCTCCCGATAGAATCTCGGTTTCCGATCCGCTTTTCCCCGGCGCCAGGTCGCCACGGGATGCCCTCTCGAACCCATATGCTGATTCCCACCATCCTTTGCGGCGGCGCCGGTTCGCGCCTCTGGCCCGTCTCGCGCGAGCTCCACCCCAAGCCGTTCATCCGCCTGGCCGACGGCGAGAGCCTGCTGCAAAAGGCGTTCCTTCGCGGCGCTCGCCTGCCGGGCGCGAGCCACGTTCTCACGGTCACCAATGCCGAGCTCTATTTCAAGACCGCCGACGAGTATCGCGAGGTCAACACCGCGGACGTCCCGACGTCGTTCATCCTCGAGCCGCTCGGTCGCGGCACGGCCGCCGCCATCGCCGCCTCGGCGCTGCACGTGGCGCAGGCGCACGGCGGCGACGCGATCCTGCTCGTCCTTCCCGCCGACCACTTGATCGCCGATCCCGCCGCCTTCGCCGCCGCGGTGCAGCAGGCCCAGGCGCTGGCGCGCGACGGGCGTCTCGTGACCTTCGGCATCCGGCCGGAGTTTCCGGAGACCGGCTACGGCTACATCGAGGCCAACGGCACCGACGTCGCGCGCTTCGTCGAGAAGCCCGACGCCGAGAAGGCGCGCGAGTACGTCGCATCGGGCAACTTCCTCTGGAACGCGGGGATCTTCTGCTTCGCCGCCGCCACGGTGCTCGAGGAGATGGCGCGGCACTGCCCCGCGATCCTGGAGGCGACGCGCGCCTGCGTTCGCCAGGCCGAGGGCCGCCGCTCGGACCCGACGGCGCCCGTGGAGCTGGACGCCAGGGGCTTCTCGCAGGTCCCCGAGGACTCGATCGACTTCGCCCTCATGGAGAAGTCGCGCCGCGTCGCGGTCGTCCCCTGCTCGATCGGCTGGAGCGACATCGGCTCCTGGAATGCCATCGGCGACCTCACCGGTGCCGACGATCGCGGCAACCGCGTCGAGGGCGAGGCCGTGCTCCACGACGTCTCGGGCTGCTACATCCGCGGCGACGGACGGCTCGTGGGCGCGGTCGGGGTGGAGAACCTCGTCATCGTCGACACGCGCGACGCGCTGCTGGTCGCGAGCCGCGAGCGCGCCCAGGAGGTGAAGCACCTCTACGCGAAGCTCAAGTCGAGCGGCCACGATGCGCACAAGCTCCACCAGACGGTGCACCGCCCGTGGGGCACCTATACCGTCCTGGAGGAGGGTCCCGGCTTCAAGCTGAAGCGCATCGAGGTCAAGCCCGGTGCGCGGCTGAGCCTGCAGATGCACAACCGCCGCAGCGAGCACTGGATCGTGGTGAGCGGCGTGGCGGACGTCGTCAACGGCGAGCGCGACCTCACGCTGCAGGCCAACGAGTCCACCTACATCCCGATCGGCAACAAGCACCGGCTGGGCAACTCCGGCACCGTGCCGCTGGTGATGATCGAGGTGCAGTGCGGCGACTACGTGGGGGAGGACGACATCGTCCGCTTCGACGACCAGTACGGCCGGGTGAAGGCCGCCAGGGAAGCCGCGCCGCGCTAGCCGCGGCCCTACTGCAGCAGCGAGTTCATGTGCCGCAGGCGGTCGGCGATGCCGCGCAGCATCGCCATGCCGATCGGCGGCTGCTTCTTCACCAGCCCCATGAGGGTGTCGCGATCGATCGAGACCAGCTCGCTGTCCTCCAGCGCGCCGGCGCGCGCGGTGCGCGGCGACTGGTCGATGACCGCCATCTCGCCGAAGGTGCCTCCGGGTCCGACCACTTCGACGATGTTGGCACCCACCGCGATCGCGATGCGGCCGCTCTTCACCAGGTACATGAAGGTGCCCGACTGGCCCTCCTTGAAGATGATGGTCTCGCGCGGATAGCGCACCGTCGCCCCGGCGGGCAGCGCGGCGACGAGCTGCGTCACGAGCTGCGGTTCGAAAACGGTGGCTTCGCGGGCGAGGGAGCCGGGCTCGAGCTTCTTCTGCGCCAGGCGCTGCGCGATGAAGCGCAGGCGGTCGTACATGACGCTCGCCAGCATGAGCGCGAATTCAGGGTTGCGGCCGATGGCGGTCTGCAGCTCCTCGGCGTCCATCGAGAACACCGTGCAGTCGCCGCGCGCCGTCGCCGATGCGCTGCGCGGCCGCCCGCTGATCACCGCCATCTCGCCGAAGATCTCGCCCTTCTTGACCGTGTCGAGCGGCCGCGGGCCCATGGTGAGCAGCACCTCGCCGCCGGCGACGAAGTACACGCGGCTGGGCGCCTTGAAGAGCCCGCCCTTGGTGACCTTCTCATCCTCGACGAAGATCGCCTGCCCGTTGCCGAAGCGCTCCTCGCGGCCGGACGCGCGGAACATCATCTCCGCGGCCCCGGAGTTGTAGAACCGGCTGCTCGCTGCCTTGAAGGGCGCCGAAGCCTTGCCTTCCTGCGGCCGGGTGAAGTCGAAGTCGTCTTCGCTCATTTGGGGGGCGCGTGCGGCTTGTCAGTAAAATGTCGTTCGGCGGGCCTGTAGCTCAGACGGTTAGAGCAGGGGACTCATAATCCCTTGGTCCCTGGTTCGAATCCAGGCGGGCCCACCAACCGACGAGCGCCTATTCTACTTATCTATAGCTCGAGGGTCGCCACGAGGGGCAGGTGATCGGAGGCGCGGCGGGCGAGCGGCGTCTTGTGGACCGCGATGCGCTTCAACATCCGCCGCGGGTGCGTCCAGACCCGGTCGAGCGCGAGCACGGGCAGGAAAGACGGGAAGGTCGCGAGCGACGGCGTCGACTTGAAATGCCGGTGCAAACGGCGCAGCGGCCGTCCCCACAGGAACCATTCGTTCAGGTCGCCCAGCAGCACCGAATGGTCGTCGGGCCGCTCGCGGAAGAGGTGCAACAGCTGCTGGACCTGGTCGCGCCGCTCGGCGGGGCGCAGTCCCAGGTGCGTCGCCACCACGCGCAGGTCCTTGCCCCCGCAGTCGAGGTCGATCGCGATCGCACCGCGGGGCTCGCGCCCGCGCCAGGAGAGGTCGGTGATGCGCTTTCCGCGCACCGGGCAGCGCGTCAGCAGGCCGTTGCCGAAGTGGCCGTCCTTGCGCTTGAGCGTGGTGCCCGGCACCGCGTGCACGCCCAGCTCCCTGCCCAGCCACGCCAGCATGTCGGCGCCGTCGTCGTGCGCCTCCACCTCCTGCAGGGCGTAGACGTCCGCGTCGATCTCGCGCAGCACGGCGAGGATCCGCGCCGGGTCCGCTCGCCCATCGGAGCCGATCGCGCGGTGCACGTTGTATGTGGCGACCCTCAGGCGGGCCATGGGTACCTCAGGCGAAGGACTGGGAGGACTCCATGCGGCGCAGCAGCCGGTGGCCCGTGTACGCGAGGGCCGCGAACGCCGCCACGGCCCCGGCGATGATCCAGCCGTTGACGCGCGCCGGATCGTGCAGCATCGAGGCGAGCTGGTTCGAGAGCACGGTCGCGGCGAGCGCGCCCGGCAGCATTCCCAGGAAGGTGCCGATCACGAAGTCGGTGAACTTGATCCGCATCGCGCCCATCACGACGTTCACCACCAGGTAGGGCGCGATGGGCACGAAGCGAACCAGCGCCACCGCGATGATCCCGCGGCGCTGCACGAGGTGGCTCACGCGCGCGAGCTTGGGCCCCGCAAGGCGCCTCGCGGTGTCGCGGTGGAAGAGCCGGCCGATCGCATAGCCCACCACGCCGGCCAGCACCACGCCCGACATCGAGTACGTGAGGCCTTCCCATGGGCCGAAGATCATCACCGCGGCAAGCGTGATCAGCGGCCGCGGGAACATCACCATGCTGGCGGGCGTGTACGCCAGGATGATCGCGAGTGGCGCCCACCAGTTGCGGGCGAACGAATTCGTGAATGCGACGACATTCTCGGCGGTGACCACGTCGGCGAGCGGCGTGTAGCGCCACGCCGCGGCGAAGCCCAGCAGCACCGCGATCGAGGCGACGAGTGCCCAGGGAGCGCGGCGTCCCTTCGCTGCGGCTGGCTCGTCGTGCGTGAACCCGCCGACGAGGTTGTCGATGGAGATGGGCTTCTCCAGGTCGCCGATCTTGGCCGCCGCCATGAGCGCCTCGGAAACCTCGGGCGTTTCGAGCTCGCGCAGCTGGCGCTGGGGCGAGCCGACCTGCGCCACCGCAGCCGACATCGACGGGGAAGACTGCAGTGCGGCGGCCATTGTTTCCCTGTCGGCGCCGGCGTGCTCGGCGATGAGCTGGTCGCGGAACGCGCGAATCGTCTTGCGCACGCGCTCGACACCCTGCGCCTCGACCACCACGTCGCACTCGGAGTCCACGCCCATCGAGCGGTTGGAGATGTTGGACGAGCCGATGCGCAGCCACTCGTCGTCCACGACCATCACCTTGGAGTGCAGGTCCACGCAGGTGCCGTCGCACAGGCCCTCGACGTGCGGGTAGTAGGCGTGAAAGCGTCCTTCATGGTCGGCGTCGCGCAGCTGGCGCACCAGGCGCGTGCGCAGGACGTGCATCGTCATTTCCTCGAGCCAGCCGTGCGAGAGGAGCCGCGTCACGAGGAAGATCTCGGGTCCGTCCTTCTCCTTGAGGCGCGCCTCCAGGGCGGCGCCCACCTTCTCGGAGGTGAAGTACTGGTTCTCGATGTAGATGTAGTCGCGCGCGTTCGCGATCATGTCGAGGTAGAGCGTCTCGACATGGTGCACGCCTTCCTTTCCCTTCGCGGGCGGAAGGGTGCAGGCGATGCCGACGAGCGCGTCCTCGATGTCGACCCGCTGCTCCTTCGGCCACGGGTCGCCCCGGGTCGCCTTCGCGGGCTTGAGCTTGTGGCCGGTGGCACTGCGCCAGCGCGCGCGCGAGAGCGCGTCGAGCTCCCGGGCGGCCTCGCCGTCCACCGCGATCATCACGTCGTGGAACGGAGGGTATTCCTTCTCCTGGAAGCAGCGGCGCTTGTCCCCGGGCGCGTGCGCGGGCGTGTCCCAGCGCCGGTTGGTGAGGTCCAGGCCGCCCGCGAAGGCGACCTTGCCGTCGAAGGTCACGACCTTCTGGTGGTGGGAGCCGGCGAGCGGGTGGGTGTCGTCGAAGCGCAGGCGGATGTGCCGGTGCGGCTTCCAGTCGAGCCCGAAGATGGGCGAGTACTCGCGGTCCGTCCCGTAGACCATCGGGAAGTCCCAGTCGAGGATGTCGATGCGCAGCCTCGAGTTCCTGCGGCACAGGCCGTTCAGGAACTCGCCCAGCGTCTCGCGCGGGCTGCCGTCCTCGTTGTAGCGCAGCACCATGCGGCTGTCGAAGTCCCACGCGAGGATGAGGATGTGGCGTTCCGCGCGCTCGGAAAAGCGGACGAACGCCTCGAAGTACTCCAGGCCATCCACCAGCATGGCGACGCGGTCTGCGTGGGCGGCGGCGCAGCAGTTCTCGCCCGCCCGGAAGAGGGAATTCGGCATCGCGGTATTTTCGAGGTCGATCCTGACCCCACGCGTCGGGCCGGGGGTGCCCGCTGATAGTCCGCTTGGACTATGGGCGGGCGCACATCACCGTACCCTCGACCCCCCAGCCCTTGTCCCCCATCTCGCGGATGGTCGAGTCGCTGGTGGTGAAGCGGTGGTTCGAGTCGTTCTGCGCGGCGCGCTTGTTGTACGCGCGGTTGACCGACAGGTAGCCCGCCGGGCACTGCCGCGGATTGGCGCCAACGGGCAGGATGTGGAAGCCGACGCCCTCGTAGAACCAGCCGCCGTTGCGCTTCACGATCTCGCACTCCTCGGTGCTCGCGGTGAAGAAGTGCGAGTTCGGCCCGCCTGCCGGGACGCCGTAGAAGCGGCATGCCGGGGAGGCCGTCACCGTGTTGGGGGGCTGCGTGGGCCAGACCTTGAAGGTCTCGCCGGTGAGCTCCCAGCCGGGCCCCGCCGCACCCGCGAGAATGCCGTCGACCTCGCCCTTGAACGCCGCCATGAAGTAGTGGTTGGTGATGTTGTTCAGGAACTCCACGGCGACGCCTTCGCCCGGTACGGTGGCGGTGGGCACGTGGACGTCGATCGACAGGTAGTCGGGCCTGCCCCCGGTCACCTGCGCCATGCGGATGAAGCGGCCCATCGCGCCCAGATCGGCGCGCACGTCGAGGTACGCGTTGAGGAACGTTGCGGTCCAGGTGAGCACGTCGCCCGCGTCCTCGGGCCGAAGCTCGTGCTCGCCACCGGCGAGCTCCACCAGGTACCGCGACGAGCCCATGCGGTTGACCGCCTGGCGCGTCCGGCTGAGCGGCGCCGTGGTGTCGAACGTGCCGCCGATGGCGAGGTAGGGGCGGTTCACGTCCTCGGCGCCCTCCTGGCCGTCGCAGAAGGCCGGCAGGAACGACCAGCCGGAGTAGGGCACGTAGCCCACGACCGCGCGCAGGCGCGGGTCGCGCTCGGTCTCGTGGCAGCTGCGCGCAAGGCTGGTGGTGAGCTTCGCGCCCACGAGGTGCGCCATCGCCTCGCCGCCGAGGCTCGCGCCGAAGCCGCCGATGCGAGTCGTGTCGATGCCCTGCGCGTAGCTCTGGTCCAGGAGCAGGCGGTCAGTCATCGCCTTGAGGGCGAACGGCCGCATGGCCTGCATCTCGACGATCAGGGGGAAATAGGCGAGGGTGAAGGCGAGGTCGTCGAGGTCCTCGATTTTCACGAGCGCGATGCGCGCATCGGCATGGAAGACGCCCGAGATCATGAATCCCTGCGAGGCGAGCGCGACCATCACCTCGAGGTAGCCCTTGCCAAGCGGGCTGCCGCCCAGGCCGTGGGAGTACACGATGAGCGGGAGCTTCATCGGCCCGGCAGGCGGGGCCGGATCGACCGGGGCGCCCATCGTCTCCGCGTACTCGGCGACCGAGACGATCTTCGGCGCCTCGCCGGGGCGCTGCATGTGCGGGACCGTGCCGCCATTGTCGGGCAGCGTGTAGTTGGCATCCGTGTTCGAGCGCGGGGTCGGATAGCAGACGATCGCGGTGAACTCGAGCGGGGGCTGCAGCGCGCGGGTGGGGTAGAGCCGAATGTCGAGGGGCACCCGCGGGTTGAAGGTGACTGCGGATCCCGGGTTGCGAAGAATGTCGGTGATGTAGCGCTTCGTGCCGTTGACCGTGTTGCCTTCCCAATAGTCCACGGGTCGGCCGCCGAGCTGGGCGAGCCGGTCCAGGTCGTGCTCGACGTTGGAGCAGGCTACCGGGAACTTGGCCAGCGCGATCGGCGCGACCACATCCTCGTGGTTGAGCGCGCGTGCCGGCAGCACCGCCAGGCACGCGAGGAGGGCCAGGGCCTTCAAGGTATGATTTGCCATCATCGCAGTATAGGTTTCGTGACCCCGGCATGGACGACGGCGACAAGACTCGGCGCATCCTCCTGCGCCACAAGACCCTCGCGGTGGTGGGGCTTTCGGCTCAATGGCACCGCCCGAGCTATTTCGCGGCCAAGTACATGCAGGAGCACGGGTACCGGGTGATTCCCGTGAATCCGATGTACGACCAGATACTGGGTGAGAAGTGCTACAAGTCCGTGCGCGACATCCCTGAGCCGGTGGATGTCGTCGATTGCTTCCGCAAGAGCGCCGAGATTCCCGCGATCGCGGAAGATGCGATTGCCATCGGCGCGAAGGTCCTGTGGATGCAGCTGGGTGTTCACAATGCCGAAGCCCGCGCGCGTGCCGAGGGCGCCGGGCTGGAGGTGGTCGAGGATCGGTGCGTGAAGATCGAGCACGGTCGTTTCTTTGGCGGCCTCGGCTGGGCGGGGGTCAACACCAAGGTCATCTCGGCTAAACGCGCGAGCGCGCCGAACGGCTGACAACAGGAACCGGGGCAGGCCCGTGCCTGCCCAGGTTTTCAGGAGGCGACATGGAAACATGGGTGCTGTGGATCCTGGTGGGTCTGGTGCTGGTGATCGTGGAACTGGTGACGGGCACCTTCTACCTGCTTGTGCTGGGCGCGGGCGCCTTTGCCGCCGCCGTCGCAGCCTGGGCGGGTGCGGGCGCCGTCGTCCAGGCGTTCGCCGCGGGCCTGGTGGCGATTGGCGGGGCGGTCGGCGTTCACCACTGGCACGAGGCGCACCGCAAGAAGGACGAGGGACGGGCCAACTTCCTCGACCGTGGCCAGCCGGTCGTGCTCGAGCAGTGGGCCAACGAGACCGCGGGCCTCGCGCGCGTGAAGTATCGCGGCACGACGTGGGACGCGCGCGTCGCGGCCGGTTCGAAGCCGGTGCCCGGCTCGACGCTCTATATCGACGCCCAGGAGGGGCAGACGCTGGTCGTGATCGAGTCTCCGCCCCAGTAGCGCTTCGGCAGTAACAACAACCAACAAGGGAGGTCGCATATGTTCTGGAAGACCCTGATCGCGATCATCATCGCGGTGGTCGTCGCCATCCTGTCGAAGGGAAGCGTCGGACTCACCATCGGCGCCTTCGTCCTCGCGATGTTCGTCGCGATCGTGATCGAGGGCGTGCGCATCGTGCCGCAGCAGAGCGCCTGGGTGGTGGAGCGCCTGGGCAAGTTCTCGCGCATCCTCGAGCCCGGCCTGCAGCTGATCGTGCCGATCATGGACCGCATCGCCTACCGGCACTCGTTGAAGGAGGTCCCGCTCGACGTGCCCGAGCAGGTCTGCATCACCAGGGACAACACGCAGCTCGCCGTGGACGGGATCATCTATTTCCAGGTGACCGACCCGCGGCTCGCTTCCTACGGCTCCTCGAACTACGAGCAGGCGGTCACCCAGCTCGCCCAGACGGCGCTGCGCAGCGTGATCGGCAAGATGGAGCTCGACAAGACCTTCGAGAGCCGCGACGAGATCAACCACACGGTGGTGCAGGTGCTCGACGAAGCCGGGCGCACCTGGGGCATCAAGGTGCTGCGCTACGAGATCAAGAGCCTCACGCCGCCGGAGTCGATCCTGCGCGCGATGCAGGCGCAGATCACCGCCGAGCGCGAGAAGCGCGCGGTGATCGCGACCTCCGAAGGCAAGCGCCAGCAGGAGATCAACATCGCCGACGGCCAGCGCCAGGCGGCGATCCTCGAGTCCGAAGGCCAGAAGCAGGCGCAGATCAACAAGGCGGCGGGCGAGGCCGGGGCGATCGAGCTGGTCGCCAACGCCAATGCGAACGCGGTGCGCGTCGTGGCCGCGGCGATCGAGGCGCAGGGCGGCATGAGCGCCGCCAACCTGAAGGTGGCGGAGAAATACATCGAGGCCTTCCAGGGCCTCGCGAAGACCAACAACACCCTCATCATCCCGAGCAACCTGTCGGATATCGCGGGCCTCGTGGCGAGCGCGATGACGGTGCTGGACCGCACCAAGGCCGGGGAGGCGGCGGCGAAGAAGTAGCGAAGGGGGGCCAAGACCCGCGACACCCCTCGCCGGCGCGCCGACGCCTCGTCGCGGCGGCGCTCGCGGCGCCCGGAGGCTAGATCCGCCCGACGTTCGTGACCGTCCCGGTCACGTCGGCGCCATAGTTGTTGCGCACGGCGGCAACGCCTACATCGTCCCCACGTTCGTCACCGTGCCCACCGTGTTGTTGGTGTTGTTCCGGACGTTGTTGTTGCCGGCCGATTCCAGGATCGACGGATCGTATTGGGCAAGGCCGTTGAAGTTGCCGTTGATGGTGCTGCCCGACACGAACACCTTCGTGGTCGCCGCGCCCGTGGATACCACCGCCGACTCCGTGCCGCTGACGACCGTGCTGTTCACCGATGCGAACGCCGTCGCGGTGGCCGCGGCATAGACCTGGACCCCCGTCGTGCCGGCTCCGAGACTGCCTTCGATGCGGGATTCGGAGACGTCGAGGTACGCCGATGTGCCGGTGCCCTGGGAATCGACGCCGACCGCGATCGAGCTGTTGTTGCGCGCGACCACGCGGTTGAGCGACAGCCGGACATAGGAGGAAGCGCTGTTGGCGGCGCCATAGGCCCCCTGGCCGTTGTTCGCGAAGAGTGAATCGGAGATGCCGACGATCGGACCGTCGATCGCGGCCACGCCGAGGCCGTTGCCGCGGAACACGGTCCGCGTCACCGTCACGTCGTTGGTGCCGGTGAGGTAGGCGCCCATTCCCGCCGAAAAGCCGACGATGTTGCAGTCCTGGATCGTGAGCGAACCCGCCCCGTTCTTGTTCACGCCCTTGCGGTTCGCATTGGCCGGAAAGGGGAGGATGTTCAGGTTGCGCAGCGTCACGGCGCCCGTGGTGCTGATCACCAGGGCATCGCCGCCGAGGGCGACCACGCTGCCCAGGGCTCCGGGGACGGCGAGGAGGGTCACCGACTTGCTCACCGTGACGGGCCCCGTGTTGTAGTTGGCCGAATCGAGCATCCAGATCTCGCCGCCGTCCGCGACCGCGGTGAGCGCGGCCGGCAGCAGCCGGCAGGGCAGCGACAGCGTGCATGGATTCGAATCGCTGCCGTCCAGCGTGAGGTAGGCGCGGAAG
>Ga0111539_10002345_pt1 | contig 25212 bp, 30 predicted proteins | sample RhiMethybrSRZTD1_FD_79667 | JGI IMG/M metagenome (GOLD analysis project Ga0111539, IMG submission 79667) | Populus rhizosphere microbial communities from Tennessee, USA - Rhizosphere MetaG P. TD hybrid SRZTD1 (version 2) (version 2) | ecosystem: Host-associated > Plants > Roots > Rhizosphere >...
CTCCTCCAGCACGCCCTTGACCTCCTGAACGGAGAGGACACCTTCAATGCCTGAACCCGAACCCGACCCCCGCCTCGACGGCCACGGCACCGACTACGACCCCGAACGCGGCGGCTGGTACCCACCCGAACCCGACAGCGAGTAGCATCGGACCCGCTCCCTGATCAGAGCACCAGGACCCCCACGGCGATTGCGCGCCGCGGGGGTCCCTTGCGTACCCTGTACCAACCACCGACACAGGGACGTGATCAGGATGGCGAATCCACTCCTCGCCGACCAATTCATCAACGCACTCCGCGCCGAAGGCGTACGCGTCGAAACCGTCGGCAACTGGCGCACCCACTCCCGCGGCAACCGCGGCGACGGATGGGGCCCCATCAACGGCGTCATGATCCACCACACCGTCAGCCGCGGAATCGCCGCCAGCATCGAACTCTGCCGCAGCGGCTACGCCGAACTCCCCGGCCCTCTCTGCCACGGTGTCATCGACAAGAACGGCACCGTCCGCATCATCAGCGTCGGCCGCTCCAACCACGCCGGCGGCGGAGACCCCAACGTCCTCGCCGCCGTCAAAGACGAACGCTACGGGGACTACCCGCCCGCAACCCAACGCGGCAACAGCAACGGCGTCGACGGCAACGCCCACTTCTACGGCTACGAATGCATCAACATGGGTGACGGCAATGACCCCTGGCCCGCCGAGCAGGTCGACGCCATCATCCGCGCCTCCGCCGCCATCTGCCGCGCCTACGGATGGACCTCGAAGTCCGTCATCGCGCACCGCGAATGGTCCCGCGACAAGTCCGACCCCACCGGCCCCGGCATGCCCAACATGCGCGACCTCCGTGCGAAGATCCAAGAGCGGCTCGACCGCCCGGCATCGTGGAACCCCACGGCGCCCACCACACCGACGACAGGGACCCCCGACGTGGCCTCTCCGAACCTCACCGTCCTCGCCCGCCCCGAGAACTACACCCTCACCAAGGACGCACCCCAGACCATCTACTGGACCGCCGAGAACACCGACGAACCCGGCGGCCACGCCGCCAACGGCGCCACCGTCCTCAACGGCGGCCGCTACTCCGCCACCCTCAACCTCACCATCGACGGACTCGGCGAAAACGAGGTAGTCGAAGTCCGCCCCATGGACGGCACGTTCGTCGGCGACCCCACCCAGATCGAAGGCATGGGCAACCCGGCCCTCTCCATCCAGCGCTCCGTCACCATCAACGGACGCGTCAACGGACTCCTCGCCTTCCAGCTCATCTCCCGCAGCGACGACCCCGTGACCCTCACCAACGCCACGCTCGCGATGCTCTCCTGGCCCAACCCGGCCTAACACCCATGGATGACCCCACGCTGGCAGAGATGATCCGCGGCCTACGCGCAGACGTACAACGGCTCATTGACCGAGAGGCCCTGTACGTCACGCAGGAGCAGCGCGCCACCGACCGGGAACTCTTCGAACTGAAGATCCAGGGCGTCACCAAAGACCAGCAAGACCTCGAAAAGGCGCAGGCAGCATCCGAAGCACGCCTCGCCGCCGTCACCCGCTGGTTCTGGACGGTCCTAGTCGGCCCTGTCATCGTGGGAGTCATCCTGTACCTCGTGACCGGGAGCAAGCCGTGAAAGCCTCATTGAGATGGTGGATCCTGGTGATCGCCGTCTCAGTCGGCATCGCCTCCGCAGCCGCCTACGGGCGAGGAATCAGCGAACGCCTCGACACCGCCGAACGAGACCGGACCGCCCTCGCACAACAGGTCCGGTCCCTCGGCGGCACCCCCGTCGCCGGCCCCAAGGGAGACACTGGCAGCAACGGTAAGGACGGACGGGATGGGCGCGACGGAACGGACGGCACGCCGGGCCCGGCAGGCCCGACTGGTGAACCGGGCCCGGCAGGCCCGACAGGCAACACGGGCATACAGGGTCCGCCAGGGGATGCGGGTCCTGTCGGGCCGGCTGGTCCGCAGGGACCCGTGGGAGCGACAGGACCTATTGGCCCAAGCGGCCCGGCAGGACCTCAAGGCGAACGCGGCCCCCAGGGAGACACCGCGGACGCATGCCCCGCGGGGTACGAGGGTGCGATCGTAGAGATCAAAGAGCACGACTACTTCCTGTGCAGGAAGGTGACCTGAACGGAGCACACGGTGACGGACTACATCTGGACCAGACGCGATGGTGAATCCTCCGTAGCGCACGGCGCCTTCCAGGAGTACCTGCACCAGGGGAAGGCGCGCAGTGCAGCCTCCGTGGCGGAAGCGTTGGGGAAATCCGTCACGCTCTGCGAGCGCTGGTGCGCAGCGCATGACTGGGTGTCACGATCTGTCGCCTATGACGCGTACATCCTCACCGCGGACACGGACGGACTCGTCCACGAGATGGCCGAGAGCCGAGACGAGAACCTCGCCCTGATGCGCAAGCTCAAGGCCCACCTCTCCAACCGGCTCGACGTGTTCATCGAACGCAACCAGGACCCCACCATGCTGTGGACCCAAGCCCTCACCGCCATGGCCAAGGTCGAACAGAACTTCCTGATGCTCAAGGACGACAAGAAGACGTCCGACGCCGTCACCCGCGTCGAGGACATCGTCCGCCGCATGGAGGAAGAGATGGCAGGACGGTCGTGAAGATCAGCCGCGCCGAACTCCAGCGGCTATCCCCCGCTGACCTCGCGCGGCTGGAAACCATCCTGGAGCAGTCCCTCCAGGACCTCGAGGCCGGGAAGGTCCCGTGGCTCTGCGCCGTCCCCGACTGCGACGGACGACCCCACCCCGGCCGTCCCGGCGCACACGCACGCGCCGCACAACGCCCACCCGAGGGCGACGACTGGGACGTCTGGATGGCCCTCTGCGGCCGCGGATTCGGCAAGACCCGCATGGGCGCCGAGTGGGCGATCCTGCAAGCACGCAAGTACGAACGCGGCGCGCTGATCGGCCCGACGGCCGGCGACACCCGCGACGTCCTCGTACAAGGCGAGTCCGGGATCCTCGCATGCGCACCCGCCACATTCCGCCCCGTCTACGAGCCCTCCAAGCGCCGCCTCACCTACCCCAACGGCGCCATCCAGATGCTCTACAGCGCCGACGAACCGAACCGCCTCCGCGGCCCCCAGCACCACTACGGATGGATGGACGAGCTAGCAGCCTGGCGCTACCTCCAGGAAGCCTGGGACATGGCGCAGCTCGGCATGCGCCTCGGCGACCACCCCAAGATCTGCGTCACCACCACACCCCGGCCCCTCCCCCTGATCAAGCTGCTCCTCAAGGACCCGATGACCGTCACGGTCCGCGGGTCGACCTACGACAACCTCGCCAACCTGGCTCCCACCTTCCGTCGTGCCGTCGTCTCGAAATATGAGGGCACGACGTTGGGCAGACAGGAGCTCGACGCCGAAGTCCTCGAGGACCTTCCCGGCGCGCTCGTCGCACGCCGCCACATCGACGAACACCGCGTCCCCGAAGCGCCCGAACTCATCAACATCGTCATCGGCATGGACCCCGCAGGCACCGGCGCAGGCGACGAAACCGGACTCGTCGTCGCCGGCCGCGGGACCGACAACCGCAACTACATCCTCGCCGACTGCTCCGAGAAGATGTCCCCCGACCGTGCCGCCCGCCGCGCCTGGGGACTCCTCGAAGAGTGGAACGCCTCGCTGTTGATCGTCGAGGACAACGGCGGCAAGGACTGGATCGAAAGCGTGCTGCGCGCCGTGTACAAGGAGCTGTACCCCAACGCCGGCATGCCGCCCGTCCGCCGCGTCAACGCCTCTCAAGGCAAGCGACTCCGCGCGCAGCCCGTCGCCATGCGCTACGAACAAGGCCGCGTCTGCCACGTCGGCGCGTTCCCCGAACTCGAGGACCAGCTGACGACGTGGATCCCCGAGGAAGACAACGACTCCCCCGACCGGATCGACGCTATGGTCCACGCCGTCGCGTTCCTCATGAAAAAGCACGACCGGGCCGAGTCGGTCCTGTCGTCGCCGCACGCCCTCAAGGGCCGAACCGCCGGCGGTATGCACCCGGCCATGGCTGCCCGCAGACGCGCCCAACAGCGCGCGACAGCACCCATTCAGGACCTCCAGCCCTGCAGGGCACTGCCGAACTGCACCCGCTTGGTGTCCTCCGGAGCGGCCTACTGTTGCTCCGAGTGCGCCCACGCAGACGAGAACCGGTATGAGATCCATGCACACAGCGCAGCGTGTGACGACCGTGCGCGCGCGCGTGCGGCATCCTAAGGAGCATCATGGACGCGATCACGCTCGCCATCGGCGCACTCGTCACCGCACGCCTCACGCGGCTCATCACCCGGGACCAGATCCTCCACCCGGTGCGCCGCCGGCTCATCCTCAGGTGGGGCAAAGACAGCATGCTGTCCTACCTGATCACCTGCGATTGGTGCGTCAGCATCTGGATGGGCGCAGCCGTGGCCACTGTGGGCGCCGAAACCGGGCTGTGGCCCCGCTGGGCAGCCATACCGTTGTGTCTGGCCTACAGCTACGTGGCGGGGTACCTCGCCTCACGGGAAGGTGAGTGATGGGATTCCTCGACAAGCTGCGCGGGACGGGCCATGACCCTGCGCCCAAGACGATCCTCGCGGCCGCCGTGCCCATGTCCGGGCCCGGGGTGCGGACACTCAACCGGGCCCGGGCGACGTCCACAACGGACCAGTGGCAGAACGAAGCCCGCTACTACTACGACGTGATCGGCGAGCTACGCGCGCCCGTCGTGTGGATCGCAAACGCCGTCTCGCAGGCCGACCTGCACGCCACGGACATCGACCCCGACACCGGCAAGCCCACCGGCCCGTCAGACGACCAGCGGGCACAAACCGTCGCCATGCAGGCATTCGGCGGACCATCCCAGCGCGCCGGGCTCCTCCGCACGGTCGCGATCTGCTGGCAGGTCACCGGCGAAGCGTGGATCATCATCCGGCCGGGCGAACCCCAGCAGCCGGACACGTGGCTGGTCCTGTCCGGCGACAAGGTGCGCGCCAAGGGCGACTCGTGGCAGTACACCGACCCCATGACCGCCGCCGCGATCACCCTGACTGCGCAGGACCGCATGATCCGCGTCTGGTCCCCGCACCCGTTCGACCAGTCGAAAGCCGACAGTGCCGTCCGCCCCGCCCTGCCCATCCTCCGCGAGATCGAGAAGGCGACGCAGAACATCGCGGCCCGCCTCGACTCTCGCATCGCCCTCAACGGGCTCATGGCCATCGCCGAGGAGCTCGACTTCCCCAAGGGCGACTTCCAGACGTCGTCCGAGTCGTTCATGGACCAGCTCCTCACCTCCGCGGAGTACGGGCTCTCCAACCCCGGCCAGGCTTCCTCGCAGGTCCCGATGGCGTTCCAGGCCCCCGGCGAGCTGATCGCGAACGGGGGCGCGTTCGCGCACTACGACATCTCCACCCAGTTCGACGGGCAGGTTGTCGAGCTGCGGCAGGACGGGCGTACCCGCCTGGCTGCGTCCCTCGACATGCCGAAGGACGTCGCGGAGGGCACACAGGGCGAGTCGAACCACTGGACGTCATGGAAGGTGGAGGAAGACACCTACAAGATCTACATTGAGACGCTCCTCAAGGCCATCGGCGACGCCATCAGCGAGCACTGGATGCAGCCGGCCCTGATCGCCATGGGCGAGACGGCAGAGACGGCCAAGCTACGGGAGATCGGCTGGGACACCACAGCCATCGTCGCCCGGCCCGACGCCTCCGAGACCCTCGAATCCCTGTACGACAAGGTACTCATCTCGGACGAATACATGCTGTCCGAGCACGGTGTCCCCGAGGACGCGATGCCGTCGCCGGAGGAGCGCACCCGCCGCATGCTGGAGAAGCTCGTCTCCGTCGCCCCGACGCTCCTCGCCGACCCTGCCATCGCGGACGCTCTGAACCTTGGACTCGAGGTTGCGCCGGCGGCTGCTGGTGTCGACGCGAACGTGACCCCGGGCGGAGAGCTGGAGTCCCCCGAGCCTGCGCCCGCACGCGCACTCCCGTCCACGCGTAGCCAGGAGCCGACCCCCGAACCGGTACCGGACGGCCTCGTCGCCGCCGCGGAGCTGATCGTGTTTGACGCGCTCTCCCGCGCCGGCGGCCGGCTGCTGACGAACCAGAACCGCGGACAGTTCAAGTCCACCCCCCGCGAGGAGCTGCACACCGTCATCCAGCCGGGCAACGTAGACGCGCTCATGGAGGGATCGTTCCAGTTCACGGATCGTGTCGCCGAAGCGTTCAGTGTTGAGCCGGCACGCTTTCAGGACAGCATCCGCGCCTACACCGGGTGGCTACTGTCGACCAGCCGCGCGCATGACCCCGAGCACCTCGCGTTCTTCCTGCGGAAGCTGTGGTGACCACACCCCCGGGCGGCGACCCGCATCTCCCGGCCAGGCTCCGCGCCAACGACACCATCCGCCAGGGCGAAGAGCGGATCGGCCGGGCATGGTTCCGGTCGCTGGGCCGCTACCTCGACAGGGTGCGGCCGGCCGTCGTCCCCGAGGGCGGGCCGCTTGACCCCGCCCGCTTGTCCGACCATGACGGGTTCTGGACAGAGCAGGTCGACCAGGAGATCCGCCCGGCCATCGGGAACGTCCTCGCGCGCGCCTGGCGGGGCGTCACGCGCGCCGGAGAGCCGCTCACCGACCCGTGGACGTCGACCTACCTGAACGAGGCAGGGAACCGGCTCGTACGCCTCCCCGACGAGGTGTACAGCCTGGTCGTCCGGGAGATCGAGCGCGGCATCACGGAAGGCCGTCCCATCGCCGACGTCACGCGGGAGGTGCAGGCCGTCCTCACCGCGTCGGGGAGCGAGCATTGGCGCGGCCGGGCGCAGACCGTCGCCCGGACCGAGACTCTCGGCGCCGTCAACGCCGGGGTGTACCGGGCCGCTGTCCTCGACGCCGAGCAGCGCGGTGACGTCGCCCCGTTCAAGACGTGGATAGCCACCGACGACAAGCGCACCCGGCCCACCCACAACGCAGCGGACGGGCAACGCACGCTCATGTCGGAGCCGTTCCGGGTGGGCGGCGCGGCGCTCCTGTTCCCGGGCGACCCGCGCGGGCCCGCGCAAGAGGTCATCAACTGCCGGTGCACGATCCTCCCGACCGTGCTGGGTGAGACTATCGACTGGACAGAAAGGCAGAACCCGTGAGCTGGATGGATGAGTGGCGGGCCCCCATACAGGAAGCCATCGAAACGGCGCTCCTCGACGCGCACCGGACAGCATGGGCCGAGGGCGGCGAACTGGGAAAGTTCGTCGGGTTCATACGGGACGATGACGGCGCCTACATGGTCGAATGGGAGATAGTTCGATGACCCGCACATGGACCGCGGTGCTTGCGCGCATCGGCACCCCGACCGGCGACAAGCGCATCATCGCCCCCGGCGCGCTCACGAACCGTGACCTGCCACTGCCGCTGATGTGGCAGCGTGTGTCCGACTCCGGCCACTCCGGCAGCGTCACCGTCGGCTCCATCGACACGCTGACCATCGACAACCACTCCGGCATGGTCACTGCGTCGGGCCGGTTCCTGCCCGTCCGCGGCGCGGCCGAAGCAATGGCACAGACCGACCTCGGGGTGACCGGGCCGTCCGTCGACCTGTTCGACGACGTGGACGTGCGCGAGGTCCAGACGCTCATCGAGGCTGGGGTTGTCGGCCCGAACCTCCTCGACGACATGGACGACCTCGAGTACGCCATGGACGATGACGGCATGATCGTCATCACGCGGGCGCGCATCGCGGGAGCCACCCTCGTACAGATTCCCGCGTTCTCCGGCGTCAGCATCGACATGGCCGATGACGACGACCCCGACGAAGACCCGCACCCGTACGCCCTCACCGCGTCAGTACGCTCGTCCGGCTGGGCCGACATGCCGATCGCCGACGGCTCCCGCGCGTGGGACGGGGCCGCGGCCGCCGACCGGGTGTTCAGCTGGGCCGGCGGACCAGACAATCCCGACTGGGCCAAGTACGCGCGCGCGTTCCTCCGCAAGGACGACAACGCCAACCCCGAGTCGCGTGGCGCGTACGGGTTCGGCATCGCCGACGTCATCGACGGCACCCTCACCATCATCCCCGCCGGCGTGTTCGCGGCCGCGGCCGCCACCAAGGGCGCGCGCACGGGCAAGACGCCGGCGGACGCCGCAGCCATGCAGCGGGTGCTGCGCGGCATCTACAAGCGGCTCGACCGGCCGGCTCCGTTCGCGCTCACGGCGTCCGCGGCGCCGGCGCTTCCCCCCACGGACTGGTTCCGGCAACCCGACCTCGACCGCCTCACACCGCTCACGATCAGTGACACCGGCCGGGTGTTCGGGCACATTGCGGGATGGGAGACCTGCCACGTCGGCCTCCCCGGCTGTGTGACGGCGCCCGCCTCGCAGACTGGCTACGCCTACTTCCACACGTCTGAGCAGCCGACCGCCGAGGGTTACACGCTGCCTGTAGGCACTCTCGTGGCCGGGCCGCGGCATGCTGATCCGGCGCTCGCGTTCCAGGCGGCGGCCGCGCACTACGACGATCCGGCGGCTGCGGTAGCGCGCGTGCAGGCGGGCGAGGACGAGCACGGCATCTGGGTGGCCGGGTGGATCCTTCCGGGCGCGGCGGAGGAAGCGGTGCAGGTGTTCCGTTCCTCTCCGGTGTCGGGGGACTGGCGGCGGGTTGGTGGGGCGCTGGAGCTGATCGCGGTGTGCTCCGTCAACTCGCCCGGGTTCCCGGTCCCGCGCGCGCGGGTGGCGTTCTCGACAGTCGGGCAGCATGAGAAGGGCGTGCAGCGCACGCTGATCGCCTCGACGGGTGTAGTACCGGTCTCAGGCGAGTTGCATGAGGCGTCATGCGAGTCGCATGACGTCGTGGCGCGCGCACGCTGGGCGTGGGCGCAGACAGGGATGGAGAGCTGACATGGCGAGTTGCTGCGGGGCGAGGCAGGCCCAGACCGACTACAAAATCACGTTCAAGCACGACGGATCCACCAAGGTGGTGTCCACCCTCCAGGAAGCCCGCATGGAGCGCGCCGCGTCCCCCCAGGGAGGCACCATCGAGGCCGTGCCGCGCGCGAAGTAACCCAGAGGGCGGCCGAGCCCCCGCGCCCGGCCGCCCTCGCCACGCACCGTCACGTGACGTATCGTGGCCAACAGCCGTGGTAGCTGAGCTGAGAGCCGTGCCGCAGCGACGTGTCCATTCCGTCCCTGCCGCACAAAGGAGTAGCTCTCATGGCAGACGACATCACCCCCGAAGAGACCCCCGCGCTCGACTTCTCCGCCCTCGATGACACGGCCCTCGCCGCGGAGTACGAGCGGATCGCCTCCCGCGGAGCCGAGCTGTCCGGCAAGGCAGAGTTCGCGGCCGGTGAGGGCGACGAGCTGTCCGACCTCGCGAAGCAGCTTCCCGCCATCGTCGAGGAGCAGCAGCGCCGCGCCGACGCGGCCGCGTCCGTGCAGGCGTCCCGTGACGTGTTCGCCACCCTGCCGCCGCTCCCCACGATCCCCGCCCCGGTCGTCCCGACCCCGGCCGTCGAGGCCCCGGCCGCCGAGGCACCCGCGGCCGCCAAGCCTGTCGCGGTCCCGTCCGTGGCGCAGATGGCCGCTCAGCCGCCGGTCGCGGTCCCCCTCGACGCGAAGCGCACCACCGACCTCGTCCGCGCGGAACTCTCCGCCACAGCCGCGGGCCTTCTCGGCATGCGCGCCGGCGACGAGTACAACGGCAACAACACGGTCGGCCTCGCGCTGATCAAGAACGCGGAGAGCTTCGGCCTGCGCGGCGCGCCCGGGCAGCGGCAGACCATCGCACAGTTCAAGCGGACCCGCCGTGACGATCAGATCGTCGACACCCTCGACGGGCAGGAGACCCAGCGGATCCTGCGGGACCTGCGCCGGGAACGCCACCTGCACGGCGGCAGCCTCGCAAAGGCGTGGCAGCATTCCATCGACCAGGGCGCCAGCCTCACCGCGGCCGCCGGCTGGTGTGCCCCGTCGCAGAACGACTACGACCTCTGTGACAGCTGGACCGGGTCCGTCGGATTCCTCGACACCCCCACGGTGACCGTCACCCGCGGCGGCATCAACTACACGGACGACCCGGACTTCCCGACGATCTACGCGAACGCCGTGGCGGCCGGCGGCGGCTCGAACTTCCTCACCGAGGCGCAGGTCATCGCGGACACCGCGAAGACGTGCTCCGTGATCCCGTGCCCGGTGTTCGAGAACCGGCGCCTCGACGTGATGGCGCTCTGTGTCCGCGTGAGCTTCCTCCAGGCGGCCGGCTACCCCGAAGTCGTCGACGCGTGGGACCGCGGCCTGCGCGCCGCCCACGAGGCGGAGATGAACCGCATCATCATCGCGGACATCATCGCCCGCGCGGGCGCCGCGACCGTGGTCACCCCCGTCGACCCGGACGGCACCGACTCGTTCACCGCGGCACTCCTGTCCGCTGTGGGTCTGGCCGCGGAGGACATCCGCTACCGCTTCTACATGGCGTGGGATGCCACCGTGGAAGTCGCCCTGCCGCACTGGATCCTCGAGCAGGTCCGCTCCGACCTCCGCCGCCGGACCGGCGACACCGGACAGCTCCTGTCCGTCTCCGACTCGTACATCGCGTCCCTGTTCTCCGTGATGAACGTGCGCGTGCAGTTCGTCCGCGGATGGCAGGACGGTCTGATCACGGGCGGCGCCCTCAACGCGGCGTTCCCCGGCGGTGACGCGGCGGCTCCGTTCATGCTGGCGCTCCCCACCACCGTGTCGTTCCTCGCCTACCCGGCCGGCTCCGTGCAGGTGGCCCGCCAGGACGTCGTCACCCTGACGAACGTCTACGACGCCGCATCGCTGGCCACGAACCAGTACACCAGCCTGTTCGCGGAGGAAGGCTTCGCGCCGATCTACCCGTGCCCCGGGCAGCGGCTCTACACCTTCACCGGCTGCGTCGGCGGCACCACGGGTGCCCACGTCATCGACTGCATCGACGCCCCGTAGTCCCACCCCTAGACCGCCGCCGCCCGCTCGTCGTCCCTGTAGCGGGCGGCGGCTCCTAGGAGAAGGAAGGAGGGACTCATGGGCAAGATCGTCACCAACAACAATCAGCTGATCGCCGCACCGCCGACGACACCGGCGCACTACGGGCTGTTCCAGGCCGTGACCAGCGTCCAAACCATGGACCGGACGCTCATTGCGGCCGGCGGGCAGTTCATCGTCGACCACTGCGGCACCGCGCAGCTCTACAACCAGACCTGTATCGCGAACCCCACCAAGACGTTCGAGGAGGGGTCGGACGTCATGCCGTTCGACCCGTTCTGGGTCGTCGCGCGGAAGCGCTGCGGTGCGGCCGGACGTACGGGTGCGGAGATGCTCGGCGCAGTCAGGGAGCAACTCCTCACCTCCGAACAGGAACTTGTCGAGGAGGGGTTCTGGGGCGGCACCGTCGTCCCCGTCGAGCCGAACCTGATCGGGCACGTAGGCACCACCGTGGTTACCCCGGCCGCGCCCGGCGCGGGGACCGCCATCGCGGCCCTCGAGGAGGCGTTCTACAGCGTCTACGGGTACACCGGCACGATCCACGTGAACCAGCGTGCGACGTACGCCCTGGCGTACACGGGCGTCCTCGACCGCCGTGAGGCCGGCACGTGGAAGACCCCGCTGAACTCGTCCGTCAGTCTCGGCGCCGGGTACGGCATCACGGGGCCGGCCGGGGTAGCGCCCGCGGCCGGGTTCGTGTGGGCGTTCATGACCGGCGCCGTCCACATGTGGCGGTCCGGTGTCCTGGACCAGCCCGACCCGACACAGACCCTGGACCGGACGCTGAACCAGTGGGACGTCGTTGCCGAGGAGGTGTTCGGCCTCACGTTCGACTGCCCCGACGTGTTCGCCGTACAGGTCCCCGTCGCCGCGCCCGCGGTAGCAACCGCCCCGGCGGTGCCCTGATGAACACCGAGGGATGGATCAACATCGCGCCCGAGCAGGGCGGCGACATCCCCACGCTCGCGCGCGCGCTCCTCGCGCTCGCGCACGTGCCCTCGCACGTCGTGTCGCAGGGCAACGGCTCCGAGTTCCTGGTCCCCCAGTACCTCGCCGACGCATACATGACCCCGCCCGAGGCACCCAAGCCGAGGCGCCGTACGAAGAAGGAAGGTGACGAGTAATGGCAACCATCTGCGCAAGCCTGGCCCGGGGCAAAATGCTCCGGCTGACCAAGCTGGACTCCTGTGGCGCGATCGTCAGCGGCGCCGGCGCCACGCTCACGATGAAGGCGTTCATCTCGGGGACGATCACCCCGAACTACGCTGACACTGAGGAGATCACCCAGCTCGACGCGAACGGTGACCTGTGCATCGATGACCGGTCCCCGGTCGCGCTGCGCTGGGTCGATATCGCGCTGAACATCTGCACCACCGACCCCGGGTTCATCAACCTGGTGACCGGTGACCCCCTCGTGGTCGACGACGCTGCCCCGACCCCGAACACGGTCGGTGTCCGCCTCGACGCCTCGGTGTCCGGGTCGGCGAACTTCGGCCTGGAACTATGGTCCGGAGTCACCGGGCAGGCGTGCACCGCCGGCGGGTTCACGAACTACGGTTACTGGCTGTTCCCGTGGGTCAAGGACGCTCAGTGGGGTGAGTTCGTCGTCGAGAACGGGGCGCTCACGCTCACGTTCACCGCGCGCGGGGTGTTCAACTCCCAGTGGGGTACCGGCCCGTACCTGGTCCGTCGCGACGCGACCGTACCGGCCACGCTGGAGAAGCTCCTCACCCCGATCGGTGCGACGCAGCCGATGCACTACGAGGTGACGTCTGCTCCTCTGCCGACGCCGGCGTGTGGCACAACGACCCTCACCCCGGCCCCGTAACATCGAGTTGTAGGGCCCGTCCGACCACTCTCCGGACGGGCCCTTACGGGGGCCCTCATGCCGCTGATCAAGTACTCGCAGTACATCACCTACCCGAACGGTAGCCCGGCGTCAGAAACCACTGTCCCCGTGCTGCTCACCGGCGGGAACGTTCTCGTCCCCCTGTTCTCCGACAAGGCCGGGACCGTGTCTCTGGCCAACCCGGCGCCGACCGATGCTGACGGGCTGCTGACGTTCTTCGCTGCTCCCGGCTCGTTCTGCACGGAACTGGCCGGAGAGATGTTCCACCTGATGGTGGATCCGGCCGAGGCCGACGATGCGTGGCCCGGAACGTTCGTGCACGTGCAGCCGGTCCCGGCTGCGGTGTGGACCATCGATCATCACATCGGCATTCCGCCCGCTGTGACTGTTCTCGTCGCCGGCCAGCCGGTCGATGGGGAGGTTGCGCATGTGGACTCCGAACAGTTGACCATCACGTTCGGTGCCCCGACCGCGGGCACTGCTCTCCTGAGGAGGTAGCCATGCCCGGTGTGCAGTTCGGCCAGCAGATCGACATGAACGGAAACAAGATCACGGAGCTTGCGCCCGGTACCGCCGGGACTGACGCCGTGAACGTCAACCAGCTCAACGCGGCTGGCCCGCAGGGCTTCTCGGCAACGATCGGCGACGGAGCGGCGTCCACGTTCAACGTCGTGCACTCCCTGAACACCACGGACGTCGTGGTGCAGGTGTTTGACGTCGCCAACGGTGACTACTGGATCACCGAAGTGTCGACCAGCGGCGTCAACGCTGTGGACGTCACGTTCGGTTTCGTCCCGACCGCCGGACAGTTCCGTGTCCAGGTGGTACCGGTTCCCTGATGTCCGTACGCATGGGGCAGCTGCTCCGCCTCCTCAACAGGACCGCACCGCCGGCGTCCCCTGCGGCCGGTGACCTCTGGTACCGCTCTGATCTGTCCCAGGTGCGCGCCTCGGACGGGCTTGCTGGCGAGCCCCTGACGATCGGGCCTGAAGGTAACCTCCCGGTGATCCGGTCGGCCGCATGGCACAGTCTTCCCCCGTATGGGAACACGGGCACCGCGAACGTGCCGGTGAACCGGATGTTCGCCCTGCCGTTCTGGCCCGGGCGGTCCTGCACCCTGACGGCCATGGCCGGGAACGTGACGCTCGCGCTCGTCGGCGGGAACCTCCGCATGGGCCTGTACGCCTCGGACGGGGTACTGCCGACCACTCTGGTCGCCGACTACGGCACGGTGACGGCTGGGGTGACCGGGTCCCGTTCCATCACCGGACTGAGTACGGCTGTACGCCCCGTGCTGCACTACCTAGTGATCGGCCGGCAGGGCGGCGTGGTGAACCTGGGGCTCACCACTCAGCTCACCTTCGACCCCATCGTGTCCGAGACGGCAGCAAGCTTCACCGGGCCCCTCAACTGCTACTACAAGGACGGGGTGTCCGGGGCCCTGCCGGGCACGTTCGGCATCCCAGACGGAGCGGACACCGCCCCCGCCATTCGCGTCCAGCTCACCTGAAGGAGGGGGCCATGGCTCTCGTCCAATACTCGGACCTGTGGTGGTTCCCGAACGGGGCCATTGCCTCCAACACGCCTGCGCGCGTGTTCCAGCAGCACGCGAACACGCTGATCCCTCTGTTCGCCGATCAGGCGGGGACGATCCCGCTCCCGAACCCGCTGAACACGGACGCGTTCGGCATGCTGACCTTCTATGCCGAGGAGGGTAAATACTGGGTCCACATCGACTCTGAGGCTGTCCTGATCGACGTAGGCATGTCGGAGGAGGATGCCGACCTCACGACGGGCATCGCGTCGGGCGGCGAGTTGAACATTGCCGCCGCCCAGTCGGTGGAGATCACGGCGCTCGTCGGGTACGTCGTTGACGTGAATTCGTTGACGTCGGTGTCCCCGTCCATCGTCAAGGTGGACCGGCCGTTGCAGGTGGTGCCGCTGGATGCGGGATCGCTGGCCCGGTCTATCACGTACTGGCTGATGGATTCGGCTGGGGTGGTGATCCAGCAGGCGGCGCAGCCTTCGCCGCAGCAACGCCGTACGCACCTCGCTCTTGGCGTGTCGCTGTACGACACGGGGCTTGCCACGCTGGTGGAGGTGCAGACGCTGCCGGTGATCCTGGGGCAGCCTGTGAACCAGCTTGCCGACCTGATGGACGCGATTGGACCGATCAGTCTCTCGGGGAACACGGTCACAGCGAACGGCGCGAACCTGTCCTTCAATAAGGCGGCCGGGACGCTGTTCTCCAGGGCTTCCAACCATTTCGCGTCGGGGGTCCTCACCGACAACCCGCACATCTCCAGCAGCCCGGCGCAGACCCCGGCAACGATCCGGCGGATCCTGCGGACATCGGTCATCCCGACGCCGCCGCCAGTCGGAACGATCGACCCCGCCAACTACGACGTGGGAGGGGTCCTCACTCCCGTTGGTGGTGGCACGAACACGTCGACGATCCAACGGGTGTGGGTGTTCGCTACGGGTATCAGCACGGCACAGATCGCCGTGCAGTACGGGCAAGCAACCTACTCCAGCCTGTCGGCCGCGACGGCGGCGATCGGAATGGAGACGTTCACGCCGGCGCCGGTCACGGCGGTTGGTGCACTGATCGGCTACATTGCCGTGATCCGGACGGCAACGGACTTGTCTAACCCGGCCCAGGCGGTGTTCGTTCGCGCCGGCAAGTTCCCGACCCCGTAGGAGGTGTTCCCATGCCCGTGATCAACCCGGTGTTCCCTGCCCCGTCGTTCCCGACCGAGGAGGGGCCCTGTAACTGGCCCATCGAGCTTGCGTGTGCACCGGACTGGGCGTCGTATCCGCCCGGGGTGCAGTCCGCGGCTGCGTCGTGGGCGACGTACATCCTGTGGGCGCTTACGGGGCGCCAGTACGGTCCCTGCTCGCTCACCATCCGCCCGTGTGGGCCCCGGTGTGCTGGGCCGAACGGCTACCTCGTCTTTCCCGTGAACTCGGGGTCGACCACATCGGCGGGCGCGCCCTGGATGATCCCGTGGATTGACAGCGGGGTGTGGCGGAACTGTGGCTGTGCGGGCGGCTGCTCGTGTGCGGCGACGTGTGAGATCGCCCTGCCGGGCCCTGTCGCTGTGGTCGACGAGGTGCGGGTTGACGGGCTGGTTGTGGATCCATCGTCGTATCGGATGGACCAGTACCGGGGCATTCCGGTGCTGGTGCGTACGGACGGCCTGTGCTGGCCGGACTGTCAGGACATGGACGCGAACATCGACGAGGAGGGGGCGTTCGCAGTCACCTACCAGCGCGGTGTTCTCGTACCCCGCGCGGGACAGATCGCGGCGGGGATCTTCGCGAACGAGTTCGCGAAGGCGTGCTCCGGCCGGGACTGCGTGCTCCCACAGCAGCTTGCGTCACTGTCCCGGAACGGCGTGGAAGTGCAGGTGGCCGACCCTACGAGCTTGTTCGAGAACGGTCTGACGGGTATCGCGGAAGTTGACCTGTTCATCAAGGCCGTGAACCCGTACCGGCGTGCCTCGCGGGCGCGCTTGTACGCGCCTGATGCGCCCGCGGTGAGGTATGCCGGATGAGTACGGCGATGGTGATTGCGCAGGACCTCCTGGCCTGTCTGGAGGCGGCGCTCCTGGCGGGCCCGAACCCGCCCCCCGCTGACAAGATCATGCTTCGCGCGGGTGCGGAGGTGACCCCGCTTCTGGGGACCGGGACGGACGAGTGCTGTACCGGGCTGGGCTGGGTACGGATCGCCCGGGTGTCCGGAGTGAAGCAGCTTGGCGACCTCGACAACGTTTCCTGCTTCACGCAGCAACGCACGCTCATCCTGGAGATGGGTGTGGCGCGCTGCGCCCCGTCTGCGCCCATCCAGACGGTGCCCTCGGAGGACCAGTGGACGGCGTCCGCGCTCCAGCTCGACTCGGACATGCAGGCCATGGAGTCCGCGGTGTGCTGCGCGTTCGGGAACATCGACGAACGCCTCGGTGCGGAGGAGGTGGCCGTGGGGGACTATGAGCCGTTCGGAGTCGACGGGAACTGCATCGGCGGGACCATGCAGGTGACCGTCCGTATGACTATCTGCTGTTAGGGAGACGACATGGCCAGGCCGAAGACCGTACGGGTGCGGGTGTTGACGAGCTTCAACGGCATGTACGCCGGCGACGAAGCGGATCTGCCGCTCACCGCGCGCGTGCAGGGCTGGGTGAACGCGGGATTGGCGGAGATCGATGGCGAGAGTGCGACTGGACCGGGCGGCTCTGAACCGGACGATGCAGAACGCGTCGAGGCGTGAACTGGAGATCGCTTCCAGGCAGGTGGTGAACCGGGCCAAGGTGTTGGCGCCGGTAGACACGGGGCGCCTGCGTGCGTCAATCCGGGTGGAGTCCCGCCGCACATTCACGTTCCGTAGCGTGTTCACGGTAGGTAGTGACGTCGAGTATGCGGCCATGGTCAACGACGGGACGCGCCCGCACCAGATCCGGCCGCGGAACGCGAAGGCCCTCCGGTTCCGGGTCGGTGGCCGCATCGTCTACGCCAAGGTCGTTAACCATCCGGGCACCCGGGCCCGCCCGTTCCTGGACCGCGCGCTCCGCGAGGTCGCCGCCTCACGCGGCTACAGCTTCCGAGTAACCTGAGCTGCATGGGCGACGAAAAGCAGTACACGATCCAGATCAAGGGCACGGCGTACCGGTTCAAGCCGCTCCCCCCGGACGGTATCGAGCGGCTGATGATGGTCATGCACCTTGGGGTGAGCAACTCCAAGGTGGTTCGGGCGTTGACGCGCGTACTGGCAGAGTCCGCCGGCCCCGAACAGTGGGACGCCATCACGGACCGGTACATGAACGGGGAGATCCTGGTGCAGGACTTCACCACGACCGTGTTCGAGAAACTGATCAAGCGGCAAGCCAAGGACAAGCAGCCCGAACAGACCGACGACGATGCCGAGTGACCGATCCCCGTACTCCCGGGATCCGATTCCCTTCACTGTGGCAGCCGCTCACTTCGAGGTGCCTTACGTTCCGGCAGCTGTCTGGGCGGGACGCCTCGACCGGATCTCCAGCCTCGCGGGCGCGCTCGCGGACGCGCGCACGCGAGACAGGCTTGCCGACGCGATCCTCGAGCATCCTGGTGCGGCCCAGGACCTGAGGGACGAATCGCTTCGGGTCCTCGGGGTTGCCGGCGGCCGCAAGTGGTGGGAGGTGGCGCGTCTCATCCGGACGTCGGAGTCCCCCGACATTCTCGGCCGGCTGGTTCTGGCCGGAGTGGATCCGTGGCAGCGTTCGCTGGGCGAGTGGTGTGCTGCGGTGTACGCGGTGTGCACCAAGGGCGCTGATGAGAAGGGGCGTCTGAAGTTCGATTTCTCCCTGTCCATCCCGCCGCGTGATTTCGAGGACGAGTGGGATGATGACGGAGAGGATTCGGCCGCCACGATGAACGCGGTTGCGGCGATGATGGGGAACTGAGGGAGGTTCGATGGCGTCCGAAGCGGAAGTTGATCTGGTCATCTCGACGGCTGGCGCGCTACCGGAGCTCCAGGATGAGCTCGAGCGGATCATCGCGGTCGCGGAAGCCGGCGCACCGGACGTCGAGCTCGAGGCGACGATGGACCGGCGTAACGCGGTCGCGGATCTCCTCGGTGACCTGGACGCCATCGTCCGCCAGACGGAAGCCGCGTTCCCCGGGGTCGAGCTGACGGCGGAACTCGACACGCTGGAGACGCTGGAGGATCTGCTCCGCGAACTCGACAACGTCATCGACATTGCGGAGGACCGGGCCGCGACGATCCAGCTCGACGCCGAACTCGACGCCAACATCGCCGCCCTCGACGCTGAGCTTGCCGCCATCACGGCTGAGCTTGAGGCCGAAGCGGACGACATCGAAATCGATGTCGATGTGGACCGGGACGGGCGGGGCCGGAACGCGATCGCGGGGATTGCGCGCGGCATCTCGGGGATGCTGCCGGGACTCGGGCGGGCGGCGGCAGGCATCGGCGGGATCGGGGCGGCCGCGGGCTCGGCTGCGCCTCTCCTGGCCGGTCTGGTGACGTCGCTGGAGTCGGTTGCTCCGGCGGCCGCTCTGGCGGTGTCTGGTCTGCTGACGGTGCAGCTTGCGTCGGGGACGCTCAAGCTGGCGATGCAGGGGGTTGGGGAGGCGATCACTACTGCGTTCGACCCCGAGGCGAAGCCTGAGGATCTCGCGAAGGCGATGGAGCAGCTGTCGCCGCGGGCCCGCTCGTTCGTCACCGAGCTGAGCAAGATGAAGTCGGAGTTCAAGGCGATCCAGCAGGGGGTGCAGGAGAACTTTTTTCAGGGCTTCGCTGGCGCCCTGCACCAGCTGTCGGAGGCCACGCTCCCTGATGTCAAAGAGGCCTTGTTCCAGGCGTCCGGCGAGCTGAATGCGATGGCTCTGGGTGCCGTGGATGCAGCTACCAGGATGGGGAAGAACGGGACCCTCGGTGTGGCGCTGGACGGTTCGCGGCAGGCTCTCCAGAACCTGAACGCGGTGCCCGGGCAGATCGTCACCGGCCTGTTGCAGATCGCGGCGGCCGCCACCCCCGCGTTCGGCCGGATCACGGCGGCGGCCGGCGGTGCGGCGACGGAGATCTCTGACAGGCTGGAGAAGGCGTTCGATTCGGGGGCGCTGGAGAAGGCGATCGATCGCGCGGTTGAGGCGTTGAAGCAGCTTGGCCGGATCGCGGGGAACATCTTCGGTGGTCTGGGCAACATCATTGACGGGTTCCAGACGCAGGGTGATGGCCTGTTCGGGACGCTGGAGAAGATCACTCAGGCGTTCGAGGACGTGACGGCCACGCAAGGGTTCCAGGATGCGTTGAAGGCTCTGTCGCAGACAATGAGCGTGATCGCCACGACGGTCCTGCCGATCATCTCTCAGGCCATCCAGGCTCTGGGCCCGATCTTCCAGGCACTCGCGGGCCCGGTGCAGTCCCTGGTGAAGACTCTCGGTGGCGCGCTGACGAAGATCGTGACGGCGCTGGGTCCGGTTCTGGTGTCGCTGGCCAACGTGTTCGGGAAGCTCGTCGAGGCCGCGGCCCCGATCATCGACCTGTTCGGGACGCTGGTTGCCGCGATCCTCCCTGCGTTGACGCCGCTATTCAACGCGCTCGCGCGGGTGTTCTTCGAGATCACCCCGTTCATCGAGCAGCTTGCGAAGAACCTGGCCACGCAGCTCCTGCCGATCTTCACGACGCTGGCCACGGACGTCCTGCCGAAGATCCTCCCCCCGTTCATCGAACTCGCCACGAAGATCTTCCCGATTCTCACGCAGATCCTGGTGGAGCTCGGGCCGGCGCTCGCCAAGCTGGGTGAGACGTTCGGGAACCTCCTGTCTGCTCTGGCCCCGGTCATCGTCGCGTTCCTCGAGCTGGAGCTGACCTTCCTTGAGAAGCTGATGCCCGTCATCCAGCCGCTTATCGATCTCCTGCTCAAGCTGATCGAGGGCGGTCTGGGCATCGTCGTGAACTTCATCAACGGCATCGTCGTCCCGGCCCTGACGATCCTCGCCGACTTCCTCAAGGGCGACTTCTCCGCGGCGTGGCAGCATGCCAAGGACCTCATCAAGGACATGGCGGAGAAGGCCACCGAGTTCATCATCGGATTCGTTGACGGCGTCCAGAACCAGCTGATCCGTCTGGCTCGCTGGATCGGGCAGAAGGTGCTGGAGATCAAGGACGATTTCGTCGCGAAGATCCGGCAGATGGGCGAGGACTCCATTGCCGATGTGAAGTCGCTGCCCGACCGGGTGGCGGGCGCGCTCGCCGGAGTCGGTACCGCTCTCCTGGACCGCGGCCGCCAACTGGTCCAGGGGTTCATCGACGGTATCGCCTCCAAGCTGGGAGAGCTGCGCTCCATCGCCTCGGAGATCGCGAACGTTGTGTCTGGCGGCCTCGCGGGCGCCCTCGACATTCACTCCCCGTCCCGGGTGATGATGGAGATGGGCGAGGACACCATGCAAGGGTTCCTCGACGGTATGGCCGCGAAGCTTCCGGACCTCCGCGCGGATCTCCAGGGGATCGCCTCGGTGGTTCCCTCGTTCGCCCTGCCGAACGGGCAGACGCTGGCTCTTCCGCAGCTCAATCCCGGGGCGCCGGTGGTTCAGGTGTATCTCGGTAACGAGCTGATCAACGCTCACGTCGACTCCCGGATCGCGCAGTCCAACCAGGCACGTGACCGGCTGATGATCCAGGGGGTGCGCCGCTGATGGCGGACGGAATCGTCTACCTGACGGTCGACTTCACTGCCGCGCCGGGCACGCAGACCACGGCCACGGTCGAACGGGGCGCGTCCGCGACGGGCCCCTGGACACTTCTGGACACCGTTGACCTGCTCGGCCAGATGGGTTCGTACTACGACACCACGGCCCCGCTTGACGTCGCTATCTGGTACCGGTGGACCGGGTCACCGGGCGGCACGCAGATCGTGCAGGGACCGTTCACGGAAGCCTCGACGGGCACCGTGCTCGTCAAGGACCCGCTGCGCCCGTGGGCAAACCTGGAATTCGAGTTCTGTCCGAACGCTAGCCAGGCTCTCGACGCGGTGTGCAACCCTGGCGCCCCGTTCCTGGTGTGGGCCGGCCTGGGTAACAAAACGTACCGGGCCGACGCGAACCTGTTCGACGTCTACAACGCGCGCGTGCCCGCGGACATCTATGGCGTCCGCAAGCGGCTCGATGGCAGCATGAAGCTCTTCTCGAAGTCCCTCGCCGCCAAGGATTCCGTCGAGACGCTGTTCGCCGGCGGGGGCCCGCTCCAGCTCCAGTTGCCTGCGGTCTACGGGTTCCCGGACGTCATCGTGCAGCCCGGCGATCTAGTGGAGGAGTACCTGGCGGTTGACCAGCGCAAGCCGCACCGGGTGTGGGAAGCGCCATTCACGGCGGTCGACCGGCCCACGGGCCCGCAACAGGGCACAGTGTGCGCGAACTGGTGCGCGGTCCAATCGGTGTGGCCGACGTTCGCGGATATGACCGCCTCTGGGGCGACGTGGGGAGAGATCGCGGCCGGCACCGCGACGTGCCCGGGCGGGGCGACGTCGCCGGTTGTGCCGTTCCGGGACACGTTCACGCGTGTGGTCGCTGGCGGGTGGGGGACCGCGGACACCGGGCAGGTGTGGACAACGACCGGCGGGGCCGGCGCGAACTACTCCGTCAACGGCACCCGCGGCGTGCAATCGCATGGCGCGGCTGGTGTCACGATGACGTCGTTGGCGCCGTGGCCTACCGCAGACGTCACGGTGACGTGCGACTGGGCCATCGACGCGGTGCCGCTCACCGGGGGCCAGTTCTTCCCGTTCGTCGTCGCGCGCGCGCTCTCGACGGCTGATTTCTACATGGCCCGCTGCCAGGTAGCGGTCGGTGGCGCAATCACGCTTGCGGTGCGCAAGCGCATCGCGAACGCGGAGACACAGCTTGCGTTCCTCGCCACCGGTCTGGTGTACGTGGCGAACGCGATCTACACGATGCGGTTCCGGGTGGACGGGACGAACCTGATGGCGAAGGTGTGGCTGACGTCCGGTGCGGAGCCGGCCGGCTGGATGGTGACGGCGTCCGATCCGGATCTCACCCTGCCGGCGAACGTCGGGGTTCGCTCGACGACCACGGCCGGGTTCACGAACCCGCTGCCCATCAACTTTTTCTTCGACAACTTCCATGCGACGGTCTGATGCTGACGGCGAGCACGCAGTACAAGGCAGCGATCCACGCGCCGCACAAACTGGCCTTCGAGGCGGACCTGTACGCGGGCCCGGGCGGGGCGTTGCTGGAGAACGACGTGCCCATCTTCGGCGGCTCCGTCCAGGCTGCCCTGACACACCGCGTGACCCGGTCCGGGACGTTTAACCTGGGGCCGGAGTTCTGGCCTACGTCTGCGACGTCCGTCCTCACCCCATACCAGACGGTAGTGAAGATCCGCGGGGGGATGGAGTTCGGAGACGGGTCAAAGGAGACGTTCCCGCTGATCACCGGGCGGGTGGGGGACCTCACCAGGAACGCGAACGGGGACGTCACCGCGCGCGTCGACGATCTGGCGGCCGACGTCATCGGGTTCCGGTTCCAGTCCCCGCGGAACTCCGACAACGTGACCGTGCTCAACCAGATCCGCCGGCTCATCTCCGAGGCTTTGCCGTCTGCCGTGTTCGGGACGAACGACGTCGCGGATGCGCAGACCCCTAAGCTGACGTGGGATGAGGACCGGGGTCAGGCAATCGACACGCTTGCGGGGGCGCTCGGCGGCCGCTGGTACGCGCTCGGGGAAGGCTCGTTCGTTGTCCGCGCGTACCCGTACGACACTGGTGTGATCGTGCAGACGATCACGGACGGCCCGGGCGGACTGCTTGTGACCGGGGTACCGGCCATCACCCGGGACGGGGCCGCGAACAGTGTGACTGTGGTGGTGGAGCGGTTCGATGGCGGGGTGCCGTTCCGGGTGACGGCCACGGACCTCAACCCTGCGTCGCCGACGATGTTCGGGGGGCCGTTCGGCCGCGTGTCGCAGATCATCAAGGTCCAGACGCCGCTGACGCAGGGACAGGCTACGACGTACGCGCGGGCGCAGCTCGAGGCCGCTACGGCCCTGTCGTCTTCGTGGACGGTCGGCATGGTCCCGGACTACAGCCTCGAGCCGGGGGACACCGTACGGCTTGAGTCCCGCGGGGTATCGTCAACGCAGGTCATCGACACGATCACGTATCCGCTGGCGCCGGGAGTGATGAACCTGAGTACGCGCGCGTTCGTGCGCTCGCAAGCGACCGTGAGCTAATGCCGTACCCAGGTACGATCAGGGCATGGATGATTGCATCAAGTTCCCTGGCTACATCCGACCGAACGGATACGGGCAGCTCAGCCGAGACAAGAAAGGTTGGTACGCACACCGCTGGTACTACACCATCGCTTACGGCCCGATCCCGGAAGGGCTCTGGATCGATCACCTCTGCCGCAACCGCGCTTGCGTCAACCCGCTCCACCTCGAAGCGGTACCGCCACGCGTCAACACAGCCCGAGGTATGGCGCCGTCCGCCATCACAGCTCGTACGGGATACTGCCAGCATGGGCACGCCATGGAAGGCTACAACGTGATCACGGTCAAAAGCGGCAAGCGCCGGTGCAGGGAGTGCGCTCGCCGCCGAGACCGTGAGCGGCGCCCGAGTAAGTCGCTCCTGGCGGAGAGGAACGCACGTGGACACAACTGACTGCCTCGGCCTGCCCTTCCCTGTCTGCGCGCCGCCGCTGGTCAAGGATGCGTCGGACATCGCGCAGCTCCGTGATCTGGCGATTGCTACGGACACTGCGGTGCAGGAACTCGCCGACCGGATCACGAACCAGCTGACGAACCCGCCGGCGGTGTCCGTGCCGTCGGCAGACAACACGGCCGGCAACCAGGTCGATCACTTCCTGAGCGGGACACCGAACTTCGACAACGCCGGCATGGCGGACACGGTGTCGGATGTGATCCGGGTGAACCGGGCCGGCTGGTACATGATCGGCGGAACCTGCCTAGCACAGCCGCCGGCGCCGGGGATCATCGGCCTGCGCTGCGAAACCCTGGTGAACGGGGACCCTCTCTCAACCCAGGGCAACGGGTTCGACGGTTCGGTGAACGGAGACAAGGTGACGTGGCGGGACATCGCGTTCTTGTCGGTCGGAGACGTTCTGACGGTCCGGACTCGGCACACCGGGAACGCGGCGGATGTGATCGTCTACGGTCTGACGCTGTGGGCTCTGGGGGTGCGTTTCGATGACTAGCCCGACACCGGTCCCCGAGGATGGCCGGTTCACCGAGTCACGGATCGGGACCGTGGTCGCTGCTACCCCGAACTCGATGTTCGTGGACATCGGCGGGACGACTGTGCCGGTGGCGTTCCTGGGCCCGTTCACAGCGACCGCGATCACGCCGCCGGCGCCGGGCACTGTGGTGCAGGTGCTGCGGCAGGATGCTTCCTGGATTGCGCAGGGCCGGGTAATCGGGGCCGGCTCGAACTCCGTCCTCAACCCCTCGTTCGAGGAGTCCCCGGCAGGATCGTTCCCCACGGACTGGTTCTCGGCGGACATCTCCGGCGCGTCATCGGCGACGGTGACGGACGTGATTGGGGCGCCGGACGGGGACCTTGTCGCGCGCGTGTACTCCGGCCAGGCGTCGGTCCACTACCTGTACTCGTCGCCGATCCCGGTGACGTCCGGGCAGGTGTGGTCGCTGTCGGCTGTGGCCGGCGGGGACTACGGGGGCGGGACTCCGACAGCTGACGCTGCGATCGTGGCGCTGTGGTTCGCGAACGCCACGAACCTGTACCCGACGACGTCTTCCGCTGACATTGTGGTGACGACGTCGGTGGACCTGCCGCAGTACCCGCCGTATCGGTCGCTGTTCGGGAACGTGACGGC
>Ga0111539_10002346_pt1 | contig 25210 bp, 20 predicted proteins | sample RhiMethybrSRZTD1_FD_79667 | JGI IMG/M metagenome (GOLD analysis project Ga0111539, IMG submission 79667) | Populus rhizosphere microbial communities from Tennessee, USA - Rhizosphere MetaG P. TD hybrid SRZTD1 (version 2) (version 2) | ecosystem: Host-associated > Plants > Roots > Rhizosphere >...
ATGCTGGTTATCGGCGCGGAGAGCCGCGCGGTCGAAGTAGAAAAGGACAACGCGACTGTGCCTGAAACAAATACCAGAGCTTCTACCAACCATGACACCTTGCAAGGCAGTATGAAAATAGCGCTAGGGAATTGATGGTGAAGGCAGAGGAACGCAAGAAACTGCTCCAGCATTACGAGGACCAAAGCTATCTCTACGGGAGGAGGGGGCAGGATTTCCAGGCGCAGGCCATAGCGTTAGAGCGAAAATACAAGCTGGCATCAGAGAAAGCCACTAGCCTGGCTGCCTTTCACTACAAGATGGCGTCGGAACTTGCCAACCGTGATTTTGTCGCTTCCCCACACACTTCCCAGCAACTAAGCCGCCGCTAAGCAAAGCTAAGAGCCCTACTTCCCAATCGCCCTGCAAGGATCGGGTTGCTCGTAGGGGATGGGTTGACCCGAGGAACCACATGCCACGCGCGAAAGCAAAAGTGATGTTGGTAGACGACCACGCCATGCTGCGCTATGGCATGGCAATGCTCATCAATATCCAGCCAGATATGGAAGTTTCTGCCGAAGCTGGTGATGGCGAGGAGGCAATGGCTATACTGAGAGTGGGACATCATCCTGATATCATTTCGATGGATGTGTCCCTTAAAACCTGCTCAGGCCTTGATGTGATAAAGAGCGTACACAGCCAAATTCCCAAATTGCCTGTGCTCGTTGTATCCCTGCATGACGAAGCAGTTTATGCGGAGCGCGCACTGCTTGCCGGAGCCCGGGGCTATATGATGAAACAGGACCCAGCTAAGGTCCTGGTGGTCGCCATCCGCGAAATATTGAAAGGCAACTTTTATCTGAGCAAGAAAATGCAGGCCAGGTTTCCTGTTTGGGCCGAATCTAGAAACACCGAATCCGAATCAATAACTAAATCACCAAGCCCGGCGAATTTAAGTATTGCATTTAGTGTGGACCGAACGTAGCAGCTGGGATTAATACGGTATGTGATATCGTAAAGTTTGGGAGACGCCAGAGATCGTATATGTAAATAGATGGGCGGTGGGTGAAACGACTACTACTGGAGTAATCTGATTGCGCCGGAAAAACGTCCTTATGAGAGTCCTTGTTCCATGCTCCAGGGCATTACCGCGGCAGGGTATCGGGTAAGCAGGGCTAGATGATATGGTATGATCGACGGGCAGTACCGCGCTTGGCCAGCACCTGATTTCCCTTTCGCAGAGTTCGCGTAATCCTGCAGCACCTGCACAGTGACAACAGTCTCATCAAGAAAACATTGCCGAACCTCGTCCGTGCCTAGTGCAACGTAGGCCCATAAGGCGGGCAACCCTGCGAGGCGCCAGGCTCGCGCAAAACTGCCTTAAGCCCCACAGCGGAACTTTTATTTAGCCGTCTTTGATGTAGATTTACATAAACCAACAAGTTGGGAACGACGATAAGGTAGGTTGGGGACAAGTCTCAAGGTCCCTTTGTGGACGACGAATTATGGCTGGTTCTGCTCCCACTGTGGTTCGATTCCTAAGGTCCTTCGGATATCCACTGTGTGGCATACCGCACTAAATCCGCTCCATCTTTCAAGTTTAGTTTCATGCGAATGTTATAGCGATGGGTCTCGATAGTTTTGGTGCTGCGGCTAAGCAAGCGGGCGATTTGCTGAGTGGTATGTCCGGCTCCAATCAAGTGTAGTACTTCAAACTCGGCGGGGGACAAAGTTTTGATCGTCGTTTCAGACCCTGAATTTCCGTTCGCGATCCGCTTTAATAATCTGGCCTGTGTTTGCTTGCTCAGATACAAATTTCCTTTCAAGATTTCGCGGACAGCACTCACAAGCACCTTGCCCGGCTCTTGCTTCATCACGTAACCTCTAGCCCCGGCCCGCAAAGCTCGCTCGGCATACACTCCCTCGTCATGCATGGACACAACCAGCACGGGGAGTGCGGGAATCAGGCTATGCACTCTCTTTATTACCTCAAGTCCAGAATGGGTTTTGAGCGACACGTCCATTAAAATGATATCAGGATGGCGTTCCTGCTTGAGAATGGCCAGCGCTTCTTCGCAATCACTGGCTTCGGTAGACACTTCCATGTCGGGCTCGCGATTGATGAGCATCGTCATGCCATGCCTGAACATCGCGTGATCGTCCACCAGCATCAATTGCGCTTTCATGGTTTCCACGCTTGCGGCTCCTCCGGAGCACGCATTTCTAATCGCACTTCAGTGCCCCCTTCCGGACGAGACAGAAGGTTCACGGTTGCACCCAACTGTCGGGCGCGGTAATGCATTATCTTGATTCCCACGCCCACTGCGGAGCCATGCGCAGTGTCAATACCGGATATGCCGCTGCCATCGTCACATATAGACAGGTAGAGCATTCCGCTGTCCGAACTCAGCGAAATGACAATACGATGTGCACCGCCATGCCGTAACGCATTGCTCGTGGCTTCCTGTGCAATCCGATAAAGGTTAAGTGCGATATTATTATCCTTGATGGCGACATCATTCTCTTGGACGAATTCGCAACTGATCTTATAGGCTTCCGCAACCCTGTCCGCTAGGGCCTGCAAGGCGATCATCAGGCCATAAGTCTCCAATTCGAATGGGAGCAACCCTTGGGCAATTTCCTTGCATCTCGCGACCGCGCTCTGCGCTTGTGTGGCGATCGAGGCAGCGACTTTTGCGGCTTCCGCGCTGCCGCAAGCCGCCATGTCTTGTGTCAGTGCCTCGGCCTGGAAGCCGATAGACGCAATTTGCTGCCCAAGATTGTCGTGCAATTCCTGCCCAATCGTACGCTGATACTTCTCCGCAACCGAAACCAGCGTCTCCTCCAGGTGCTTCCCTTCGATCCATCTCTCCAAATCGCGTGCCACCGCGTCGATGAGTCTTTGCTCTTCGGGTAACCGGAAGGGCTTGTCCTCAGGGTAGAAGACCCGCAACTGTCCACTAAACCTCTTGTTTATTGTTATGATCGATTGCAGTTCGTGTGTGAGACCCTGGACGTGAGGTTTGGAGGTAAAGCGCCTGCCTTCAAGTTCGATGATGGCAGTAGCAGCTTCGGGGAACTTCATCGCCGGGACCAGATGGGTAAAAATATGCTGACAAACGTTATCTAGCGATACTTCCAGCCCCAGGCTGCGGCGAATCTCATAGAGGCATGTAATTTCCTCCAATCGCCTGCTCAATGTTTCATTAATCTTTTTCGCCTCGAGCCATTTCTCCAGTTCGGTAACAAGAGCATCCATTAGTCTTTGTTCTTCGGGCAACAGAAAGGGCTTCTCTAAAGGATAGAACAGGCGTAGTTGCCCGCGTAATCTGCTATCAGCACTGATCTTTGAGTGCAGCTCATGCGTAAGGCCCTGCTCGTCAAGCCCTGTAGCAAAACGCCGATCGTCAAGTTCGATTACGACGGTCGCCACTTCCGGGAATTGCAGCGCTGGTATCAGGTGAGAAAAAATCTGCTGGCAGACTTCCTCCAACGACAAGTCTAGCCCGGCGCCGCGTCGAATCTCGTACAGGCAGTTCACCTCCTTAAGCCATCTCTCCAAGTCACTCACGATCGCGTCGATGAGCTCCTGCTCTTCCGGTAGCAGAAATGGCGCGTCTTCGGGGTAGATCACCCGTAGATGCCCGCACAGCTTTTTGTTCATGACAATCTCTGACTGGAGCTCGTGGGTTCTTCCCTGATCACATAATTTATTGTCCGCACTGATTTTCGAGCGTAGCTCGTGTGTACCATCGTGCCCTTGACCTTCGCCAACAAAACGCCTGTCGTCGAGTTCAATCACCACGGTTGCGGATTTCGGAAATCGCAGCGCCGGTATGAGGTGCTCAAAAATCTGCTCGCAAACATCCTCTAGCGGCAATTCCAGCTCTGCGTCCCGTCGGATCTCGTACAGAAAGTTAATTTCCTTAAGCCATCCTTCTAAGTCCCTCGCGATTGAGTCGATGAGATCCTGCTCTTCCGGCAGTAGAAATGAGGTGTTGTCCGGATAAAACACGCGCAAGTGCCCGCACAACCTATCGTGCACCGCGATGCTTGCATGCAACTGGTGGGTACTACCTTCGCGGTAATTCTCGGAAGTAAAGCGCTTTCCGTCGAGTTCAATCATGGCGCTTGCAATTGCCGGGAAATGCATTGCAGGTATCAAATGATCAAAGATCTGACGGCACGTATCATCCAGGGGTAATTCCGGACCCATGTGCCGACGGTTCTCGTAGAGGCAGGTAGCGTCCTTCAGTCGTTCCCCCAGTTTCTTTCCCGTGTTTTCGGGCGCCTTACCGTAGGGGGGGGCTATAGCGCCCCGCACATTTTCGCTAATCATACGTACTCCCTCTCGTTCGGTTTCTCCAACTATTTTTGTTCTCTCACGACGCCTTATTGCTCTTGGTCGACCTCGCGCTTTCTCTTTCTTTAGACATAGTTCATTAAGGCTATTTTTGCAACCTGAAACACCGATCCGTCTGGAGTAGTAGTGCTAAGGTTCTAATGGCGTTCTAGCCCAAAGCTCAACTAAAAGCTTCAGCTTTTTCTTCTTTTCCTCCCAAATTTCTTCTTGACCCCCCTACCGACCATTCTTCGAAAGCCGGAACTTAAAGAATCGCATCTACAACCATGCCAGCCGCTCCACTTGGCTTTGTCCCTCTCGGTCACACCGATAAATTTCTAGGCGTTGATAAACTTGTGGCGCCGATAGTGTTTCCCGAATCTTAATGTGCTGCTGAGGGTTTCCCCTAGCGTTGCTCAAGGTTTCACGGAGCATTATTCAAGGTTTGACTTACCAGAAAACGAGAGTTTCCCCAATGTTCGGATAGTCCCGGTTGTAATAGGATGAAATTGCTGTCACTTCATTCACCTCGTTGGAGTTAGCTATCATGAAAACAGACACAATGAAATTTGTAGCTGCTGCCGCTGTGCTGGGTTTGTTAGCATCCTGTGCCCAGACGGGTCCCCTAGAAGACAACGACCATACGAGCATGAATACAATAAATCCCAAAACTTCTGGCGACCATGACCGTATTGCAAGGCGGTATGAAAATGCGGCTCGAGAATTTTTCGTAAAGGCAGAGGAGCACAAGAAACTGCTCCAGCACTACGAGGACAAAAGCTACCTCTACGGGCGGCGGGGCCAGGATTTCCAATCGCATACGGAGGCTGTACTGCGAAAATACACGCTGGCAGCGGAGAAAGCTGCGAGACAGTCCGCTTTTCACCACAATATGGCGTCGAAACATGAGAGGGCAGATTATGCCGCTTCCGGAACACCGCGCCAGGTAAGCAACAGGTAACAAAACGCGAGGAACGGATCAGATTTCAAAAGCTCGATATCAAGTAACAGCGACGACCTGCAAGATGCCCCACATATCAATGCTCAGTCTTCTGATCCAGCCCCTGGAAAACGTTTACCTCGCCCTTAAACGTGAGACACGCGGTCGTTGAGGTGGCAAGGAATGGATATGAACCAGTAGCAGCTATCCGTTTTCGCCCGCGCACGGATCTCGAACAGAACCTCAAATTTTTGTTGCTGCAGCAGTCGTCCCATGCCGGAAAGAGCATTTAATTTCATAACGCCCATCGTCGCGAAATTCGATATGACTTAACTCTTCGGTTGGTTTGCCGAGTTCGCGGAAGCGTTGCATTGCATACAGGGACGAGGAGGACGCACTTCAGAGAAGCAGTTAAACGATCTGCGTTCTAAACTGCGACGGGGGAGGATAGAGAATTGGCGAGAAAACGTAGCGGAGTAAGAATAGTGGTAAGAACTAGAATTCTGCTATGCACTAACTTTTTTTTTTCAGCAGCGTACTTCATTTTTGGCGGAGGCGGTGTTCCCCATTAAACCTAAAAGAACCGCATAGCTATTGTCTTCTGTCGCGTACGACCAATTTACTCTACAAATTAATATACATTTTATTTAATCACGTGCTCGGCCCTTTAGGATGCGAGTTCTAGCCGTCACACTGATCGCTTTCGATCGTGATTCCTTCATTAAAACAATAACCCGGCAGTGGCTATCCCACCCCGGGCAAATGTTCTTACGTTCTTACAGCCTAATGCTTCCTAGGCTACCTGCTTTCTCCGGCGCGCCATAAAACCAACCAGCCCAAGTCCAGCCATTAACATTGCATAAGTCTCGGGCTCAGGAATCGCGGGGACCGTGCTACCTCGCAGATTGACAGTGCCTTGAAAGCACCAAGAACCTGAGGTGGCAGTGCCGTCGGAGCAACCCCCAGTCAGCCCGGTAGTTATATCCGCCGGATTTAGCACAAAGTTGTTGTACGAACTGGTGAGTGCTATATCCGTGGGGTTGCCCGCAGCATCCAAAACCCCGTTTGCATTGAGGAAATTGATTACGCTCGCATCGCCAGGGCCCGTCACATCAAATAATCCGAAGCCCGCGCCGCTTAACGTGCTGCCAGTGAAGAGCCCTGCACCATTAAGCACAGCTGATGGGTCTGCTCTGCCGCCCAAATTATTATGGCCCGTCAGCGTTACCCAGGGGTTTCCTCCATTGATGCTCCGAATCGCCGCCAAATTTGTGGGCGAATCGTTAACCAACAAATTGATACGCGCGCTATTGCTAACGAATACTGAAACCGTCGCGTCGGTGAACTCGACATAGCTCGAGGAGAAATTCTGCGAATTGTTGAAGTTGGCAACATAATACAGCCCGCAATTGCTGCTTCCGTCAGCGCAATAGGTGGTATCTCCATTGACGGCGGTGATGGAACCATAAGCGGTCGCATTCTGCCCATTACCACCGACAAAGGTTTGGGCGAGCGTCGCGGTCTCCAAATGAGTACGAGAAGGATCTTCTCCTAGAGGCCCAAAATCGACCCCACCTATAGTAATTGCCAACGCGGCGGGAGAGGCAACGATACTGATTGCGGCGAGGAATGTAGTAATAGTTTTATTCATTATATTTCTCAAGGATTATAAAATTAAATGCTGTTTTTCGAAGCTATCGGAATGGCTTTCTTTATCCCGACTGTTTGCCCCTGCACCTACACTCTAGGTCCTTCTTTCACTCCTTAAGCTCGAAGCAAAGCATGCAAGCAATCGTTACCCGATTTAAACTGCACACTCCCTGCAATTTCATTCTAACAGAATTCTGAAAAAATACTGAGACAGAGCGGTAAAGATAATAAAAAATGCAGGTGAACCTACGGCATCATTCACCCTCATCCCATGGTCGGACTCCTGATGCTTTTCCGGCTGCTACAGCAGCAGTGGCAGCGGTCTGTAATGTACTGCATAGCCGTGAAGGAGTTGGGGGGTTAAATGGTGGGTATATGAAAAAATGAGCTTAAAAGAGGCGTGTTTAATAGCTTGTTGGCGGAAGCGGTGAGATTCGAACTCACGGACGGTTGCCCGTCGCTGGTTTTCAAGACCAGTGCCTTAAACCGCTCGGCCACGCTTCCAGCGGCATCTATTTTAGCATAACGTCCAGTATGGTTTTCTGTCGAAGCCGCGGGAGCGCTGTTTTCCTGGGAAGCTAGAAAATCGCATTCGCATTATCGGTCTAACGGCCAAGTAACTCACCAACTGGTTTAAGGGCTTCAACGCGGTCGCAGACCACTTTGGCGATAGCTAGCAAAGGGGCGCCGAGCAGGAGGCCTGCCAAACCCCATAGCCAGGCAAAAAATAGCAGGACGATGAACAGAACTGCTGCGTTCACCCGAGCGACTCTTCCCTGCAACCAGGTCGTAAACACCATTCCAACCACGAAGGAGACGGCGACCGACGCAGACGCAACATACAATGCGAGTGTAAGCGTGCCAAATTGAAGCAGGCCGGATATGCCGCTGGCAATCACAATCGTAACAGTGCCAAGGTAGGGGATGAAGCGCAGTACTCCTGCTGCGACGCCCCATGCACCCGCGTGCTCGAGCCCAATGGCTTCGAATGCGAGCCACGTCAGAATCGCGATAAGAATGTTCGAGATAAGGATTACAAGCAGGTAGCGCTGGATCTGCACGTCGACTTCTTCAAGTATTCGTACAGCATCTTTCTTCTGCGTCAGCGAAGGCCCGACAATTTTCACCAGTTTGCGCCGAAAATGCGTGCCGGCCGCCAACAGAAAGTAGGTGAGCAACAACACTACCGGGGCCTGCGCGGCAAAGGCGACGAGCAGTGCGGCTTGGGTCAGTATTAAGTCACGCAACCATGTGCTTACGTCGGGTTCCTGCGTGATTACTACCGGCGCGGATTCCGACTTCAAACCGGCGTCAACAGCCGCATTTTCGAGCTCAGTGGCGGCTTCCCGCACGCGCTCCAAGGTCGAGGGCTTACTGGATAGCAAATTGTGCAAATTCTGTCGCAGCTTTCGCGCAGCTTCGGGAAGTTTTTCGATAATCGCTTCCGTATCAGCGCTTAGAGATAGTGCTGTCCAGGAGGTGCTACCGACAAGCACACCCAATACCAGAGCGGCCGCGACCGCGCGCGGAACCCGGTAGCGCTCGAACCAGTCCACGATCGGCGCTAACGTATAGCTCACAAGAACACCAAACAACAGGGGGACGAAGAATGCGCGCGCCAGATGAAGCGCAGTAATAAGCACGACCAGGGCCAGAATCCACAGTGGCGTACCCACGTTGCGGTTGAACAAGGTCGTGGCCGACTCCCTTACATCGCCAGTAACGGACGGTGACCCGGCAGCGACCGGCGGGATAGCCTCCTGTGGAGATCCCTTGGACTCGCCTTGGGATTCACCCGGCAGCGATCTCATGACTTACGCCAAGGGCTATAGATTTTTCCGAAGGGATCGAACGGGATGCCGGCGCTGTGGCTCATCCAGTTCTCCGGTCCGCTCGTTTACCTTGTTGTTTCCACTTATCCACGAGCCCTGCCAATTCAGTTCTGAATACTTGCGCGGCTATTGCAATTCGCGCCGTCTTTTTCGTTTCATCAGGCAGATGGCTGTCCCCAGTAATGCGGACCCAATTGCAAGTTTCCGGATTGCGCCTGGGCGGTTGTACTTCCACTCTGCCTTCCACCCCATCTCGTCAAGAATATGGGGGATGTGGCCCTTGTTCAAGTCGCCGGCCAGTCCTTCCCATACATTTATCCGATCTGCAAGCAAGAGGAGCAGCCAATGACGGATATCGTTCTCGCTATATTTGAAGGCCGCCTCGCGGATGGTTCCGCTCAATCCCGACGGCGGTGTACTGGTGCCAAAGATGGGTGTGATATCTGGACGCTCGTTCGAATGCAGAATCTCGACTTTTTGTTCCTGCTGTTCCGGTTGATCCCAGTGGACGCCGCTCAGGCGGGCCGGCATTCTCTCTTTTGGATATGCCGGCCGGTTCTTAGGATCCAGGTCAGCGCCCCAGCCATGAATATGAGAATAGTCTTTTTCAGTTTTCATTCTGATTTCCTCCTGTTGCATGGGGTCAATGGCCCGCGCCGGGCGAAATCAACACGGTTTTGATGCAGTTATCCAGTTTGCTGGAAAAAATATGATAAGCATCGGAAACCTCTTCCAGCGGAACCCTGTGCGTAATAATTTTTTTCGGCTCTATCCGCCCGGCCTGGATATGTTCGATCAAGCGCGGCAGATGCCGCTTCACGCTCGCCTGATTCATGCGGAGCGTAAGGCCTTTATTAAGGGCGTTTCCAATGGGGATGGCATTAAAAGTAGGGCCATAAACACCCACTATAGATACATTGCCACCTTTTCGAACCGAATTGATAGCCCAGTGAAGGGCAATCGCAGAACCAGCCTGGAGTTTCATTACTACTCCGGTCAGCTTCTGCGCAAGACTTCCGTCAGCTTCACATCCAACCGCATCGATGCATACATCGGCTCCCAGCCAGTCCGTCATCTTTTTGATGTGAATTGCCATGTCATCCACGTCCTTGAAATTGACGATTTCGCACTGGGCAAAATTCTTTACAAACTCCAGGCGATACTCCAAATGATCAACGACGATTACCCGGCCGGCCCCAAGAAGCCAGGCGCTTTTGGCGGCGAAGATGCCTACTGGGCCAGCGCCGAAAACCACAACAGTGTCCCCTTCTTTGATGTCTCCCATTTCCGCCGCCTGATACCCGGTGGGGTAGGCATCTGTTAGCAGCACAGCATCATCCAGATCCAAGTCAAGGGGGATAACGGTAGGGCCGACATCGGCCATCGGCACGCGGACGAATTCGGCTTGACCCCCGTCATAACCGCCGGCAGTGTGGGAATAGCCATAAATTCCGCCTACTGCTGTTGCTTCAGGATTGGTGTTATGACAATTTCCATAGAGCTCGCGCTTACAGAAGAAACATGAGCCGCAGAAAATATTAAAAGGGACGAGGACGTGATCACCGACCTTGAGATTTTGAACCGACGAGCCCACTTCTTCGACGGTGCCGGTAAATTCGTGCCCGAAAGTCATGCCGACTCGTGTGTCTGGGACGAGCCCATGGTACAGGTGCAAATCCGAGCCGCAGATGCATGAACGCGACACCCTGACGATGGCATCATTCGGGTGTTCAATAGCAGGGTCGGGTTTTTGCTCTGCCCGGACCCGGTAGGGTCCTCTGTAATTCATTGCTAACATGATGTTCTCCTTTGCGTAATGCAGCGCAACGAGCGAGCGGCATGTAAGTAAAAGGAAGGGAAGTCAGGCGTAAAGGTACAAGGTTGTTCTACCTGAAAAGGAGCAACCAGCTTAAGCGCATGACGCGACGGAGTCTGTGTGGTAGCCCACGTTTAAGCCGATGTTAAGTTATTGATGTGGCGATGAAAGGCAAAGCATGGGGGTGAAGAATACCGAGGACACGGTGAATGACTCGGGGGCAGATACCACTCGCTCGAACGGTATGAACATGAGATTGAGCTATCCTCTAGGCGCGATAATCCTCATTAAAGCGGACTTTGGTACAGTACGAAAATGAGCCGACTTGCACTATTTTCTCGAGTGCAAATACCGTTATAGGTAGGAGCGTTCCTGGTTCCTTACGTATTTAACTGAATAAAACAATGTAGTATGGCCCAATATCTCGATTCAAGCTTTCTTGTTCGTTCTCCTCATTTCAGTTTTGAAAAAAAGTATCCGCCAGGAACTGTCGTTCCCGCTTCGGGAATATATCGCTGCAGGGGTTGCGGGCGTGAAGTCGCATTGGCAAAAGGTAGTCCACTGCCAACACATGAGCAGCATGACCACGGCTTTGAATTTGGGCCGGCAAGCTGGGTGGTTATCGTTCTGGCCTTGGCGCAGAATGACCCCGAGCTGATTCGCTCGGGGATGCTATAGCTTCTCGCGGATCAGGCCGTAGCCCGTTAAATTCCCTGGTTTGCCTGCGTATCCCGGAGTTTCTTGCCGCGGCTCCAACGGCCAAGTATCGAGAACATGGATAGACAGCATCGTCCCCCAAGCGCCATTCGCTTCGGCGGTTGGGATCAGTTTTACTTGTACGGAAAGCTGGCTCAATTTACTGCCATGACTCCCAGGCCAGCGGCAAGCACAAGTATATAGGTGCTCCAAAAAATTATTTTATTGCTCATGACGTATCTCCTTGTGGCGACTATATTGACACGACTGCTTCCCACGCACGATCCGCTCACATGACCTTATGCATGCTGGCGCAGGTCCTGTTTGTACAAGTGTCCCTCAGAATTGTTACAACCGTTCGTAGGTGGGCTGTCATCAGATGGACATATGAATGTGGGATCATTAATCCCGGTGTCTATCCCTCCTTAAATAGATGCCCTTGGCGTCAGCCCCTTATATCGACGCCGCAGCCCGGTAGAGGTTAAGCCCGCCGGGCTTTTTTTGTGCGCTTGCCCTGAACCTTCCCCATGGCAGGCCGGCGCAGTGCGTTATGGTCGGGCGATTCCCCGTGCAGCCACCTCCGATTGGGGCCGGTCGATATTTTCAAAGCGCGAAAAATTACTTTCTGTGAGTGTTAAGGCTATCCCGGTTTGACGTAGAATGCAGTGGAACGCAAGCCGTTTCGGGAGCAGACCTATATGCTCTGAAGGCGTACCAAGCGAGGGCGCCGAGGCAGGTTGGGCGGAAGACATAATCGTGCTTATCCACTAGGGAGAACATATGGCAAGTGTTGGCTATCATGAACCCATCGAGGAACTTTCCGATGAAACGCGGGACATGCACCGTGCAATCGTATCCTTGATGGAAGAGCTGGAGGCGATTGACTGGTATAACCAGCGAGTAAGCGCATGCAAGGATGAGGAGCTCAAGGCGATCCTGATGCACAACCGCGATGAGGAAAAGGAGCATGCCGCTATGATGCTGGAATGGATTCGACGCAAGGATCCGCGTTTCTCAGCTGAACTGAAAGAGTATTTGTTTACCGACAAACCAGTTACTCATATCGAGCAGAATGAGGACGCGGAAAATCGGGAGTAACCATATCCATCAAAACGGCAATGGTTCAGGAAAGCTTGCGCTACCATTGCTCGTACTTCTAGCCTGACTCGGGATTCAGGGCGTTTCTTTCAACCACTGCCGGCGCGTTTCGCGCGCCCCAGAAAAAACTCTCTCGAGTGCGTCGCCGTCACCCCGCGCCAGCATTTCCCGCAATGCGGCCAGCTCATTTTGATACGCGTCAATTTGCTTGAAGAGTACTTCCCGGTTGCCGAGGCATATGTCTCGCCACATCTCCGGGGAACTCGCCGCGATGCGGGTAAAATCGCGAAAGCCGCTGCCAGCGAAGCGTAATAGTTCGCTAGAGCGAATCATATCGTCGGTAGAGAACGCATTATCGGCGCCGGAACCATTTCCGGCCGCGGCGACGTAATGCATCAGCGTGAACGCAAGCACGTGCGGGAGATGGCTGACCGTCGCAAGTATTTCATCATGCCTTTTCGCGCTCATTTCGGAGACCTGGGCGCCACACGCTTGCCACAGTTTGGTTATCCGTTTGAGCGCCTCGGCGCTGGTTTCTTCAATCGGAGTCAATACGAGATTTTTGTCGCGAAACAAATTCGAGTTGGCTGCACCGGCGCCGCTAAGCTCAGCCCCCGCGACGGGGTGTCCAGGTACGAAGTTATGCAGATGTTCAGCCAAGTGAGCGCGTGCCGCGGCGATTACGTTCTGCTTTGTGCTGCCAGCATCGGTAACAATGGTGTCAGGTTCAAGGTAGGGCGCTATTTGCGCCATGGTTTCGCCGGTACGCCCCACCGGGATGGCAAGGAACACTACATCGGCATCTTTAAGCGCCTTCGGAAGGTCACGCGCGATTTCATCTACGGCACCCAGGTCGCGCGCCCGTTCCATGTTCGCCTGGCTTCGTCCCACGCCTGTAATATGTGTTACCAGTTCCGCCTTCCGCAGGGCCAGTGCAAACGAGCCGCCGATCAGGCCAACGCCGATAACAACGAGCTTGTTAATTGCGATATCCGTCATTGCCCGACCGTTACCGCGATAGGCACCAGACGATTTTCCGAAAAGCCGAGCCGGGTGATTCGGAAGCTCGACAATTAGAGTCCCCGTCCAATTACATTCGCTATTCCTCTCAGCGATCCTATGAGAGAGTGGAATTCCTCCGGGTTCAGCGCCTGATCCGCGTCGCACCAGGCTTCGCAGGGGTTGGGGTGCATTTCTACTAGCAGGCCATCCGCACCGGCCGCGATTGCCGCGCGCGCCAGGGCCGGCACCATCCACGTTTTGCCGCCGGCATGGGATGGGTCCACGATGACAGGGAGATGGGTCTCCCTTTTCAGCACGGGGATGCAAGTGACATCCATGACATTTCGGTAAGCGGTTTCAAAGGTCCGTATGCCGCGTTCGCAGAAAATAATGTCATGGTTGCCGCCCGCCGCGATATATTCCGCGGCCATGAGCCACTCTGAAATAGTGGCTGACATGCCGCGTTTGAGTATCACCGGCTTATTGATGCGGCCGACTTCCTTCAGCAGCTCGAAATTCTGCATGCTGCGGGTGCCTATCTGGATCACATCCACGTCATACTTGAGAAAAGTGTCAAGCATGCGGGCGTCCATCAGCTCAGTGACAATACGCAGTCCATGCTTGTCCGCCGCGTTGCGAAACAGTTTCAGTCCTTCCTCGCCCTTCCCCTGGAAGGTGTAAGGACTGGTGCGGGGCTTAAAGGCGCCGCCACGCATCAACCGACAACCCGCGGCTGCAACGTGCTGGGCCGCAAGATCCATCTGATCCTGAGTTTCGACCGAGCAAGGGCCGCCGATTATCTGTACCTGCTTCCCGCCGAGCGGTATTCCGCCCACATCGACGACCGAGTCGTCCTTGTGGGACTCGCGCGATACGATTTTGTATTGCTTGACGATGTGCATGGAATATTCCACACCGCTCAGCGAATCGAACATCTCCGGATCGAGCTTTCGCTCATCACCGATCGCCCCGATTACCGTACGCTCAGTACCGCGGGAAACGTTTGCGTCAAGATCGAAACTGCGTATCTTTGCCACCACCGTTTCGATCTGCTCGTCGGTGGCGCCGCTATTCATGATGATAATCAAGCCGATTCTCCTGCCGCTTCTTCCCGGGCGATCTCCGCATCCGCCTTTTTCCCGGCCGCGTTTTCCATATCGAGCGCCATCTCCAATGACCTTAGAAATTTCTTGTTTTCCGATTCGAGCCCGACTGTGACCCGCAGATGCTCGGGCATCTCGTAGACTCCGATGGGCCGTACGATTACGCCCTGCCGGAGGAGGCTTTCATTGACCGCCTTCACGTTTCCACGCACGCGAAAGCTTAAAAAATTACCGTAGGAGGGAATATATTCGATACCCAGTTGACGCAGCCCCGTAGTGATTTGCAGCATGCCTGCCTGGTTCAGCGCATAGGAGCGTTTGACGAATTCCACATCGTCCAGCGCGGCCACCGCGCCCGCTAGCCCGATACTATTTACATTGAACGGCTGACGTACCCGGTTCATTAGCCCGCTGACGTCGGGATGCGCCAGTCCGAAGCCTACGCGCACCCCAGCCATGCCGTAGGCTTTGGAAAACGTGCGGGTTATCAGGAGATTGGGAAAGCGTTTCAGCCACGAGATGCTGTCAGCCTTGATGTCGGTGGGCAGATACTCGTTGTAAGCTTCATCGAGCACGACCAGCACATCGGGCGACACGCGTTCCAGAAAGCGCAATACGTCGGCGGCAGGCAGCAACGTGCCGGTTGGGTTATTGGGGTTGGCGATAAAAACAATGCGCGTCTCCGGCATCACTGCATCCAGCATCGCATCCAGATCATGACCATAGTTGTACGCCCGAACGGATATTCCAGTTGCGCCAACCGCTTGCGTGACGAGCGGGTAAACTGCAAACGCATGCTGCGAAAAGACGGCGGATCCGCCCGGCTTAAGGAATACCCGTGCCGCCAGTTCAAGCACATCGTTCGAGCCATTTCCAAGAACAATCTGGTCACTGGTTACGCCATACCGCCGTGACAACGCCGCTTTCAGCTCGAAGCCGCTGCCATCAGGATAAAGCGCAACTTCACCCAGCGCCTTGGTCATCGCCTCCAGCGCAAGCGGGCTAGTTCCCAATGGATTTTCGTTGGATGCGAGCTTGATGATGGATTGTTCGTCCATACCCATCTCGCGCGCCAATTCTGAAATGGGCTTGCCGGGCTGGTATGGGCTGATGCTACGAATATACTCCGGAGCGAGGTCGCAAAGGTTCATAACGGCTGGTCCATGAATGGAGAGTTATATTGGAAGAACCTGGTCTGGTATATGTGGCAACTGCGGGAAGCCTTATCGTTCAACGGTTGAGCCGCGGGGATATGAGCCGAGCACCTTCAGAAACGCCGCTTTCTCTCGCAATTGCTGCAACGCCTGCGTGACTCTCGCGTCGTGTTGATGACCGTCAACATCAACAAAAAAAACATATTCCCATAAGCCTGCGCGCGAAGGGCGGGATTCCAGCCGGCTCATGCTCACACCATGTTCCGCGAAAGGCCCCAGCAACTGGTGGATGGCCCCGGGACGATTTTTGGTGGACATGACTATCGATGTCTTATCGCTGCCGGAAGGCGCGACTTCCTGGCCGCCGATAACCAAAAAACGCGTCGTGTTGTTGGGATCATCCTCGATATTCTCGGCACAAATGGTCAGTCCGAATACTTCTGCGGCTTTTCTGCCTGCCACTGCTGCAGCGTTTTCATCCTCCGCGGCTAACCGCGCCGCATCCGCATTGCTTGCAGCGTTCACGCGGGCCGAACCGGTCAGATGGGGCAGGTTGACGTTAAGCCATTCATGGCATTGCGCGAACGACTGGGGGTGGGAATAAATTTTCTTAATTCGGGCGAGGTCTGGGTGCCGCGCAAGCAGTTGCTGGTGTACGGGCATTACAATTTCGCCACAAACTTTCAATGGCGTTTGCAGCAACAGGTCGAGCGACCTTCCTACCGCACCCTCGGTGGAATTCTCAACCGGCACGACGCCGTAGCTGGCTTTGCCGGCCTCTACCTTTCGGAACACATCGTCTATCGAGCTGCATGCCAGCGTCTGGACCATACTGCCGAAGCGCTTCAGGGCCGCCTCTTCGGAAAATGTTCCCTGCGGGCCGAGGTAGGCGACCGTCAACGGTTCCTCCAGGGAACGGCACAGGGACATGATCTCGGTGAAAAGCCGCACGACATGCTCGTTTGCCAGCGGGCCAAGGTTCAATTTGCACAGCCGAGCCAATACCTGTGCTTCCCGTTCCGGACGGTACGCGATGCCGTTCTTGACCTGCCCAATTTGACGCGCGAGACTGGCGCGAGCGTTCAGCAACCGGAGAAGCTCGCTGTCGATCGAATCTATCTTGTCGCGCAACTGTTTGAGTTGACCGGTCATCGGGGTGAGTTCTACTCTGCCTCGCTTGCCTAAGCTATTCAGCCAATACCGGCAGGTAGCGCACCATCAATACGCCGTGTATTGCCGCAATCTCGTCTATCGTTTTTTGCGGAACCGGGCTATCGACGTCGACTAGCGTATAGGCCATTTCGCCTCGGGATTTATTGCCCATGTTATGGATATTAAGCCCGGCATTGGCCATGGCGGTGGAGATCTGGCCCACCATGTTAGGTACGTTGGCATTGGCTACCGCCAGCCGGTAAGGGGATTCGCGCTCCACCGTAATGTTGGGAAAGTTGACCGCATTGGTGATGTTGCCGTTCTCCAGGTAATCGATCATCTGGTTGACCACCATTACAGCGCAATTCTCCTCCGCTTCAAGCGTGGACGCGCCCAGGTGAGGCAGGGTGATGACTTTCCGGTGATTCTGAAACAGCTGACTGGGAAAATCGCAGACGTAGTATTTTATCCTTCCGAGTTCGATTCCTTCCAGCACCGCATTCTCATCCACAATTTTGTCGCGGGAGAAGTTAAGCAGGATCGTGCCATTTTTCATGGTTTGCACGAGTTTATGGTTGACCAGATGACGCGTCGTATCCATCAGAGGCACGTGCAAGGTGATGAATTCGCTATTGCGTACCAGATCTTCCATACTTTCGGCGCGCTTGACTTCAGAGGGCAGATTCCAGGCCGCGTCCACAGTGATGTTGGGGTCGTAACCCATTACTTTCATGCCCAGGCGTATGGCCGAAACTGCGACGAGGCGACCGATCGCGCCCAGACCAACGATACCCAGCGTGCGTCCAGGCAATTCGATTCCAGCGAACTGCTTCTTGCTTTCTTCCGCCAGTTTATGCAGCGTGGTGTTATCGCCTTGCAAGCCTTCGGTAAAGTGGATAGCGGGAACAAGATTACGCGAGGCTATCAGCAGACCGGCAAGCACCAGTTCCTTCACAGCGTTGGCGTTCGCCCCCGGCGCATTGAAAACCGCAACGCCGCGGAGGTTCATATCTTTCACTGGCACGTTGTTGGTCCCGGCGCCGGCCCGGCCAATTGCCTTTACGCTCAAGGGAATATCCATGTGCAGCATGTTGTGCGAACGGACCAGGATCGCGTCCGGCTCATCTACATCTCCGCCCACGACATAATGGCTGCCATCAAAAAGTTTCAGGCCCAACGGCGAAATCTGGTTGAGGGTGAGTACCCGAAATACTTTATGGGCGCGCTCAGGCATGACGGTCGGCAAACTCCTTCATGAACTCCACCAGTATTTTTACTCCCTCCAACGGCATGGCATTGTAGATCGAGGCGCGCATCCCCCCAACCGAACGGTGCCCCTTCAATTGTACCAGTCCACGGATACGTGCCTGCTTCAGGAATTCCTCATCCAGCGACGTGTCCTTTAGAGTGAATGGCACGTTCATCCGCGAGCGGTCCGGCCTCGCTACGGGGCAGCGATAGAAATCGGTGGTATCCAGAAAGTTATACAACAGATTGGCTTTGGCGACGTTGACTTTTTCCATCGCTTCCAGCCCGCCATTCTTCTTTAGCCACTCGAGCACCAGGCCAGTGATATACATCGCGTAGGTCGGCGGAGTGTTGTACATCGAATCGTTATCCGCGTGAATCTTATAATCGAACATTGTTGGGGTCCCAGGTACGGTCGTCCCCAGCAAGTCTTCGCGCACGATGACGATGCACAGCCCAGCGGGGCCCACGTTTTTCTGCGCTCCGGCGTAGATCACCCCGAACCGGGAAACATCCAGCGGACGCGACATGAAGCTGGAAGACATATCCGCGACCAGGGGCATATCCTCGTTATAGCGCGTCAAGTCCGGAACCCAGTTGAACTCAACTCCGCCGATAGTCTCGTTGGGCGTGTAATGCAGGTAGGCAGCGTCAGGGTCGACGTTCCACGTCTCCTGGTCCGGGGCGTAGGTAAAATTCCTGTCTTCGGACGAAGCAGCGACATTCACCGTGCAATATTTTTTCGCTTCCTTGATTGCCTTTTTGGACCATTCCCCAGTATTGACGTAGTTGGCGCTGTTCTTCCCGCGCAGCAGATTCATCGGCGCCATGGCGAACTGACTGGAAGCACCGCCGGAAAGGAACAGGACCTTGTAGCTGGCGGGAATGCCTGCGAGTTCACGCAGATCGGCCTCGGTCTTTGCCGCGATGGACATGAACTCCTTGCCGCGGTGGCTCATCTCCATCACCGACATGCCGCTGCCATTCCAGTCGATCATCTCATCGCGCGCCTGACGTAGAACTTCGGCCGGAAGGACTGCGGGGCCCGCGCTGAAATTATATATATGCTCCATATGCATTCCTCGATGCTGCCTTAGGGTTCGTCCTTGGGAAGGAGATCCCCGTTTATTCCGTTTATTCCCTCGGTCTCCACCACCCGCTCCAGTCCGGCCAGCCTCTCGCCCTCATCCAGATTGATCAAAGTCACGCCTTGGGTAGCGCGGCTCATCTCGCGGACCTCATTGACGCGCGTGCGGATCAACACTCCGCCAGTGGTGATAAGCATGATCTCATCGTCTTCACGTACCAGTTTCGCCGCGACTACCTTGCCGTTTCTTTGGCTGGTCTTGATTGCAATCATCCCCTGGGTGTCGCGTCCGTGGCGAGTGTATTCACCTATTGGCGTGCGTTTGCCAAAGCCGTTTTCGGTCGCGGTCAGTACCGCGAGTTCTTCGCTTTCCGCCACCAGCAGCGAAATAACCTTTTGGTTTCTGCCGAGTTTCATCCCGCGCACGCCGCGCGCGCCGCGTCCCATGGGGCGCACATCGTTTTCATCGAAACGGATTGCCTTGCCAGCATCGGAAAACAGCATCACATCGTGCTTCCCTTCCGTCAACGCCACCCCGATCAGGTAGTCATCCTCGTCCAGCCCCACTGCTATGATGCCACTGGCGCGTGGCCGGGAGAATTCCGACAGCGGTGTTTTCTTGACGGTGCCAAAAGCGGTGGCCATAAATATATAGCGGTTTTCGTCAAACGCTTTTACCGGCAGGATGGCGTTGATTTTTTCGCCTTGTTCCAACTGCACCAGATTGACGATCGGCTTGCCGCGCGAGGCGCGTCCGCCCTGCGGCACAGAATAGACCTTTATCCAGTAAACCCGCCCACGGCTGGAAAAGCACAAAATATAGTCATGCGTATTGGCAATGAAGAGATTGTCGATAAAATCATCTTCTTTTGTGCCTGTTGCCTGCTTTCCGCGCCCACCCCTCTTCTGCGCGCGGTAGTCATCGAGCGGCTGCGACTTGATATAGCCGTTATGCGAGAGGGTTACGACCACATCTTCCGATGCAATCAGATCCTCCATGCTCAAGTCCTGCGTATTGATGACGATTTCACTGCGACGTTTGTCGCCGAACTGCTGCTTCATCGCCGCGAGCTCATCCCTGATGATGGCGGTGATGCGTTCGGGCTTGGCAAGGATATCGAGAAGATCGGCGATCTTTTCCATGATGTCCTTGTATTCGCTGAGAATCTTGTCTTGCTCCAGCCCGGTCAGCCGTTGCAGGCGCAATTCCAGGATAGCCTGGGCTTGCGCGTCGGACAAGCGGTACCCGTCGGGGGATAAACCATATTCCGGTGCCAGGTTTTCCGGCCTGAAGGCCTTCACGTCAACCGCAGCGCGAGCGAGCATTTCTTCCACCAGCGTCGAGCGCCATATTCTCGACATCAGTCCTTCCTTCGCCACCGCGGGCGTAGGAGCGGCCTTGATCAGCGCGATTACTTCATCCACGTTGGAGAGCGCCACGGCCAGGCCTTCTAGCAAATGGCCGCGTTCACGGGCTTTTTTCAAGTCGAAGGCTGAGCGTCGCGTTACCACCTCGCGCCGGTGGCGCAGAAACGCATCCAGCATTTGCTTCAGATTCAGCAGGCGCGGCTGTCCGTCCAGCAGGGCCACCATGTTCATGCCAAAGGTGTCCTGCATTTGGGTTTCTTTATACAGGTTGTTCAGCACCACGTCTGGCACTTCGCCTCGCCTGAGCTCGATCACGACCCGCATGCCGGATTTGTCCGATTCGTCCCGCAGATCCGAAATACCCTCGATCTTTTTGTCGCGCACCAGCTCGCCGATGCGGATCAGCAGATTGGCCTTGTTCACCTGATAGGGCAGCTCATCGATGATAATGCTCTGGCGGCTGCCTTTGTCCATATCCTCGAAGTGGGTCCGGGCCCGCATCACCACACGGCCGCGCCCCGTGCGGTAGCCTTCCTGTACGCCCACGACGCCATAAATGATCCCGGCGGTGGGAAAATCGGGCGCCGGCACAATTTCGATCAGGTCTTCTATGCCGATCTGAGGGTTCTTCAATAGCGCCAGGCAGGCATCCACCACCTCATTAAGGTTGTGTGGCGGGATATTGGTCGCCATGCCCACCGCAATGCCCGAAGCGCCGTTTATCAGAAGATTCGGTATTTTTGCCGGCAGGATCAGGGGTTCTCTTTCCGAACCGTCATAGTTCGGGCCGAAATCCACCGTTTCCCTGTCCAAGTCCGCCAATAGCTCATGGGCGATCCGCGACATGCGGATTTCGGTGTAACGCATGGCTGCAGCGTTGTCGCCATCCACGGAACCAAAGTTACCCTGGCCGTCGACCAGCATATAACGCAGGGAAAAGTGCTGGGCCATGCGCACGATGGTGTCGTACACGGCGGTGTCGCCATGAGGGTGGTATTTACCGATCACATCGCCGACAACCCGGGCGGATTTTTTATAAGGACGATTCCAGTCGTTCGAGAGCTCGTGCATGGCAAAGAGAACTCGGCGGTGCACCGGCTTCAGCCCGTCACGCACATCGGGTAACGCCCGGCCGACGATTACGCTCATGGCGTAATCGAGATAAGAACGGCGCATTTCCTCTTCGAGGCTGACGGGCAGGGTTTCTTTCGCGAATTGATCCATTAATTACTGTTCGTCTATTCAGGCTGTTACCGTTCGAATTCCGCAATGGATGCAGTTCGCGGCTATCAACACGTAAAACCATCCATTTTAGCACCACTGCGATTTTGAAGCCACCCGGCCGTTGGAATATTCATGCCGAATGCAACAACGTGATTTGACAATAAGTGCGATATGAATAGATAATCAAGACGCGACTCATGCAATAATGTGCTATGGTCAAATCAATGGCTGGGCGGGTTATGGCTGTACTTGTTATTTGAATGATTAAGGGATGATTCGACTTTGAATTGAAGTTTTTTGAAAAAGGGGCAATAGCATGAAAAATATGGTAACGAAAAAACTCTTGCTCGGAGCGATAGTGCTGCCGATGGCATTCGCAGGGGCGGCGGTGGCAGCTGAGCAACCTGAGGGATACGCAAGCGATGTTAGCGGCACATCCGCCAGAGATTCTTCCGGAGACTGTTGGCGTACGGGGTACTGGACCCCGGCCATGGCCACCTACGAATGCGATCCCGATTTGCTGCCAAAACCCGTAAAAGTTGTAGAGCCTGAACCTGCTCCTGTCCCCGCTCCGGTTCCCGTTCCCGCCCCCATTGTAGAGCCTGAAAAACTCACGCTCTCTGCCGACACGTTATTCGATTTCGACAAGGCCGACCTGAAACCAGAAGGAAAACAAGCTCTGGACGACCTCATAAACAAACTGGGCGGAGTCAAGTTTGACACCGTCGTAGTCATCGGCTATGCAGACCGCCTCGGTTCCGACGCTTATAACAAAAAACTCTCGCTGCGCCGCGCTGAATCTGTCAAGGCCTATCTGGTCGACAAAGGGGTTGCAGCCGATAAGGTCTTCACGGACGGCAAGGGTGAAGAAAATCCTGTAACTGGCGATTCCTGCAAAGGCAACAAGAAGACCAAGTCATTGGTCGCCTGCCTGCAACCCGACCGCCGCGTAGAAGTTGAAATCGCTGGCACCAAGGAAGTAGTGCAATAATTTCACCTAAACAAAAAATCAAACCCTGCCCCGCGCAGGGTTTTTTTTTGCTAAGCTTTCCGTACAAATGACAGAACCCGTAAAAATCGATGCCTTGCTGGAGGCGCGCTGGATCATCCCGGTCGAGCCAGCGGGAAAGGTATTGAAGAACCACACGCTGGCAATCGATCAGGGCGTGATCCAGGCCATCATTCCAAACGACGAGGCGCAAGCGCAATTCGACCCACGTGAGCATATCGTTCTCAATCATCACGCGCTGATCCCCGGCCTGGTCAATCTTCATACGCATGCTGCAATGACCCTGATGCGCGGGCTGGCAGATGACTTGCCCCTGATGGAGTGGCTCAACAACCATATATGGCCGGCTGAAACGAGGCACGTCGATGCGGGGTTTGTCTTCGATGGCACCCGGCTGGCTTGTGCGGAGATGCTGCGCGCGGGTATTACCTGTTTCAACGACATGTATTTCTTTCCCGAGGCTGCCGTCCAGGCAGTGCTTGCCTCGGGCATGCGGGCCGCTGTCGGCATGATCGCGATTGATTTCCCCACCGCATATGCCAGCGATGCCGACGATTATCTGGCCAAGGGCCTCGCCCTACGTGACGACTATAACCCGCACCCGCTGCTGTCTTTCTGCTTCGCGCCCCATGCGCCGTTTACAGTAAGCGACCGGGTATTCGCAAAAATTCTTACCTATGCCGAACAGCTCGATTTGCCCATCCATATTCATCTTCATGAAACCGCGGACGAGGTAGCAGACAGCCTTAAAACGCATGGTATGCGCCCCATAGAACGGATGCAAAAGCTCGGGCTGCTGGGGCCCAACCTGATCGCCGTGCACATGATTCACGTGACAGGGGACGAAATTGAACTCATGGCCCGGCTCGGCTGCACGGTTGCCCACTGTCCATCCTCGAATCTGAAGCTCGCCAGCGGTTTCGCCCCCGCCGCCACCATGCTGGGGGCAGGGATGAACGTAGGCCTGGGAACGGATGGGGCCGCGAGCAACAACAGGCTCCGGATGTTCGAGGAAATGCGCCTCGCCGCACTGCTGGCGAAGGGGCAGACCGGCAGGGCGGACGTGCTACCCGCGTGGCAGGCGTTGCAGATGGCAACGCTAAACGGCGCCAGGGCTCTGGGTTTGAATCCGGTGATCGGCTCATTGCTGCCGGGTAAGGCAGCCGACATTACCGCGGTGGATTTCTCCAGTCTTGAACTTGCGCCTTGCTATGACCCGGTTTCGCACCTTGTTTATGCTGCGGGACGCGAACACGTGAGCCATGTGTGGGTAAATGGTAAAATGCTTCTGGACCGTGGCGAGTTGACCACGCTGGACGAAGAGGAACTATTGCGCAGGGCGGGATTCTGGCGGGAACAGATCGCCGCAACTCGATTGGAGCAATGAGCAGAACAAATGAGCGACCAAATGGAAAACGGTAACGCGAACGTCGATCTGCTGGAGCTGGATAAGTTCAGCCAGTTGGCCCATCGTTGGTGGGATCCAAACAGCGAATTCAAACCGCTGCATGAAATCAACCCCCTTCGGTTGGGATACATCGACCGTCTCGTCCGGCTGGGGGGGAAGACCGTGCTCGACGTTGGTTGCGGCGGCGGCATTCTTTCCGAGAGCATGGCTGCGCTTGGTGCGCACGTAACGGGCATCGATCTCGGCGACAAGGCCCTGAAAGTGGCGAAACTGCATTTGCTTGAAAGCGGCAAGCAGGTGACCTACCGCAAAATCGCGGTAGAGGCCCTCGCCAAGGAACAGCCCCACCATTACGACGTGGTGACCTGCATGGAAATGCTGGAGCACGTGCCGAGCCCGGCGAGCATTGTCCACGCGTGCGCCCAACTCGTGAAGCCGGGTGGTTGGGTCTTCTTCTCGACCATCAACCGCAATCCGAAATCCTATCTGTATGCCATTTTGGGCGCGGAGTACGTGCTGAACCTTCTGCCCAAGGGCACCCACGACTACGCAAAATTCATCAAGCCTTCCGAACTCGCGCGGATGGCGCGTGCGGCCCGTGTCGATGTGCATGAGGTCATCGGCATGACCTATAACCCCATCACCAAGGTTTATGCACTGGAGTCGGACTCGGACGTCAACTACATCATGGCATTTCGCGCTTGAGAAGCCCCTACGGCATCCGATAACATCCGATAAACGCGAGAGCTGCACCGCCATTCCGCTGATCCGCCGCTACATCCCTGGGGAGCGCGAATCCCCGGCGCGCAACTCTTCGATTTCCACCATTACCCTTTATGATCAAAGCCGTTCTCTTCGACCTCGACGGGACCCTCGCGAATACCGCACCCGATCTGGGAAATGCCCTCAATCGCCAGCGTACTGCCCGCGGTCTTTCGCCCCTGCCGCTTGAGATTATTCGCACCGAAGCCTCGGCCGGGGCGCGCGGCCTGCTTGGCCTCGGGTTCAATATCAAGCCAGGTGATGCCGGCTATGACCTGATGCGCGCGGAATTCCTCGATTTCTACGAAGAGCGGCTGTGCCATGACACATCCCTGTTCCC
>Ga0111539_10002348_pt1 | contig 25190 bp, 21 predicted proteins | sample RhiMethybrSRZTD1_FD_79667 | JGI IMG/M metagenome (GOLD analysis project Ga0111539, IMG submission 79667) | Populus rhizosphere microbial communities from Tennessee, USA - Rhizosphere MetaG P. TD hybrid SRZTD1 (version 2) (version 2) | ecosystem: Host-associated > Plants > Roots > Rhizosphere >...
CGCGGTCGACGCGATGAAAGCGGGCGCCTACGACTACCTGACCAAACCGTTCGACATCGCCGAGCTCTCGCTGGCCGTGGCGCGCGGCGCCGAGGCGCGCAGGCTGCGCACGGCGGCGCGGCGCTTCGACGCCGAGCGCCGGCTCGGCGGCGGCATCGTCGGCGAGAGCCGTGCGATTCGCCAGGTCATGGACATCGTCGAGCGCGTCGCGAACAAGGACGTCCCGGTGCTGGTGCGGGGCGAAACCGGCACCGGCAAGGAGCTCGTCGGCGGGCTCTTGCATGCGCTGTCACCGCGCGCGAAGCGCCCGCTGGTGCGCTTCAACTGTGCCGCGATCCCGGCCGAGCTCGCCGAAGCCGAGTTGTTCGGCCATACGCGCGGCGCCTTCACCGGCGCCAGCGCCGACCGCGCCGGCTTCTTCGCGCAGGCCGACGGCGGCACCTTGATCCTCGATGAGGTCGCCGAGCTGCCGACCGCGATCCAGCCCAAGTTGTTGCGTGCGCTCGCCACCGGAGAGATCCAGCGCGTTGGGTCGAGCCGCAGCGAACGCGTCGACGTCCGGATCGTCGCCTGTACGCACCGCGACCTGCTGGTGGAGTCGCGCGCCGAGCGCTTCCGTCAGGACCTCTACTATCGCCTCGCAGTGGTCGAGGTGCTGGTCCCGCCGCTCAGGGCGCGCCGCGAAGACATCGCGCCGCTCGCCGAGGAGTTCGTGCGGCGCTACGCCACGCGCTTCGGTCTCGACGACGTGCGCCTCTCCCCCGCCCTGCTCGACGCGCTGGAAAAGCGCGACTGGCCCGGCAACGTGCGCGAGCTCGAAAACACCGTAGCGCGCCTGGTCGCGCTCAGCCGCGGCGGATTGATCGACGCGGACGCGCTGAGCGCGGAGCCGCTGGAGGCCGGCACCACGACGGCGTCCGCAGGCGGCGCGGCCACCGACCGCACCTTGCGTGAAAGGGTCGCGGCCTTCGAGCGCGATCTGATCAGCCAGGCGCTCGAACGCGCCGGCGGCAACCAGTCAGCGGCCGCTCGCGATCTCGGCGTGTCGCGCGTCACCTTGATCGACAAGATGAAGCGGCACGGGCTCTTGCCGGCCCGCGGCTGATTCGCGATTTTTCCAGGCAACCCGCGCCGGGACCGGGCCGATGGAGGAGCACCCTCCAGCATGCGCCTGATCTTCGACCATGGGACGCTGGTGCTCCTCGAAGCACCCGAACGCCGTTTCGAGCTGATCCCGGGCTTCTTGTGGGACCCGCGGATCGCCCTGTGGCGGGCGCCGGCGTGGCGTTACGCGGAAGCGGTCGCGGCGTTGCGCGAGTACGGGCTGCCGCTGGTGGACGAAGTCGTGTCCGGTGCCGGCGCCGCTCCCGCCGGGTTTTGCGAGATCGGCTTGCGGCCGTACCAGCGTGCGGCGGCCTTGGCCTGGGAAAGCGCCGACCGGCGCGGGCTCGTCGTGTTGCCGACCGGCAGCGGCAAGACACGCGTCGCGCTGGCGCTGATCGCCGCGCAGCGCGTACGCACGTTGTGCCTGGTCCCGACACGCGCGCTACTCGCGCAATGGATCGGGGAGCTCGAGGCGGTTCACGGCGGCCCGATCGGGTGCCTGGGGGACGGCCGCCAGCTGCTCGAGCCGATCACCGTCGCCACGTTCGAGAGCGCGTATCGCTACATGCCGCGAATCGGCAATCAGTTCGAGCTCGTGGTGGTCGACGAGGTCCACCACTTCGGCGCCAACGTGCGCGACGAGGCGCTCGAGATGTGCACGGCGCCGCTCCGGCTCGGCCTGACCGCGACGCCACCAGGCGAGCCCGCGCTCACCCGCCTCCGCGCGCTGATCGGCCCGGTGGTCTACGCGCTCGGCGTGGGGGATCTGTCCGGCAGCTACTTGGCCGAATTCGAGCTGGTCGTGGTCCCGCTCGGGCTCGATCGTGAAGAGCGGGCGCGCTACGCCGCGGAGCAGCGCGCGTTCACCGAAGTGCGCCGGGCCTTTCGGCGCGTTCATCCCGAAAGCACCTGGCAGGAGTTCGTCGCCTTCGCCGCGCAATCGCCCGAGGGCCGAGCCGCGCTCGCGGCCTGGCGACGCGCGCGCAAGCTTCTCGGCTTCACTCGCGCCAAGGCCGCGGCGCTGCGCGTACTTCTGGCCCGGCACCGCCACGACAAGGTGATCGTTTTCACCGCCGACAACGCCGCGGCCTACGCGATCGCTCGCGAGCAGCTGATCATGCCCGTCACCTGCGACGTGTCGCGCCGCGAACGCGAACGCGCGCTCGAGGCGTTTCGCTCCGGCGCGCTGCGCGCGTTGGTCAGCGCCCGCGTGCTGAACGAGGGGATCGACGTGCCCGACGCGGAGGTGGCGGTGATCGTCGCCGGAACGCTCGGACAGCGCGAGCACGTCCAGCGCGTCGGCCGGCTGTTGCGTCCGGCGCCGGGCAAACGCGCGGTCGTGTACGAGCTCGTGACGATGGCGACCAGCGAGGCTTGGCAAGCGGCAGAAAGGAGGCGCGGCCTTGCTGCCACGCACGTTGTGCCTGCTTAACACGCAAACGCAGGGGAACGTCCTGCGTCCGCGCTATATGCGTGAACGCGATCATGAGTGGCTACGCTCGCTGCTCGACGAGCACGTCCGCTTCGTGGGCCGGCCGCGCGCCGAGCTTTCCGAGCGCCTGCGCGAACCCTTGCCGGTCGCGGTCGCGAAGCACAAGCTGAAGCTCGCGATTCACGTGCTCGAGCGCGCGCTGCCGGGCCGGGTCGAGGCCGCAGTCCCGCCGCATCAGGCGCGCTTCGCGCTGTTCTCGCGCGCCGCAGAAAAAGGCGCGCCACGCCCCGAGCTGCTCGCCAGCGTCGCGGCGGAGCTCGGAATCGGCAGCGCCGCGCTCGAGGCGGCACTGTTCGCCGACCTGCGCGGAGAGCAGCGCGTCAGGGCCTTGCCCGACGACTACTCGCCGCCGCGCTTCGCGTTCGAGATCAATTCCGCCCTCGTGGCAGGGCTCCTGGCCCGGGCGGCACACGTACGGATCCGCGCCTGGGGGAACGCGCGCAGCCTGGTGCGCGGCGCCCGCCAGAACGGCCTGGTGTGCAGCGTCAGCGCCGATGCCGTGGACGACGTCAAACCCGTCACGCTCGACATTTCTGGACCATTCGTGCTGTTCCGACACACCGCGATCTACCGCCGCGCTCTGGCCGCGCTCGTGCCCCGGCTTTCGGCGTGCGACGGCTTCGAGCTCAGCGCGCTGTGCGCGCTCGGCGCCGGCAAGCGGCTGGAGCAGGTGGTGGTGCGCTCCGGCGACCCGATCGTGGCGGGCGCCGAGCCGGAGGGCTTCGAGCGCCGCGTCGAGCAGCGATTCGCCACGGATTTCTCGCGCAGATCGCGGGACTGGGATTTGATCCGCGAACCCGCGCCGGTCGCGGCAAAAGGCACGCTGTTGTTCGCGGACTTTGCGCTCGTGCACCGGCGCGATTCGTCCCGGCGCTGGTTGCTCGAAATCGCGGGCTACCATACCCGCGAGTATCTCGAGCAAAAACTCGAGATCGTGGCGAGCGCGGGCATCGAGCGTGTGCTCGTGTGCATCGACGTAGAGAAAGGCTGCTCCGACCAGGCGATCGCGGAAAACCCGCGGCTGATCCGCTTCCGCCGCGTGCTCGATCCCGAGCTGGTGCTCGCAATCATCGAGCGCGAGTGACGCTCAGGATTGCGCGCTCGGTGGGTACGCACGCCGGTTGCCAGCATGCATGCGCTGCTTAGATCGATATGTCTGAGAAAAGAGGACTCAATGAAGGCGTTCGTCCTTGCGCTGATCTTGACGGGGCTCGCGTTCAGCATCGGATGCAGCGACGAAGACAGCCCCTCGATCATCGATAGAGTGACCGATCCGAACTGCTCCGAGATCTGCGATCGCTATGACGAATGCATTCGAGACATCGACGTCGGGCGCTGTGTCGATCAGTGTGACGACGTGACCGACGTCCAGGCTCTCTCCGCCCAGGCCGATCGCTGCGCCGACTGCTTGAGCGGCCGCGCCTGCGCGGAGTCCGGCCCGTGCTGGAACGACTGCGTCAGCGTCCCCGAAATGCAGCTCGGACGCGCCTACTGACGCGGCCGCCTCGGCACTCTCTATTGATGGGTAGCGAAGCGCAGCGGCACGTGGATCACGCCGTAGCGCGATCCCGGCGCTGGAAACTGCTGGAACTCGAACGCATGTTCGACGCAGGAGCTGAGCCCGGAGGCGCGTTCCGGCGTCAGCTCCCCCGCCCCTGCCGTCACGGTTCCGTCCCGGCGCACCAGAAGGCTAACCACGAGCGTTCCGGTCAAAGTCGGTTTGCGCTCGAGCTCCCTCGCGTAACACGCGCTGAAGCTCGGCGAGAGAATCAAAAGACGATCCCTCAGCTGGTCGAAGGGCACCGGGCTCTCCGCGGCGCTCGGGGGCACGGCGGAAGCCGGCAGCCGACCGGACCACTCCCTCACGGCACTGGGCGAGACGTCGAGCCCCCACGCCACGCTGAGCTCGCCCGGCGTCGGTCCGTACTGAGATTCGGGGGTGCTCGGCGGTCGCGGCTCGGTTCTCCCCATCGCGGCGCCACCGATCGCTATCGCGGCGGCCGGCGCCAGCGCGGCCACGACGACGCACACCTGCAAGGCGCGCCGGATCGCGCGGTCGCGGCGGTTCTGCCGCCAGAACGCGTCGACCGAATCCGGCGCCGCGGCATCGCGCTCCCGATACGGTCCCCCAGCCAATCGGTCGTGAGCGTTCGCGGTCACCACGCCGATAGTGACACGCCGCCCGGCCGGCGGCTTGGGTATCCCGCTAGCGGGGGCGCTGGTGTAACTCCGGGGCGGCGGCCGGCGTACCTGAAGGCGTGGCAAAAATCGTTGAAAGATTCGGGCTTTTGCTGGCTCTGGTCGCGCTTCTGGTAGCGATCGGCTGCAGCAAGGCCACGAACGGCGCGGGAAAGGCAGGGTCCTCGGAACCGAGCTCGAGCCCGCCGAGCGGCAAGCTAGAGACCGCGATCCTGGCCGGCGGCTGTTTCTGGGGAATGGAAGAGATCCTGCGCAGCGTGCCGGGCGTGGTGTCGACCGACGTCGGGTACACCGGCGGGACGACCAGCGCGCCCGACTACGAGCACGTGCATACCGGCGAAACCGGCCACGCCGAAGCGATCCGGATCGTCTTCGATCCGGCGCGGCTCTCGTACGAAGACCTGCTCGAGAAGTGGTTCTTCCGCATGCACGATCCGACCACCCGAAACCGCCAGGGCAACGACATCGGCACCCAGTATCGCTCGGCTATTTTCGTGAGCTCGCCCGAGCAACGAAAGATCGCGGAACGCGTCAAGGAACGCGTGCAGAAGACCGGCAAATGGTCGGCGCCGATCGTCACGGAGATCGTGCCCGCCGGTCCCTTCACGCTGGCCGAGGATTATCACCAGGATTACCTCCAGAAGAATCCCGGCGGCTACACCTGCCACTACTTGCGCGACTGATTGACCTTCGGCAAAAGCTCGGTCAAGGCCGAGAGCGGCTCGTCCAGCGTGCGAATCGCGGACGCCCAGAATTCGGGGGCCTCCAGATCCTGACCCAGTGCGCGGCTCGCGATCTCGTGGGCCATGCCGCTGCCGGTGAGCCGCAAGAACTCCTCGTAGCGATCGAGGAATTGTGGCCCCTGCCGTTTCAACTCGGCGAACAAGCCGCGGCTCAGCAGATAGCCGAAGCTGTACGGGAAGTTGTAGAAGCTGACGCCGGTGATGAAAAAATGCAGTTTCGAGGCCCAAAATAGCGGATCGGTGCCTGCGGGGTCGAGCGCGTCACCGAAGATCCGCTGCTGTGTTTCGGCCATCAACTCGCTCAAGCGGCTCGTGCTCACGTCACCGGCACGGCGCTCCTCGTAGAAGGCGTGCTCGAATTCGAAGCGCACCGGGATGTCGAGCAGGAACGCGACGGCATGCCCGAGCTCCTCGTTGAGCAGCAGCGCGCGCTCCGCGTCCGAGGTCTCCGCATTCGACAGCAAGCCTTCTGAAAGCAGCGCTTCGGCGAACACCGAGGCGCTCTCGGCCAGCGTCATCGGATAGCCGCGCAGGAACGGGCGCAGGTCGCGCATCACGTGATTGTGGAACGCATGACCCATCTCGTGAGCGAGCGTGGACACGTCGCCGAGCGCGCCGTTGAAGGTCATGAACACCCGCGATTCGCCGATCAGCTTCGAGCTCGTGCAATAAGCGCCCGGCTGCTTGCCGCGCCGGGGCTCGGATTCGACCCAGCGCCTCTCGATCGCGTCCTCGAAAAACGCCGCGAGCCGCGGATAGGCGCGCGAGAACGCCTGACTGACCAGCTGCCTGCCGCGCTCCCACGAAATACGGCTCGCGCTCGCCAGCGGCAGCGGCGCTTCCAGATCGTACCAGGCGACCTTGGGCACCCCGAGCGCTTGCGCCTTGAGCCGCAGGAAACGCCGCGGCAGCTCGGCGCTATTCCGGATCGCCTCGAACATCGCATCCAGCGTGCGCCGGCTGATCGCGGCGTCGAACAGCGCGACGTCGAGAAAGTGTGCGACGTTGCGGCGCGCGTAGAGCGTGTGGCGTGTGCCGGCGATGTGATTGAGCGCCGCGCCCGCGATCGGGGCCACGTTTTGCCACGCCAGATTGCCCTGCTTGAACGCCGTTTCCCGAACACGCCGGTCGACGTCACCGAGCAGCGACCGGCGCTGCGACATCGGAATCCGCTCGCGGCGGCCGTCCGGAAATTCCATGTCGAACATCAGCGTGCCGCTGAGGGTGTCGTAGAGGCGCCCCCAGGCCTCGATGCCGTCGGTGCCGAGGTCGGCGGCCAGCGCCTCGAGCTTGGGCTCCATGGTGTACCTGGCTTCCTGGCGCAGCCGTTCCAGATAGAAACGCACCGACTCGAGCTCTGGCCGGGTCACGAATGCGCCGAACGCCTCCTCGCTCGCGCCGCCGATGCCCCGCAAGAGCTCGATCGACAGCTTCTGGAAGCTCGCACCGAGCAGCGAAAGCCTCGCGACTTCGCCGCGATACTCTTCGTTGTCGGCGTCGCACGATGCGATCGCGTGAACGTACGCCGCGAGATGGGAAAAGCGCGCCGACAGCTGCTCGTAGTTTCTGAGTACTTCTTCCCAGGCGTCCGCGTTTTCGCCGGCGAGCGCGAGAAGCTGCGCGGCCCGTTCGGAAAGCCGCTCCACGTCACGGCGCAAGCTCTCGGTGAAATCCCGATGCTCGGGCCCTCCGAAGCTCGGAAAAAAGCTCGACATGTCCCAGTTCTGGGCTGCGGGTGCATTCATCGGGTTCGGCTCCTGCCGCGAATCTAGCAGGGTGTCGGGGCAGGCGGTTGCCCCGGTATCCGGGAGCCGTAAGCAAGCGGTCGGTACTGACTCTCCTCACCGAGTGCGCCATTTCGAGCTCGCGCGCAAAATCGCGTCGCCGATCTCCGCCAGCGCCATGACCGTTTCGGCCGCGCCGCGCTCGATGGCGTGGCGCGCCATGCCGAACACGGCCGAGCTCTTCTCGTCCTGCGCGATCGTGGCGGCGCCCGCGGCGCGCATCTCGAAAAGGCCGGACGCCCCGTCCGAGCCCATGCCGGTCATGATCACTCCGACGGCGCGGGTGCCGGCTGCCTTCGCGACGGACTCGAACAGCACGTCGACGCTCGGACGATGGCGCGACACCAGCGGCCCGTCGTCGAGCTCGATCGCGAATCCAAGCGGCGATCCGCGCACCCGCAGGTGCCGGTCGCCGGGAGCGATCAGCACCAGACCTTGCTCGACGCGATCGCCGTGCCCTGCCTGGCGTACCCGCACCGCGCAGGCCTGGTCGAGGCGGTTGGCAAACGCCGCGGTAAACGGCGCCGGCATGTGCTGCACTACCACCATGCCGGGCGCGTCCGCGGGCATTCGCTCGAGCACTTGCGCGAGCGCTTCCGTTCCTCCCGTCGACGCTCCCAACGCCACCAGACCCTCGCAGGCGATGCGCGGCGTGCCATTCGTTCGCGGTCGAAGCGACGCCTTTGCGCGTCGAGCCGCACTCGCCAACCGCACGGGCACGCGTGCCGTGGCTGCGGCGCGCACGCAATCGACGATCGTGATCGCCGAATCCAGAAGAAAGTCGCGCACGCCGAGGCGCGGCTTGGCGATGACCTCGAGTGCGCCCCTTTCCAGAGCGTCGAGCGCCGCGCGGCCGTCGCCCAGCGACGAGCACACGACGACCGGGATCGGATCGTTTCGCATGACTTGCGACAGGAAATCGAGCCCGCTCAGGCGCGGCAGGTCGAGATCGAGCACGATCACGTCTGGACGCTCTCGCGCCAGCTTGCGAAGGGCGATGACCCCATCCGCCGCGGTCGTCACGTCCATGCCGCCGTGACGGCTGAGCAGGGCGGTCAGCGATTCGCGCGCCACGGCGGAGTCGTCGACGACCAGGACGCGCAGCGCCGTCACGCTCGCGCTCCCGTCGAGGGATCGGCCGGCGCGAGGATGCCCGGGCCGAGCACGCGCACCTCGGCTCCCAGCGTGGGCCCCGCCTCGGCGGGACCGACGATCAAGAGCCCGTCCGGCGTGAGCCGGGAGAGCAACGCGCGGACGACGCGTGTGCGCGTCTCGGCATCGAAATAGATCAGCACGTTCCTGCAGAAGATGGCGTCGAAGCGGCCGTCGACTTCGAGCCTGGATCGGCACAGGTTTCCGGCTCGCAGCTCGACGAGCGCACGCACCGATGGTCCGACGCGCATCTGTCCTTGGCACGGTCCGGTGCCTTTCAGCATGAAGCGTTTGAGCACCGGTTCAGGGATGTCGCTGGAACGCGCCAACGGGTAGATGGCGTCACGGGCAACGTGGAGAGCTCGTTCCGACACGTCGATGCCCACTACGCGCGCCGACAGCGGCGGCTGGTCTGCGAGGGCATCGCAGAGCGTCATCGCAATCGAGTAAGCCTCTTCGCCGGTTGCGCAGCCGGCGCTCAGCACGCGAATGCAATCCGGAAGCGCGCGCTGCCGACGCAGCGAAAGCCAGCGCGGAACGCTGCGCGCGAGTACCCCGAACTGGGCCGGCTCGCGGAAAAAGCGCGTTTCGTGCGTGCACAGAGCCTCGAACAACGCGGCATGCTCGCTCGAGCCCGCCGCGCGCAGGTGCCGGCAATAGTCGGCAGGGCCGTCGCAGCCGAGCTGTCGCATGCGGCGAGACAGCCTGCCGACCAGGAACATGCGCTTGGCCGGCGTCAGGTTGATGCCGATTTCGCGCCGGACGAGACCGCTCACGTATGCGAAGTCTTCGTCGCTCATGCTGGAGACGAGCGGAGCGGATTTCATGGGTTCCGCGAACGTCAGAAGCTCACGAAATGCTCGTCCGAAGTGCGCGCGTGTCCGTTCTGTCGCCGCGGCGGCGCGGCCGAAGGCCTCGCGGACGGTCGCGGCTCCGCTCGCGGCGCCGCGTTTCCGAGCTCGAAAAACGCCATCAAGCTGCGCAGCGCCTCGGCTTGAGCCGCCATCTCCTCCGCCGTGGACGCAAGCTCTTCCGAGGCGGCGGCATTGCGCTGGGTCACCTGGTCACCCTCGCTGACGGCGCGCGAGATTTCGCGAATGTTCGAGGCCTGCTCGCGCGAGGCTGCGGCGACCTCCTGGATCAGCTCCGCGGTCCGCTTGATCGCCGGCACCAGCTGATCGAGCCGGGACCCCGCGCCCTCCGCGACCTTCATGCTCGAGCTGGCGAGCGCGGCGATCTCCTTGGCGGCAGCGCGGCTGCGCTCGGCGAGCTTGCGAATTTCCGCGGCCACGACCGCGAAGCCGCGGCCCGCGTCGCCAGCTCGGGCGGCTTCGATCGCGGCGTTCAGACTCAGCAGGTTCGTTTGATAGGCGATCTCCTCGACGATCTCGATCTTCGAGACGATCGAACCCATCGCTCGCACGCTCTCCTGAACGGCGAGGCCGCTCTGTTCGGCGTCGCCGGCGGCCTTTCTGGCCGTTTCGTCGGTCTTCTTGCTGTAGTCGGCGTTCTGGGCAATCGAGGCGTTGATTTCCTCCAGGCTCGAGCTCGTCTGCTCCATGCTGGCGGCTTGCTCCGTCGTCCCTTGCGACAAGGCTTGAGACGCGCCCGACACCTGAATCGACGCGCCCGAAAGCGCGCTTGCGCTCGAGACCACCTCGGCCACCGTGACGCGCAGTCGCTCGGCCATCTCCATCATCGCGCGCAACAGGTCACCGAGTTCGTCGCGGCCGGCCTTCACGCATTCGATTCCGAGGTTGCCCGCGGCGATCTTCGCGGCCATCCCCACCGCCGCTTGCAGCGGCACGGTGACGCTGCGGGCGATCTGCAACGAGAGCACGAGCGTGCCGAGGGCGATCATCAGGGCGACCGAGCCGAACAGGAAGATCGCGTGCCGTGCCTGCTGGCGCACGGCGCTGGCCGATGCCACGAGCTCGTCCGCGAGACGCGATTCGACTTGCTGCAACGCTTCGATGCGTTCGGTCATGACCGCGAACCACTGCTCGGGGTCCACGCCGAAGCCCCCGGTCGCAGCGCGCTGCAGCGCCAGCTTGCGCATGCCAGCCGCCTTTTCCGCGGCTGCGCCCGCGCTCTTGTCGTCGTAAAAGGCGCGGTCCTCCGGCGCTGCGAGCGCGAGAAACGTCTCCGTATAAGCCTCCTGCAACGCTATTGCGGCCACGAAGCGCTCGAACACGCGCTCCGGGAAGCGGTCCGCCGCGAACACCGAAGACATCGTTCCGCGCTCGAGCCCCATTTGTTCCTTGGCGTTGATCAGGCTCACGTAGGCCGAGATCCGCGCGGCGATCTGTGGATTCGGACTGCGCGTGGTCAGAAGCGCCGTTGCGCGCAACAGGGCCTTGTTGATCCCGGTATAGAACGAGAGCACTTCGGCCGGCGGCAGCGCGAGCCGATCGATCGCCGTGCGGTGCTGGGCGAGTCCGTTCGTGCGCTTGAGCGCTTCGGCGAGCGCGGCGTCGAGTTCGTCCCCGTCGCCGGCCGCCCGACGCTCGGTCAGATGTCGCTCGAGCGCGGCCAGCTTCTCGTCGGTCCGGCTGCGCTGCGCGCGGAGCTCGTTTGCAAATCGCTCCCCCTGACTTCCGACGAAGAGTCCGCTCGAGCCGCGCTCGCGCGCCAGTGCGTGGACCAGCGCCGACACTTGGGTCGCGGTCGCGATCACCTGCTCCGTGTCCCGCGCCTCGTCGGCCGCGCGCGTCTTGTCCGCGATGCCCGCCAGCGAAAAGTAGAGGATGCCTGACAACGGGACGGCCAGCATCAGCATCAACTTCGTGGGTACGCGCAGGCGGGACAAGAAGTCCGAGATCGACATTGGCACTACTCCTGCTTCTCTGGTGGCTGCGGGGAAAGCCGGGGGATCGGCTCGAGCGAGGTAGCGGCGGAAGCCAGCTCTTCTCGCGAAAGCACCTGTTGAACGTCGAGCAGCACGACGAAGCGCTCGCTCGAGCGAACCAGCCCGACCAGGTACGACGGGTGGACGCGCGTACCGAGCGGTGGCGGCGGCTCGATCTCCTGGGGCGAAACGTCGAGCAGCTCCCTGACCTCGTCCACCACGCAGGCGAGCGTGGTCGTCTCATCGCCGCAGCGCACACAAACCAGGAGCAAACACGTCCAGCGCGTCACGGGCGCCGGCTCGAAGCCGAACTTTCGCGCCAGATCGATGACCGGTATCGGGCGCGCCCGCACGCTGGTGGCGCCGACGACGAACGCGGGCGCACCGGGGACGCGCGTTACGGGGCCATACGGGCTAACCTCGCTGATGTGCTCGGCCAGGATTGCGAACTCGTCGCCGGAAACGACGAACGTGACCCACTGTTGCCGCGTTTCGTTCATCAGCCCGCCGCCTTGGACCGCGCGCCGCCGGAGATTCGCCGCCGCGAGCTCTCGACCGCCTCGTGAAACAAGGCATTGACGTCGACGACCAGCCCGAGCGCACCCGATTCGAGGATCGTGCATCCCGCGAGATAGGGAACCGGGCGAAACACCGGGCCCAACGGATGCACGAGCGAGCGTGCCTCGCCGAACAGCTCGTCGACGCCCAGCCCGACCCGTTTGCCGTCGCACTCGACGATTACCAAAGTCTCGCGGTCGATCGGTCTCGCCGGCGCGTCGAGCACGCTACGCAGGCGGACGAATGGAACGGCTTCCCCGCGCAGATCGACGACACCGTCCTCACGACGCCGCGTGGAAGGCGGCATTTCGACGCATTCCGTCACGGCTTCGCGCGGCAGCACGTAGCGCTCTCCCGAAACACCGACCTCGAACCCGTCGATCAGCGCGAGCGACACCGGCACGCGCAGGCAGATCGCGGTTCCTTCGCCCGTACGGCTCGCGATCGTGACGCTTCCGCGCAAGGCCTGCACCGCCTTCCGAACGACATCCATGCCGACGCCGCGTCCCGAGAGATCGGTCAGGGTTTCGACTGTGGAAAAGCCGGGCAAAAACACCAGATCGAGCAGTGCCTCCTCACTCAGGTCGGCGTTCGTCGCGATCATGCCGCGTTCGACCGCACGCTCGCGAATCCGCTCCCGGTCCATGCCCCGCCCGTCGTCCTCCACCGTGAGCATCAAGACCCCGGCCACGCGTTCGGCGCGCAGCACGAGGCGCCCGCGCGGATCCTTGCCGAGCAGCATGCGATCCTCGGGACGTTCGATGCCGTGTCCGAGCGCGTTTCGCACCAGATGGGTCAATGGCTCACGCAGTTGTTCGATGACATTGCCGTCGACGGTGACCTCTGCGCCTTCGACCGCGAACCGAACCTCGAGGCCGAGCGCCGCCGACAGATCGCGAACGGTGCGCACGAAACCGCGCAGCAGGTGACCGGCCGGGACCAGGCGCAGCTCGGCGACCTGGTCTTGAATGTCCACGGCGAGGCGCTCCACGTCCGCGAGCGCCTCGCGCACGGCCAGGCTCTCGGACGCCAGCGGTCGCAGCCGCGCCAGCGCCAACGAGAGCTCGGTACACTTGCCGATCGTGGCGTCCAGCGCCGTAACGGCGATGCGCGTCGTGGCCACACGGCGCCCCGAAACCGGAAAGCCGCTCGGCCCCGCAGCCAGCCCACCCGCTCGCTGCGGAATGCTCACCCGCGCGGCCGCTTGCAGCCGCCCGCAGAGCTCGCGCTCGAAGTCTGCTTCGTCAGTTCCGCGGCCGCGGATCCCGGCGAGCGCGCTGCGCAGCGCGTCGATCGAGTCGAGAATCAGCGTTACTACCGCGCTGCTCGGAGCCACGTCACCCGCACGCAGCCGCTCGAGCAGATCTTCGAGCGCATGGGCGAGCGTCTTGGTCGCGGCGAATCCGAGTGAATCGGCATCACCCTTGATGGTGTGGATGGCGCGAAACAGAGTCGGCAGGAGCTCGTCGTCGTCCGCACGCTGCTCGAGCGCGATCGCGGCGTCTTCGGCAATGGCGAGCCGCTCTTCGGCCTCGGCCAAGAAGGTTTCTTTGATCGTCTCGCGATCGATCAATGAGCACAGTCCTTGCGTTTCAACAGCCGCCGTACGACGCGGATCAGCTGATCACTGGCCAGCGGCTTGGGCAGAAACGCGTCCGCGCCCGCAGCGAGACTTTTCTGCTCCATGTCCGGATCGCGCTTCGAGGACGCCAGGATTACCGCTGTATCCCGAACACGCGAAACCATGGCCGAGCGCAGACGCCGCACGAAGTCCCAGCCGCCGAGCTCGGGCATGAAAACGTCGCACAGAACGATGTCCGGCTGCACGGTATGCACGCGCCGCAGCGCCTCGCGCCCGGAAGAAGCTTCGCAAAATGTGAGCTCTTCGCCGACCAGGTAGGCCTGAACCAAGAGGCGCGTGGTGCGACTGTCGTCGACCACGAGCATGCACATCGGCTGACACTCCTCCATGGTGCGACAAGACGGCCCAATGTCGGCCGAGGTGTAGGTGGGTGGAAGTCGTACTCCCAAGTTCCCCCATTTTTCGCACCGCGACGCTCGCTAGAAGCGCGCGAGTACGACCGTCACGTTGTCGGCACCCCCGGCCGCATTGCTCGCGTCGACCAGCGACTGCACGATGTTTTCGGCGTCGTCCGCCCGCATCAACTGCTCGACGATCGTCCGCTCGGCCACCTGCGAGTAAAGACCGTCGCTGCACAAGAGCAGCTGATCGCCGGTCAGAAGCTCGATGGTGTGAAGCTCGACGCTCATGCCCTCACCGCTGCCGCTCAGCGCATTGACCAGCACGTTCCGGAACTGCGATCGGCGCGCGGCGTCGGGAGACAGCGCGTTCTCGCTGGCCAGCCGCTCCGCGAGCGTGTGATCGCGAGTCAAGCGCGACAGTGCGCCACTCCGAAACAGATAACAACGGCTGTCGCCGACGTGGGCAATGTGCAAGAGCGGCCAGGTGACGTAGGCGAGCGTGAGCGTGGTGCCCATCCGGCGATCGAGCCCCTGCGAGTCCGCGGTGGCGCGAATCATCTGACTGGTGTTGGCGAGCGCCTCGCGCAGCGCGTCGGCGAGCTCTTGCTCGCTGGCTTGCGAGTAACGGATCAACCACGGCATCACCGCGAACGCGTACCGAACCATGCCCTGGATCGCGATCGAGCTCGCGAGCTCGCCGTGGTGCATCCCTCCCATGCCATCGGCGACCATCAACAACCAGCCTTGTGATGAATCACCCAGACGCGTTCCCCCGAGTCCGCCGACGCTGGATTGACCGATCAAGAGCACGCGCTGCAGCTCGGCGACCAGGAACTGATCCTCGTTCTTCTCGCGCAAACGCCCGCGATCCGTGGCTCCGAACACCTGGACGAGCGTTTGCAACGGAGGGCGCGGCACCGTGGGACCGAACGCGACGCCCGCAGTGAAGCGGGTGTCGGGGACGGGTGCTGCGGGAGAGTGCTGAGTCATGCGCAGTTATCACCATGGGCTTGCTGCGTGCGGCGTCAAGGCAAGCGTCCCGCCGGAGCGCATTGCCTGGAAGCGCAAGCCTCGTACAGCGCGCGCCTGGCCCTGCCCGTGGCGTTATGCATCGCGAACGGCCGCGAACCATTCCAGCGGCACACGCCGATCTGCAACAGCGTGTCGCAGCTGGAAAGCCGCTGGCTCGATCGCCGTCTCGCCGTCGCTACTAGCGGCATGCGGCGTGCTTGAAGACATGCGTTTGCGTTTCTTCCAAGTCGCTTGGGGGCACGAGGTCGAGAGATGAGAAAAATCGTGCATTCGGTGGTCGTGGGCATGCTTGCGCTCGGAAGCAGCGCGTGCGGCGACGACAACGACGACGTGCCGGTAGTGGTGGTTTCCGACCAGTTCGGTACGCTGAGCACTGACTGGTTGGTGGTGGGCACCACCAATCCGAACAATTGTGGCGCGGTGGGCGCCGACCGGTTCGAACTTCTCATCTACGACGAGTTCGGCGCATTCTTCAGTGAAGCGGAGGCGCCGTGCGGCGCCTTCACGCTCACGGTGGAGCTTCCGATCGGGCGTTTTTCGGCCGACGCGACGCTCGTCGACGTGTTCGACCGAGCTGTCTCGACCACCCGCACTCTGGCTGACCTGCTGATCGTCCGCGACACCGACCTGGTGGTGACGGTCGACTTTTCCCCGGGCTCGATCCTGTGACCATGCTTTTTCGCCATCGACGCCTGTTCTCCGCGGCCGCCTGTTTGGCGTGCTGGTGCGGCGGTTGCGGCGGCGCACCCCAGGCATCCAGCCCCGCCGCGGCCACCAGCGTTCCCCCCGCGCCGCCGATGCCGACGCTGAAGGACCTGCTCGGAACGGAGCAGGGCAAAGCGCGCGCGAGCGCGGTTCCAGCCGCGGACTTGTCGATCATAAAGCAGGTGCTGCACGAGCTGATGGCCGATCCCGGCGTGGTCGCCGAGCGGGTCGATCTCACCACGCAGGGCGGCCTGGTCACCGTGAGCGGCGTGGTGGCAAACCCGCTCGTCGCCCGGCGCGCGATCGAAGCGGCGGAGCGCGTCGCCGGCGTGCTCGGTGTCGTGAACGAAATCGAGGTCCGCCCGCCGCCGCGCCCCGACCACGAGCTGGAAGAGGACGTGCGGCTCGTGCTCCGAACGCACCCCGCCACGGCATCGCACAAATTCGAGGCCTCGGTGGCGGACGGCGTGATCAAGCTCAGAGGCAGCGTGGCGTCATTGGCCGAGAAGCGGCTGGCGGAAGCCGCGGTATTGGCCGTCAGCGGCGTGCGCGGCATCGACGGCAGCCTGCGCGTGGTCCGCGAACCGCCGCGACCGGACGACGCGATCCGAGCCGACGTCTTGCAGCGCCTGCGTTTCGACGCCCGGATCGACGCGCGCAACATCCAGGTCCGCGTCGCGAAAGCCGTGATCGAAGTCCAGGGCACCGTCGGCAGCGCGGCGGAGCGCACCAGGGTCGGCGAGGACGCCGAAGTGGAAGGCGCGACGGCGGTCGATCTGCGGGCGCTCCACATCGATCCTTTGCCGCAGAACCACGCCGCGCCCCGCGCTGCCCCCACGGACGCCGAGCTCGCGCTGGCGGTCCAGCGGGCAATCGACCACGATCCGCGCCTCGCCAGCGGCGAGGTCGGCAGCTTCGTCGGCGGTGGAAGCGTGAAGCTTCACGGCCGCGTGGACAGCCTCGGCGCTCGCGCGGCCGCGGAACAAACCGCCGCCGGCGTATTCGGGGTTCGACAGGTGGTGAACGACATCGAGGTCAAACCCCGCCAGCGAGCCACGGACGCCGAGCTGAAGCGCACCGTACGGCGCCGCCTGAAAGCCCATCCGGACGTCGACGCGGCCGACCTCGAAGTGGTCGTCAATCACCGCACGGCCTCGTTGCGCGGCCCCGTGCACAACGAATTCGAGCGCGCCCAGGTGCTCGACGCAGCGGCAAACGTGTGCGGCGTCGTGAACGTCGTCGACGAGTTGCGCGTCTTGACGCCGCGGCCCGGGCGCGGCGCCGACGCTCAGCTCAAGCGCGAGATAATTCACCGCATCGAGTCGGAAACCCCGAGCGCCGTCCAGGCGCTCGAGGTGGAAGTGCTCGAGGGTGTGGTCACGCTGAAGGGTCGCGTGCGCGACGCGCAGACCCAGGACAGAGTGCTCGAAGTCGCGAACGCGGCGGGCGCGCGGCGCATCGTGAACGAGCTCGAGATCGAAAGTCGCTCGGCCTCGCGATGAGCGCCTCGCGCTGGCACCCGCATTGCTTCACCAGGAGCATGGGTACTCGATCTTCCGCGCTGATCGGCATCGCCGCCGTCGGGCTCGCTCTGCTCGGAGGCGGCGGGTGCGCGGGCACCACCACCGCGCACGGCACGGTCGTGTACGACTACCCCGCAACCTACGTGGAGACCGTGCCGCCCGGTACGCTCTACCAGCCTCGCGTCTACTACCACGGCCGCTACGCCTACTTGAGACAGGACCGCTGGTACTACCCGACCGATCGGGGATGGGTGGTGTTCCGCGAGGAGCCGCGCGAGCTCCACCGCTATCGGGTAAACCACGAGGATCGCGGCCGCTACGAGTACCAATACCGGAGCTCTCCAGAATACCGGTACCGCCGCTACGACCCTGCGTACCGTTACCGAAGCCCCGAGTACGGCGCGCCGCCACCGACCCGCCGCTACTACCCGCGCTGAACCGCCACGCACGGGTTTGACACCCGTAGCAAAAAATACGAGTCTGTTCGCGTGTTGACCGTCGCCTGATTCACCCACGCCTCCGGACCACCTGAGTGGTCTCGAGTGCGTGGGATCCCTGGCTCGCCGCGTAAACGCGGCATCGTGCTCTGGGTCTTTCGGCGAGGTCTCTGATGTTTCTCGAACAACTGGGGTTTACCCGCGATTTTCAGCGAGTCTTTTCGGAACTGGAAGATGCGACGCTTCTGCCCGCGCGCGTCGCGCAGGCTGCATTCGATCGAGCTCAAGTCTGGACCGAGGACGGGCTCGCGACGGTGCACGTGCCACGATCGGTCGTCCCGCGCCCGGTGGCCGGCGACTTTTGCGCCGTCGACATCAGGGCAGCGGTCGTCAAACGGCTCTTGCCGCGCAAGCAGCAGTTCGTTCGTCAGGCGGCCGGCCGGCGCACCGAAGCGCAGGTGATCGCGGCCAACGTCGACGTCGCGTTGCTCTTGATGGGGCTCGACGCCGACTTCAATCTGCGGCGGCTCGAGCGCTACCTGACGATGAGCTACGAGAGCGGCGCCGAGCCGGTCGTGCTGCTGACGAAAGCGGGGCTCTGCTCGGAGGTCGAAGCGCGCGTCGGCGAGGTGGAGCGGATCGCGCCGGGCGTCGCCGTGCACGCCATCGACGTCGTGTCGGGCATCGAGGCCGACGTCCCGTCGAGCTTCGTCGGAGCCGGCACGACAGCGGTCTTGCTCGGCTCCTCGGGCGTCGGGAAATCGACGCTCGCCAACCATCTCCTCCGTGACACGGAGCTCCCCACCGCAAGCGTGCGAGCGCGCGACGGCCGCGGCCGCCACACCACGACGCGCCGCGAGCTCTTGCTGATCCCGGGCGGCGGTGCGCTGATCGACACACCAGGCATGCGTGAGCTCGCGCTGTGGGCCGACCCCGCGGCGCTCGATCAGAGCTTTCTGGACGTCGCCGAGCTCGCCGCCCATTGCCGCTTCCGCGACTGCACTCACCGGGAAGAGCCCGGCTGCGCAGTCCGCGCGGGGGTCGAAAGCGGTGATCTCGATCCGGGACGGCTCGAGAGCTACGGCACCCTCCAGAGGGAGCTCGCCAGGCACGAGCTCCGCCAGCGTGACCATGAGCGCCGCAGCGAGCGGCGAAAACACGCTCGCGCACTGCGTCAGCGCCTGCGCGAAAAGGGCCGCAGCTGAGACGGCAATAGCCGGCCCGTCGGCCAAAGGCGCAAAAAGATCCGAATCCTGCCGAGCGGGCGAGCCGAAATCCGACTGAACTCATTACAGGAAGCGCGAGCAGTCCGCACGGCGGTGCGGGTCGGAGAGGTCTATGCAACACGAGTACCGGCGCAGCGTGAGGTGGTCGAAGGCCAGCGTACTGGCTCTGGCCCTGGCTTTGACGGGGTGCTCTTCGGAGCGGCCCAGCCAGGAAACGGTCGAAGTCGACGACGGCTCGCTGCGCGGCGAGCTGGTCGTCTACGTCGCCAATCTGGACGACGGAACCAGCACCACTCAATACGCCCTACGCGTCGGTGGAAACGAGCAGGACGAGCGGCGCTTGAACTTCCGGAGCGCCCCCGATCTACCCTCGGGCACTCGTCTCAAGGTCTGGGGCCTCGAGTCGAACCGTCAGATCGACGTGGAGCGCTGGGACGTCGACACCCGAGCGACGGGCGACGTCGGCGTGACCAGCGAAGGGCTGATCGGGGCACCGCCCTTCCCCGTCAAGCGGTTCGCGTGGATCTTCGTGGACATCGGCGGCGGGACGAACCTGACGGAAGCCGTGGCGCGCCAGCGCCTGATCGGCATGAACCCCGGCGACAACTCGGTCAAGCAGTACTACCAGGAGGTCTCGTACGGGACTCAGGACATCGACGCCGAGTTCTTCGGTCCGTTCAGTTACCCGATGTCCGGCTGTGACACGAGCGGGATGGCTTCGGCGCTGCGGGCCCAGGTCCAGGGCACGTTCAATCACTACCTCTGGTACTTCGGCAGCCGCACCGGATCATGCAGCTGGAGCGGCCTGGCGCAGCTCGGCTCGCCAGATCGGCCGGCGCGCGACACCTGGTACAACGGTTCGTCGGGTTGCGTCGTGCTCGTGCAGGAGCCCGGCCACAACTTCGGCATGGCCCATTCGTCTTCGCTCGACTGCGGCACCAGCGTCTTCAACGACGATCCCAACACCTGCACCCATTCGGAGTACGGCGATCGTTTCGATCCGATGGGCGGCGCTTGCGACCACATGAACGCCTGGCAGAAGGCGTATCAAGGCTGGCTCGACGACTGTAACTCGGTGCGCGTCGGGCAAAGTGGAACCTACACGCTTTTTCCGCTCGAGAACGCGTGCAACGGCATTCAGGTCCTCCAGATCCCGATGCCGAAAGAACGGCCGTTCACCAAGCCGGCGGCGGGCGGCGGCGGCGTGCGCACGATCACGATGCGCCATTATTACCTCGAGCTTCGCGCCTCGTACGGCTTCGACTCCAACATCACGAACCCCACCATTTTGGTTCATGCCGGGGACAACTACCGCTCGCGGACGCAAAGCGGCTACCAGACCTGGATCCTCGACATGAACCCGAGCACGAGCAACTTCGACGGCCTCGGCCAGGGTCAGAACTATACCGACCCGGCCGGCGGCGTGAGCTTCTCGGTCGAGTCGATCACCAAAGAGCGCGCCTCGATTCGCGTCGAGGTCGCCAACGGCACGGGCACGTCGACCTGCATGGACGGCACGACGGTGGCGCCACCTGGCCCGCAGGATTGCGGCGGAGGCGGCATCGGCGGCACTGGAGGCATGGCCGGCACGAGCGGCACGGGTGGCACCGCGGGCACGAGCGGCACCGGCGGCACTGCGGGCACGGCGGGTTCCGGCGGCACGGCGGGTTCCGGCGGCACGGCGGGGTCGGCCGGCACCGGCGGCACCGGCGGCACCGGCGGAAGCGGTGGCACAGGAGGGACCGACGGCGTCGGCGGTACCGGCAGCGGCGGCGATGCGGGAACGGACGGTGTCGGCGGCTCGTTCGGCGCGGGTGGAAGTGGCGCCGTGGGTGGCCAGGGCGGATCGGCGGGTGCCGCCGGTAATCCCGGCGTCGGCGGCGCGGGCGCGATCGGCGGGTCGGGCGGAATTCCCGCGGGCGGCGCGGCTGGAGTCGCGGGCGTCGGAACGGGCGCGAACGCCGGCTTCGGCGGCACGGAAGAAATCTCGATCGGACCGGAGGTCGAGCTGAACGACAACGACGGCGCTTGCGCATGCCGCGCTGTCGGCGAAAGAACGCCGAAACCCGGCACCGGCCTCTGGTTGCTGGGGCTCGCGGCGGCGGGCCTCTGGACAAGGCGAAAGCGCTAAAGGAAAAAGAAAAGCCTTTTGGAGGCGGGTCCGGGTAGAGTTGTCCGATCGTGCAAGCTCAACTCGGCGGTCGAATCGGTCCAGTTCAAGATCCAACTTCACGGCAGATGGTGGGGGGGAACGTGCAGGGCTCGTTCTCGTACGAAATGCCCCACGGCGGCGATCCGAACGCCGTGCTGCCGCAGCTCCAAGCGGGGCTTCTCCATGCCCTCACCAACGTCGTGAACCAGAAGCTCGCGGCCGGCCAGGTCGCGATACCGACGATCGCGGGCAGCCTGCCGTACTTCCAGAACGAGGTGATCGCCGCCAGTGGCGCCCATCAGCTCGGCGCGCAGATCACGGGGCTCAGCCTGCAGGTCGCGATGGAAAATCCATACGCGGTGCAGCCGCACGCCGGCCAGCTACCGCCGGATCCGATGCAGGCGACCAAGAACGCATTCGCGCAGGCGGCCAAGGATCGACTCGATCCCAGCAACTACGAGGTCAAGGCCAAGCTCAACATCGGCGGCTTCAAGGTCGGCCTGAGCAGCAAGGACGGGCTCAATACCGACTCGCTGAAGAACCAGGCCAAGGAGAAGGCCAAGTCGACGGTGATCTGGTGGGGCATCGGCTGCCTGGCGCTCCTGTTCGTGGTGGGTTTGCTCGGCGGGATTGGGGTCTATGCGTACATGCAGGTCGTCGGCGGCAGCTCGGCCACGGCCGATCGCGCCGCGAGCTGGGACGGCAAGACGCCGTTCGTCTGCGGCGGCAACGACAAGATCAAGATCAAGGGCGTCACGGCCAAGCTAGCCGACGGTGCCGGGGTCACGGCCGGCGGAAACTGCGAGGCGGAGCTGGTCGACGTCACGATCGAGGCGCCGATCGGGCTCGCCGCGATGGGCAACGGGAAGATCAAGGTGAGCGGGGGCAGCGTCACCGGATCGCAGTACGCAGCGCAGGCGATCGGAGCGAACGCCCAGGTCACGTTTTCGGGCACGAAAGTCAGCGGCAAGACGAACACGCTCGGAGGCGCTAAGATCACCGGCCCGTGAAACGAGCAGCGCTCGCGATCGTGCTGACCGCCGCGGCCTTTGGTTGCGGCGGATCGACCGCCCAGCCAGGCGGCGGCAGCGGGTCGGCGGGCGCCGCCGGCGCTTCGGCTGCGGGCGGTGCTTCGGGCAGCGGTGGTGCTTCGGGGAGCAGTGGGTCGGCGGGCAGCGCAGGGATCTCTGGCAGCGGCGGCGCGTCCGGAAGCGGTGGCTCCGCGGGCACGGGCACAAGTGGCGCTTCCGGAAACAGCGGCACCGCGGGGTCGGGCACGGGGGGCACCTCCGGCAGCGGGGGCACTGGAGGCGCGGCGGGAACGGCTGGCAGCGGCGGCAGCGCCGGAGCAGCCGGCGAATGCCGGGAACGAAGTCAGTGCAAGCTGTTCTCCGACTGCTGCACGTGCGCCGCGTACGCCGAGACCGAATCGCCCCCTCCGGTGTGCAAGGCGAACTGCAAGGTCGACCAGTGCACGGCGCTCGGCATCACCACGGAGAACGTCGCGTGCATGGCGGGCCAGTGCGTCGCCGGCATCAACTGCGCCGGCACCGTCACGTGCCGTGCGGCACCCCCGACCTGCGAGCGCGGCTTCGTTCCGGCCGTCGTCGGCAACTGCTGGGGCGGCTGCGTGCCGGCGAGTCAGTGCGGAAGCGTGCGTGACTGCAACGACTGCGCGTGGCCCGAGCAGAGCTGCGCAAGCTACCTCGGCCTGGCCGGCCCGATCAACCATTGCTACGCGATCCCCGAGCGCTGCCGGAACAATCCGACCTGCGAATGCCTGGGCGAGAGCGTCTGCACGCCGCCTTACGGCTTGTGCACGGATCGCAGCGGGATCCCCGGCGTGGTCTGCGCTTGTGCGAGCTGCTGATCACGCACCGAGCGTGAAGTAGAACGTGGCGCCGGCGTCGATCGCGGCTTCGGCCCAGATCCGCCCGCCGTGACGCAGCACGATGCGCTGCGCGATCGCCAGCCCGACGCCGCTGCCTTCGTACTCGTGGGCGTCGTGCAAGCGCTGAAAGACGCCGAACAGCCGATCTGCGTAGCGCATGTCGAAGCCAGCGCCGTTGTCGCGCACGAAATAGGCGCTCGACCCGTCGTGCGGCGCGGTGCCGATCGCGATCCGGGGCGGGTGCTTGTCGCGCGAGTACTTCACGGCGTTGTCGATCAAGTTCAGAAACACCTGGCGCAGCAGCGTGCGGTCGGCGGAGCACTCCGGGAGCTCGGAAACGCTGAATTCGGCCTGGCGAGCCGTGCTCGCGCCGAGCTCCTCGATCACTTCGCGCACCAGCTCCGCGGGCGCGAGCTGTTGCCGGTGCAGCGGCTGGCGCGCCGAGCGCGAGAACGTCAAAAGCGCGTCGATCAGGCCGCGCATGCGCTGGGTGCCGGCGCACACCAGCTCGAGTTGTTCGCGGCCCCGCGCGTCGAGCCGCGCAGCCTGGGTCTCGAGCGCGATCTCCGCGAAGCGCGTGATCGTGCGCAGCGGCGCGCGCAGGTCGTGGGAAACCGAGTGTGCGAACGCGTCGAGCTCGCGGTTCGCGCTCTCGAGCTCGCGGTTCTTCTCGGCAAGCTCGCTTTCCACGAGCTTCAGCTCGCTGACGTCGTGAGCGATCGCAACGCGTCCGATCGAACGCTGCGCGGGATAGCGGAGCTCGCTCAGAGAGAGCACGAACGTCAGCGGCCCGATTTCGGTGTGCAGCGTGACCTCGCGCGGCGCCCCGGCCGGGCCGAGCAGCCCCTCGACGAGCTCGGGCGCAGCGGAAAAAACTTCGGAGCAGTGGGCGCCCAGGCGTGCCGAAGCGCCCGCGAGCCGGCGTCCCGCGGGGTTCATGTCGACCACGCGTCCCCGCGCGTCGAGCACGATCACGGGCCCGGGCATCTGCTCGAACGACAGGCCGCGTGCGATCGGCACCAGGTCGAGCAGCCCGTGGCGAAACAGCCCCCACGCCACGAGCAGGTTGCCCAGAGCAAACGTCAGCGGCGTCGTGTCCCTGTGCTGGAGCGGCAGGACGTCGAGAATCGTCAAGGTCATGCCGAGGATCGGGATCAACACCCCCGCCAACACCAGCCCGAGCTGCCGCCGATACACGCCGCCGCCCTGAAACTGCTGCAACAGCCGCAACAGCGCGCCCGCGAACACGGCAAGCACGTAGCCGAAGGCAATCCAGGTCGGCAGCGTGAACGGATAGACCAGCGCATCGAACGGATCGCCAGGAACGAGCCGCACCTCGGGCCGGATCAGCCCGTGGTAACGGTCAGTGAGCACCAGTGCGAGGTAGCTTCCGGTGACCAGGCCGTGCGCGACCCAGGTCGCTCGCGCACGCGAGAACGGGACGTTGGCCTGGAGCTCTGCGAACGCCGCGAAGCCGAGCACCCAGCCGAACGCCCCCAGGAACTGAAAGTCGTCCCAGAACAGCTTCCACCCGAGCGTGCGGCTCGCGAGCTCGCACGCGTAACCGAGCGACCACGACGCCTGGCTGAACGCCGCCACCGCAAACGCCCGCGCCCCCGTGGTTTCGCGCCGGTAGAGCGCGAAGGCGCCGACCCCCGCGCTGATCAACGCCGAGCCGATCGGCAACAGCAGCTCAGCCAGTCCGAACACCGCGCGGCTCAGGGGTTACGGCGTACCCCGAGCGACTTCATCCGATCGCGGAGCGTCGAGGGGCGGATCCCGAGCAGCTCGGCGGCGCCGCCGTTGCCGCTGACGCGCCAGGAAGCGCGCTCCAGCGCGGCAACCAGGTTGTCGCGTTCGAGCGCCCGCAGCTCGGTGTCGGTCAACACGCGTTCGCCCGAACTGGGCGGCGCGGACGCAGGGCCCTGGCTGCCGATCGACAGCGCCAGATCGAGATGCAACGGGCCGTCGCGCGAGAGGATCACCGCGCGCTCGATCACGTTCTCGAGCTCGCGCACGTTGCCCGGCCAATCGTAGGCGAGCAGGACATCGCGCTGTGTGGCGTTGAACGCCGGCGGCTTGCGTCCGAGCTTCTGGCAATAGCGGCGCAGGAACGCCTCGGCCAGGCTGACCACGTCCTCCTTGCGCGAGCGCAGCGGCGGCACTTCGATCGGGAAAACGCTGAGCCGATAGTAGAGATCGGCGCGAAACGTACCGCGCGCGACGTCGGCATCCAGATTGCGATTGGTGGCCGCGATCACGCGCACGTCGACGCGCCGCGTGCGATCGTCGCCGACACGCTCGAACTCGCTCTCCTGGAGCACCCTGAGCAGCTTCGATTGCATGTCCAGCGGCAGCTCC
>Ga0111539_10002349_pt1 | contig 25189 bp, 24 predicted proteins | sample RhiMethybrSRZTD1_FD_79667 | JGI IMG/M metagenome (GOLD analysis project Ga0111539, IMG submission 79667) | Populus rhizosphere microbial communities from Tennessee, USA - Rhizosphere MetaG P. TD hybrid SRZTD1 (version 2) (version 2) | ecosystem: Host-associated > Plants > Roots > Rhizosphere >...
CCCGGCGGCAACGCCTCGTGTCGCGCTCGTCCACGACTGGCTCACGGGGATGCGCGGCGGCGAGCGCTGTCTCGAAGTGTTCTGCGAGCTGTTCCCCGACGCTCCGCTGTACACCCTGCTGCACGTGCCCGGCAGCGTCAGCCCGATCATCGAGCGCCGGCGCATCGTCACGTCGTTCGTCCAGCGGCTGCCGGCGGCCGCCACCGGCTATCGCCGGTACCTGCCGTTGTTCCCCGCTGCGATGCGGAGCTTCGATCTCCGCGACTACGATCTCGTCCTCTCGCTGAGCCACTGCGTGGCCAAGGCCGTGCGCGCCCGGCCCGACGCGCTGCACCTCTGCTACTGCTTCACGCCGATGCGCTACGTGTGGGATCTGGAAGACGCCTACGCAGAGGGCGCGGGCCCGCTCACGCGACTGCTGCTGCCGCCGATGGCCGCGGCCCTGCGCCGCTGGGATCGGCGGACCGGTGGCGTCAGCGAGTTCGTCGCGATCTCCTCCCACATCGCCGACCGGATCCGCCGGGCGTACGGCCGCGCCTCCGAAGTGATTCATCCCCCGGTGGACTGCGCGCGCTTTCGACTCGCAAACGGCGTGGACGACTACTACCTGGTCGTCTCGGCCCTGGTGCCGTACAAGCGCGTCGATCTGGCCATTCTCGCGGCCAACCGTCTGGGGCGCCGGCTCGTGGTGGTCGGGCAGGGGCCCGAGTCGCGACGCCTCCGCGCGCTGGCCGGCCCCAGCGTCACGTTTCTCGGCTGGCGGAGCGACGCGGAGGTGGCCGAGCTCTACGCGCGGTGCCGGGCGGTGCTCTTCCCGGCCGTCGAGGACTACGGCATCGTGCCGCTCGAGGCCGCGGCCGCCGGCCGGCCGACGATCGCGCTGGGCCGCGGTGGCGTGCTGGAGACGATGATCGGGCTCGACGGTGGCGCCGAGCCCCCCACCGCGGTCTTCTTCGGCGAGCAGACGGTGGACGCGCTCGCCGGGGCCATCGCCACGTTCGAGAAGGAAGAGGGACGCTTCGATCCAGCGGCGCTGCGGGCGCGGGCCGCCCGCTTCGACCGCCCGATCTTCGCGCGACGCGTGCAGGAGTACATCGCGCACCGCTGGCGCGCGTTCCAGGCGGCCGCGGCGTGCTGAAGGCGCACTCGCGCCTCTTCGAGCACCTGGCCCTGGCCACCGATCTCGGTCTCATTGCCGGCTGCTGGCTCGGCACCTACGCGCTGCGCTTCCACGTCTTCGGCGGTGGCGGCGACATTCCGCCGTTCCGTGACTATGCGCTGCAGCTCGTGCCGATCCTGCTCGTGTGGGGCTTCGCCTACAAGATGCTCGACCTGTACCGGCCGCTGCGGCTCGGCTCGCACCTGTCGGAATGGTTCGACGTGGCCAAGGCCTCCACCCTCGGCGTCCTCGTGCTCATCGCCATCATGACCTTCATGTTCCGCGGCTATCCGTACTCGCGGCTCGTCATCGCCGGGTTCTGGGCGGCGTCCATCGTGATGGTGAGCCTGTCGCGCGCTGCGTTCCGGGAGGCGCTGCGGGTCGCCCGCCGCAACGGCTACAACCAGCGCTACGCGGTGGTGGTGGGAGGCGGTGAGCCGGCCGCCGAGGTGCTGCGGCTGCTGCGGCGTCGCCCGGACGCCGGGATCCGGGCCCTGGGCCTGCTCAGCGACAAGCGCGACGGCGAGGGCGCCGGCGTGCCGTGGCTGGGCGGCCTGGAGGAGATCCGCGACGTGCTGACGAGCCGCCCGGTGGACATGGTGATCATCGCGCTGCCCCACTCGGAGTACTCGCGGCTGACCGCGGTGCTGCACGAGATCGGCGACGAGCCGGTGGCGATTCACCTGGTGCCCGATCTCTTCAGCCTGGCCTCGCTGCGGGGCGGCGTCGAGGAATTCGAGTCGGTGCCGTTCATCCACCTGCGGGAGTCGCCCCTCTACGGCTGGAACCGCGTGCTCAAGCGCGGCTTTGACCTCGGACTGGGGGCGCTGGCGCTGCTGGTCGCCGTGCCCTTCATGGCCGTGATCGCGGTCGCGATCCGGCTCGGCTCGGGGCCGCCGGTGCTCTATCGTCAGGAGCGGATGGGGCTGGACGGTCAGCGGTTCCAGATGCTGAAGTTCCGCACGATGCAGCTCGACGCCGAGGCCCAGACCGGGCCCAAGTGGGCGACCCCCGACGATCCGCGGCGGACGCGGCTCGGCGCGTTCCTCCGTCGGACGAGCTTCGACGAGCTGCCGCAGCTGATCAACGTGCTCCGCGGCGAGATGAGCCTGGTGGGGCCCCGACCGGAGCGCCCCAGCTTCGTCGAGGAATTCCGGCGCCGCGTCCCCGGCTACATGCTGCGCCACAAGATGAAGGCGGGTATCACCGGCTGGGCCCAGATCAACGGCTGGCGCGGTAACACCTCCATCGAGAAGCGGATCGAGTACGATCTGGACTACATCGCGCGCTGGTCGCTTCGCCTCGACCTGATCATCCTGTTCAAGACCCTGTGGCGCGCGTTTCACGACCGGAACGCGTACTGATCGCCGCCGCGCCGGCGGCGATCGGACCGGGCTGGCTGCTCGCCACCCGGGGGCCGCTGCTCGTCGTCCTCGTCCTCGGGCTCGTCACGTCGATCTCGCTCTCGCAGATCACGCTGGGGGTCCTGACCGCCTGGCTGTTCCTCGCGCGCCGGGCCGGCGTGGTCCCGCGCCTGCGCTTCCCTCTGGCCGTCCCCCTGGCCCTGTTTGCCGCCTGGACGGTGGTGGCGGCCCTCGGCTCCGCGCAGCCGCTGGACAGCCTCCTCTCGAGCAAGGGCCTCCTCAATCTGGCCGGGCTCTGGATCGTCGCCAGCGTGCTCGGCGACTCCCTCTCGGCGCGGCGATTTCTCACCACGCTCGCCGTGGCGCTCGGTGTGGTGGCGGCGCTGTCGATCGTGCAGGTGGCCGCCTGCCCTCCGACCCCCCCGGCTGTGTCCTTCGACCGGGGCATCCGGTTCTTCCGGAACTGCCAGAGGGCGCACGGATTCTTCAGCATCTACATGACACTGGCCGGCATCCTGTCCATGGTCCTGATCGCGACGCTGCCGCGCCTGCTGCGGCTCGAGAGCGGCGCGCGGCTCGTGCCCGTGTGGCTGGCGAGCGTGGTGGCCCTGGCGCTGACCTACGTGCGGGGAGCGTGGGTGGGACTGGCCGCCGGGGCGGTCGTCGTGCTGCTCACCGTGCGGCGACGGAGCGTGGTGGCGATCACCCTGGTGGTCGTCGTGCTTGCGGCGCTGGCCGCGCTCCCCGGCGTGGCGGATCGGCTGAGGACGATCGGCACTCTGCGTGACGACACCACGCGTGACCGGCTCGCGATGATCAAGACCGGCCTGTCGCTGACCCGCGCCTACCCGGTGACCGGCATCGGCCCCGGCCAGGTGAAGCGGGTCTACCCGGTGGCCGCGGGCCCCGAGGCGCTGCGACGGTCCACCAGCCACCTGCACAACACGCCGCTACAGATCGCCGTCGAGCGCGGCATTCCGGGCCTGCTCGCCTGGATCGCGATCTTCGCCGCGTTCCTCGTTCACACCGTCCGGCTGGTCCGCCGCTTGCCCGATGGTCCGGAGCGCACGCTCGTGATCGGCGTGCAGGCGGCCATCGTGTCCTTCCTGGTCGCCGGCCTGTTCGAGTACAACTTTGGCGACACCGAGGTCGTGCTGGTCGCGGTCGCGCTGATGGCCCTGCCGTTCGTGGCCGAGCCGGCCACGTCCACCGGCGCCCCCGAGGCATGAGCCGCGTGCGCCCGCGCTGGCGCAGTGTCCAGGCGCTCATCATGGACGTCGATGGCGTCCTCACCGACGGCGGTTTCTACTACACCGAGCACGGCGACGAGCTGAAGCGCTTCGACGTGCGCGACGGCCAGGGACTAGTGCTCCTGCGGCAAGCCGGGATCTTGACCGCTATCGTCACCGGCAAGCGCACCACACTGGTGGCCCGTCGCGCCGACGAGCTCGGCATCGCCGAGGTTCACCAGGGCGTGACCGACAAGGCCGCAACGGTGACCGCCCTGCTCGCCCGCCACGGCGTGCCCCCACCCGCCGCCTGCTACGTCGGCGACGACATCAACGACCTCCCCGCCCTCCGCATCGTCGGCATCGCCGTCGCAGTACCCGACGCCGTCCCAATCGTCCGCCGCGCGGCTCACTACATCACCCGCGCCCCCGGCGGCCGCGGCGCCATCCGCGAGGTCTGCGACCTCATCCTCGCCGCCGGAGGAAGGACGCCAGACCCCGCATCGGCCCCACGCAACCGACGACGACGGACCTGACCTAGTTGGCTGAGTCAGAAATTCGAGGTGCCTCGCGTGCCGTGAGCGGGGCGTGCCCGAGGAGGGGGCCCCGGGAACTCGTTCCCGTCACGTAGTACCGTGCGCCCCGCGTGAGGTGGAGCTCAGCCACGGCCGGTTCGAAGCGATCTGCCGCCTCGTGGTTCCCGGGGCCCCTCCTCGGGCGCGCCCCGCTCACGTTCGCCCCGCGCGATGAGTGAGGTGACTAGTAGGCGGGTACCGGCTCGGTCGCGACGCGAATCCGGACGAAGTATTCCTTGAACCGCTCGATGTCGTCGGTGGACACCATGTCTGACACGAGGAAGCAGCCGACGTCACCCTGCTTCCACACCCACGAGGCGAAGCCGCTGTCCCGCAGCAGCGCGGGGCGCCAGCGCTCGATCTGCACGCGCTCGCGGTCGGGCACGGTCAGCCCGACGGCGGGCAGCGCCACGTAGCTGATCATGTGGCCGTCGGAATCCTTGTAGTGGATCGCGACGCCGCGCTGCCGCTCGAGGTACACGGGCTCGGCGGCGACGAACGTGAGCCGCTCGTCGCCCACGAAGACGCGGTTCAGCGAGATGCCGGACTCCTGCGTGAGCCACGGCAGCGCGGTCGGCAGGACCTCGCCGTGGCGCGCGCCCCACATGATGGCGCGGGAGTGCTCGCTGACCACCGCGCGCACGTAGCGCTGGACGGGATCGGCGGGCACGATGCGGGGGAGCACGGGCATGACCGCCAGCACCAGGACCATCGCGGTGGCCGCCGCGGTGAGCATGGGCATCAGCCAGGCCGGCCGACGCGAGCGCGGAGTGGCCGCGTCCACGATCGAGACTCTCAGGCGGGCCGGTGCGGTGTGGCGCGGGAGCTCGCCGGCCAACCGCCGGCCCAGCATCTCGTCGGACGTATCGTCGAAGCGCTCGCTCATTTCGTCTCGTAGTCGCGGAGCAGACCCCGGAGCCGTTCCTTCGCCCTGAAGATCCGCGACTTCACAGTCCCGACCGGGCACACCATGACCCGGGCGACCTCCTCTAGCGGTAGACCCTCGACCTCGGCGAGCAGGAGCACCGTGCGGAACTCCTCAGGCAAGCGACGCATGGCCCGCTCGAGGTCGGTGTGGGCCTCCATCGTGGCCCCATCGTCCTCCGGGGCATCGTGAAACATCGGAGGGTCCCAGTCGGGGACGCCATCCTCCGCGACCGCCGCCTCCCGTTCGCGGACCCGGTAGAACGTCAGGAATGTGTTTCTCAAGATTTGGAACAACCAAGCCCGGAGGTGGGTTCCCGGCTGGAACCGATGGGAGAACCGGAAGGCCCTGAGGTACGTCTCCTGGACCAGGTCGTCGGCGTCGGGCGGCCGCTTGGTCAGGTACATCGCGAAGTTGTAGAGCGCGTCGAGATGCTGGAGCGCCTGACCCTGGAAGTCGGGATCGGCCATGGTCAGGCCGGCTCCTCGAACCAGCGGGCCGGGTAGGCGCCCGGCCGCACCTCATGCTCGTCGGCGAGCTCTGCCAACAAGTCACGGATCGAGCGGTACAGCGTCGGGTGCGTGAGCTCCGGCGCGATGTCGGCGAGGGGACGCAGGACGAAGGCCCGCTCGGCGGCCAGCAGGTGGGGCACGTGGATGTCGTCGGGAACGCTGATGACCTCGTCGCCGTAGAAGATGATGTCGATGTCCACGGTGCGCGGCGTGAACCGTTGGGCCTCCGGCGTGAGTCCGGCCGTGCGCGTGCGGCCGAGTGCGGTCTCGATCGCCTGCAGGTGATCGAGCAGGTCTCGCGGCCGCAGCGCCGTTTCGACCGCGAGCGCACAGTTCAGATACCAGCGCCGCTCGACGTCCGTCCGGCCCGGCTCTTCCTCCCAGGCCTCCGACTCGTAGAGCGGCGAGGCGTCCACCAGGGCCAGACCGTGCGCTTGCAGCTGCTGCACGGCCGCGCGCAGCAGCGCCAGCCGATCACCGAGGTTCGAGCCGAGCGAGAGGTAGACGCGGGGCATCAGCGCGTCCGGACCATCTCGACGGCCGGCGTGCCGACCAGCCCCTGCATGGGCGGGGTGAGCTTGCGCACGCGCACGCGAACCTGCTGGGCCGGGAACTCACGCAGCAGCGCCTGCGCGATCTGCCCGGCCAGCCGCTCGATGAGATTCACGCGGCCCTGGGTGCCGATCTCCACGATCCGGCGCGCGACCACGCCGTAATCCACCGCGCTGGCCAGATCGTCGGACACCGCGGCCGGCGTCAGGTCGACTGCCAGCTCGGCGTCCACCGAGAACCACACGCCGACCGCCTGTTCGGCCTTGCTCACGCCGTGGTGACCATAGAAGCGCACGTCCTCGAGGAGCAGACGGTCGCCCATCACAGTCGGACGACCGTGTTCTTGAGGCAGCCCACGCCTTCGACACGGACCTCGATCCGGTCGCCGGGCGCAATGGGCGCGGCCATCCCCGGGCTGCCGGTAGCGAGCACGTCACCCGGCAGCAGCGTCATCACCTCGGAGACGCGGGCCACCAGATCCTCGACCGGCACCAGCAGCTCCTTGGTCGAGGCCGTCCGCACGAGGCTGCCGTTCACCCAGGTCTCGATCGTCACCGCGTTGGGATCGAGGTCGGTGACGATCCCGGGGCCCACCGGACAGAACGTGTCGAAGGCCTTGGCGCGCGTCCAGTCTCCGTCACGCACCTGGATGTCGCGGGCGGTGACGTCGTTGAGCGCCGTATAACCGAGCACGTAGTCGCGGGCGCGCGCCGGCGCCACGTTGCGGCAGCGACGCTTCATTACCACCGCCAGCTCACCCTCGCACTCCAGCCGCCCGCACGTGGGTGGGGCGACGATGGGATCGTCCAGGCCGATCATCGCGCTCACCGGCTTGAGGAAGATGAGCGGCTCGGCGGGCACCGCGCGGCCCAGCGCGGCGGCGTGCTCGCGATGGTTGAGTCCCACCGCCACGATCTTGGACGGCAGCACCGGCGACAGCAATATGACCTGCCGCAAGGGGTGCCGCCGGCGCCCGCGCCGCAACGCGGTCCACGGCGTGCCCGAGCACTCGACCACCACCGCGCCGTCCAGCACGCCGAAGCAGGTCGCACGCTCGAGCTGGAACCGGACGATCTGCATTTCGGCCTCAGGCGAGCCCCAGCACGTCGGCCATGGAGTAGAGGCCGGGGGGCTGACCGGCGATCCAGCGCGCGGCCCGCAGCGCGCCGCGGGCGAAGGTGTCGCGGCTGTGCGCGCGGTGCGTGAGCTCGAGCCGCTCGCCGAGCGTGCCGAACGACACCGTGTGCTCGCCGACCACGTCGCCCGAGCGCAGCGACATGACGCCGATCTCCTGACGGGTACGCTCGCCCGGCAGTCCTTCCCGGCCGTAGACGCCGGTCTTGGCCAGGTCGCGGCCCAGGGCCTCGGCCACCACCTCGGCCATGCGCACCGCGGTGCCGCTCGGCGCGTCCTTCTTGAAGCGATGGTGGATCTCGGTGATCTCGACGTCGTAGTCGTCGCCCAGCGCCCGGGCCATGATCGGCAGCAGCTTGAAGGCCAGCGTGACGGCCACCGACATGTTAGGCGCGATCATGATGGGCGCGCGCTTGGCCAGCGCGGCGATCTCCTCGCGCTGGACCGGCGAGAACCCGGTGGTGCCGATCACCGCGCGGGCGCCGGCCGCCGCCACCAGGCGCAGGTGCTCCAGGCTGGCCGCCGGCACGGAGAACTCGACGAGGACGCGCTGGCGGGTGATGGCCGCCGCACCATCGTCGCCGAGCGCTACGCCGAGCCGGCTGCCGCCGGCCATCTCGCCGGCGTCGCCGCCCAGCGCGGGATGGCCGGGCGCTTCCAGCGCGGCGCCGACGCGCAGGTCGGAAGACTCGCGGGCCAGCGCCACGATGCGCATGCCCATCCGACCGGCGGCGCCGGCGACGACGAGCTCGATCGGATTCACCGTCGGGGCGCTCCCGCGCCCGACGGTCGCCGAATCAGCCGTCATCGCAACGCGGCGACCGGCTACTTGACGAGCGAGTACTGCCGGAGGATCCCGCGCAGCGTCTCGCGGTTCGCGTCGCTCATCCGGCACATCGGCAGGCGGAACTCCGGCTCCAGCATGCCCGCCATCGCCATCGCTTCCTTGATGGGGATCGGGTTGGTCTCGAGGAACGCGGCCCGGGCCAGCGGGAACAGCCGGTAGTGCAGCTCGCGCGCGCGCTTGAAGTCACCGTCCAGCGCGGCGTGCACCATGTCGGCGGTCTCGCGCGGCACGATGTTGGCGATCACCGAGATCACGCCGTGGCCGCCGATGGCCATGAGCGGCAGGGTGATGTTGTCGTCGCCCGACAGCACGGTGAAGGTCGGCCCGCAGGCGGCGATGACCTGGCTCATCTGGTCGAGGCTGCCCGAGGCCTCCTTGACGCCCACGATGTTGCGGCAGTCGCGGGCCAGGCGGGCCATGGTGGCGGTCTCGACGTTGACCGCGGTGCGGCCCTGGATGTTGTACGTGATGATGGGGATCCCCACCGCGTCGGCCACCGCGCGATAGTGGCGGTACAACCCTTCCTGCGTGGGCTTGTTGTAGTACGGGTTGACGACCAGCGCGCCGTTGGCGCCCGCGCGCTCGGCGTGCTTGGTGAGGTCGATGGCCTCGGCGGTCGAGTTCGAGCCGGTGCCGGCGATGACGGTGATGCGCTTGCGCGCAGTCTCGATGACGAGCTCGACCACACGCTTGTGCTCGTCGTGATTCAGGGTGGGGGACTCACCGGTCGTGCCGCACGGGACCAGACCGTCGGTGCCGTTGGCGATGTGGAACTCGACCAGCTCCTTCAGCTTCGCCTCGTCGACCCGGCCGTCACGGAACGGGGTGACCAACGCGACGAACGATCCCTGGAACGTCGTCTGGCTCATAGACTCGTCTCCCACGACAGTGGTCAGATGGCTGTGATCGTTGCGTGTTTTCCGTGTGAAGTCAAGGCGCGGAGAGCCCAATCAGGGCACCGTGACGGTCGCCTCGTTGCTGCGGACGCTCTCGTTGGCGCGGACGCTGGAATCCTGGGCGGTGACGGCGTAGCGGTAGACCCCGGGGGCGACATCACGATCGGTGAAGGTCGTCGCCGGGGCCCGCACGGATCCCACGCGCTCGAAGGACCCGTCGGCGCTGGCGCGATACACGACGTAGCCGATCACGTCGGGGTCCTGGCTTGGCGTCCACGAGAGTCGAACCGAGCGCGCCGACGCAATCGCCACCAGCGCGGTGGCCGGCCGCGGCGGCGTGGTGTCGGCGGGCGTCGCCGAGACGCGGGCCGAACTCATCCCTTCCGCCGTGGCCACGCCGTCTCGACGGACGGACCGGATCGCGTAGTAGTACACGCGATCGTTCTCCAGATTGCCGTCCAGCGCGGTGGTCACACCCGGCTCGGTCCGGCTCACCACGGCGAGGGGGGCGTCGGGTCCGGTTGCGCGCAGGACCTCGTAGATCAGCGGCGTCTCGACCGGACCGCCGTCGGTGAGCTTGGTGGGCGGACGCCAGGACAGGTGCACCTCGCGGTCGCCGGGCACGGCGCGCACGTCCTCAGGAGCCTCGGGCGCGGCGATGATGGCCAGGCTCAGCCGGCGCGACGGCGCGCTGGTCCGACCCTCGCGGTCGGTCGAGGTGACGACGTACGTGTAGCGGTGACCGAGCGTGAGGTTGCGATCGGTGAACGTGAAGCGTCCGCGCTGCGCGGTCGGCGCCGCGGGATCGCCCAGCTTGAAGCTGGCGATCTCCTTGTACCCGACGATCCGATCGTCGACCAGCATCGCCGGGCGCGGCTCGCCCTGGCCGCTGTCCTCGGTGCGGTAGAGCCGCGACACGCCGGGATCGATCAGACGCGTGTTGTCGGCGCGGCGGCGCGGCGCGGTCCAGGTCAGCTCCACGACCCCGTTCCGCAGCACGCCCTCGAGGTCGATCACCTGCATCGGCACCCGACGCTCGGGCGCCACCGGCGCCCCCTTGCGTCCGCAGGCGCCGATGGCCAGCGCCAGCGCGACCGCCGCCAGCGCCAGCGCCCGGCGGCCGGTGACCGTCATGCTTCGATCAGTGCGCGAGCCTGAGCGAGCGCCTGCCGCACGGCGTCCGGCGCGGTGCCCCCCACGACGGAACGGGCGCGCAGGGAGGCTTCGACGGTCAAGGCCTGATGAACGTCCGGACCGAACCGGTCGGAGAAGCGCCGGAGCGCCTCGAGATCGAGCTGCTCCAGGGTGACGCCACGCTCGAGCGCGTAGCGGACGACCTTGCCCACGATCTCGTGGCCGTCGCGGAACGGCAGCCCCTTGCGCACGAGGTAGTCGGCCAGGTCGGTCGCGGTCGCGAAGTTCTCGCCGGCCGCGGTGCGCATGCGCTCGGTGCGAAAGGTGAGCGAGGCCAGCATGGGCGGCAGAACGCCGCCGATCGCCTCCAGCGTGTCGACCGAGTCGAAGAACGCCTCCTTGTCCTCCTGCATGTCCGAGTTGTACGCCAGCGGCAGCCCCTTCATCAGGGTGAGCACCGCCATGAGGTTGCCGTAGAAGCGCCCGCTCTTGCCGCGGATCAGCTCGGCCACGTCGGGGTTCTTCTTCTGCGGCATGATCGACGAGCCGGTGGCGAAGGCGTCGGAGAACTCGACGAAGCCGAACTCCGCGGTGGCCCACAGCGCCAGGTCGGCGGCCAGTCGCGAGAGGTGCATGCCGGAGATGGCGGCGGCGGCCAGATACTCGATGATGTAGTCCCGATCGCTCACCGCGTCGAGGCTGTTGAGCGTGACGGCGGCGAAGCCGAGATCGCGGGCCAGCGCCGCGCGATCGATCGGGAAGGCCGCGCCGGCGAGCGCGGCGGCCCCCAGCGGCAGCACGTCGGCGCGGGCGGCGCCGGCGGCGAACCGCTCGCGGTCCCGCTGCAGCATGAAGACGTAGGCCAGCAGATGGTGGGCCAGCACGATGGGCTGCGCGCGCTGCATGTGGGTGTAGCCGGGCATCGGCGTGTCCACCGTCTCGGCGGCGCGCGCCACCAGCGCCCGCTGCACGGCCCGGAGCACCTCGCCGGTGCGCGCGGCCACCTCCTTGAGGTAGAGCCGCTCGTCGAGCGCGATCTGGTCGTTGCGCGAGCGCCCGGTGTGCAGCTTGCCGCCGACCTCGCCCACCAGCTCCAGGAGCCGACGCTCCACGTTCATGTGGATGTCTTCGAGCTCGGGCCGGAACGTGAACGTGCCGCCCGCCAGCTCACTGCGAACCATGTCCAGGCCGGCGACGATCCGGTCGCGCTCGGCATCGGTGAGCAGGCCGGCCCGCGCCAGCGCGCGGGCCCACGCCACGCTGCCTGCGATGTCATGCGGCCACAACCGCTGATCGAACGCCAGCGAGCCGGTGAAGCGCGCGGCCGTCGGATCGGCGGCGCCGAGCCGGGCGCGGGCGAGCGCGCGGTCGGGCGTGCTCATGCCAGCAGCCCGGCGATGTCGTCCATGATTCGCCGCGTCACCTCGTCGCGGGCCGCGCGGCCGCCCGCGCTGTCGAGCGCGAAGCGACGCGGTGTCCCGAACCGCACGGCCAGCGGCCGCCGCCGCGGCAGGTACATCCGCCGGCCCCTCAACGCTTCGTACGTTCCCCGGATTCCCGCCGGGACCACCGGCACGCCCGCACGCAGCGCGAGCAGGGCGACGCCGGGCAGGCCGCGCTCGAGCCGCCCGCGCACGCTGAACGGCCCCTCGGGGAAGATCCCGACCACGCCCCCTCCTTGCAGCGTGGCCAGCGCCTTGCGGAGCGCGCCGACGTCGGGCCGCGCGAGGTTCAGCGGGATCGAGCCGATGCGCCGGTGCAGCAGTGGATGCAGCGGCGTGGCCCGCCACACGCGTGGCATCACGAGGAACGCGATCGGATGCGGCACCGCCACCGCCAGCACCACGCCGTCGAGATAGTTGTGGTGATTGGCCGCGATGATGTACGGCCCGCGCGGGGGCAGGCCCTCCAGGCCATCGACGGTGAGATCGAACCAGCGCTCGAGCGCGGCCCGCGCCGGGACCCGCAACGCCTGATACAGGAACGGGAACGCCGGCGTCGCGCCGGTGACGCCGGCGCCGGCATCCAGCGCGGTCGACCGAGACATGTCGGCGTTTATAGCACGCCGGTCACGAGGTGTATAGAAGCCGGCCGGTAGCCGAAACCCCGCAGCCTGCCGTTAAGGAATCTCGCCGACCAGGTTTGGCGCCGAGGCGGGCCGCGGGCGCACCGGCATGGCTCGCCTGTCGCCGTAAGTCGCCTCGAGTCCGGCTCGCTTCGGGCCGACGCCGTAGCGAGGGGGCGCCATGGCTTCGTCGTGGCCCTGAACCGAGCGCACACCGGAGGAGCGCCACGGCTTGGCCGGGGCGCTCCGAACGCTGCGGGGTTTGGGGGGCCATATTGGGGCCCCCATGAAACTGATCGGCGAGATTCCTCAGCGGCAGCGACAGGAGCGCACGACGTAGTAGACGCGCGTGTCGTTGTACCAGGAGGCGCGCGCGTAGTTGGCGGCGTTCACCGCGTCGGTGAGCTCTCCCGCCCAGGCGGCCTGATCCGCGATGCCGTCGGCCATGTACGCGCGCAGATCGTCGTTGGCCGGGACACTCTGCAGCAAGCGCAGCGTGCGATCGATGTAGGCGGCCAGCCTCGGCGCCACGCCCAGCGCGTTGAAGCGCGCGAACTCGGCGTCGGCCACCTGGTCCTCGCCTCGCCGGAGCGCGCTCAATCCGAGATAGAGGCGAGCCACCGGGAGATCGGGGGCCTGGGCGAGCGCGTCGTTGAGCGCGCGGTCGGCCTCGGCATAGGATCCCAGACGATAGCGTGCGATGCCGAGCCCGACCAGCGCGGTGACGCTGGTCGGACGCGTGGCGAGTGCGGTTTCGAAATACACGGCGGCTCCTGCGTTGTCGCCGGTGAGCAGCGCCACCTGACCGTCTCGCGTCGCGCTGGCGCAGCCCGACAGGAGAACCAGCGCGAAGCCAACGATGAGGAACGTGCTCGCGGTGCGCGTGGCCCGCGCGGGAAGGAGCGTCTGTGTCATGGGGTGCTCCGTGAGTGGCGGCGAGCGCCGGCGAGGCCGGCGGTTAACGGCGGGACAGCCGATAGCGTGACACCGCCTGGTTGTGCTCGCCCACCGTTGTGGAAAAGGTGTGTCGGCGGTCGTCGCGAGCGACGAAGTAGAGGTACTTGACCGGCGCCGGGTCGAGCGCCGCCTCGATGGCCGGCAGGCCCGGGCTCGCGATCGGACCCGGCGGCAGGCCCCGGCGCACGTACGTGTTGTACGGATGGTCGGTCAGCAGATCGGCGCGCGTCAGCGTGCGGCGCTCCTTGGCCACCGCGTACTGCACGGTGGGGTCGGCCTGCAGCGGCATGTCCAGGGTCAGCCGGTTCCAGAACACCGCCGAGATCAGCCGACGCTCGTCGGGATCGACCGCCTCGCGCTCGATGATCGAGGCCAGCGTCAACAGCTTGTGGGCGTCGAGCCCCAGGGTCTTGGCCTTGGCCAGGCGCTCCGCATTCAGCCGGTTGCGCGTGCGTTGCACCATCCGGCCCAGCATCTCCTCGACGGACATGCCGCGCACGAACTGGTAGGTGTCCGGGAAGAGGTAGCCCTCCAGGCTCGGTCCCTCGACGCCGAGCGACTTGAGGATCGCCGGGTCGTTGGCCACCCGCATGACCTCGTCGGCGGGCGCCAGGCGGGATGACTCGAGGACCCGGGCCAGCTCCGAGATGGTGGCCCCCTCGGGGTGCAGCACGGTGTGCTGGCGCACGCGGCCGCTCTCGAGGAGCTCCACCACATCGATCGTGGACGCGTCCCGTGGCACCTCGTACTCTCCGGCCTTGAGGCGGCGGACGCTGCCCCGCGCTGCGCTGAGGGCCAGGAAGGCGGCCCGACTCCGGACCACCCCGGCGTCGGCCAGACGATCGGCGATCCCGAGCAGGCCCTCGTGGGCTGGGATGTCCACCACCAGCGGCCCCGCCTCCAGGGCGGGCGCGGGGGTCAAGACGAGCCAGACCAGGAGGCTGACACCCGCCAGCGGGATCAGACCGGCGACTACCAGGCTTCGCAACCTGACCATATTTCGAGTCTACCCCGGGTAGGGTCCAGCGCCCTCGCACGGAAGGGGGGGCGGCAGGCATCGGGTGACGCGCGGCGCAACCCTCTGATATACTGGCGGACCTGGGGCTGCCACCCCTCGAAATTCTCCAATGAACACGGGCTCATCACGGGTCTCGTACGACTGAAGGGGGTCTCATGCTGGAGCTTCAAGTTCCGACGCGCCACGACTGGGTTCAATCCGACCGCACGTACGGCAAGCTCGCCATCGAGGCCTTCGAGTCCGGGTTCGCCCTGGCCGTCGGCATCGCCTATCGGCGCGTACTGATGTCGGCCATCCACGGCGCGGCGCCGACGTGGGTCAAGATCGAGAACGTGCTGCACGAGTTCTCGCACATGCCGGGTGTGACCGAGGACACGCTCGACATCATCATGAATCTCCGCAAGGTCGTGTTCGCCTTGCACGTGAACCGACCGAAGATTCTTCGTCTCAAGGCCCAGGGGCTGGGCACCGTGAAGGCCGGCGACTGCGAGCCGGACGCCGATGTCGACATCCTCACGCCCGACGTCCCGCTGGCCACCCTGGACAAGGACGGCGTGCTCGAGATGGAGATCTGCATCGAGCGCGGCCGCGGTTACGTCTCGGCCGAGAAGCGCGAGCCGGAGGCGCTGCCCATCAACGCCATCCTGCTCGACGCCAATTTCTCGCCGGTCCAGCGCGTGAACTTCAGCGTGGAGCCGCTGGGCCAGGCGAAGCCCGGTGAAGATCCGCCGCGCGAGCGACTCCTGCTGGAGGTGTGGACCGACGGCAGCGTGACCCCCGCGGTGGCGGTGGGCGAGGCCTCCCGCATCCTGCAGGATCACTTCACCCTGCTGACCGACTTCCCCGACGCCATGCCGGAGGAAGAGGAGCCCGGGCACGACGAGGCGCATCCCCGCACCGAGCTCAACGACAACCTGTTCCGCAACGTCGACGAGCTCGAGCTCTCCGTGCGCGCCTCCAACTGTCTGAAGACCGCCAACATCCGGACCATCGCCGACCTCGTGCAGAAGAGCGAGTCCGAGCTCCTCAAGACCAAGAACTTCGGCAAGAAGTCGCTGAACGAAATCAAAACTATACTAGGCGAGATGGGCCTGTCGCTCGGCATGAAGCTCGACCCCGAAGAACTGGAACGCCTGCGCTCCCAGTACGAACGCGCCTACGAGACTTGAACTGGAACAAGATTGGGGGGAGCGCAGCGCCGCTCCCCCCAATACCCCCCACCGCTCGGACACGCTGCACCTGAACTACTACTTCACCACCAGTGCTCCGATTGCGCCGGCAAAGCCGGCGCTCGCACCACTCTGCGCTCCTCACGCGAGCGTCGCGCCGTGACCGCCCTTCCGCGCGCCGCACGCACTCTCTGTCGGCGTACGCACTAAGCTCGCCCCACTCGACCAGCTCCCGCCGCGCCTGAACTACTTCGCCGCCGATGCTCCGATTGCGCCGGCAAAGCCGGCGCTCGCACCGTTCTATGCTCATCCCCGTGCGCGGCGCGCCACTGACCGCCTTCCGCGCCGCTGTACGCGATCTCAGTTAGCGCGACGCCTCAAGCTCGCCTCCCGCGCTAGTGCTACCGGCCTCGCGGGTAGGAAGCGCGTCGGGGCCCCTGGGGGGTCCGCCGACCCCTTTTCACTCCCAACCCTGACACGTGCGACGTGGAGTATGGAGGCGACAAACTGACCGACGCCGCCGCGCCCGTGGTCGCCGGACCCCCCAGGGGCCCCGACGCGCTTCCGGGCCCGAAGCCGTGGAGCTAGCGCGAGAGACGAGTCTTGATGCGCTCGATCGCTTCCTGGGTTTGCGCCCGCGACCCGAACCCGGTCAGGCGGAAGTAGCCCTCGCCGGTGGGGCCGAAGCCCGACCCCGGCGTGCCGACGACGTGAGCCTCGTTCAGGAGCTTGTCGAAGAAATCCCAGGAGGACAGGCCGCGGGGCGTCTTGAGCCAGATGTACGGCGCGTTGCGCCCGCCGTAGACGGTGAGGCCGGCCGCCTCCAGCCCGTCGCGGATGATGCGGGCGTTCTCCATGTAGTGGTCGACCAGCGCGCGGACCTGCGCCTGCCCTTCCTCGGTATAGACGGCGGCGGCGCCCTTCTGGATGACGTAGGGGACCCCGTTGAACTTGGTGGACTGCCGGCGGAACCACAGACCATTGAGGCCGACGCGCTCACCCTTGACCGTGCCGGCCATCGCTTCTTTGGGCACGACCGTGTACGCGCAGCGGGTGCCGGTGAAGCCGGCGCTCTTGGAGTACGAGCGCAGCTCGATGGCCACCTCGCGCGCGCCCTCCACCTCGTAGATCGAGTGCGGGACCGACGCATCGCGGATGTAGGAGACGTAGGCCGCGTCGTACACGATGACGGCGCCGGTCTTGCGCGCCCAGTCGACCCAGCGCGCCAGCGCGGGCTTCGTCAGCGTCGCGCCGGTGGGGTTGTTGGGGAAGCACAGGTAGACGAGATCGACGGGCCGGTCGGGTAGCGGCGGCTCGAAGCCGTTGTCAGCCGCGCAGGGGAGATAGACCACGCCGCCGTAGCGTCCGCTCTCGTCCGGGGTGCCGGTGCGCCCGGCCATCACGTTGCTGTCCAGATAGACCGGGTAGACGGGATCGGTCACCGCGACGACCGAATCCGCGGCGAAGATCTCCTGGATGTTCGCGCCGTCGGTCTTGCCGCCGTCGCTGACGAAGATCTCATCGGGCGCGATGGACACGCCGCGGGTGCCGTAGTCGTGCTTGGCGATCAGCGCGGTCAGGAACTCGTAGCCGGGCTCGGGCCCGTAGCCACGGAACGTCTCGGCGCGGGCCATCTCGTCGACGGCCTCGTGCAGCGCGCGGATCACGGTCGACGGCAGGGGCTGCGTCACGTCGCCGATGCCCAGCCGGATGACTCGCGCGTCGGGGTGCGCCTCCTGGAACTCACGGACCCGGCGGGCGATCTCGCTGAACAGATAGCTCGACTTCAGCTTCAGGTAGTGCTCGTTGACCCTGGCCACGCGTCATCTCCTTGGCGGCAGTGTAGGCCGGGATTCTAACAGATGGTTTCCGGGTCGAGACAGTAGCGGACGCTCCGCCGGCCGACCCAGGCGGTGACGGTCAGCACGTGGCCGTCGGTCTCGAGCAACAGCGCACCGTCGCGGTCAGTGCGATATACGTCGCTGCCGGCGGCGGTCAGCCGCGTCAGCACGCCGGGGTCGGGGTGACCGTAGCTGTTGCGGGCGCCGACGGAGATGAGCGCGACGGCCGGTCGCACGGCGTTGAGCATCTCGGCGCTGCTCGACGTCCGCGAGCCATGGTGCGGGACCTTGAGCGCGGTCGCGCGAAGCACCGCTCCGGAGGCGATCAGCGCCTGCTCCCCCGCCGCTTCGATGTCGGAGGCCAGCAGGATACTTGCCTGCCCGAATTCGATCCGGAGCACGCGGGCCGCGTCGTTGCGTCCGCCGAGCGCGCTGGCCAGCGGCGTCACCGTCGCGCCGCCGAGCGCCAGCGGCGCCAGTCCCGGCGTCCCATCCCACGCCTGGTCGATCGTGAAACCGTCGCGTACCGCGGCCATACCGCCGGCATGATCGATGTCCGCATGGGTGACCACGGCCGCGGCGAGGCGCAGGATGCCACGGTTCCACAGGAAGGGCGCGACGACCCGCTCGCCGGCGTCGAGCCGATAGGGCCCACCGGCGCCGGCGTCGACCAGTACGGCTCGACCATCCGGCCCTTCGACGACGATCGCATCACCCTGACCGACGTCGAGCACGGTCACGTGAAGCCGCCCGTCGGCCGACCGCAGCACCGGCCACAGGGCCAGCAGCGCGCTGGCTAGCGCCATTGCGAGCGCGACCAGGGCCAGGCGCCGTGCGAGTGCGCGCCGCGTGGCGCGCAGATGTCGGGCGGCGAGGCCGAGGCCCAGCGCCACCACATATCCCACGACGGCCAGCGGTCCGGGCGCCGGCAGATGCAGGACCGCACCGGGAACAGCGGCGGCCAGCGCGACCGCGCCTCGCAGCAGCAGGAGCACCGGCCACACGCCCGAGTAGAGCCACGTCGCCACCGTCGCACTGAGCGCTCCGACGGCGATGGCCACGAGGCCGAGCACGGTGGCGAGCCCGGCCAGCGGCACGACGGCCAGGTTGGCGATCACGCCGATCGTCGAGACCTGGTTGAAGTGCGTCAGGGTGATCGGCAACACGGCAAGCTGCGCGGCCGCGCTGGCGACGAGGGCCGCGACGATCCAGCCACGGATCCGGGCGAGCCGCGAGGGGGCGGTCCGGGGAACGCCGCTGGCAAGCACGAGCCCTGCCGTGGCGGCGAACGAAAGCTGGAAGCCGGGGTCGTGCAGATCCACCGGCCGGACGGCCAGGATGGCGATCGCGGCCAGTGCCAGGCCGTTCAATACGGAGGCCTCGCGCTCCAGCAGCAGCGCGCACAGGATGAGGACGGCCATGATGGTGGCGCGGATCACCGACGGCTCCGGGCCCACGACCGCGGCGAAGCCGAGCACCGTCACGATGGCGCCGAGTGCCGCTGCGCGTCGGGGCGCTCGAGCCAGCGTCAGCAACGCCCACACCGTGGACGCGATGAGCGCGACGTTGAAACCGGAGACCGCAAGGACGTGATAGACACCGGCGCGCCGGAACGCCGTGTCGACGTCGGGCGGCAGCCCCGTCCGGTCGCCGAGGAGCAGGCCGGCGAGCAGCGCCGCCGAGGTCGGCGGCAGGGCCTCGCGCATCGCGGCCAGCGCCTGACGCCGTACGTGCACCGGCCACGGCGGGGCCTCGGGCTCGAGCGCGAGAATGCGATCGCCCCGCGTGGTGCCCACGACGACGATGCCGTGGCGGATCAGGTACTCGCCGTAGTCGAACGTTCCGGGATTCCGGAACCCGATCGGCCGGTCCAGTCGCGCGTCCAGCGCGATGCGCTGTCCGGCAGTCAGCGCCGGCAGCACACCATACGCCGTGAGCTGCACGCGACCCGAGCGCGGCTCATCGTCGACGCGCTCGACCTCGAGCGAGAGGCGAGCGCGCTCGGCGGTCCAACGCGTGGGCTCGACGGCCAGTCTCCCCTCGATTCGCGACGCGCGCGGAAGCTCGAGTCGGCCGACGTGGTCGGCCGGTAACGGGAGCACGAGCGCCCGCACGGCGCCGACGGCGGCGACCGCGACCAGCACGGCGGGGGCGGCCGCCGCGGGACGAGCGAGGAGCGCCAGAACCGCGCCCAACAATCCCGCCGCCGCCCACGCGATCCATGCGACGGGACTCGCGACGACGGGCGCCAGCGCCACGCCGCCCGCGAACACCGCCGCCAGCGGCACCAGCGGCATCGCCCGCCACGACGCCATGCCTACGGCAGCGCGGCGACGAGGGGTCGCAGCCGCTCGAACAGGCCGCGGCGCAGACCACGCACGCGGCGCAGATCATCGACGTCGGCAAACGGCCGCGCCGCGACGATCCGCGCGGCCAGCGCCGGGCTCACGCCCGGCAGGCGAACCAGCTCGGGCTCGCTCGCGCGGTTGAGGTCGACCGGCTCGGCCGGCGGTGGCTCGCGGACGCGGCGCGGAGTGTGCTCGCGTGGGGCACGCGCCGGCGCGCTCGTACGCGTCTCGGGCATGACCGGCGCGCCGCCCGAGGCTCGGGACGCGGCGGTAGGCTCCAGACGCTCGACACGATCTAGACGCTCGAGACGCTCGACGAGGTCAGGCTGGGCGCGGCGCGCGTGATCGATCGCGAGCCCGGCGCCGGCAGCGCCCACCAGTAGCACGATGAGGAGGATCTGGCGCGGCGTGTAGAGCGACATGCGCGCACGATCGCACGGCCCCGCCGCGCACTTCTAGAGTGGACGAATCAAGACGTCTGACCGTCGCCGGCCGGCGACGGTCAGCTCTACTGCTCTCCGCCGCGCTCGAGCTTCTCCTGGCACGACACGCAGGTCGCGACCTCGGGGATCGCCTTCAGGCGCGCGGGCGCGATCGGCTTGTCGCACTCCACGCACGTGCCGTACGTGCCGTCCTCGACGCGCTTGAGCGCGGCGGTGAGACGCTCGATGCGCTCGATGAGCCGCTCGCGGCTGGCCAGGCCCATGTCGCGCTGCTCGCTGGCCTGGATGTGGTCGGCTTCGTCCCACACGCTATCCGCCGGCGTGGCTGTTTCCTCGAGGGTGATGGAGCCGCCCAGCTGACGCAGCCGCGCCGCCATCGCCTGTCGCTCCCGCTCCAGTCGCCGCCGTAGCTCTTTCATGGCGCCAACGCCGCCCGCGTGATGGTTGTGGTGTCGCGTCCGTGCCATTCGGAATCGGCGAACGCCTTGTTGATCTGCTCCAGTGGATACTTGTGCGAGACGAGCTTGTCGAACGGCCAGCGCGAGCGGTTGCGCACGAGGAAATCGAGAGCCTTGGGGATCACCGCGGCATCGTACATGATGACGCCGACGATCGACTTGGCGCCCCACACCAGCGTGGCCGGCTCCAGCTCGATCTTGGCCCCGCGGCTGATCGTGCCGATCTCCAGATAGGTGCCGCCGGCCCGTAGCATCTCGATCCCTTCAGGGATCACCTGGGGAAAGCCGACGAAGTCGCAGGCGATATCCGCGCCGCCGCTCCCGGTCCACTTGCGCACCAGCGCTACGCGATCCTTCCGCTCGGGCACCTCTTTGATGTTGATCACGTGATCGGCGCCGAAGGCGCGGGCCAGCTCGAGCCGCCCGGCGATCTGGTCCACCACGATCACCGTGGCCGCCCCCCGGTCCTTGGCCACCGCCGCGGCCTGCAGGCCGAGGCCGCCGGCGCCCTGGATCACCACGCTGCCTCCGAACTTCAGCCCCACCCGGTCGAGGCCGAAGATGACCTGCGAGAGCGCGCAGTTCACCGAGGCGACCATCTCGTCGGGCAGCTCGTCCGGCACCTTGAACAGCGCGCCGCCCGGGCGCAGGTAGTAGTACTCGGCGAACGCGCCGTGGAAGTGTGGGAACTCTCCAGGGCCCCGCGGTCGCTCGAGCTTGGCTGGACAGCTCGCCGGCTCCAGGTTGAGGCACACGTAGCACCGCCCGCACGGATAGAAGTACGTGTAGGCGACCCGGTCGCCTTCCTTCAGGGGCCGGCCCAGCGAGTCGGTCTTCACGCGCGAGCCCAGTTTCGCAACGCGGCCCGTCATCTCGTGGCCGAAGATCCAGCCGTCCTCGGGCAGACGCAGGGGCGCGTCTCCCCGCCAGAAGTGCAGGTCGGAGCCGCACACGTTGGCCAGCGAGACACGGATCAGGACCGCATCCGGCTCGATCTCCGGCACCGTGACCTCACGGATCTCGAACGGCTTGCCGGGCCCGAAGAACACGGCCGCCTTGCCTTTGGTCATCCCCGCCGCTCCCTCCCCAGCTCGAACGCATCGTGCAGGGTGCGCACGGCGAGCTCGGTGTACTTGTCCTCGATGACGCACGAGACCGCGATCTCGGACGTCGAGATCATCTGGATGTTGATGTTCTCCCGCGACAGCGCCCCGAACATCAGGGCCGCCACCCCGGAATGGCTGCGCATGCCCACCCCGACGATCGAGATCTTGGCCACCCGCTCGTCGTGGACGATGCCCTGGGCCCCGATGGTGCGGGCGATCTCCTCCAGCGCCGTGGTAGCGCGCGCGAAATCGCCGCGGGGCAGGGTGAAGGAGATGTCGGTGTACCCGTCGCGGCTGATGTTCTGCACGATCATGTCCACGACGATGTTCTTGGCGCCGACCGCGCCGAACACGCTGGCGGCGATGCCCGGCCGATCGGGCACGCGCAGCAACGAGATCTTCGCCTGGCTGCGGTCGTGCGTGACGCCGGTCACCACCGCCTCTTCCATCCCGCTCTCCTCCCGCGTGACGAGCGTTCCCGGATCCGGCTTGAAGGTGGACCGCACGTGGACCGTCACGCCGTACTTCTTGGCGAACTCCACGGAACGGGCCTGCAGCACCTTGGCGCCGAGGCTCGCCATCTCGAGCATCTCGTCGTAGACCACCCGGGGCAGCTTGCGCGCGTCGGGCACGATGTTCGGATCGGCGGTGTACACACCGTCCACGTCGGTGTAGATCTCGCAGACGTCGGCCTTGAGCGCGGCGGCCAGCGCCACGCCGGTCAGGTCGGAGCCGCCGCGGCCGAGCGTGGTGATCTCCTCGTCGTCGCTGGCGCCCTGGAAGCCGGCCACCACCGCCACCCAGCCGGCGTCCAGCGCCGCGCGGACGCGATCCGCGGTGATCTGGGTGATGCGTGCCTTGGTGTGGGCGCGGTCGGTGCGCAGGCCGGCCTGCACGCCGGTGAACGAGCGGGCCTTGAGACCGAGGCTGTGGAGCGCCATGGACAGGAGCGCGATCGTGACCTGCTCGCCGGTGGCCAGCAGCATGTCGAGCTCGCGCGGCTCGGGCGTGGGTGCGATCTGCTGGGCGAGAGTCAGGAGGCCGTCGGTCGTCTTGCCCATCGCCGAGACGACCACCACGACCTGATTCGATGTCGCGGTATCACCGACCCGGCGCGCGACGTTGCGGATTTTCTCCGCGTCGGCGACCGAGGAGCCGCCATATTTCTGCACAATCAGCGCCATGGCCAACGCATCCTATCACGACGCGCCGCGTCGGCAAGTCGCGGCGGCCGGGATCAGCGCGGCCGACGTCGCAGCTTCTTGCGCGTCCACATCACGCCGAAGAGCAGCGCCCCCAGCAGGGCCACGGTGGCCCACACCGGATCGAGCTCGAGCTGCCCCTCGGCGGCATAGTCTTCCATCATGTCGAGCAGCATGAAGGCCACCGCGACCTCGCTGATCGCGTAGAACTCCCGGTCGAGCGCACGGCGCCAGTCGAACGCCTGAGCCGGGCGGCACCATGCCTTGAGCGAGGGCACGGCCGCCGGCACGAGCTCCGCCCAACGGCGAAAGGCGGAGCCGAAACGCGCGTCCAGGAATTGCTCCTCGCGCGCGGCGATGCGCTCGTAGTAGAGCAGCGTGGCCAGCGACACGATGATGGGCAAGAACCACGTGCGGGAGAACAGCGCCATCCCCAGCCCGATCAGGAAATTGGCGAGATAGAGCGGGTGGCGCACGATGGAGTACGAGCCCGTCGTGTTCAGCGCGGAGGCTTTCTGTGTGCGGGTGTTGCGACCGGAGGTCCCGCGCGGTGAGGTGCCGGTGGTGAACACGCGTAGCGCGATGCCCGCCAGCGCGATGCCGAAGCAGCCAACCTCCCAGATCAGGTCGGTGGTGTGCGATTGGAAGGCATAGTGCGGTCCGAAGAAGCTGGCCAGGACGAGTGGCAGCAGCAGCAGCGGCAACCAGCTGCGCCGCCGGAAGAGCGCGTCCCCGGTCGATGTCCAGTGCTCGGCGAGCCTCATCGTGTCTCCTCCACGGCCGGCCGGCGGGCGCCCGTCGCCTCGCCAAGGCTCACGTGCTCCCGGACCAGGAACAGCCACCCGACCAGTGTGATCGGGACGAACTGACTGGCATGGTAGAGCAATGCGTAGCCGAATGCAGTCGCTTGGCCGACCCCGAAGATCGACAGCGCCAGCACCGCCGCCGCGTGCCAGACGCCGACGTACCCGGGCGCCGATGGGATGCTGATCCCGAAGCCGACGAACGTCATCACCGTCCAGCCGGCGACGAATGGCAGGTCGAGGTGCATCGCGCGAAGGAGCGCCCACGCGCCGGTAGCCGAGAGTGCCCACGCCACCACCGTCCACCCGAGCAGCGGCAGCCGGTGGGCCGGCGCCCGGATGCCTTCGAGCCCGAGCAGGATCATGGCGAGTCCACGCTCGGTCCGTCGCTCGAGGGCCGGCCGGCGGCGGGTGAGCCGGGCCAGCAGCCGGCGTGCGAAATCGGGCGCCAGCGCGAGTGTGACCAGCGCCGCGGCGGCGACGACGTCGACGGCCAGGACGATTGCGGCCGCGTATTCCAGCGCCGCCGGCACGGGAATGATCAGAATCAGCACGCCCAGGATCAACACGAGGGTGAGGCTGTCGAGCACCCGCTCGACCACGATCGTCGCTCCGACCAGCCAGATGCTGTTGGTCAACGACCCATCGCGCTGAGCGGCCAGCCGCCGGGCCGCGATGTAGACCCGCACGAACTCCCCCGCGCGCAGCGGCAGGACGTTGTTGGCCATGTACCCGATCATGTTGGCCGGCACGAGCCCCGGCGGCTCGGGGCCGGGGGGGAAGAGGTAGCGCCAGCGCCGGGCGCGGGCCCACAGGCCCAGGGGCGCGACCGCCACCGCCGGCACCACCCAGATCCACTGCGTGGCTGCGAGCTGGCGACCCAGCTCGGGGAGATCCACGCTGCGAAACAGATAGACGAAGAGGGCGACGCTGACGAGGACGCCCGCGACGACGCGCAGGCGCTTCAGCGGAGACGCGCGGCGATCACGCGCCTTCGACGCGGATCATCGTGGTGGCGGCGGCGACATCCCGCAGCCGGTCGATCTTCGTCAGGGCGGCGCGCATGTCACGTTCGCGTGCCTCGTGGGTCAGCATCACCACCGGCACCGCTTCGCGCGTGCCCCGCCCCTTCTGGATGACGTTGGAGATCGAGATGTCGTTCTCGCCGAGGATCCCGGCCACGCGGGACAGCACGCCGGGCTTGTCCTGCGCGGTAACGCGCAGGTAGTAGCAGCAGCGAATCGCCTCCATCGGCGTGAGCGGCAGCGGCGAGGGCCCCACCGAGGGCAGCTCGAGCGCGAGCGACGGCAGGCCATGGGCGATCCGCCGGGCGATCTCCACCACGTCGGACACCACCGCCGAGGCCGTCGGCATCTGGCCGGCGCCGCGCCCGTAGAACATCAGGTCGCCGACGGCGTCGCCGGTGAGGAACACGGCGTTGAACACGCCGGA
>Ga0111539_10002350_pt1 | contig 25187 bp, 19 predicted proteins | sample RhiMethybrSRZTD1_FD_79667 | JGI IMG/M metagenome (GOLD analysis project Ga0111539, IMG submission 79667) | Populus rhizosphere microbial communities from Tennessee, USA - Rhizosphere MetaG P. TD hybrid SRZTD1 (version 2) (version 2) | ecosystem: Host-associated > Plants > Roots > Rhizosphere >...
CCGCGAGCAAGGCGACCGCGAGCAAGGCGACCGCGGCGAGCCGCACGGCGGCGAGCAAGCCTTCGGCTAGCCGCACGGCGGCGAGCAAGCCTTCGGCGAGCCGCACGGCGGCGAGCAAGCCTTCGGCGAGCCGTACCACCGCGAGCAGGGCGACCAAGACCACGACGTCGCGCGCCGCAAGCCGCCCGGCGACGAGCCGCGCGACCGCGACGAGCCGGGCCGCCAAGCCGGCGTCGACCCGCGCCGCGAGCAAGCCCACGGCGGGCCGCAGCACCGCGGCCACGCCCACGGCGGGCCGCAGCACCGCGAGCCGGGCGACGGCGGCGAGCAGGACCGCGTCGGCCAAGACGACCTCGAGCCGGGCCACGGCCAAGCCCGCCACCAAGGCGACCACCAGCCGCACGGCGGCGAAGCCGGCGTCCGCGCGCGCCGCCGGCAAGGTGACGAGCCGGCCCACGGCCACCAAGGCCGCGGCGAGCCGCCCGACGGCCAGCCGCACCACGGCGAGCCGCACGAGCGCATCGAGCAGGTCCGCGTCCGTGAGCCGTCCGACGGCGAGCCGCACGAGTGCGGCCAGCAAGTCGGCCACCGGCAAGGCATCGACGGCACGTACCGCCGCCAAGCCGGCGTCCGGCAAGGCGACGAGCCGGAAGCCCACGTCGGCGGCCTCGAGCCGGGCCGTCACCACGGCATCGGTGTCGGGCCGGAAGACCACGCCGGCGGCCGCGAAGTCCACCGCCGGCCGCGCGACCGCTGCGGTGAGGAAGGCTGCCGGCAAGGCCACGTCGACGGTCCGGAGCGCCGCGTCCGCGGCGAAGAAGACCGCCGCCAAGGCCGCGAGCGTCGTGGCCGCCCCGGCGCGCAAGACCCCGTCGAAGGCGACCACGGCCAAGGCGGCGCCGGCGCGCAAGACGGCGGCGACGAAGACGACCGCCAAGGCGGCGCCCGCGAAGACGACGGCGCGCAAGACGACCACGGCCAAGGCTGCCCCGGCGCGGAAGACGACGTCGAAGGCCACGACGGCCAAGGCGGCGCCGGCGCGCAAGACCGCGGCGGCGGCGAAGACCACGGCGAAGGCCGCGCCGGCGCGCAAGACCACGGCGGCGAAGACCACGGCCAAGGCGGCCCCGGCGCGCAAGGCGGCGAAGGCCACCGCGACCAAGGCCACCGCGACCAAGGCCACCACTAAGGCCACCGCGGCCAAGCGCACCACCGCGAAGGCGGCGCCGGCCAGGACCGCCGCCAAGAGCGCGACGGCCCGGAAGACGGCGGCGAAGAGCACGCCGGCCAGGAGCACGGCCGCCAAGAGTGCAGCCGCCAAGAAGGCCCCGGCCAAGAAGACCGCCGCGACGAAGAGCACCACGGCCCGGACCACGGCGGCCAAGAAGACGGCTGCCAGGTCCACGGCCGCCAGGTCCACGGCCGCCAGGTCCACGGCCGCCAGGTCCACGGCTGCCAGGTCCACGGCTGCCAGGTCCACGGCTGCCAGGTCCAGTGCGGCCAGGTCCACTGCTGCCAGGTCCACGGCCGCCAAGACGGCGCCGGCCAAGAAGGCGACCGCGACGAAGGCGCCGGCGAAGAAGGCCGCCAGCAGGCCCACGGCGACCAAGACGGCGGCGAAGGCGACGAAGACCGCCGCCAAGACCGCGACGACGACCGCGGCCAAGGCGACGCGGGCGACCAGGACGACGGCCGGGTCCGCGGCGAAGGCCGCGACCGGGACCGCCGCCAAGGCGACGAGGACCGCGGCCAAGACCGCGACGAAGACCGCGGCCAAGGCGACCAAGACCGCCGCCAAGGCGCCGGCCAAGACGGCCAAGACGGCCAAGGCCACCACGGCCGCACGGACGCCGCGGCCGCGCAAGTCGGCCGCGTCGGCGCCTCCGGCCGTTGGCGTCGCCTCGGTCGAGAACGGCACCGTCACGCCTCCCTCGTCCACTGTGGACAGCTTCGGTCCGCCCATGACGGTGCCGAACTCGGGGATGGCCGGCGAGGCCCTGTCCGGCGGCGCGACGTCCAACGGTGGCAGCGACGCGGGCGGCCGGGAGGTGCTGGTCGGCGAGATCATCGCGAGCGAGCCGGCCGGTGGTCGCACCTCCAACGGGTCCAGCGAGGTATCGGGGGAGGGTCACGACAACCCGCCGTTGCCATAAGCACGACCGGGGGGCGCCTGGTATGACTAGCGGGTGGTAACCCGACGCCTGCGCGCCCCCCGCATCGATTTCTCCACGCTGCGCCGTGAGCTGGAGCTCCCCACGGAGTTCCCGCCCGCGGCGCAGCGCGTTGCGGAGGAGGCGGCGCGCCGCACCGAGCATCCGGGTCACGAGGACCGCACCGACATCCCCTTCGTGACGCTGGATCCCGCCTCCTCCCGCGACCTGGACCAGGCCGTGCACCTGGCCCGCCGGGAGAAGGGCTACCGCGTGTCGTACGCGATCGCCGACGTGGCCGCGTTCGTCGCGCCGGGCGACCCGCTCGACGTCGAGGTGAACCGGCGCGGGCAGACGGTCTACCTGCCCGACGGCAAGGTGCCGCTGCACCCGCAGGTGCTCAGCGAGGGTGCGGCCAGCCTGCTGCCCGACCAGACCCGGCCGGCGGTGCTGTGGACCATCGACCTGGACCCGGCCGGTGAACCGTCCACAGTCGACGTTCGGCGGGCGATGGTGCGCAGCCGAGCCAAGCTCAGCTACGACGCCACCCAGGCCGCGCTGGACGCGGGCCGGCTGCCCGAGTCGCTGGGCCTGCTGCCCGAGGTCGGCAAGCTGCTCGTCGACGCCGCGCTGGCCCGTGGCGCCGTCGACCTGCCGATGCCTGACCAGGAAATCGAACCCGACGGCGACGGGTTCCGCCTGGTGCTGCGTGCCCAGGCGGCGATCGAGGAGTACAACGCCCAGATCTCGTTGCTGACCGGGCGGGTGGCCGCCGCGATGATGCTGGCCGGCCGGGTCGGGGTGCTGCGCACCATGCCGCCGGCGCCGCCGGACGCGGTCACCCGGCTACGGAAAGCCGCCCGCGCGCTGCGCATCGACTGGCCGGCCGAGGAGTCGGTCGGCGCGCTGCTGGCCCGGCTGCGGCCAGCCGAGCCGCGCGCCGCCGCGTTCGTCGAGCAGGCCGCCGACCTGTTGCGCGGCGCCGGCTACACCGCGTTCGACGGCGCGGTGCCGGAGCAGCCCGAGCACTCCGCCGTGGCGGCCCCGTACGCCCACGTGACGGCTCCGCTGCGCCGCTTGGCCGACCGGTATGCCACCGAGGTGTGCCTGGCCCTGCACGCGGGCGCTGAGGTGCCCGCAGAGGTGCGTGCGGCGCTGCCCGGCCTGCCGGAGACGATGGCGCGAACCGACAGGGTGGCCAACGCGGCCGAGCGGGGTGCCGTCGACCTCGTCGAGGCCGTGCTGTTGCGTGGCCGGATCGGCCAGCGGTTCGACGCCGCCGTGCTGGACGTCGACCCGAAGCGGAACAAGGCCACCGTCGCCCTCGACGAGCCCGCGGTGCGGGCGCGCTGCGACGGGCCGCTGACGCTGGGGGAGCGCACGACAGTCAGGTTGATCGAGGCCACACCGGAGACCCGGACCGTGCGGTTCGAGCCCGCGTAGATGTAAGGATGGCCGGCATGGGTTTTGACGCGAGTGCGCTTCCCGACGTCAGCGACGTCACCGTCGGCATTTTCGGAGCCACCGGGCCGCAGGGCCGCGGCCTGGCCTACCGGTTCGCGCGCGGCGGGCTGGCGGTGCGCATCGGCTCGCGCGTCGCCGAGCGCGGCGAGCAGGCGGCGGCCGAACTGGCCGCGCTCCCGGGCGTGGCGCCCGGCCTGGTGACCGGCGGCGACAACGGGTACGCGGCCGCGTCGGGCGTGGTCGTGGTGGCCGTGCCGTGGGAGGGGCACGAGGCGACGCTGCGCGCGCTCGCCCCGGCGCTCGCCGGGAAGATCGTGGTCGACTGCGTGAACCCGCTCGGCTTCGACGGCCGCGGGCCGTTCGCGATCCCGGTGCCCGAGGGCAGCGCCGCCCAGCAGGCCGAGGCGCTGCTGCCGGAGTCGCGGGTGTGCGCGGCGTTCCACCATGTCAGCGCCGCGCTGCTCGCCGATCCGGCGGTCGACCGCGTCGACCTCGACGTGCTCGTGCTCGGCGACGACCGCGACGCGGCCGCCGTGGTTCAGGCACTGGCGCAACGGATCGACGGCGTGCGCGGGGTGTGGGCCGGCCGGCTGCGCAACGCGGGACAGGTGGAGGCGTTGACGGCCAACCTCATCGCCATCAACAAGCGCTACAAGGTGCACGCCGGTGTCCGCGTCACCGACCTTTGATCCCTGGAACCCGAAGTTCGTCGCGTACCCGTACGACGCGTACGCCGAACTGCGGGCCGGACCGCCCGTCACGTTCTTCGAGCCGACGAACCAGTGGCTGGTGCCCCGGTTCGACGACGTCAACGCGCTGCTGCGCGACCGTCGCCTCGGCCGCACCTACCTGCACGTGGCCACCCACGAGGAGATGGGCCGCCCGCCCGACCCGGAGCACCTCGCGCCGTTCTGGCACGTGATCCGCAACGGCATGCTCGACCGGGAGCCGCCCGATCACACCCGGCTGCGCAGGCTGGTGTCGGCGGCGTTCACGCCGCGCCGCGTCGCGGAATTGAAGCCGACCGTGCAGCGGCTGGCCGGCGACCTCGCGTCGGCGTTCGTGGCGAACGGCGGCGGCGACCTGATCGCCGACGTCGCGGAGCCCTTGCCCGTCACCGTCATCGCGGAACTGCTGGGCATTCCGCACGCCGATCGGCCGCTGCTGCGCCCGTGGTCGGCGGACATCTGCGGGATGTACGAGCTGAACCCGACGCGGGAGGCGGCCGACCTGGCCGTGCGGGCGTGCGAAGAGTTCTCGTCGTATCTGCGCGGGCTGGCCCGTACCCGGCGCGCGGACCCGCAGGGCGATCTCATTTCGGCCCTGACCCAGGTCGACGGCCTGACCGAGGACGAGCTGATCGGCACCTGCGTGCTGCTGCTCAACGCCGGTCACGAGGCGAGCGTCAATGTGACGGGCAACGGCTGGTGGGCGCTGTTCCGCAACCCGGACCAGCTGAGTGCGTTGCGTGCGGATCGCTCGTTGCTGGAGACGGCCGTCGACGAGCTGATGCGCTACGACACCCCGTTGCAGATGTTCGAGCGCTGGGTGCTGCAGGACATGGACGTTCACGGTGTGACGCTGCCCCGCGGGTCCGAGGTGGCGCTGCTGTTCGGCTCGGCGAACCACGATCCGGCGGTGTTCCACGAGCCGTCGCGGCTGGATCTGGCGCGCAAGGACAACCCGCACCTGTCCTTCGGCGCCGGGATCCACTACTGCCTGGGCGCGCCGCTGGCCCGCATCGAGCTGGTGGCGTCCTTCGGAGCGCTCCTCGACGCCGCGCCGCAGCTGCGCTTGGTGCGCGACCCGGAATGGAAGCCGGGTTACATAATCCGCGGCCTCCGCGGCCTCGACGTCAACGTGTGACGCCTTAACGTTGCTGAAAAGGCGGTGTGGCAACGCTAAGGCGTCACACGTTGAGGGCGGCTCGGATCTGAGCGAGCATTCTGCCCGGATTGCGGAGAACGTCGTCGGCGGTGAACCGCAGGATGCTCCAGTCGAGGAGCCGCAGGCGGTTGAGGCGTACGGCGTCGGCGCGGAACGTGTCGCGGTCGCGGTGATGGTCGCCGTCGTACTCCAGTCCGACCCGCTGCTTCGGGTAGGCGAGATCCAGTCTCGCCACGAACCGGCCGCCCGGCGTCAGCACGTCGTACTGCACCACCGGCTCGGGAAGCCCGGCGAGCACGATGCCGAGCCGCAGCCGGGTCTCCATCGGTGACTCGACATCGGGGCGCGCCAGGTCGAGGGCCGTGGCGGCGGCGCGTACGCCGGTCCACCGGGCGTGGGCGTCGAGGTAGCCGCGCAGCGCCTCGGCCCTGATCACCCGACGGAACAGCAGCGCGTCCAGGCCGGTGACGGCTGCGATCAGATCTGGGGTCCGGGCCAGGTCGAAGGCGGTACGCAGCGGACTCGTCACGGGTAGGCCGCCACGCCGCCAGAGGTCCGCCGGCTCCAGACACGAGCGGGCGACCCGCAGCCCAGGCTGCGAACGCAGTCCGGCGGCGGCGGTCGCCTCGACTGGCTGGTCCAGGCCGAGGATGTTCGCGTTGTGCAGCAGCGCGGCCGAGCGGTGACTCAACGCGCCACCCACCGGCAACAACAGCGCGGCCGCCTTGCACAGCGTCAGGTGGTCGACCGTGCCGTCGGCGCAGACGTACACGTCGCGGAACAGCCGCCGCAACGACGGGCCGCGCAACTGTTCCTTGGTGAGCAGGCCGGCCGCTACCGCCACCGAACCCCGGAACGGCTCGTACCGCAACGACGGCGGAACACCGGCAGGACGTGGCATCGCGCCAGCCTGCCGGAGCCGGGCCTGATCGTGCGTCCCCTGTGGACAACGGCGCCGCTGTCCACAGGGGTTGCGAATCAGCGGAAGCTGTGCTCCTCGCTCGGGAACTCGCCCGAGCGGACGTCCTCGGCGAACGCCTTTGTCGCCGCCGTCAGCGCGCCGGCCAGGTCGGCGTACTGCTTGACGAAGCGCGGCATGCGCCCCGTGCGCAGGCCGGCCATGTCCTGCCAGACGAGCACCTGCGCGTCGGTCTCCGGGCCGGCGCCGATGCCGATCGTCGGCACCTGGACCTCGGCGGTGATGCGCTTCGCGACCTCGCTGGGCACCATCTCGAGCACCACCGCGATCGCGCCGGCCTCGGCCACGGCGAGGGCGTCGGCAAGCACGTCTTCGGCCGCATCGCCGCGACCCTGCACGCGGTACCCGCCCAGGACGTGCTCGCGCTGCGGCGTGAAGCCCACGTGCGCCATCACCGGGATGCCTGCGTCGGTGAGCGCCTTCACCTGCGCCGCGACGCTGCGGCCACCCTCGAGCTTGACGGCGTGCGCGCCGCTCTCCTTCATGAACCGGACAGCCGTGCGCAGCGCCTGCGCCGGCCCCTCCTCGTAGGAGCCGAACGGCATGTCGGCGACCACGAGCGTCCGCTGGGTGGCGCGCACGACCGCCCGCACGAGCGGCAGCAACTCGTCGACGGTCACGGGAAGCGTCGTCTCGTGGCCGAACACGTTGTTCGCGGCCGAGTCGCCGACCAGCAGCACCGGGATGCCGGCCTGGTCGAACAGGGCGGCGGTGTACTGGTCGTAGCTGGTGAGCATGGGCCATTTCTCGCCCCGCTCCTTGGCCAGTACCAGGTCACGGGCCCGCACGCGCTTGGTTGCGGGGCCTCCGTACAGGGACGGGATCTCAGACATCGTCGTCTCCCTCCACCTCGAGGCCGCCCTCCGCGGTCCCCGGGTCATGCCGCGACTTCGCTCCGCGAAGTCGCGCCCTGACCGGGCGGACAGAGCCTGATGGTGCCCTCGCTCCGCTCGGTCACAAGGTCGATGGTCCCACCGGCACCCGCCGTCCCCGTACGGTGAATGCAATATTTCACAAGTGTTATAGGCCCTCGCGGAACCGGTTCGTGATGGGTAGCCGCCGGTCGCGGCCGAACGCCTTGAACGAGATCTTGGTGCCGGGCGCGGACTGCCGCCGCTTGTATTCGGCCAGGTCCACCATGCGCAGCACCTTGTCGACCACCTGCGGATCGTTGCCGCCCGCCACGAGCTCGTCCCGGCCCTGGTCGCCGTCGATGTAGCCGGTGAGGATCGCGTCCAGTGCGGGGTAGTCGGGCAGCGAGTCGGTGTCGAGCTGGCCCGGGCGCAGTTCCGCGCTCGGCAGCTTGTCGATGGAGCGCTTCGGGATCGGCGGCGTCTCGCCGCGCGCCTCCGCGGCCGCGTTGCGCCAGCGGGCCAGCTGCCACACCCGCGTCTTCCAGACGTCCTTGATCGGGTTGTAGCCGCCCACCGAGTCGCCGTACAGCGTCGAGTAGCCCACCGCCAGCTCGCTCTTGTTGCCGGTGGTGAGCACCAGCGGCCCCTCCTGGTTCGACACCGCCATCAGGATCACGCCGCGCACCCGTGCCTGCAGGTTCTCGAACGCCAGGCCGTCGAGCTTGAGCTGACCGAGGAACGCGTCGACCATCGGCTGGATCGGCTCGACGCGGTAGTCCAGCCCGGTGCGGCGGGCCAGGTCCGCCGCGTCGTCCTTCGAGTGGTCCGACGAGTGGCCGCTCGGCATCGAGACGCCGATAACGTTGCCTGGACCGAGCGCGTCGACGGCGATCGCGGCCACCACCGACGAGTCGATGCCCCCGGAGAGCCCGAGCACCACCGAACGGAATCCGTTCTTGCGCACGTAGTCGCGCAGTCCGGACACGAGGGCCGCCCACACCTCCTCGTCGTCGGTGACGCGCGCCGCGATCACACCGCCGAGCCGGGCCCCGCCGGGCGGCGCGAACGCGGCGTCGAGGGTCAGCCGCTCCACCGTCATCTCACCGAGATCACCGGCCCGGTCGCTGAACGCCTCGGGCAGATCCAGGTCGGTGACGAGGAGGTGCTCGTCGAACTGGGGCGCCCGGCTGATCAGCGTGCCGTCGGCGGCCACCACCATCGAGTCGCCGTCGAAGACAAGCTCGTCCTGGCCGCCGATCATGTTGACGTAGGCAACCGTCGCCCCGGCCTCGGCGGCCCGCCGGCGCACCAGCGGCAGCCGCACGTCGTCCTTGTTCAGCTCGTACGGTGACGCGTTGATGTTCACGACGAGGCCCACGCCGGCCTCGCCCGCCACCGCGAACGGGCCGCCGGCCTGCCAGATGTCCTCGCACACCGTCAGCGCGACGTCGACGCCCCCGATGCGCACGATGCGCAGGGTGTCGCCGGCGACGAAGTAGCGGTCTTCGTCGAAGACGCCGTAGTTGGGCAGGTGGTGCTTGAAGTAGCGGGTGATCACGCGGCCGCCGTACAGCAGCGCCAGCGCGTCACGCGGGCCGCGGGTGGCCTCGGCGTCCGCGCCGAGGCGCGCCGGGCCGTCGGCGTCCAGATATCCGACGACGACGGCGATTCCACCGAGCCCGTCGGCTTCCAGGTCGGCGGCGAGGCGGTCGACCTGCTGCCGCGACGCTGCCACGAACGACTCCCGGAACGTCAGGTCCTCCACCGGGTAGCCGGTGAGGTTCATCTCCGGGAAGGCGACGAGGTGGGCGCCGGCCTCCGCCGCGCGCCGGGTGTACCCGTGCACGACCGCCGCGTTGCCGGCGAGTTCACCGACCGTGGCGTTGACCTGGGCAAGGGCGATCCGCAGCGTTGGCATGGGTTCATCCTATTTGGGATCTTGGGCACTCGGAGCGTGCGTCGCGCCACGATGAGGGGCCGTGTACAGGTAGCGGTAACGTAAGCGAAACACTGCCGGGGAACACTTTGCCCGGATTGCTGTACAACGCTCGGGCCGCCAGCGGGCGAGGCGAAGCGAAGCCCGCGGTCAAGCGGCCCCGGCACAAACAGACCCAGCGTGGGGGGATCTCGTGGACCGACAGAAGGAGTTCGTGCTTCGAACGCTGGAGGAGCGCGACATCCGTTTCGTCCGGCTGTGGTTCACCGACGTCCTCGGCACGCTGAAGAGCGTCTCGGTCGCACCGGCCGAGTTGGAGGCCGCCTTCGAGGAGGGCATCGGCTTCGACGGGTCGGCGATCGAGGGCTTCGCCCGGGTGTTCGAGTCGGACATGGTCGCCATGCCCGACCCCACGACGTTCCAGGTGTTCCCGTTCGAGGGCGGCGCGGCGCAGAACGTCGGGCCGGAAAGCGCCCGCATGTTCTGCGACATCCTGCAGCCCGACGGGTCGGCGTCGTGGGCCGACCCCCGGCACGTGCTGCGGCGGGCGCTGTCGAAGGCGGCGGAGAAGGGGTTCACCTTCTACACCCACCCGGAGATCGAGTTCTTCCTGCTCTCCGACGTCCCCGAAGACGGCGACGTGCCCACCCCCGTCGACGCGGGCGGCTACTTCGACCACACCACGCACGCGGTGGCGCGCGACTTCCGGCGCCAGGCCGTGCTGTCGCTGGAGCGCATCGGCATCTCGGTGGAGTTCAGCCACCACGAGGTCGCGCCGGGGCAGCAGGAGATCGACCTGCGCTACGCCGACGCGCTCACGATGGCCGACAACATCATGACCTTCCGGCACGTGGTCAAGGAGGTGGCGCTCTCGCACGGCGTGCACGCCACGTTCATGCCCAAGCCGTTCACCGACCAGCCGGGCAGCGGCATGCACACCCACCTGTCGCTGTTCGAGGGGGAGCGAAACGCCTTCCACGACCCGAGCGATCCGACGAAGCTCTCGAAGGTCGGCAAGGCGTTCATCGCCGGCCTGCTGACCCACGCGCGCGAGTACACGGCGATCACCAACCAGTGGGTCAACTCCTACAAGCGGCTGTTCCCGCAGGCGCTCCCGGACCGGATCACCGAGTCGCCGGCGTACGTGTGCTGGGGCCACCTGAACCGGTCGGCGCTGGTCCGGGTGCCCGCCTACGGCAAGCCCAACTCGGCGCGCGCGGAGATCCGGTCGCCGGACTCGGCGTGCAACCCCTACCTCACGTTCGCCGTGCTGCTCGGTGCCGGGCTGAAGGGCATCGAGGAGGGCTACGAACTGCCGGCCGGCGCCGAAGACGACGTGTGGTCGCTGTCCGACGCCGAGCGGCGGGCGATGGGATACCAGACGCTGCCGGAGAACCTGTCCGAGGCGATCGACGTGCTCGCGAAGAGCGAGTTCGTGGCAGAGGTGCTGGGCGAGCACGTATTCGACTTCTTCATCCGCAACAAGCGGACGGAGTGGGAGGAGTACCGGCGCGAGGTGACCGCCTTCGAGCGTCGCCGTTACCTCCGTTCGCTCTAGAACTCTCAAGCCCGAGCGCTCCCCGCCGAACGGAACGGTGTCAGGTCCGTTCGGATCGGGGAGCGATCATGGGCGCACGGCACACGCTGCACCGTCTCGCCACGGGCGCGGCGCTGGCGGCGGTTCTCGCCGCCGGGGGCTGCGGCTCGGACGCGCACAAGAGTGCGTCAGGACCCGATCCCACCGGCCCGCCCAGCGACGCGGCAACGGTCCTGACCCTCCCGCCGTCCACCGGCACGCCGCTGCTCACCTTCACCGGCAAGCTCGACGGTGCGGCGCCCGCGCCCAGCGGTGGGGGCGTCGGCGGCGGCGGGCCCGCGGTGCCGCTGGACCGGACCGCGATCGACAGCCTGAACCGCATCGAGCTGACCGTCTCCGACCCGTTCCAGAAGAAGCAGCTCGGCTACAAGGGCGTGTGGCTCGCCGACCTGCTGCGCGCCGTCGGGGTGTCAGAATCCGCCACCAACCTGCACATGACCGCGCTCGACGACTACGTCGTCGACATCCCGATGAGCGACGTGCGCGCGGGCGGCATCTTCTTCGCCGTGCAGAACCTCGACGGATCCCCGATTCCGGTCTCGGACGGCGGACCGACCCGCATCGTCTTCCGCGACGGCACCCCGTCCGGAGCCAACTCCGAGCAGTGGATCTGGAGTCTGACGACCATCGAGGTCCAGTGACCCGCAGCGCAGCCGAACCCGCACCGATCCGCAGGGTTCTGCTGCGCGCCTACACCGTCGCGATGGTCGCCGCGATGCTCGGGATCCTCGCCGTCGTCGGCAACTCCATCCGCCTGCTCGAGGACATGACGGGCAACGTGGAGGTGGCCCAGCGGCGGGCCGAGAACCTGTCGAACAGCCAGCGGGAGATGCTGCGCCTGCTGCTGGCGGTGACCGAGCTCGCCGGGGCGGAGCAGGCCACCGACGCCATGCGGACGGCCGTCGAACTGCGGCGCGGCCTGTTCGACAGGCAGTTCGACATCTCCTATGCGCTGTTCCCACCGGGTTCGCCGGAGGCCCGCGAGGGCGAGGCGATCAAGGCACAGATGGACGCCCTGGACTGGGCCGCGACGACCACGCCCGGGCTGGACAGGGCGCGGATCCGCGCCCTGATCACCGCGCTCGCCGCGGTCGAGAAGCGGGTCAAGGCACTCTACGACGGCCAGACGCGGCTGTTCTACACCGCCACCAGGCACTCTCTGCGGGCCAAGGAGCAGGGCGAACTGGCCCTCGGTGGACTCGTGGCGCTGGTCGCGGCGCTGGGCTGCGGATGGATCGTCACCACCCGCCGGCGGGCGGCGGCCGAGGCGGCCCGGACCAGCGAGCGCCGGTTCCGGACGCTGGTGCAGCGGACGTCCGACCTGACCGGGGTGACCGACAGGGACGGCGTGTTCAGTTACATCAGCCCGGCAGTGGAGTCGATCCTGGGCTACCCGCCGGAGGAGTTCATCGGGAGCAGCCTGCGCGACCGGACGCATCCGGACGACCTGCCGTCGCTGCTGGCCGCCGTCGACACGCTCCTTCGTGACCCGGCGAGCAGCCCGATCGTCGAGCTGCGCGTGAGGTCGCGGGACGGGCGGTGGCGCTACATCGAGACGGTCGGGCGGAACCTGCTCGAGGACGACACGATCGGCGGCGTCGTGTGGAACGGCCGCGACGTGACCGAGCGGCGAGCCTTGCAGGACGAGCTGACCTTCCAGGCGTACCACGACGCGCTGACCGGCCTGCCGAACCGGGCGCTGATGCTGACCCGGTTGGGTCAGGCACTCGAAGCGGCGCCGGTCACCGTTCTATTGATCGACCTCGACGGCTTCAAGGGGGTCAACGACTCGCTCGGCCATCAGGCCGGCGACCACCTCCTGCGCCAAGTGGCCGACCGGCTCACCCGGTGCCTGCGCGCCACCGACACGGCAGCCCGCCTCGGCGGCGACGAGTTCGCCGTCGTCCTCGACAGCGATCCCGCGACCCTCGACGGCGCCGCCGCCGCCGCGGAGACCTGCTCCCGCATCCTGGCCGCGATCCGGGCACCGGTGGACATCGACGGGCGCACGATCCGGGTGGGCGCGAGCATCGGTGTCGCGTCCGGCGGATGCGGCTCGACGGCCACCGACCTGCTCCGCGATGCCGACACGGCGATGTACGCCGCGAAGGCGGCCGGCAAGAACCGGGTGGAGGTGTTCCACCCGGACCTGCGCAACACGATCGTCGAGCGCTCGGCGCTGGAGCAGGACCTCGTCCGCGCCGTCGACCTGGGCCAGATCCAGCTGTCCTACCAGCCGATCGTCGACCTGACCACGGGGGCGGTGCTGGCCCTGGAGGCGTTGGCCCGCTGGCGGCACCCCGAACGCGGGCTGATCCGTCCCGGGGTGTTCGTCCCGATCGCGGAGGAGTGCGGGTACATCGTGGAACTGGGCCGGCACGTGCTCGTCGAGGCCTGTTCGGCGATGGCGCGCTGGCGCCGGACGCTGCCGCGGCACGCCGACCTGAAGGTGAACGTGAACGTGTCCGGTCGTCAGGTGCTCTCCGGCGAGCTCGGCGCGCACGTCCGGCACGCCCTGACGGTCAGCGGGCTGCCGGCGTCGGCGCTGGTGCTCGAGATCACCGAGACGGTCTTCCTCGACGACAGCGAGACGGTGCGCAGGGAGTTCGCGAAGCTGCGCGCGCTCGGCGTCCACATGGCGATCGACGACTTCGGCAGCGGCTACTCCTCGGTCGGCTCGCTGCTGCACTTTTCCGCCGACCTGCTCAAGATCGACCGCAGTTGCCTGGAGTTCGACGAGGCCGACCGGGACGGCCTGGTGCACGCCATGTCCGCCCTGGGTCGCACGCTCGGCCTGCGCGTCGTGGTCGAGGGCGTGGAGACGGCCGAGCAGTTGCGGCAGGCGACGAGCGCCGGCTGTGATGCGGCCCAGGGCTACCTGCTCGGCCGCCCGGCGGACGAGCAGCAGACCACCCAGTTGCTCGGTCGCGACTACGGAGAGTTGCCGAATCTCCTCCAACGAAGCGACTACGGAGAGTTATCCGAATCGGCCATGTAGGTCCGATCGGGGCGATGCCGGACTTCGGCACTTTAGCCGTTAAAGAGCGGGGAATCCGGCCCGCTGTCATCACGTCGGGCTGACCTGGTCCGCTATCGAACGAGCGCCATTGAATACGGGGAGTGATCGTTCGTACGGTCTTCCTGCAACACGTTGAGTGACGAGTCCAGGTGCCACTGGACTCGTCACCTTCGACCGACGCAGGGAGAAGCGCATGTCTCAACCCCAGGTCATCGGGTCTGCCGCCGCGGCGACCTTGCCCCTGACCGGAAACAATGCCGTTGGTCTGGTGCTGGCGGGTATCGCCTTGGTGGTAGCCGGGTTGCTGTTGTTCCGGTCCGGCCGCTACCGCAATGACCCGGCTGCTGCCGGCACCGTGGGCACGGCCTGACCGGTGGCCCTCATCCTCGTCGGCCTGGCCCTGCTCGTCGCCTGGCCCGTCTACACGATGCTGCTTCTCGCCTACTCGGCCCGCAACGGGGCGATGGCGAGGCGGCACCGCGGTCGGGTCGACGTCGCAGCACCGGTCACCGCGCAGCCGACCACGTTCTGGATCGTCGTGCCCTGTCTCAACGAGGAGCGGGTCGTCGCCAACACCGTGGCGAGCGCCCTGGCGCTCAAGGCTCCGTGGGGCGCCCGCACGCGGGTGCTGGTCGTCGATGACGGGTCCGACGATGCGACGCCGGACGTGCTGGCCGGGATCGACCACCCGAGCCTGCACGTCCTGCGTCGGAACGCGCCGGAGGCCCGGCAGGGCAAGGGCGAGGCGCTCAACGCCGCGTTCCGATACATCTGCGACCGCACGGCCGCCGAGGGCGGTGACCCGCACCGCGTCGCGGTCGGTGTCATCGACGGCGACGGCCGGGGCAGCGCCAACATGCTCCTGGAGGTCGCCCACGCCATGCGCGATCCGCTGGTGGGCGCCACCCAGAGCCGGGTGCGCATCCACAACCGGAACCGGGTGCTGGCCGCCGTGCAGGACCTGGAGTTCGGCTGCGTCGCCGACGCCAGCCAGTCGATCCGCAACACGCTGGGCACCGTCGGCCTGGGCGGCAACGGCCAGTTCGCCCGGCTGTCCGCGCTGATCGACCTCGGGCCGAAGCCGTGGTCGAAGTGCCTGGTGGAAGACCTGGAACTGGGTCTTCGCATGCATCTCGCCGGGACGAAGGTGCGCTACCTGCCGCACGCGTCGGTGACCCAACAGGGCCTCGTCGACGTCAAGCGGCTGCTGCGGCAGCGCACCCGCTGGGCGCAGGGCAACCTGCAGTGCGCCCGGTACCTGCCGACGCTGCTGGCCTCGCGTCGCATCAGCAACGTGCAACTCGGGGAGATGCTGCACTACTTGCTCGCCCCGTGGCTCAACGCCGCCGGCGCGATCGGCCTGGCCGTGCTGTGGACCGTCGCGGCGTCCCGGCTGGCGACCGATCCCACCCACCCGTTCCTGGTCCGGTCCTGGCCCGAACTCGCCATGGCCGCGGCCGTCTGGACCGGTGCGCTGTTCGCACCGGGCCTGCTGTGGGCCGTCACCCACCGGGTCAAGCTGCGCGACGAGCGGCTGTCCCGGCTGCTGGTGGCCGGCCTGGCCTACCCCTGGTTCCTCGTGCTCGGCCTGGTCAGCACGTGGCGCGCCATCGGTCGGCACGTCACCCGGCGAAACGCCTGGGCGAAGACCGAACGCCTCGTCGAAGCAGTCGAAGCAGTCGAAGCACCCGCGTAACCCCCACACCCCCTGCACACAGAGCGGATCCGCATGCAAAGCCTGCCCGAAGTCCACCTCATCGCCGGCACCCGTCCCGAGGCGATCAAGCTCGCCCCGGTCGTGATGGCCATGCGCATGGCCGGCCGGGTCACCCCCGTGCTCGTCGCCAGCGGCCAGCACCCGACGATGGTCGCCCAGGCGCTCGCCGCGTTCGACCTCGAGCCCGACGTGGTGCTGCCGGTGGAGCGCGTCACGGGCAGCCAGCCCGAACTGATGACGGCCATGGTGAGCACCCTCGACGCCCTGTTCGCCGAGCGGCCGCCGGCGGCGGTGATCGTGCAGGGCGACACCACCACGACGCTGGCCGGCGCGCTCGCCGCGTTCTGGCGGCAGATCCCCTTGGTGCACCTCGAGGCCGGGCTGCGCTCGGGCGACCTGGACTCGCCGTTCCCGGAGGAGGGCAACCGCCGGCTCGTGGGCCAACTCGCCGCGCTGCACCTGGCGCCGACCCCGCTCGCCGCGACCAACCTGCTCGACGAGGGCGTGCCGCCGAACAAGGTGGTGCTGACCGGCAACACCGTCGTCGACGCGGCGCTGACCGTCGTGGACGGCAGGCCGGAACTCGACCCGGCGCTGCGCGAGGTGGTCGAGTCCGACGCGCGGCTCGTCCTGGTCACCGCCCACCGCCGCGAGTCGTGGGGCGAGCCGCTGGACCGCGTCCTGTCCGCGGTGCGCACGCTGCTCAACCACTACCCGGACATCCACGTCGTGCTGCCCAGCCACCCGAACCCGGCGGTGCGGGCACAGGTCGAGGCGGGCCTGGCCAACCTGTCACGGGTGACGGTCACCGACCCGCTGCCGTACCCGGCGCTGGCCCGCCTGCTCAGCGAGGCCTACCTCGTGCTCACCGACTCCGGCGGCATCCAGGAGGAGGCGCCGTCGTTCGGTGTGCCGGCGCTGGTGCTGCGCGAGGTGACCGAGCGGGTCGAGTCGCTGACGGCCGGCTGCGCCCGGCTGGTCGGAACCGATCCGGCGCTCATCGTCGCGGAGGCGATGCGCCTGCTCGACGACCGCGCCGCCCGCGACGCGATGACCGCGGCCGGAAACCCTTACGGCGACGGCAATGCGGCCGTCCGCACCGAGGAGGCCGTCGCGGAACTCCTCGGCGTCGCCGGCAATCGACGTCCCGTGCTCACCCTCGTCCCCTCTGTTGGAGTCTGATTGATGCGCACGTCCATCCTGCGCCGCGCGTTCGCCGCGGCGCTGACCGCGACCATGTTCGCGGCCGGCGGCGCGCTGGTCGCGCCGACCGGCGCGAACGCCGCAAGCACGGCCGACGCCACCTGGCTCGCCCAGATCACCAAGTGGCGCAAGGCGGTCGCCGACGGCGACAGCGACGCTCCGCTGCCGGCGCCCCCGAAGCCGGCGCGCACCACGCCGACCCAACGCGTGCTCGGCACCACGAGCACCGCCACCGCCACCACGACCGCCACGGCGACGACCGCGAGCCCGAACACCGTCACGGGCAGGGCCGTCAACGCGTCGGCGACGGCGAAGACGCTTGTGCTCTACGACGAGACCGGCCCGTACGCGTGGCTCGGTGAGATCTACGCGCAGCAGACGGCGAACCTGGTGTCGCACCACGGCGCGTGGACCGCGCACCCGGTCAGCGGCTACCGCGCCGGCGAGCTCAGCGGCTACTCGGCGATCGTCTACATCGGATCGACATACGACGAGCCGCTGCCGGTGTCGTTCCTCGACGACGTGCTCGCCACCAACCTGCCGGTGCTGTGGATGTACGACAACATCTGGCAGCTGACCGCCCGTAAGCCCGACTTCCAGGCGACGTACGGCTTCACCTGGAAGCAGTTCGACTTCTCCACCGTCGGCGAGGTGCGCTACAACGGCACGTCGCTCACCCGGGACACGATCAACGGGTCGGGCATCATGGACCACGTCATCACCGACCCGTCGAAGGTGACGGTGCTCGGCGAGGCGGTGCGCGCCGACGGGACCACGCTGCCGTGGGCGCTGCGCTCGGGCAACATCACCTACGTCGGCGAGATCCCGTTCGCGTACGTCAGCCACGACGACCGCTACATCGCCTTCGCCGATGTGCTCACCGGCGTGATCGCGCCGAGCACGCCGACCCGGCACCGGGCGCTGGTGCGCATCGAGGACGTCGGCCCGGATGCCGACCCGGCGGAGCTGCGCGCCGTCACCGACTACCTGTACAGCAAGCGCGTTCCGTTCACGGTGGCCGTGTACAGCCGGTACCGGAACCCGAAGGGTGTCGAGAACGGCGGCGTCGCCGAGGACTACACGCTGCGGCAGCGCCCGCAGGTGGTCAACGCCTTGAAGTACATGCAGTCGCGCGGCGGCACGCTGTTGATGCACGGCTACACGCACCAGTTGGGCGCCGAGAACAACCCGTACGACGGCGTGAGCGGCAACGACTTCGAGTTCTACCGGGCCCACGTCGACGACGCCGACCGGGTGATCTACGACGGTCCGGTGGTCGGTGACTCGGCCCTGTGGGCGGGCGGGCGCATCATGGCGTCGAAGCTGGAGTTCGCGCTGGCCGGATTGGCCCAGCCGACCATCTTCGAGTTCCCGCACTACGCGGGCAGCGCCACCGACTACGACGTGGTGCAGTCGACGTTCGGCGTGCGCTACGACCGCGGCCTGTACTTCCCGGGCCGGCTGCGCGGGCAGGCCGCCGACTACAGCCACCTGTCGGGCCAGTTCTTCCCGTACGCGGTGCGTGACGTCTACGGCTCCGCGGTGATTCCCGAGAACATCGGCAACATCGAACCGGTCGCGTACAACACGCACCCGGTGCGGCTGCCGGCCGACCTGGTCGCGTCGGCGAAGCGCAACCTGGTGGTGCGCGACGGCGTGGCGAGCTTCTTCTACCACCCGTACCTGGGCACGTCGTTCCTCAAGCAGTCGGTGGAGGGCATCCAGGGCCTCGGCTACACCTTCGTGCCGGCGGCGTCGACGATCTGATGTCCGTGCGACCCGTGGGCGTCCACTATTCAGCGGGCGCCCACGGGTCGATGAGGTCTACGCCCATCGGGGCGAAGTCGGCGACGTTGCGAGTGACGACGGACATGCCATGGATGAGCGCGGTAGCGGCGATGAGGGTGTCTTTGACCGGGCGTGGATCGGGAACATGCAGCGATGCGCTGCGACGCGCCACAGCCACATCGATCGGCAGGACGCGGTTGCCGAATGCCGGGAGCACCTGTGCTTCCAGCCAGCGGCGCAGCATCCTGCCGTGAGGCGGATCGCGTCGTTCGGCGAGCAGGACGCCGATTTCCAGCTCCTCGATGGTGATCACCGAGACGAACAGTTCACCGGCCGACGTGCCACTCGCCCAACCGACCACGTTCTTGTCGGCCTTGCCTGCGTTGGCCTTACGCAGCTCGGAGACAACGTTGGTGTCGAGAAGAAACATCAGCTCAGGTCCGCTGGGCGAGCGAGGTCGCGGGCCCGCGTGGTCTCCAGGGTGATGTCAGCTTCCTCCGCGGGAACGCTCAGCAGGTCGACGATGTTGGCCTGATTGCCGGCCAGGTGCTGGTAGTCCTCGAAGGTCAATAGCACGTGGGCGGGACGACCCCGATCGGTGATGAAGACCGGACCATGCCGGGCGGCATTCTTCGCGCGTCCCGTGTCCTGGTTGAACTCGCGACTGGACATACTCGTGATGGCCACCGCCACCCCCTCCCGGGTAGCAATGTTACTACACCACCTAGCCGCTACTGTGCTGGCAGTAGCAGCCGTCCAAGATCGCGTTGAAGCGAAGAAGCGGGGGCAAGAGTGGCGCGTAGCGTACAAGTGGCCATCGACTGTGCGGATCCGGCGAAGCTGTCCGGGTTCTGGGCGTTCGCGCTCGGGTACCGGCTGCCCGACCCGCCCGGTGACTTCGCGACCTGGCCGGACTTCCTGCGGGCGCAGGGCGTGCCGGAGTCGGAGTTCAACAGCGCAAGCGCGATCGAGGACCCCGACGGCGTCGGCCCGCGCATCTACTTCCAGCGGGTACCCGAGCCCAAGGCCGGCAAGAACCGCCTCCACCTCGACGTCAACGCCGGCGGCGGCCGCGGCACGCCCGAGGCGGAGCGGGTCAAAAGGGTCGACGAGGTTGTCGTGGAGTTGGTCGAGCACGGCGCCACGCTCGTCGAGGAGCGCGCCAAGATGGGCGAGCGCTGGGTCGTCATGCTGGACCCGGAGGGCAACGAGTTCTGCGTCCAGTAGGCCCCGCTAGCCTTGGCGGGGTGACCGCCAGAACCCTCGTCGTCGAGAACGATCCCACCGACGACGCCCGCCGCCTCGGCGACTGGCTCGCCGAGGGCGGCCTCGACCTCGACGTCCTGCGCGCACACGAGGGTGCCGAGATCCCCGACGACCTCGACGGCTACGCGGCGCTCGTCGTGCTCGGCGGTGAGCAGGACGCGTTCTCGGCGGCCGACGGCACCCCCGGTGCCCCGTGGTTCCCGGCGCTGGAGCGGCTGCTGCGCAAGGCGGTGCGCCACCGCGTCCCGACCCTGGCGATCTGCCTGGGCGCCCAGCTGCTCGCCACGGCCACCGCCGGCGCCGTCGAGCGCAGTGCCGCCGGGCCGGAGGTCGGCCCGCGCCTGGTCGCCCGCCGCGACAAGGCCGTCGACGACGTGCTGTTCGCCGACGTTCCGTTCGCCCCGGACGTGCTGCAGTGGCACCGCGACGAGATCACCCGGCTGCCGCCGAACGCGGTGCTGCTGGCCGCGTCGACGCACTACCCGCACCAGGCGTTCCGGCTCGGCCCGGCCGCGTGGGGGCTGCAGTTCCACATCGAATGCGACACCGCCATGTTCGCCGGCTGGGCGCGTGACGGCGCGGCCGACCTCGCGGATCTCGGCATCGCCCCGGAGCGGCTGATCGCCGCCGTCGACGCGGTGATGCCCGACCTCGAAGAGGTCTGGCGGCCGTTCGCGCTGCGGTTCGCCGCGCTCGCCCTCGGCAAGACGGAGCCGGCCGGCCCGCGGCAGTTGCCGCTGCTCGGGGCCGAGCCGGATGCGCTCGCTCCGCTCGCGCGGGCCCCGGGGCCCGAGGAGGCGCCGCCTTCCCTCGTCGCTCCGGTCGCTCCGCTCCTCAGTCCAGACGACGCCGGCCCCGAGGCCTGAGCCGCGATGCCCGAGGTCTCTCCCCGTCCGGTCGCCCGCCCGGTCCGTTACGGCTTCGTCGACGCGGCCGGCGCCGCCGAGCGGCTCGCCGCCGTCGGGCTGTGGAACGCCGACGAGGGCCGCCCCGTCGACGACAGGGCAGGCGAGCTACTGGAGGTCCTCCTCACGGCGGCCGACCCGGACCTCGCCGTCCGCCAGCTGCAACGACTCCACGAGAAGGTCGGCGACGCGCCGATCGCCGCCGCGGTCGGCGATTTCCCGATGTGGCGGCGCCTGCTGGCCGTGCTCGGCGCGTCGACGGTGCTCGGCGACCACCTCGTCGCCAACCCGGACGACTGGCGGCTGCTCGGCGAGCCGCTTTCCGGCGGCGGCCTGCCGCCCGCCGACAGCGTGCCCGCGCTGCGGCTGGGGTACCGGCGCACGCTGCTGCGCATCGTCGCCGCCGACCTCACCGGGGCCAACCAGCTCGAGGCGACGATGGCCGCGCTGAGCGACCTCGCCGACGCGACCCTGCGGGCCGCGCTCGGGTTCGCGACGGTGGAGCGGCCGGCCGAGGCGGCGGCGTGCCGGCTCGCCGTCATCGCGATGGGCAAGTGCGGCGGGCGCGAGCTGAACTACGTGAGCGACGTCGACGTCGTGTTCGTCGCGGAACCGCCCACGGACGGCGACACCACGGATGTCGACGCCGTCCAGCGCGCCGCGTCGACGCTCGCCGCGCGCACGATGACGATCTGCGCGACCGTCGCGTGGCCGGTCGACGCGGCGCTGCGGCCCGAGGGCGGGCGCGGGCCGCTGACCCGCACCGTCGCGTCGTACGTCGCCTACTACCGCAAGTGGGCCAAGACCTGGGAGTTCCAGGCGCTGTTGAAGTCGCGGGTGGCCGCGGGCGACGGGGCGCTGGGGGAGGAGTGGCTCGCCGCCGTCCAGCCGTTCATCTGGACGGCGGCCGAGCGGCCCGAGGCCGTCGAGGACATCCGGGCCATGCGCCGGCGCATCATCGAGGCGGTGCCGAAGTCCGAAGTGGACCGCGAGATCAAGCGCGGCCCGGGCGGCCTGCGCGACATCGAGTTCGCCGTGCAGCTTCTGCAACTGGTCCACGGGCGGGCCGACGAGAAGCTGCGCTCGCCGTCCACTGTGGACGCGCTGCGCGAGCTGACCGCCGGCGGGTACGTCGGCCGGGCCGACGGCGAGGCGCTGCTGCGGGCGTACCGGTTCCTGCGGATGGTGGAGCACCGCCTGCAGTTGCAACGGTTGCGCCGCACGCACACGGTGCCCACCGACCCGTCCGAACTGCGCTGGCTCGCGCACGCCCTGGGCTACCGGCCCAACGCCCATCGCGACGCGGTCACCGCGTTCCGGGCGGAGTGGGCCAGGCAGGCCACCGAGGTGCGCCGGCTGCACGCCAAGCTGCTGTACCGGCCGCTGCTGGAGGCGGTCGCCCGGGTGCCCGGCAAGGGGCTGCGGATGGTGCCGGAGTCGGCCCGGGCACGGCTGGAGGTGCTCGGCTTCGCCGATCCGGCGGGTGCCCTGCGGCACATCGAGGCGCTCACCGGCGGGGTGTCGCGCACCGCGGCGATCCAGCGCACGCTGCTTCCGGTGCTGCTGAGTGAGTTCGCCGACGCGCCCGAGCCCGACCGTGGCCTGCTGGCCTACCGGCAGGTGTCCGAGCGGCTCGGCAGCACGCCGTGGTACCTGCGGCTGCTGCGCGACGAGGGGCCGGTGGCGCTGCGGCTGGCCCGGCTGCTCGCGCTGTCCCGCTACGTCACGGATCTGTTGACCCGCGACCCGGAGGCGTTGCGCCTGCTGGCCGACGACGTCGAACTGGCCCCCCGTCCGCTCGACTTCTCCGCCGCCGCCCAGCGGCATGCCGGCGACCCGGTGAAGGCGGCGACCGCCGTGCGGGCGCAGCGCCGTCGGGAACTGTTCCGCACGGCGTGCGCCGACCTGCTCGGCCTCGTCGACCTCGACGCGGTCGGCGGCGCGCTCGCGGCCGTCACCGACGCGACGCTCGCCGGCGCGCTCGCCGCCGTCGACTCGCCCGAGGTGTGCTTCACGATCATCGGCATGGGCCGGCTCGGCGGCTGCGAGATGAACTACCCGTCCGACGCCGACGTGCTGTTCGTCTACGAACCCGCTCCGGGCACCCCGGACGACAGGGCCGCGTCGGCCGCGCACGGCATCGCCGAGGAACTGCGCCGGCTGCTGTCGATGCCCGCGCCCGACCCGCCGCTCGGCATCGACGCCGACCTGCGACCGGAGGGGCGGCAGGGGCCGCTGGTGCGCAGCCTTGCCGCGTACAAGCAGTACTACGACCGCTGGTCGAAGGTGTGGGAGGCGCAGGCGTTGCTGCGGGCCAGGTTCGTGGCCGGCGACGCGGCGCTGGGGGAGCGGTTCCTCGCGCTCGCCGACCGGGTGCGCTATCCCGCGGCCGGGTTGACCCGCGAGCAGGTCACCGAGATCCGCCGCATCAAGGCAAGAGTGGACAACGAGCGGCTGCCGCGCGGCGCCGACCCGGCCCTGCACACCAAGCTGGGCCGGGGCGGGCTGGCCGACGTCGAGTGGACGGTGCAGCTGTTGCAACTGCGGCACGGCTTTTCCCACGACGGCTTGCGCACCACCCGCACGCTGCCGGCGCTGCGGGCGGCGGCTTCTTGTGGGCTTCTGTCCACAGTGGATGCCGATGAGCTGGCGGCCGCGTGGGCGCTGGCGACCCGCGTCCGCAACGCGCTGACGCTGGTGCGGGGCCGGGCGCACGACCAGTTGCCCCGGCAGGGCGCCGAGGTGCAGGCGGTCGCGCTGGCGCTGGGCCGGCCGGCGAGCGTGACCACCGGCGAGTTCGTCGACGATTACCTGCGCACGATGCGGCGGGCCCGCCAGGTGGTGGAGCGCACCTTCGATGCGGGTTGACCGTCGCCTTGTCCCGGCGGCCGTTGCCGTGCTCCTTGCTGTTGTCTATCTGCTGGCGCCGCCGATGGGCACCGACCTGTCCGCGCAGACGGCCCGGGCCGACTTCGTGCGTGAGGCCGGTTTCGCTTCCGTGGACCTGCGCTGGTACGGCGGCACCGTCCAATATGGATACAGCCTGGCGGCGCCGGCGGTCATGGCTGCGCTTGGCGTGCGGGTGACCGGCGCGCTGGCACTGGTGGTCTCGGCGTTGGCATTCTTCCTTCTGCTCGTGCGCACCGGTGCCCTGCGGCCCGTGCTCGGTGGGGTGCTGGGGGTGCTGTGCATCGCGGGCAACCTGGTGTCGGGGCGGGTGACCTTCGCGTTGGGGGTGGCGTTCGGCCTCGTCGGGCTGCTCCTGTTGACGGCGCCGTGGCGGCCGTGGGTTCGGTTGCCCTTGACGGCGCTGGCGGTCGTGCTGGCCGGCCTGACCAGTCCGGTCGCCGGGCTGTTCCTCGGCCTGGCGGGGGTCGCGCTGTTCTGGTGGCGGCGCTGGGATGGCGCGGTGCTCGCCGGTTCGGCGGCGCTCGGCCTGGTACCGACAACGCTGCTGTCCGATGTGGACGGCTGGATGAACATCTCGGGGTGGGACACCGCGCGGGCGGTCGGCTGCGCCGTTGTGGTGGCGGCCCTGGTGCCACGAGGGCCGGTGCGGGTCGGCGCCGTGCTGGCCGGCCTCGGTGTGCTGATCGCGTACCTGGTGCATACCCCCGTTGGGCTGAACGCGACCAGGCTGGCGTCGATGTTCACGCTGCCGGTGCTGGCGGCGTATGTGCCGCTGCCGCGCGATTCCCGGCGGTGGGCCGTGGCCGGCTCTCTCGGGCTGGTGCTCGTCGCGTTGTTGCAGCCGCCGGTGCTACGCGGCGACGTCGCGGCGGCCGGCAATCCTACGACCTCGGGGCGCTACTACGCGCCGCTGCTGGCTGAGCTTCGCGGGCGGGCGCCGGTGGGCCGGGTGGAGGTCGTGCAGACCAGCGACTACTGGGAGTCGGCGTACGTGGCGCGCGAGGTGTACCTCGCGCGCGGCTGGCTGCGCCAGGCCGACCTGGAACGCAATCCGCTGTTCTTCGACGGGTCGCTCTCGGCGTCGTCCTATGAGGACTGGTTGCGCGAGAACGGCGTGTCGTACGTGGCGCTGCCCGACGCTCGGTTGTCCTGGGTGGCCCGCCCGGAGGCCGCGCTGATCCGCGCGGGCCAGCCGTACCTGACGGAGGTGTGGCGCGGCGGCGACTGGATCCTGTACGAGGTGAGCGGCCGACCGTCCATCGTGGACGGTGGGGTCCTGGTGGCCGCCCGTCCGGCGTCGTTGACGGTGGACGTTCCGGCGGGCGACACGCTGGTGCGCGTCAGGTATTCACGCTGGCTGAAGGCCGACGGCGCCCGCCTGGTCCGCGGTCCAGATGGCTGGACCGTGCTGAGGACGCCCGCGGCCGGCCGCTACGTGATCCGCTCCTAGCCCAAGATCGCGTTGATCTTGCACTTGTGGTGCCAGGCTTCGCCCTGCTTTACGGCGCTTTA
>Ga0111539_10002351_pt1 | contig 25174 bp, 25 predicted proteins | sample RhiMethybrSRZTD1_FD_79667 | JGI IMG/M metagenome (GOLD analysis project Ga0111539, IMG submission 79667) | Populus rhizosphere microbial communities from Tennessee, USA - Rhizosphere MetaG P. TD hybrid SRZTD1 (version 2) (version 2) | ecosystem: Host-associated > Plants > Roots > Rhizosphere >...
ACGTGGTTTGGGCCAGATAACTGATGTCAGTGTTTGACAATTTAGTATCTCCTCCATCCGGGAAGGGTGGATATAACATTCGCGTTATCAGATTTCCTCACGGTCATACGATTACTGTCCTTTTGTCTTATTTGAACAAATCCTTCTTGCCATAGATTGCCTGGACTCGGACGCGAATCGTCTTATAGATCTTTTCCAAATGATAGCTGGCAACCTCGACATCTTCATTTACGTCCTGAGCAATCTCTTCATAGCTCCGACCTTCAACAGCGTGCAGGTACAACAACCGCATCTCATATGGAGTGAACCCGCGCAAAATCGTTTTCAAAGTCAGTCTTTGCAGTAGCTCTTCGAAGTGAATCTGCTTCGCGCTTTCGGATGAATCCAGAACCTGACTCAGGTCTTTCAGCGAAAGATCGTCGAGCTGCTGGTCCTTTTCGCGAAACCTTCGCTTCTTGTCAGCCATTACGTCACTATCATCATCTTGACCCATGATTGTCACCTCTCGAAAATATCTGGCAAGTGGGTAAGGAATTTTTACTCTGAATGACTCTTACTGAACCATGGGCCATCATTATTGGGAGGCTGACAGCCGTCGCGTCGGTCTAGGGAACTCCACCCCTGTGGACTGACCATTTAGTATCACAAGCGCAAAGTGGAGTTGCCTGTTCTATAAAATCAAAGATCTGTTGCTACCTCGTTGCTGTTTCGATCGAGATGCTGACAAATCTCCGAACGATCTATAAGGCCCGAAGATTGTCAGGATCCCTTGATAGCGTTACGCCGCGATCGCTGTGATCCCGGCTTCAATCTGACGGCCCTCGATGCGCGATTCAATGATGTTCGCGATGGCGATGCTGTCGTGGGCCAAAATGATCCGCGCGATTGCCTGCGGCGCGGCGATGCCGTTGCCGATGCCAATCCGGTTGATGTTGTCGATCGCGATGCTGCTGCTGATAGCAGCGGCGTGCGTATCTGCGATTGAGTTTTCGATGGACGCTGGGATAGTTGCACCAGCAGCGCCAGAGATTCCGATTAACAAGGCGGCCAATAACGGTAGATATTTGGTTTTCATCGCACTTCTCCTTGCACCTGCTCAACTTCAACCACAACTATGTTTGGTTCAACGACACCGTCTACGACCACGGCGCCGGCCACGTTTACTACCGGTACGTCCACGACAGGTACTTCATTAACGGCAACTACGACTACCTCGTCATTTACAACATTAGTCACGGTAATGTCGCTTTCGATTGCTTTCTCCATACTTTCCTCCAGTTAGTTGATTGACTTGTTTGACCCTCTTCGGGTCGTCAGGGATAAAGACGGAAAAATAAATTTTTTAAAAATGAAAGATTTGCAGTCTATGCTCATTGAAAGTTTTTAAGTGCCGTTTCAGCGGCGACAAAGTAAGCGCCGGTTGGGGAATGCTCTAATTTCCCCAACCGGCGTCTGACTAACCTTTTTCCACCTCCCTTCTTTCTAGAGTTTATTCACCGGCATGGACGAAGACGGTGAAATATTTTTTTGCAATCACGTCGAAGCAAATTTTCGCGAGGACTGTCGGGCACCGGAAGGTTATTGCCGCGCATTATTGAACGTTACTCGGACGTCACTCGGAACGGGCGAGCAGAGCAGGCTGAGATTTTGACTTAAATTGGTCTAACTCCGGCGTGAGATCTTCGTGCAAGCCCTCAATCGGCTCGGTGCCAGCATGCAGGCCACTCGTGAAACTTGCCGATGACTTTGTCGTCGACTATCAGCGTGTACATGAGATCGTCTGGAAAATCGTTGAGGCCGGCGCGCCATGTTTCTCCGTCGACTTCCGTGGTCCATGGATAATTAACGTCATCCGTATCACGCCAACTTAGATCGCGTGTTAATCGTTCACCCAATTCCGGTGTGGCGTATGGGAGTTTCTTCTTTTTACGTTGATCTTCCTCGTCCCATGCAGGCGGCCGGTGACGAGCCCATTGCGTAACATGATTCCAAACATCCTGCTCTGAGTCGCCCGCCAGTTTCCGTTCAATGCAAAGTTGTCGCAATGATGGACCATAGTGATGAGGCGCGTAAGGAGTTCTTACTTCAATTCCGCCCTCCGTACTTGGCAGGTACTGATAACTAAGCTCGAATGAAGAACGCGTCGCTTCGTCCCATCCCGGGTCGCCCTGAACTGCGGCATCGTTTTTCGAGTATCTCGCAAGCAGTGCATTACGTCCTACAATGTCGTGCTTCTGATTCCCTTCGAGTACAAGTTTGCGGCGGGAGTAACGTGACGCCCACTCCGAGAGATAGTGCGTTGGGAGCTGGCCGTAGGCTGCCATGACCTCCATGTACTCTTTTTTGCTCTCCGTGTCCGATTGATGTTTGAAATCAATTTCGACAAAGCGCCGGTACTGCTCGAAGACCGCCTCATTCGTCATTCTTCGATCGGGTGGCGGAGCCGGAGTGCCCGCAACCGTAGACGACGTAAGCTCCCGGCGTAACGCCTTGACTTGTTTCTGATCGATCTGGGCCAAATCGCCGATCACTTTAAGCGTCTCCAACTGTTTCCGTAGCTCTCCCTGAACTTGCGGCAATTGCCAAACCTGCTGAGCAGCTTGTTCCGCTTCTGCTTTGATTTCCGGTGTCTCGAATTCCTGGTTTATGGCTGTCATCTTTTCGGCAATGAGCGGGGCGATACCGGCAAACCCTTTTCGCAATTTCACAACCCTCTCGAGCACCTGACTGACTATAGGCGACTCCCAAACATCTTCAGGTAGCGGTCCTACGCCCTCGTCCCTGAAGACAGGAGTCGACATAATTTCCTGACGATAGATGTCGATGTCCTGTTCATCGACTTCGGGTAGATTATCGAGTAGCGGATTCAGTTCCTTTTTCATCAGGTCTTTATACTGGGACGAATGCAATACATCTTCAGGTAGTTCTCCGGCGTCCGTATAGATCCCGGGCGCAACGCCTTCAAAGGCGGATACCATCGCCATTACGGCGTCGCCGGTGTTGTCATCGCTCACACAACAACTCAGGGCATAATCGATCATTGCAGTTGTAGCTATCACTTCATCGATGTCGACAGCGAAGTCATCTGTATGAGGCGTATTCTCGTCGACGCGGTTCTTGTGGAGCTTTTGGTCTTTGGTAGTCAGTTTTTTGCCAAGAGCGCAGTTCCAAACGGCGTCGAGGGCACGTTGAAGAATCGACGGGTCACCCCAGTCTTCTTCTTCCGAGAACGACTCGTAGACCGGGAGCCAACGTTCGGCCATGGCTGCTGCCAATGCGATTCGTTTTTCTCGTGTCCAGGGCTTTATGGTGCTGGTTACAAACTGCTGGTAATCATCGAGGCTGTGCAATTCTGGGTCTGACATACCGGCCTCCTCAGGTAAGGTTTATGCAAGGGGACTTGGGTCGTCACATAATACTCCGCTCCCGGAACGCTTGGAAGGCAAACACCGCCCGGGCGCTGGCGTGGTGCGGAGACTCAAAAGAGATGCCGCGACGTTCCTCGCGGCATCTTTGTTTGTAGAATCTGTGTAATCTGTGGATAGGACGCTTTTGACCTATAATGGGGTCGCACCGCGAAGGTCTTGGAAAGCTGCAGGGTATCCACTAATCCGTAACGTCTCGAACAACATCATCGCCGCTGAACTACCAAAAGAGATGCAGTCGCATCACTATCCGATCCTGTTTCAGGTTGAGGAGAGTCACTGGTGGTATGTGGGGAGACGGCGAATTATTCAATCTCTGATCGAGAGAATTTGCGCGACGCTGAATAACCCGAGTCCGAGGATTCTTGACGTCGGGTGTGGCACGGGAGCCAATCTCAAGATGCTTGCTGCCTACGGAAAGGCAGAAGGCGTTGACATCTCTCCACAGGCAGTAGAGTTCTGTCGCCAGCGTGGTTTGGACTCGGTCACGCTCGGAGCCGCAGAGCAACTGCCGTATGAAGATGAATCTTTTGAACTAGTCACCGCACTGGACGTCGTCGAACATCTTGACGACGACGTTGCCGGATTACGAGAGATGAGAAGAGTTCTGCGACCCGAGGGACGAATCCTGTTGTTTGTGCCGGCGTTCATGTTTCTTTGGGGTGTTCAGGATGATGTGAGCAACCACCGGCGCCGCTACACGTTGCCGAGTTTGTTGAAGGCAGTCGAAGCGGCAGGATTTTCCGTAGAGTGGTCCAGCTACGCAAACATCAGCTTTTTTCTGCCAGTGTTACTCGTGCGTTCGGTAATGCGCTGGTTGGGGTTGCGCGCGGATACAGAATACGGAATAAACATCTCGCCGATGAATGGGCCATTCAGTCAGTTGTTCGCTGCTGAACGATTCATTCTTAAACGCGGGAAGATTCCTTTTGGGGTTTCGGCGGTTTGTATCGCGCGGAGAATTGGTTAGACAGGATTGACAAGATTATTCAGAATTAACAGGATTCCATCCTGAATAATCTTGTAAATCCTGTCCAAAAACTGGTCTTTACTTTACCGCGGAACGGGAAAGGGAACCGGTTTTAGTTCTCTGGTTAGTCGAGAATCTGTACTTCAAAAGGTTCGAGCTAAACTCGAGGATCGCCTTCGGCTTTACGAACGAACCTCTGTTGTCGTTGCTCTTGAAATGGACGGGTGTTTCACCAATCTTAAGACCGAGTTCGCGCGCGCGGATTATTATTTCTGCATCGGCAAACCAGTCGTCTGATTTGAGGTTTAAGAGTTCGTACTTTTCGCGGCGAATAATTTTAGGTTTGGAGTTGATGTCGCGGACTTTAAATCCGAAGAGCAGACTGAAGATTCCGTTGTACACCGCTGAGATGAAGCGTCGATACAAGCCGTCGTCACGGATGACGCGATACGTCTTCGCCAGATCGAGATCTTCCAGCTCACATTTCAGAAGACAGGCGATTATTGACTCCGGAGGAAATTGCCCGTCGCCGTCGATGACGCCGATATACGTACCGCGAGCGGCGTCGAGGCCCATTCGCATGTCCCATCCCATCATTCCCTGCTTGGGACGAATTACCGTGCGGATGTTGTCGGAGCCTTCGGCGAGTTTTTTGACTACTTGAGGAGTTTCGTCATCGCTCCCCTCGACGTAGTTTCCGACGAGCACGAGCTCCCACGTAAAATTGCATCGCGACAACGTTCGCTGCAAACGTTCAACGAATGGAATGATATTCTGTCCGCTTCGGTAACACAGGACTACTAGTGAAAAATGGGGCTCGGTCACGCTTCGATGTTATTACGTATTCCAATCTGGCCGCAACGACGGACGTCTTAATCAAACATCATGCGAATCCTGGTTACCGGTGCCTCGTCGCCTCTCGCAGTTGGCGTGCTGCGCCATTTGCTTTTGAATAGCGACCTGGAACTCTGGGGCGGCCGTCACCAAAAAGAAATTCCTATTGTCGATCCGAAGTTGCACGTGATCGATCTGGACCTCGAAACCGGTTTTAGCGAAACCTTACCTGCTTTTGACCTCGTCGTTCACTTTGCCGGAGTGACTCACGCCTCCGACGAACAGCAATACTGGAAGATCAATCTCGACGGAACAGTTCGACTGGCTGAAGCAGTACGCCGCGGTGGTTGTCGTCGGTTCGTATACATCAGTACGCGCTGTGCGACGCGTGGCAGTGGAGCCTATGGTGAGTCGAAACTTGCGGCAGAGCACGCGCTTCAGAAGTTGGACTGGGAGAGCTTGCTGATCATTCGTCCGGCAGAAATCTATGGCTGTGGCAGCAACGAGGGAGTCGATCGCATGTTAGCGACAGGGCGCAAATGGCGACTCGTTCCGGCACTCTTTGGCCACGCTAATTTGTTGTTCGCGCCGATGCATGTTGACGACTTCACCAGGCTCGCAGCCGAACTGATCCGGGAACACCGGAACGGCGTGAGAATTGAAACCTTATGTGGACCAGAGGATCTGAGCGGAATCCGCCTGGCGTTGCGTATCAGCAAACGTTACCGCGCAGTGCCGTTGCCGATGTGGTGGCCCGTGGTGTCGATTACTCTCAAGGCGTTGCACAAGATCGGGTTTGAGATCGTCAAACCCGACCAGTTGACTCGATTAATCAGTGAGAAGACTGGAACGGCCGAGACTGCCAGCAACACTCCGAGGAAGCTTATTTCTTTTCTTTGATTGACAACCCGGACCAGCCTCTCAAGCGTCTACAGACTAGCAGTACTTCACCGTCTCCCCTCTCACTTCCAACACAAAAGGAGAGTAAACGATGAAGAAGTGCGTCCTGTTATTTCTGTCGCTATTCGCGACGCTCACAGCATCGGGCCAGGAAGCCGGTAATCGAATCTACGGTAACGTCGGCTACTACCAGCAGAAACGTGACGCGACCGTCTATAACGAGAATGGCACCTCGAGTCGAGTGGTTCAGCGTAAGGCGTTCACGTTTTACTACGAGCCGTTTCAAGCCGGCAGTTTCGACTCAGTGCTTGCTCCCTTAGGATTCGAACCAATGGTCCAATTCTCCCTCTACTTGCGAATGCAATACCAGGTCAAAAGATCGTCCATGGGCTAAGGACGTAAATCCCAATACGCAATGTCGAACGAACTGTAGGGGCGGCCCTCCTTGGCCGCCCGTGGTTTTAGCTAAACCGATTCGAGAAGCGACGGCTTGGATTTGGCGAACACCTATCAAAACCACGGGCGGCCACGGAGAGCCGCCCCTACAGTACGTTCGGGGGAGCGAATTTTGTACCTCACGCCGTGGTGGTTTTCCGAGGTGGTTCTCGCGTTAATAGTTGGATAGAAATCAAAACTAAAAACTCAATTCGGCAATTCCCGAGAAACCCGCGATTACCCTCTCTTCACTTCCCGAAAGGAGAATCCTATGGAGAACCCGACAAATACCAATCCCCCTTCGAAACGCAATGTCATCTTGATTACCGTCGATCAGATGCGCTTCCCGATGAATCTTCCCCCAGACAAGTTAAGTCCGTTAACTCCAGACCAGTTTGTGCTAAAACACATGCCAAATCTCTGGCGAACTCTCTGGAACCCCGGTGTAAAGTTTTCCAACTACTACACCGCTGCATCCGATTGCACCGCTGCACGCGCAACAATCTACACAGGGCTCTATGCCTATCAGACTTACTCGATGCTGACCCTGATCACTTTTCCACCGTTGGATATCATGCCCCCTTACGAGCCCGAGCAGTTACTCCAGCCCGAACTGGACCACGAATTTCCAACTATCGGAAAGCTAATGCAGGAAGCACAGATCGACACCCCATACTTCGGCAAGTGGCACTTGTCATACCATGTGAACGATCTTGATAGATATGGCTTCGACAGTCACACACCGGCTGGTGATTATGTCGGTATGCCAGGTCAGGGGCTCGACTGCGATAACACAATTGCAGTCGACGCCTCAGAATGGCTGAGGCAGCGTGTCAACCCCAACAACCCGGACCACGATAAACCTTTCTTCCTCTCGGTAAACTTCGTCAATCCCCATGATAAGCAGTGGTTCTGGGGTGGAATGGAAGCTGACAGATTCAACGACGTGTATTCTCAGATGCCCAATGATGAGGCTCCTGCCAGGGAGTACACGGAGATCGTAGGCGAGGCTGAGCCGGAGCCACACTACGCGGCGGACATTAAGACGGCGATTACAAACTGGCAGGACGAGCTGGCCCTTACTCAGAAGCCCAAGGCGCAGCGAGTCGTAAAACAGGTATTCCAGTATCAGATGGGCGGGATTTACGAATCAGACGAGAAAAATGGTTACACCTCCGTCAAATCGCCGCCAGATTTCAACTACGCCTGTACACCTCTCTATCATGCTAAGCCAGGTGAGCCATGTGAGAAGCACAAGGCTATTGCTCCGCCGCATTACTGGAGCAAGGCGCTCGACTCGTACATGCAGTGTATGCGTTACGTAGATGGAGCGATTGGACGATTCATGGACCGTCTCCCACCGGAAGTCCTGAACACATCCATTTTCGTCTTTACGTCCGATCATGGTGAATACGGCAGTTCTCACGGGTTACAAGGCAAAGGTGGCACCGTCTATGAAGAGGGCATTCGCGTGCCGCTCATCGTCTATGATCCGACTGGTAACTTTACGAAGTCAGCAGGACAGGCCCGGACGCAATTATGCTCGAGCGTCGACCTGCTTCCGATGATCATGTCGTTGGCTCACGATGGCCGAACAAATTGGATGACCGACAATCCTGACTATGAGCAAATGTACGGCAACCGTTGCGACCTGGTGAGTATTCTCGGCAGCACCGGTGCGGCGGGAAGATCTTACGCCATGCACACAACCGACGAGTTTGTTCCCGACGAGCGTAACTATCTGCATGCACCCTTACACGTCATCGGGCAGATTCACATGGAGAACGGCAATAAATCGAAACTGGGAGTTTACACGCGTTGGGAAAAGGATTCCGGTGAGAGTGAGGCAATAGTGCTCAATCAACCGAATGATCCCGAGATCACGGAATTAGAGTATTACAACCTCAGTGCCGATCCGGATGAAATGATTAACACCTCCAACACCGCGGCTGCACAGCAGGCACTCGCAATTCTCTTCGGTGGGAGCACACACGGCCTGCTCTACTCTGAATTGAAGGCAGAGCTTCCTGATAAGTATAAGGAAGCACAAGGACGAGCCTACCATGCGCTGATAGCCTATGAGCGACTCGTCAATGCAAGTACGGAAGAGTCAAATGCCGAGTCTGAACGACGCGTAAAAGCAGCCTGGGCTCTTTAACTCGATCGAACGTACTGTAGGGGCGGCCCTCCGTGGCCGCCCCTTTTCTCGAGGCTCGTGTCTTAGAGGTCGAATTCCGAACAAGGGGCGGCCACGGAGGGCCGCCCCTACAGTTACGCCCAATGCAAGCGTTAGAAACCAAGCTCGACGTAGACCCAGTTATGATCTGACAGTCGAACACCTTGATCTTCCGGGATGTCCCACAGTTGAGTAACTGAAGGACATTGCTTGTAATTCCCTCCGGTCGTCAATGATTGAGGACACTGAGCACGACCATTGTTCGCCTTGTACAGGATGAAGTCGATGCGCCGTGTGTCGGATGTTCATCTTGTTAATTCTGTTCATCCCGAAAATCCTGTCTAACATGAGACAGGATTCATATGATTTACAGGATTAACAAGATAGTTACCCGCCGAGATCGAAATTAATCTCCGCTATGGCGAGATGGTTATCATGCGCGCGTCGCTTGTAAGGGTAGCGATGTCAAAATGTCAAGCACCTCCCTTGAGAGTACCTTGGAGAGCGGCGGTGGGCGCACTATGGAGGTGCTCACTTTGATGCTATTCGAGGCAATGTGCCACAATGCGGTTATGTCCCGCAGGATGCACCATCAACTTCTCGCGGTATTGCTTGGTCCAAATGTTAAGTCCGTTTGGATCCCCGACGTGCCTGGTTTGGTTATTCGCCAACTGAGCTATAAAGAGCAAAGTCGAGTTCCGGAGTATTACGACATCACGCCGTCATTCAAAGGCAACGTCATCCACGTTGACGTCGCAAAGGGTAATTTCTGCAAGAAGGTTGGACGGCGTTACGAATTCCGCCGCAAGAAGGGAACATGGCAGTCGGAAGTAGTCAGTGAGCTTGAATCGGTATCGATGGGCGGCTCGCGTTGCGACGGATGCGTCATTGGATCAGGTGCAACGTATTCCGTTCCGCGCCAGAGAACAGATTCTTCCCACACCAGCAACTTACGACTGACGGGTTCAGGTCGGAAAATCAGTTGTTCCAAAGATGCGGACGATATTTTATGCAATGTCGGACTGACTCTGAAGTTTACCAACACAGCCAGCACCTCATTGATTATTCTGCAGCCACACGGCGAGTATGAATTCTGGCACGGAGGAATTTCACTCGTGCTGTCTGATGAGATGTGGCCCTTCAACGTTGAAAACTTCAAACCAGACCTCGGCGGCATTCTACAGAAAAGATGGCGGAGCTACGGATCACTGTACCTGGAAGAAAAACGCGACCGGTACTGGAGTGCCATACTCATCTCCGAACCGATTGAATTTCCGTTAAATCAAGTCGATCTCGCTCAATAATGTAGTTTGAATTGCGCTCTTCTTGGAGTGCGGCGACCTGGCGCCGCTTTGTTATCGGTCACGCCTGATCAAAGCGAAAGCGGCGCCAGGCCGCCGCACTCCAAAGAAGTGCCCGATGCCGGAGATATCAGATGAGAGTAAAAGTCGTAGTGTGTTTCGCACTCGTGATGGTTTTGTTTGATGTGCCGGTACTGGCACGGATGAGCTTCAGCACCAACACAGTGATCAGTACAAACTCGCCGTCGATCGATCGCAGAGTTGATGAGCTGTTGTCGCGAATGACGATCGAGGAAAAGGTGGGCCAACTCAACCAACTCTTCTTCTTCAAACAGTTCATGAAACCGGAAATGGTGGAGCCCGATATTCGCGCAGGCAAGGTCGGTTCGCTGCTGTTCATCACCGATCCGGCGATCATCAATCGATTTCAGAAGATTGCTGTCGAGAACTCGAGGCTGAAGATCCCGCTCCTTTTCGGATTCGACGTCATTCATGGCTTTCGCACAATTTTCCCGGTGCCGCTGGCGATGGCCTCGTCGTGGGATCCGTCACTCGTTGAGCAAGCACAGGCCGTGGCGGCGAGTGAGGCGAGAGCGGTCGGCATCCGTTGGACCTTCGCGCCGATGGTTGATATCGCGCGCGACCCACGCTGGGGCCGCATCGTCGAGGGCGCCGGCGAAGATCCTTTTCTTGGTTCACGAATGGCCGCAGCTCACGTGCGTGGTTTTCAGGGCGCGGACGCGTCGAGCCCCGGCCGCTTGCTTGCCTGCATGAAACATTTCGCGGGCTACGGTTCGGCCAGTGGCGGTCGGGACTATGACTCTGCTTACATCGCGGATGCGGAACTCTACAACGTATACTTTCCTCCTTTTAAAGCCGCCGTTGACGCGGGCGTCGGAAGCACAATGTCCGCCTATATGGATCTCAACGATGTGCCCGCCACGGGCAACGCATTCCTCTTACGCGATGTGCTGCGCAAGGAATGGGGGTTCAAAGGCTTTGTCGTCAGCGACGCGGACGCCGTCGGCAATCTCGTTACGCATGGCTTTGCGGAAGATAAGTCGGACGCAGCTTATCGCGGGCTTACGGCGGGTGTGGACCTGGAGATGTCATTTCCGGGGAATCCTGTCTCTAACGCGTATGCGACGAGTCTGACGAAGCTGGTCCAGGAAGGTCGTGTGACGACGGGTCAAATAGATGAGGCGGTCCGTCGCATTCTGGAAGCGAAGTTCAAGCTCGGTCTCTTCGAGAATCCTTACGTTGACGAGTCCCGTGTAGCGACGATTCACAACAATCCCGAACACAGGCGACTGGCTCGTGTTGCCGCACAGCGTTCCATGGTGTTACTCCGCAATGAAGGCAACCTCCTGCCGCTCGACAAACGCGATCCAAAGGTCTCGTCTGTTGCAGTCATTGGACCGTTAGCAGATTCGAAACGCGACATCCGCGGCTCGTGGAGTTTTGTTGACGATGTTAATAGCGCAGTCACGGTAGTCGAGGGGATTCGCGCGAAAGTCGGACCGCAAGTAAAAGTGGAATATGCAGCAGGTGTAGACATTGCGCGCGTCAATCAGTCTCCGTTCGTGATATTGCAGGGTGCGCGGCCCGCGGCGTGGAGCGAGACGCAGAAGCAGGCAGAGTTTGAAAAAGCCGTGTCGCTTGCACGCTCGTCCGACGTCATTATCCTCGTGCTTGGTGAACATGAAGAGATGAGCGGTGAGGCAGCATCTCAGTCAACGATCGATCTGCCGGGCCGCCAGCTTGAGCTACTGAAGACGATCTCTGGTCTCGGGAAACCAGTGGTGCTCGTACTTATCAACGGTCGTCCACTCGACATCTCATGGGCCACCTCCAACACCTCTGCGATTCTTGAGGCGTGGCATCCGGGCAGTGAAGGTGGAAACGCTATCGCCGACATTCTATACGGCGATGCTACACCCGGTGGCAAACTCCCGGTGACGTGGCCACGGACGGCGGGACAGATCCCAATCTATTACGCACACAACATCACGCAGGAACCAGAAAACAAGAAGAACTTCACTTCACGTTACTGGGACATACCCTCATCACCTCTTTATCCGTTCGGTCATGGTCTAAGCTATACGACGTTTAATTTCTCGAACCTGCGCGTGAGCAAACCGGAAGTGAAATTGGGCGAGAGCACTGAGGTGTCAGTGGACGTAGAAAACACGGGACGGCGAGCTGGCGACGAGGTCGCACAGCTCTATATTCATCAGCGTTACGGAATCGCCTCGCGTCCGGTTCGCGAGCTCAAAGGCTTCGAGCGCATCACACTTGCGGCAGGCGAAAAAAGAACAGTTCGTTTTACGTTGGGTAAATCGGAACTAACGTACTGGAGCGCCGCGGCCAAAGGTTGGGTGCAGGAACCAGCTATGTTTGACTTGTGGGTCGGTGCAGATTCAACTGCTATGTTGGCGGCGACCTTACGAGTGGTTGCGCGCTAAGTAAAGACGTGCAAGCCCGACGTCCGACTCTTAAGGCAAAGCGGGTTGAATCCACAGTTCGACCATCGGGATTTTTCGAGGCGGGCCGTAGACAATCTGGATACGATCGGAACTGATCCCTTGCTCCCTAACCATTTCTCTACGAAGCAAGCGTGCCATGACTCGAGCTCTGCTTTGACGTTTGCCACGTTCAAGGTGAATGATTAAACGGCCGATCGATTTAGGCTCGGAACGTAGTTGACGAGCGAACGCGCCAAAGTAAACGGCCTTCAAAGGACAAAGATCATAGGTCGAGAGTAGTTGCTTACCCTCCCAGATCCCATAATCTGCAAAACCCTCATCAAACTTTCCAAAAGGCGAATCCTGCTGGGCCGTCGAAGGTGTTACCGGCAGCGTCGAGCCACGCGGCACCACCCATAGTTCAGTCGTCAAATCAGTGCGATATTCACCGCGAACCGTTACCAGCCGGTCAGTAGAAATGCCACGTACCATCTTCAGATGTTCGCGAGTGAAATCGACGTAGCTTTGGTAGGTTCCGGGTAGGACTCCTCTTTGGGGGTACACGACAATGTATCCGAAAGCTTCCGGGTCGTTCCCGAGTTCATGAGCGAAGAGGTCGAGCCGGGCCATCGCGTCGTCACAGGCGATGGCTCCAAAGGAATCGATCTTGCGGGCTGAGTCACTAAACTGTTCGACGCCGGTTACCGTCAGACAATTCGTCAGCAATGAGCCGATCAAGAGAATCTTCGCGAGCATTGTTTTCATACCCTGTCGACGTTTTGTAATAACGGAGTAACGCCGCGACGACGAAAATGATTACGCCGCAGACAAACAGGATAACCCAGTGTTCTCTAAATGGGATCCGGAACATTCTGAAGCTGAGATGATTGGTGTTCAGCCGGTACTCTTCGACGATAATCGATCCAAAGATCCCGCTTAGCACTCCGATCAAACTAACACCGCCTGCCATAGTCAGAGCCATCACCCAGAAGCCGGGTTCGCCTGGCGGAAATCGTCGCCGGATGCGGCCCGCAAAAAGATATGCCGCCAGGACGTAAATGAGCGCAAAGCCAACGATTACGGCTGTATCCACCACGACGTCTCTCTCCCGGCTGTAATCGCGAACGGTAGCGATATCAACGCCATGAGTCTTCGCGAGCCCTGCGAACAGCGACTCCATGCATTCCTCACATCGCTGGTCCCACTCCGGTCGATGTCCAAAACGCTGATCGGCCCAGCGTATGGCCATATCTTCTGCAGTGGCAGCGTCGAAGCGGAGGTGACGTCGATCCGCGAACGTTGCAAGATTCAAGGTATGGTGATCGGACTCGGTCCACTCACAGTTCGGGCTGATGGGGTGGTCGCCGGGTCGAGCGCAGCCGCCGAAGGTCGTAATGACGATGACAAGGAGAAGCAGCCGTGTCATAACAGTTTGACACCCGATTCCCTCCAAAGTTCCCTTGTTTGCAGCTTGTATAAAACTCCTGAATCCCGCCCAACGGCAGTGGCGCAGTTTTCAATCCCGCCAACGGCAGTTGGCGGATTGTTCAAGTCCTTTCTAAAAGCCTTCTTAAAACAACGTTCTAATCCCGCCCACGGCAGTGGGCGGATACTTCATGTCCTCGCTATTTATCTTACTCAATGAATAGGTCGGACTTGAACAATCCGCCCACTGCCGTGGGCGGGATTCAGGACTGTTTGGGCAAAGCTTCTTTACAGCATCGATGCGCGGCTCGAAGCTATGAGCCCTTCATCATCTGGTCGCGCTTGGCTTTGAATTCTGAACCGGCTTTCCATTCCGGATACTTGTCGCCTTGCGCCACTCGATATCCGATCATCATCAGCAATTGCGCGTCATCAACTGCGCCTGTGAGATCCCAGTCAGGTTTAACCTCGTCAGAAACTTTGTGGTAGTCCTTGTCTGTGTATTCGTCGCGCTTCTGCTTTCCGTACGCGGGATCTTTTCCTTCGTAGTTAATACCGGAATCCGTGTAGAGCGCCGGAACTCCTTGTTTCGCAAATTCGAAATGATCCGAGCGATAGTAAAAGCCTTTCTCCGATTCCGGATCGGGATTTACTACTCGCCCCTGTGCAGTGGCAGCTTCACGTAGCAAGTCGATTAACGTGCTGTTGTCGTCGCCCACCATCGTAATGTCTTTGGTCCTACCCCACTGATTAACGCCATCCTTGTTGATGTTCGCCAGCGTTTTGTTCAGCGGATATAGAGGATTCTCAGCGTAGTACTTTGCACCGAGTAAACCTTTCTCTTCAGCCGTCACTGAAAGAAACAAAATGGATCGTTTAGGAGGTGTGGCGAGTTTCGTGAATGCTTCAGCAATCTCGAGCAATGTGGCTGTCCCGGAGGCATTGTCGAGCGCACCATTGTAAATCTGATCGCCGGCCAATTTCGGATCGCGTCCGAGGTGATCCCAGTGTGCCGTGTAGATAACGTACTCGTTCTTCAGCGCCGGGTCGGATCCTTCGAGCTTTGCGACGACGTTATTTGAATTGATTTCACGTAACGTGTTTTTGACCGTCATGTTTGCCTTTGCGTTGAGGGCAACGGGCTTGAAGTCCTTCGAGAGGGCAGCCTTCTTCAGCGCGTCGAAGTCCTGGCCACTGGCAGTAAACAACTCCTTAGCGCGGTCGGTGGTGATCCATGACTCAACTGCTGCACGTCCCATGTTTTTGTCGGGCGTCTGAATATCGAAGTTCTCACGTGACCAACTTCCCGAAACAACTTCATAGGGATAACCAGCCGGGCCGGTTTCATGAATGATCACTGCCGCCGCGGCGCCTTTCTCCGCAGCGATTTCATATTTGTAGGTCCAACGGCCGTAGTAAGTCATTGCTTTGCCCTTGAACATCTTGTCGTCCAACTTCGTTGGATCGGCCGAATCAGGAACTTGAGGATCATTGACCAGCATCACAATGGTCTTGCCATGGACGTCCAATCCTTTGTAGTCGTCCCACCCATACTCTGGCGCCACTACGCCATAACCAACAAAGACCATGTCGGAATTCTCAACCTTTGATTCCGGAACGAACCGGCGTGAAACCGCAACGTAGTCTTGTGGAAATTTCAGGTTTAGCTGCTTGCCACCGGCAGTGAATGAAGCAGTTGGTGCGGCCGTAAATCCAACGAGGGGAACCTTCTGAACATATGTGCCATCGGGATTCCCGGGCTTCAACCCCAGGCGTTGATATTGTTCAGTTAAATACTTGACGGTGAGTTCCTCACCCTTTGTTCCCGGACCACGCCCTTCGTACTCATCCGCTGACAAAGCCTTGGTGTGTTGCAGGATGTCGTTTGCGGTGATTGAGTCAAGAGCGGGTTTCAACTCAGCCGCCACTGAATTGTTAGCAGTAGGGGAGTTTGTGTTCAGATTGGTTGGAGCGGTTGTACACGCGAGTGCGAAACTAAGCACCGCTGCGCACGAAACCATCGCCTGGATTCGCTTCTTCATAGTGATAGCCCCTCGATTCCGTGGTTGGATTTGATGAGATGTTTCTAAGCCGAAACGTGGAGACAAGTCAAACTCGCAGAAGGTCCTGGAATAATCTTTGAAGAATTGAAATTGACTCACTACCCTTGAAATAAAAAGTCGAGGCCACACGCGCACGGGTGGCCTCGCCTTCCGATCATTTAAGGAGTAGCCCATTCCACCGTGGGTTCACCGTCTCCCCTTGCGAAGCCCACGATGGTTCCTCAAACGACCAAGTCACAAATACAGTTTTGGATTAGTGGTGAATGTTCCTCCCCGGTGGATTTGCGTCTTCTTGCAAAGTGCCGCGTCTTGAGTTCAAGGAGACGAGTCAATCTAGTATCGGTGTTCTGATTGCCGCATTAGAATTGTGATTTCCGGTGAGTTTAGGGGATGGACATGAGCGAGGTGGGATGAACGGCAGGCGCAATGTGAAGTGATTACGTAGGTTTGTTCAGTCGCTCATTCAATCGTTCCCGATAACGCCGGCTCATTATGAGTCGAGTGCCATCGCGCATGATGACAACGTACTCACCCTTCGCCCACGGTTGCACTTCTTTGACACGATCGAGGTTGACGATGGTCGAGCGATGTATACGCATAAAACTGACCGGATCAAGTTTCGATTCCATTCCCGTCATCGTTTCGCGCATCAAGTGAGAATCACGGCCCACCTGGAGACGCACATAATTTCCCACGGCACACATCCAGTCAATTTCTTCGGCCCTTAGAAAGACTACTCGCCCGCCGGACTTGATGATAAAGCGCTCAGGTATTTTCTGTTCGCGCCGCAGATCCCCCAACAAGGACAGAAGCTGATTGTTGACGTTGCCGTTCCGCAAACCCTTAATCATGATCTTGGCTTTTTCCAAAGTCTTTTGAAATCGCTTGCGGTCAAAGGGCTTCAGCAGATAGTCGAGAGCGTTCACCTCGAAGGCTTTCAACGCATACTGGTCGTAGGCGGTTACGAAGATCACCGTGGGCATTTGTTCAGCGCCGATAGTTTTGATCACTTCAAAACCATCCATCGCCGGCATTTGGACGTCGAGGAAAACAAGGTCGGGACTCAGCTCGCTAATGGAAGTAACTGCTTTGTATCCATCAGAGCACTCGCCAATCACATCAACGCTCTGGTCGTGCGCCAGCAAGCTTTTTATTCTTCTGCGGGCGAGTGGTTCATCATCGACGATTAAGGCTCGAATCTTCGTTGGGTTAACCTCACGCATGGACTATTGAGCTGTCAGACACTGTCCTAAACGGAATGCTCAGGCTGACGACGAGTCCGCCACCAGCAGCATGACGGAGTTTAAGGCCATGTTCATCGCCGTAAAGATTACTAACGCGCGCGCGTGTGTTGGTCAACCCCACTCGTTCTTTCGGTGGCCTATCACCCGAGAGTCCGGGACCGTCATCCTCCACCTCGAGTCGTAACAGTGAATTATCGCGCCATGCCTTGATCTTGATGCAGCCGCCTTCAGGCCGCGGTGCTACGCCATGCCGAACCGAGTTCTCAACCAGCGGCTGCAAGATCATACTCGGCACTAACCCATCGAGCGTTTCGGGCTCAATTGCCAATTCGATCTTCAGACGATCCTGAAAACGTGTTTGTTCGATATCGAGATAGTGCTTGAGAAACTCGAGTTCTTTCTTGAACGGCACTTCCTGGAGACCTGCTGTCTCGAGAGTCATTCGTAAAAGATCGCCTAACCGCGAGACCATCTCGTCGGCTTCGTCAGGCGATTCCCGTATCAAAGCGGAGATGGCATTCAGCGTGTTAAAGAGGAAATGAGGATGCAACTGCATCTTTAAGACCTGAAGCTGCGCTTGAGCTAACTGTGCCTCAAGTTGCGAAGCTCTCAGTTCACGTTCCTGCAACTTGTGATAGTAGTCATAAGCATGCTCTACAACAATCACGCCCCAATAGAACATCACGTTCGAGGGAGTAAAGTTGAGGATCAATAAAAAATACCTGTTCGAAAATGGTGTTAGTTGGGAGTACCAGCCGAATGGAATGGAAACAAGGGTAAAAAGGAGGACCTGAATCAGCAGAAAGACGAGGCTTGCCAGAAAATGGATCGTCAGGGATTTGAATCGTTGCCCACCCTCAATACGAAAGGACCGGCTCAACCAGATCGCCAGAGGCGTTAATCCAAGCCAGAGGTAACTAAAAATCAGTTCTCCGATAACACTATTCCAACCCTCTGCCGCTCGGTTTAGCCTGACGGCTTGAATCATCTGCGGCCCGCTGAACAAGAGTGCAAGGAAGGTCCAGCAACCGAAGATCAGTGCCCACTTGTAGAGGGTCTGACGCGTGGTCGTATTGATTGGCATACAGATCCAGTTCGGCCATCTGAGAGTTTAAAAAGGGTTCTGGCCGTCCGAGAATTTTAAGTCAAATTAGCATTAGCGGATATGTGCCACAGCAGAATTGTGATTTTCAGTATTTTCCAGGGATGAACAGACTAAATCGTAGGATGGGAGACTCGCCCCTATCCTGCTGATCCTCACATAGCCTGACGCCTTTTTAACGACGCAGGAGGATCAGTAAACCCGCTGCAATCGCAATTACGGCGAGTACAGTATTGACGGTGGTTGAAACACGTATACTGAGTAGCGGCAAGAGCCCGGTGAGAATTAACCAGATAGCAAGCAGAATCATTCCGAGATTTCTACCTGCGAGAGTATTAGTTATAGCCAACTTATTTCCCCTCCTCTCGGCGTTCTAAGATTTTTGACTTTGTAGATTCCAATTTTGGATCAACTACCTTCAAAAACCAACTTGATTTGGGTTGCCTCGGTCTCGTTTGCGACCACCATTCAGTTGAACACCTGGATGATTGGGAGTATAGTTCGCGCACTCGACAATTTTCACACGCCAAGCCCAGCCGGCATGCCTCCCGTGTCGGACGGAATACCTCCCAAAACTGCAACTTTCGAAAGGAGACTTCCGTGATAAATGTTCATCGCATTATTAGAGGCACAACTCTGCTGGCTGTGTTTGGGTTCATGCTGATTGTCTGGGCTAACGGCACGCCGACGTCACCATCGACGAAAGCCAGTACGGATTCGGTTAGAGCTGTGAAACTTCGATTCACCTTCGCCTCTGGTGACTCTGCCAACGTTACCGAGTTCGAAGGTGGCACGATCAACGTGGAAAAGAACGGAGAGAAGCTGACAATTACTCCTTACAGGCGCGACCATGGTCAGGTCGAGTTACGCGTATTTCGAGCGGTTCAGCGCGAAGGCAAGGAGATGATGGAAGCGGTTGATACGTTGCTGGTTGATAAGAGCATGACGAAACTCGATCGAGGCAATCTGCCATTTAGCGTGCAGGTTCTCGATGCTGATAAGAAGCTGCCGGCCGCAGCATCCGCTTTTCCGCCCAGGACTTGTTGCGCGACGACTTGTGCGGGAACGCAGGTCTGCGGCGTGTGCGTCTGCACTGACTGCGGGCGTTGCGGGCCCGGCTGGTGTGACTGCGCAGCTCCCTGACGAGAAATGATGTTGGTCTGTTAGCCTCGCCGGATCTTGATTCCTCAAGGCCGCCGGATTCACCTCCTGCGGCCTTCTTCAAGTCGTGGCGCCCACACCTTCCGCTACATAACATCGCGCCGTACAAATTCCAAACAACCAAAGAGAGTAGCGATGATGCCGCCGGCGATGCCCAGCACGAGTGCAGCGTTGAACCTGCCGTCAATAAAGAGATTCATCGGCAACAACCACGGATAATATTTGCCCACTGAAGCGCTCGCGGCGAAGAGCGCGAAAAATGTTCCGCCGATACCGGCGCCGAGTGGAATCGGAAACCCGGACCAGCGTGTACTGATCCAGGTATGGATCGCGATGATCAACCAACTCGCTGCCCAAACCAGCATCGTGTATTTTGCAAACCACCCAAAAGGAATCGGACCGGCATTTGTGAGTTCAGGACGCAAGTGAGTGGCAACTACGCCGACCACTACTGTCAGGAGGGAAAGAATCAACGTGCTGATGAAGATCAAGACCTGGGCCACTACCACCTTCGAGACGTACACAGCATGACGCGGAATCGGAAGCGCAAAGATGTGTTTCCATTGCCGATCGCTGTGTTCGATACCGTTGAGCAGCGCCGTTTCGAGAGCGATAAGCAGCGGCATCATGAAAACAGCCCAGATCTGGAGCGAGTTTGTGCCGAGCGTGTGCCAGAGATCGAAGCCGGCCGGAAATTTTTTTGTGCGCCAAACGATGAAGAACTGAAGCAGCGCTACCAGCAACGGCAGAACAAAGATCACACGGAAAGCCAGCGTGCGTTTAAGTTTTAGGAGTTCGGCGTGTAACGCCCTCAACAACGACATCAGGCCGTCCTCGCTGCGGCAGCCTGGCCGCGTGTCAGGGTTAGAAAAATGTCTTCAAGCGAAACCTGTGCGAGGGCAAGATGGAACACCTCAAGACGATGATCGACGAGCAAGCTGTTTATCCGCACAGCATCGTCTGATGAACCGGCCGCAACGGTGAGCAATTCATCCGCACGCCTTTGCACGATCCAACCAGCACGTTTCAAACACTCGATTGCCTGATCGAGTTGCTTCACGCCCACAGTGAGTTCGGTTTGTTGCTTTGCCTGAAGTTCTGCAAGCGTGCCCTGGAATAAGAGGTGTCCCTCATGAATGATTCCGATGTGACTCGCGATCTGTTCGACCTCACTCAATAGGTGGCTCGACAGGAAAACGGTGATACCGGATTCGCGCGGCAAGCGGCGAATCAGATCGCGCATTTCGTGAATACCGGCAGGGTCCAACCCGTTCGTGGGTTCATCCAGAATCAGCAGTGCGGGTTTGTTGAGCAGCGCCAGACCGAGGCCGAGACGCTGACGCATGCCCAGTGAGTATTCGCGTACGCGACGGTTTGCGTCCTTCATTAGCCCAACGGTATTGAGTGCGAGATCAATGAGTTCGCGCGGAGCGCCAAGCAAACGGCGCGTAACTTCGAGGTTTTCTCTGCCGGTCAGGTGAGGATAAAGCGAAGGCGTTTCAACCAATGATCCGACGCGCCGCATCAACGAATAACGACTCGCCAACAACGGTTGTCCAAACAGGAAAACTTCGCCCGCATTTGGTCGAATCAGACCGAGGAGCATGCGGATCGCGGTAGTTTTACCGGCGCCGTTTGGTCCAAGAAAGCCGTAGACGCCGGTCGCCGGAACACACAAGTTTAGCGAGTCGACGGCAAGTTGTACTCCGAAGCGTCGAGTCAGGCCGCGAGTTTCAATCAGTGGGTTCTCTTTACTCACTGGAGAATAAACGCGGAACGACCTGATTTATTAACACGCCAACGTTGTAGGAAAACGACTGCCGGATTATTCTAGGCCCGGATTTTACGTCCGGAGCTCAATTTAAGGAGTCGTTGATCATGTCTCACCAAAAGTTGCTCGTCACTTTACTCACTTTACTCTGTCTCTCAGTTGCCCTCGCCTCCCCAACTCAGGCTCAAACTGGGGATACCGCTGAATTGAGACGGCAAGCCAGTGGATTACTGAAAGAAAACAAGTACACCGAAGCGTTGCCGCTACTGGAAAAGATCGCGGCAGCCGAGCCAAACGACGGCGAAACCCAGTTTTTCCTCGCCTTTGCACTGCTTGGTCAGGCACACAACACAAAAGACGGCGCGACCCGCAAAGCACTTCGCGTTCGCGCGCGACAAGCATTCGTCAAAGCAAAGTCGTTGAATTATAACGAGCCGAAACTCGACGCGCTGATACTTAGTTTGCCTGAAGACGGCTCCGATGCACCGGGTTTTACGTCGAACAGCGAGGCGAATAATTTAATGCAAGAAGGCGAAGCGCTCTTCTCCCAGGGTAAGCCTGACGAAGCGCTGAAGAAGTATCAGGCGGCGCTTCAACTCGATCCGAAGCTCTATCATGCAGCGCTCTTTTGCGGCGACATTTTCTTGCAGAAAGAGGACTTTGCAAACGCTGAGATCTGGTATCAAAAAGCAATCACCATCGATCCGAATAAAGAGACTGCCTACCGCTATTCTGCAACGCCTTTGATGAAGCAACGCAAAACCGACGCGGCGCGTGACCGTTATATCGAAGCATTTATAGTTGAGCCATACAATCGTTTTGCGCGCGGCGGTTTGATCCAATGGGCTCAGGCGACACAGACCTCAATTGCGCATCCGGATATCGCTGTTCCTACCAACGTAACTTTTGATGAAAAAGGGGACGCTAAGATCAACCTGGATGCCGGGGCTCTGCTGGGCGGCAAAGACGACGGCTCCTTCGCGTGGATCTCTTACGGAGCTACTCGTTCCACCTGGCGGAAGGAAAAGTTTGCGAAGACATTTCCGAATGAGAAAACCTATCGTCATAGTTTGGCGGAAGAGGCAGATGCGTTGCGCAGCGTCGTCTCAGTAGCAACTGCCGACAAGAAAGACCAGAAACTTAGTCCCTCGCTGACAAGACTCAAGAAGCTGGATGAAGAAGGTCTGCTTGAGTCTTATATTCTGCTTGCGCGACCGGATGACGGCATTGCCCAGGACTACGCGGCGTATCTCAAACAGAACCGAGATAAGCTCCGGCGTTATATGGTGCAGTACGTTGTGAAGGGTGGGGGCAATTAGAATTCAAAGATAATAGAATACCTATCCAACTATGAGCGACAAGTCACAACTTCCCAAAAGGTCGGATTTTCCGCGCGAGGCGGAATTCGTAATTAAGGAGTTCGATGTGCCCCTCGTGCGGCTTCCGGTCGCAGGTTGGTTCAACTGGTTCGGCGGTGCGGCCCAGCCGTACAACGCAGCCTCCCTGCGCGTAGATAACAACTGGCCTGCGGCATCGTTTGAGGAATGGGTTGGGATCGTCGCAGCATCAATGGCAATTGAGTCAGGCAGCAACGACTCATAACGCAATCGTTTTTGAATTGAGCCGCAAAGAAGCACAAAAGGCACAGACCGCGGCTGGTCTTGTGCCTTTTGAAACTTCGAAGAAGAGTAGATTAGTGAATACCGATTCTCGAAATCGTGTTCTGATTCCTGTTCGACACCCAGATGCTCTTCCCATCAAACACGACCGACTCGGGCTGAATGCCCACCGGAAATGTATCGAGCAGCGAACCATCACTGGCAAGTAACTTCGAAACGTTACCGCTTCCTGTATTCGCGACCCAGACGTTCTCCCCATCGAAAGCAATTCCGTGTGGGTTTAAGCCGACGCCATAGACGCCGAGCAACGACCCGTCGCTCGCCTTGAGTTTCGACACGGTACCTTCGTTGAAATTCGTTACCCAGATATTCTTTCCATCAAAAGCAATTTCTCTTGGCCCGTCGCCCACTGGAAAGCTTCCGAGCACCACATTATCCGATACACGAATCTTCGTGACTGTGTCATTACCGAAATTGGCGAACCAGATATTAGCACCGTCGAAAGTGATTCCAAACGGTTGAGACGCCGGGAATAGCCCGAAAACGGTGCCGTCAGGTCGCAATTTCGTCACCCGACCGGAAGTGAAATTCGCCACCCAGATGTTTGTACCATCAAAGGCGAGACGGCTCGTGCTTCCCGTAACCGGAAACGTTCCCAGTAACGCTCCGTCGCTGGCGCGCAGCTTCGAAACGCTGTTGGAGAGATTCGAAACCCAGATGTTGGTTCCATCGAAGGCAACACCGGCTGGTCCATTGCCAGTTGGGAAGGTTCCCAGGACAACACCATCACTGGCGCGGAGCTTGATCAGTCTATTCAACGTAAGATTTGCGATCCAAATGTTCTCTCCGTCGAAAGCAGTGCCGAATGCGTTCCCAGGCAAATTGATGGTCGCACTGTTGGGTCGTATTAGATCCCAGCGAAGCATCCCAACGAGTAGTGGATCAAACTGCGATCCGGACAGACCGCGAGGTCCGGTTGCACCGGTGTCGCCTTTATCACCCTTATCACCTTTGTCGCCCTTGTCGCCTTGAGGACCGGTGGCACCGGGAGCGCCGGGCGATCCTTGTAGACCTTGCGGGCCTTGTGGTCCCTCTGCTCCTTGTGGGCCACGTTGACCTTCCGGACCTTGCGGTCCCTGTGGTCCTTCCGGACCTTGTGGGCCAGTTACGCCTGGCGCGCCTTGTGGCCCTTCCGGTCCCTGCGGTCCGGTCGCGCCGGTTGCGCCTGTCGCGCCCTGAGGTCCCTGCGGTCCTTCTGGTCCTTGCGGGCCTGCCGGACCCTGTGGCCCTTGTGGACCACTGTCCCTATTCAACGTCACGATCAACTCAGGCTCATGACTTGTCTGCGGATTCTCCTTACTGTCAAACGTGACTGCGGTGCCTGTGCCGGCCACAAGAGCAAGACCATTGTTAGTCGAGCTATTGAGCCAATCGCGCACCGCACTCGTCACATCAACTAACAGATATTGACCCTTCTTGTTCACATCGATGTTTACTCCAGTGAAGACCAGATCGCCGAGGGCTGGTGCGTTTCGCGCTGTGATCGTCTTCTCGCTCCAATTGTCGGCCAGTTGGACTACGTCAATCGTACCGGGAACGGAAACGGTTCCGACGTAAAGTTTCAGCGTCGCCTTCGCGACATGTGAAGCCTGCGTGTCAGGAGGAAGTACGGGAGAGAGTTTGAATTTCAGATAAATCGTATTAGTTGCAGATACAGTCAGACTCGGGTTCGCGCCGAAGTTTGTATCGAGATCTTTCGGCAGCGTACTGGTATGAGCATCGTCGCTCAGCACACTCTGGGCCATGGTTAAGCCTGACAGGCAAACCACCAGCAGCAGCGCACCGAACATCGTTTTGAATAGTTGAAAAATAGCGGGTCTCATGATTTTCTCCTCATTTGAGTGATAGACACACATCTACCCTCACAAACTCTTGTTTGCGTCTCAGTGGTTTACCGGCGCGACCGGGAGTCCCGAGCCGGCAATTTCCACGCTCGCCTTTAAGTGACTAAGAAATGAATTTCATCACGTGAGGGAAGAAAGTTTATCGTCAAATTCTGCGGTGTTGATTAATAGTTCTAGGTCGGGTGAGGGCCTGCGGCTTGTCGGGCGTAGAGCTTGGACCTGCCACGTGTCGTGGATGGGCATCGTAAATCAGTATCCGTGTCCTCATGCGATTCGCCAACGCATAGCCTCCAAAGGCGCCGAACGTTCCCGCCGCAGCCGGAATTAGAAAGAAACCAGCCCGTTTATTTTTTGCGATTTCGAAACCTGCTGCGACCCC
>Ga0111539_10002353_pt1 | contig 25141 bp, 17 predicted proteins | sample RhiMethybrSRZTD1_FD_79667 | JGI IMG/M metagenome (GOLD analysis project Ga0111539, IMG submission 79667) | Populus rhizosphere microbial communities from Tennessee, USA - Rhizosphere MetaG P. TD hybrid SRZTD1 (version 2) (version 2) | ecosystem: Host-associated > Plants > Roots > Rhizosphere >...
ACCTGGACGTTTTCATCGGCAACGGCGCGACGCTCAGCGATCCGGTGCACGGTTTCGGCTGCCGGCTCTATCGCAATGAAGGGCAGATGAAGTTCAGCGACGTCACCGTCGCCGCGAAGATCGATGTCGCAACCGCGGCGACCTGGCCCATGGGCGCGGCAGTTGGCGATGTCGATGGCGACGGCTTCGAGGACCTCTTCATCGCGTGCTTCGGCCCCGACATCCTGCTGCACAACAACGGCGACGGCACCTTCAGCGACGCCTCGCAGCGCGCGGGCATCGCCAAGGAATCCAGTTGGGGTACGGGCGCAGCGTTCGGCGATCTCGACAACGACGGCGATCTCGATCTGTATGTCGCCAACTATCTCGAGTTTGATCCGAAGCATCCGCCGCCGCGGGCCGAGTACAAGGGCCAGAGCGTGCTTGCCGGCCCGCACGGGCTCAAGCCGGAGCACGATTTCCTCTATCTCAACGACGGCGCCGGCGTCTTTCGCGAGGCCAGCACCGAATGCGGCGCGCGACCGGAACAGCCGGCCTTCGGCCTGAACGTCGTCATCCTCGACTTCGACAACGACGGCTCGCAGGACATCTATGTTGCGAACGATTCGATGCCGGGATTCCTGTTCCGCAATCAAGGCGCCTCGCCCTTGGCCCCAGGCTCCGCCGGGGGATCGAACTCGACTCTGCGGTTCGAGGACATCGGCGTTATCTCCGGCATCGCGTCCAACGGCGACGGCGGCAACCAGGCAGCCATGGGCATCGCAATCGCCGACGTTGATGACAATGGCTTTCCCGATAAGTTCGTCACCGTCTTCTCGTCCGACACCAACACACTTCACCTCAACGTGAACGGCCGGCTGTTCGAAGATCGTTCGACGAGTTATGGCTTGGGCATGATCAGCCGGCCGTACCTGGGCTGGGCGTGCGGGTTCTTTGACTTCGACCTCGATGGCGATGAAGACCTGCTGATGTTCAACGGCCACGTCTATCCCGAGGCGACGATTCAATCCATGGACAGCGACTATCTGCAGACGCCACTGCTCTTTACGCGCGAAGGAAAGAAATTCCGGCGCGTGGAGGCGAGCGAGGCCGGCGCATGGTTGGGCGAGAAGCATCGCGATCGCAGTGCGGTCTTCGGCGACCTCGACAGCGATGGCGACATCGATGTGATTGTCAGCGAGTTGAACGGGCCGATTCGTGTGCTGTGCAACGGCGCGACGGCGACTCCGACTGCCCATTGGCTGGAGGTGGAATTGCGCGATGAACGCCCCGACGCCAAGAATCGGACGGGCCTGGGGGCGAGGCTCGAACTGGCAGACGGCGATCGCACGCTGCGCCGCTGGCTGTTCAGCGGGGGCGGATTCCAGTCATCCAGCCCGCCGATGGCGCACTTCGGACTGGCCAATGCCGCGCATCCGGTGTCGCTGATCATTCGCTGGCCGGATGGACTCGAACAGAGAGTCAACGACATCGCGCCCGATCGGCAGTTGATCGTGCGGCATCCCTGAATTCGAATCAGAACTCCTCGTGGCCGAAGCACTCGCGCCCGTCGTCCTCGACGGTCTTCCGCAGGGCCACGCATCGGCAGCCGGCGGTGATGCCGAGATCCTCATCGCGAACGCTCCATTCCGGCCGCAGCGGTCGTCGCAGCAGGGCCGAGTGTCGCGCTGCGTCGCTGATGACCTTGCGCAGCGCCTGGCTCGCGCGCGAGCCTTCGCGTTCAGCCCAGCATTCCACGACGCGGTACTTGCGGTTGGTGATGAAGAAGCGGCACGCCTTGCGCACGCCGGGCCATTCCGCATCATCGACAACAACCACGCCGCCCACACGCAGCAGGCGATCGAGGAGGAACAGATCCACCATGACAAAGTCGAAGGTGTGCCAGCCGTCGGCCAGCGCAAAGTCGATGCGCACGCCCTCGCGCTCCAAGTCGGGCAGAGCCTGATGCGATGGCAGTTCGCGGAAGTCCAGAAGATGGTCCAGCCCGGCAAGGCGCAGGTGCCTCAGGCCGACGCCGCGCCATTCGGCACCATGTTGATTGGGATCGATGGCGATGTGGCGGGCATTGGGCGCGTCCGCGATCGCCTCGCAGATGAACAGGGTCGAGACGCCAAAGGCCATGCCGATCTCGAGCGTGGTGCGCGCCTCGAGATCGCCGACGATGCGCTGCAGCATGCGGCCCGCCTCTTCGGGCAGGTGCGAATGCAGATCCATGGTCGTGCCGTCGTCAGCGGTGACGCGGCCGGTGCGCAGGATGTTCTGCAGCAGCCACGCAGCGGCGGCGGTTGTCGCCGTGTCCGACATCATCACACCCGTGAGTACGCGCGGATCACCTGCTGAGGCGCTGGTTGAAGTTCCAGATTGAGGTGACAGAGCACCCCGATTCTGCGGGTTACACGCAGCGGTTGCGGAATAACGCTCCGTCAAGTCTGGTTCGTATCATTCGATCATGATGCAGCGATCGTCATCCAAGACCGCCGTTATCGCGGAGGATGTTCACGACCACGCGCATCATGGCCACGATCACGGCCGGATGCACGTGCGTCCGGCGGGCGATCACATGACATTCCGGGTCGAAGGCATGTCCTGCGCCAGTTGTGCCGCGACCGTGCAGCGCGCGATCGAAAGCAAGCCCGGCGTGACGCGCGCCTCGGTTAACGTGATCGATGGCCGCGCGGTGGTGGAAGGCGTGAATCTCGACGCCGCCGACATCGCCCGAACCATTTCAGAGCACGGCTATCCCGCTGAACCGATCGACGAGACTCCAGCGGTCGCGGAATTGCGCAGCGAGATCGAGCAGCGGCAGATCGGGCACGAGCGTTTGTGGAAACGCCGCGCCATCATCGCCATCAGCATCTGGGTCCCGCTGGAGGCGCTGCACTGGATCGGCAGGGCTGCCGGGTGGCATGCCGCTCCCGACGCCCACGCGATCGGCTGGATGGACTGGCTGATGCTGATCGGTTCGACGGTCGTGCTGATCGCGGCGGGCGGCGGGTTCTATCGCTCAGCGTGGACCGCTGCGCGGCGCGGCACGACGAACATGGACACGCTCATCGCCATCGGTGCGACCGCGGCGTACGTGTTCTCGCTCGTCGTCTTCCTCGCGCGGTTCTTCGGCCGGCTGCAGGATCAGCCGCTGTATTTCACCGAGTCGGCGGCCCTGCTGGGCCTGATCTCGCTCGGACACTGGATGGAAGCCCGCGCGACCGCGAAGGCTGGCTCGGCCGTGCGCGAACTGCTGCAACTTCAACCGGATGAAGCCGAGATCGCGCCTGATCACGGCGAGGGGGCACCGCGCAGGATCTCGAGCGCCGATGTTCAACCCGGCGACCGGCTGCTCATCCGCCCCGGGGCGCGCGTGCCGGTCGATGGCGTGGTTGTCAGCGGCGAGAGCGATGTCGATGAGGCCGTCGTCACGGGCGAATCGATTCCCGTGCGCAGGCGCGCTGGCGGCAAGGTCGTCGCCGGCAGCGTGAACACCACCGGGCAACTCATCGTCGAGGCGAGCGTCGATGGTCGGCACACCACCGTGGCGCGCATCGCCGAGATGGTGCAGCGCGCGCAATCGAGCAAGGCGAACATTCAGCGGCTGGCGGATTACGTGGCGTCAATCTTCGTGCCTGCGGTCCTGCTGATCGCGCTGGCGACGATCGTGGGCTGGGCCATCGCGGGCGATCTGACGCGCGGCGTCATCGCGATGTGCACGGTGCTGATCATCTCGTGCCCATGCGCACTGGGGCTGGCGACGCCGATGGCGGTTATGGTCGGGGCCGGCGCAGCGAGCCGACGCGGCATCCTGATCAAGTCGGCGATGGCGCTGGAAACCGCCGGCAAGGCGACGCACGTCATCTTCGACAAGACCGGCACGCTGACCATCGGCCAGCCGCGCGTCGCGGCAATCTCCGCAACTGGGAACGAGAACGACCTGCTGCGCCTGGCGGCGGCGATCGAGACGCCAAGCGAGCATCCCATCGCGCGGGCAGTCGTGAAGGCGGCTGCTGAACGCGACCTGAATGTGCCGCCTGTTTCAAATTTCAAGTCGATCACCGGTCAGGGTGTGCGTGGTGTAGTGGACGGCCGCATCGTGGAGGTGCTGCGCGATGAATCGGCGACGTGCCGCGTGGTCGTCGATGGCCGCACGATTGGAACCATCACCGTGGCGGACGAGCCACGACCCGATGCCGCCGATGCGATCGCGCGGCTCAAGGGCATGGGCTTAGCGGTCATGATGCTCTCGGGCGATCGGCGCGCCGCGGCCGAGGCGGTGGGGGCGCGCATCAGACTCCGCCCTGATGAGATTGAGGCCGAGGCAACGCCCGAGCAGAAAGTGGCGTTTGTCGAGAGTCGGACGCATGCTGCGCCGCAGGCGGCAGGGGTACGCGGCGGGGTGATCATGGTCGGCGATGGCATCAACGATGCCGCGGCCCTCGCGGCGGCAGACCTTGGCATCGCGATGGCTTCCGGCACCAACATCGCCATCGAGTCGGCCGACATCGTTATTCCCAGCGATCGCGTTGCATCTGTGGCCGAGGCAGTCGACATCGCGCGGCAGACGTTGCGAGCGATCAGGCAGAATCTGTTCTTCGCGTTCTTCTACAACGCGGCGGCGATTCCGGCAGCGGCGTTCGGCCTGCTCGGCCCGTTCGGGCCGTTGTTCGCGGCCGCCGCCATGGGATTCAGCGATATCACGGTCATCGGCAATGCGCTGCGGCTGAAGGCGCGGCTGCAGCAATCCCGTTAGCCCCGGCCCGGGGGTGCGTTGGGCCTCGCAATGTGCACCGGGGATGTTTGCCGATATTCACATCTATATCTGTAATTGACGGCTGGCCGCCCATTCCGCGTACCATCATGGCAAGCGTGTCGCGAGCGTGGGAAGGCGGGCGTCGGCGGTGGGTCTTGAACGGGGCGACAGGAGCGAGGACATGCCCATCAGCAATCTCAAGCCGCTGGAACGGGACCAGTTCGATTACTGGAAAGCGGTGCACCTTCTCAATCGCGCCGGCTTCGGCGGCACACCGGCCCAGGCCCGCGCGCTGGCGAACATGGGACTTGAAGAAGCTGTCGACTACATCGCCGAGTACGAGGAAGTTGCTGCGCCGGCTGTCGGGGCGGATCAGTTCGACAAAGACATCATGCGCCCGGCCAATGACGAGGAGCGCATGGAGGTCGAGCAGGCGCGGCGATCGGGCAACGAGGCGGCCCTGGAGAAGTATCGCCAGGAACGCCAGATGCGCCAGGCGGAGGATCGGCGTCAGATCGGCGAGATGCAGAAGTGGTGGCTCAAGCGCATGATCGAGACGCCGCGGCCGCTCGAGGAGAAGATGACGCTGTTCTGGCACGGGCACTTCGCGACCGGCTACCGGTCCATCGAAGACTCGTACCACATGTTCCAGCAGAACCAGTTCCTGCGGGCCAACGCCACGGGCAGTTTCGCGGAACTGGTGTACGGCATCGTGCGCGATCCCGCGATGCTGCGCTACCTCAACAACGATCAGAATCGCAAAGAGAAACCCAACGAGAACCTCGCGCGCGAACTGATGGAACTATTCACGCTCGGCGAGGGCAACCTCTACACCGAGAACGACATCAAGGAAGGCGCCCGCGCCCTCACCGGGTTCAACTTCGAGGACGACGCCTTCGTGTTCCGCCCGCAGATGCACGACACGGGCAACAAGACCATCCTCGGGCAGAAAGGCAACTGGGATGGCATCGATTTCTGCAAGATCATCCTCTCCACCAGGACGCCAAGCGAGTTCATCTGCTGGAAACTCTACCGCTATCTCGTGAGCGATCTGCCGGGCGATCCCGACAAGGACCGGCAGGCGTTCATCACCAAATGGGCTCGCACCTTCCGTGACAGCAACTACCAGATCAAGCCGCTGCTCAAGACGCTGTTCAAGAGCGACCACTTCTACGACCAGGCGAACACCGCCGCCCTGATCAAGAATCCGATTCAGCTCATCGTGCAGGCGATTCGCAGTCTGCACACGCCGGCGCGGAATCTGTCGGCCCTCGCCAGCGCGGCGGACCTGATGGGCCAGAACATCTTCTTCCCGCCGAGCGTGAAGGGCTGGGACGGCGGGCGGGCGTGGATCAACACCTCGACGCTGTTCGTGCGGCAGAACCTGCTGATCTACCTGCTCACAGGCCGGCGGCCCGAATCGTATGAATGGGAAGCCGATGGTCGCGACTTCGATCCCATCCACCTCATCGCGCACCTCAAAGAGGACGCGGGCGAGGCTGCGGCCCAACCGACCATCACCGATGTCGTGTCGTACCTGCTGCGATTCAACCTCGGCGCCGAGCCACACGACGATCGCGTCAAGGCCCTCGTCGAATTCGCCAACGCCAACGGCGGCACCGTCGATCGTCCGATGCTGATCGGCCTGCTGTCGTTGATCGCCGCCATGCCGGAGTACCAGTTGTGTTAGTCAATGACGAATGTCAATTCGTTATTCGTTCTTCGTAAGTTCGTCATTCCTTCAACGAAGGAACGTTGCCATGTCCGACTCCCAGCAGCCCGCCTTTTCCCGCCGCATCTTCCTGCAGCATGGCGTCGCGTTCGTGTCGATGGCCGCCACCGCGCCCCTGTTCATTCAGAACTCGGCCCGCGGCATCATCAATCCATGGGCCGCGCTGCTCTCATCGCAGCCGGGCGTGCCCGAGGATCACGTGCTGGTCGTCGTGCAGCTCGGAGGCGGCAACGACGGCCTGAACACCGTCGTGCCCTACGGCACCGACGCCTACTACAAGGCCCGGCCCGCCATCGCCATTCCCCAGCCCGGCAAGACGCAGGGCAACCAGCAGGGCGCGCTCAAACTCGATGAGAAGGCCGGCATCGGTCTGCATCCCAACCTCAGCGGCCTCAAGGAGCTCTTCGACGAAGGCGTCGCGAGCATTATCCAGGGCGTCGGTTATCCCAATCCCAACCGCTCGCACTTCACGTCGATGGATATTTGGCATACCGCCGATACCGGGGCCCACGGTCACGGATGGATTGGCCGCTACTTCGACTGCACGTGCAACGGCACGCCGGAGCCCGAAGGCGAGATCGCCATCGGCCGCGACTCGCCGCTGGCCATGCAAGGGCAGATTCAGAAGCCCATCTCTTTTGAATCCCCTGAACTGTTCCGTTGGCTGGGCGATGACCTGAGCAAGGATGGCGCACTCAAGCAGCCCTACCAGGACATCAACCGCGCCGGCCAACTCCAGGGCGTGGATGAGAACAGCCAACTCGGTTTCCTGACGCGCACGGCCCTCGACGCGCAACTGGCGTCGGATCGCATTCGCGCAGCCGTGGCCAAGCGGCCGCTCGTCCAATACCCCAACAGCCAGCTGGCGCGCCAATTGCAGATGGTCGGCGCGATGATCCGCGACGGGATGAAGACGCGCGTGTACTACGTCTCGATGGGCGGCTTCGACACGCACGCCAACCAGGTCGGCTCGCACGCCAACCTCATGCGGCAGCTCGGCGATGCCCTGAACGCCTTCCACAAGGATCTCAAGGAGCAGGGCAACTCCGGTCGCGTGCTGACGATGTGTTTCAGCGAGTTCGGCCGCCGCGTCGCCCAGAACGCCTCGGGCGGCACCGATCACGGCACCGCGGCGCCCATGTACCTCATGGGCGACATGGTCCGTCCGGGACTGCTGGGCAACATGCCTTCATTGAGCGACCTGGATCAGGGTGACCTCAAGTTCAACGTCGATTTCCGCAGCGTCTACGCGGCCGTGCTGGAGGACTGGATGGGGGCGCCGTCAGACAAGGTCCTCGGCGCCAACTTCAAGAAGGCCAAGATCATGAAGGCGTAGCGGCTGGTTCGCGTCTGGCATCCACGCGAATTTGGCGGGGGTTTTCGCACCGGCATTTGGATTTCGCCGGGACGGTGTTACGCTTAAGCAGCGGCCGCAACCTGCCCGCCGCGCGCTGCGAAAACCACAAGGATGAAGATGATTCCCAGACGTGCCGCCCACGCTGTCGCACTCGCCGCTGTTGCGCTGGTGATGTTACCGGCGAGATCAGCCCGCGCCCAGGACCGGCCCATCGCGCTGTTGAGCGACGCCGCCACGACGGTCATCGATGCGCCCGGCGACACGCTCGCCGTGGTGCGACGGCGCACCATCGAGTTCAGCCCAGCCGGCCTCGACGTCGTGCGCAAGGGTCTTGACCTTCGACTGAATCTCTTTGCCGGCGTCTCGCTCCCCGTGCTCGTCGACCAGGCATGGCGAAGCAATGTCGATACTTGGAACTGGCAGGGCCACGTGCCGGGCGAGCCCGCACGCTCCGTCATCCTCGTGCTGCACAAGGGCAAGATGTGGGGCACGATCAATGCACGAAACGTCGGCGACTTCCGCTTCCGTTCCCATCGCAATCTCGGCCAGGTCGTCGAGGAGATCAATCAATCGAACTTCCTGCCGTGCGGTTGCGGCGCCCAGCAGTCGCAGGGCAATCGGCCCGCGCTGCAACTGCCCGCTGCGCCGCCACATGACGAGGGTGGCATCGCCGGCGCGACCAACTGTCCGGGCCCGATCATCGATGTGCTTGTCGTCTACTCGCCCGAGACGGCGACCGAGGAGGGCGGCACGGCGGCGATGGAGACGCTGATCCTCGGCCTCGAGGCAGCGACCAATGTCTCCTACCTCAACAGCATCGTCAGCCAGCGCATCCGCATCGTGCACATGGCGCAGACCGGCAGCGAACTCACTGGCTTCAATGCCACGCTCACCGCCCTGACCAGCGACGGCGACGGCCAGTATGACGAGGTGCACACCCTGCGCAACCAGTACGGGGCTGACATGGTCGCGATGCTCATCAGCCACACCAATGGCGGCATCTGCGGCATCGGCTGGCTCATGGGCGATACCGAGATCAATCAGAGTTTCGAGCAGTACGCCTTCACTGTGACCAACACTGGCTGCGCCACGGGCGGCTTCACGTTTCAGCACGAACTCGGCCACAACATGGGCTGCCATCACGATCACGACAACGCTGGCGGAAGCCCGGCGTTCCCGTGGTCGTACGGCCACCGCTTCACGGGCGATGACACAGTGCTCTATCGCACGATCATGTCGTACGCGCCGGGGACGCGCATCTCGCACTTTTCGAATCCGAACGTCCTCTACCAGGGCCAGCCGACGGGCGTCCCGCAGGGCACCCCGCTGACGCAGGCGGACAATGCCGCGTCGCTCAACGCGACTGCCTCGGTTGTCGCCTCATTCCGCGACGCGGTGACCGTCGGGGCGACGACCTGGCCGCCGCCGAGTCTGCTCAGCGCGGGCGATCCCGACGGCTCGGACCGCTTCGGCACATCGGTCGCGGTCAATGGCGACCTGGCGGTCATCGGCGCGTACACCGATGATCAGGGCGGAAGCGACGCCGGCGCGGCGTACATCTTCAAACGCAACACCGTAAGCGGATTCTGGGAGCAGGAGACGAAACTGCTCGCGCCCGATGCCGCGGGCGGCGATCGCTTCGGCATCTCGGTAGACATCATCGATGGGGCGGATGATCTGGTCGTCATCGGAGCGTATCTCGACGATGATGCTGGCCCCGACAGCGGCTCCGCGTACGTCTTCCGCCGCGTCGGAAGCGGCAGTTGGAACTTCGAGCACAAGATCAAGTCCACCGATCTCGCGGGCGGCGACACCTTCGGCCGTTCGGTCGCGATCGCCACAGCCGGCGGCGGCGATATCGTGTGCGCCGGCGTTCCCAACGATGACGACGGCGGCACCTCCGCAGGCTCGGCCTACGTGTTCCGCAAGAACGGCCCGGGCGCCTGGGCGCAGGAGGCCAAACTTGTCGCGGCCGACCCCTTCGCCAACGACAACTTCGGCCAGGGCGTCGACATCGATTTCGCGCCCAACGGCGATCAGTACGCGATTGTCGGCAACTGGCACGACGATGACATAGCCTCCAACGCCGGTTCGGCGTACGTGTTCCGCAAGATCGGCCCGGGAGCGTGGACGCAACTGCCCAAACTCGTTGCCGCCGACGCCGCCATCGAGGACCAGGCAGGCTTCGCCGTCGCGCTCGCGTTCCCCGATCCCACGACGCGTCTGGCCATCGTGGGCGCATGGAAGGCCAACGCGCCGGCATCTAATACCGGTGCGGTCTACGTGTACGCGGACACGGGTCTGGGATTCGCGCAGGAAACGAAACTGATCGCCTCCGACCCTGAAGCCGAGGCCAATTTCGGCGTGGCGATCGACGCCAGCGTGGATGAAGTCATCGTTGGCGCCTACACCGACGACGCTGGCGCGCTCGATGCAGGCGCGGCGTACATCTATCGCCGCGCGGTTGGCGGCGCCTCATGGACCGAGGAAACCAAGCTGATCTCAGGCACGCCCTTCGCCAATGATCAGATGGGGTTCGCCGTGGCGATCGACGGCGTGATCGCTCTCGCCGGCGCATGGCAGACCGATGCGCCCGGTGGTGCCCCGGTCGATGTCGGCGGAGTGTGGATCAGCGGCGGCTCGGGCGGCCCTGTCATCACCGACTGCAACGACAACGGCATCGACGATGCGTGCGACATCTCCACCGGCACGTCTGCGGACGGCAATACCAACGGCATCCCCGACGAGTGCGAAGCCCCGCCCTGCCCGGCTGACATCAACGACGACAACGCCGTGGATGTCAACGACCTGCTGGCGGTCATCACCAACTGGGGTCCGTGCGTGACGCCGCCGGTCGGTTGTACGGGCGACATCTCGCCCAGCAGCCCGCCCGCGCCAAGCGCCGGCGATGGCCAGGTCAATGTGAACGATCTGCTGCTGGTGATCACCAACTGGGGCATCTGCCCCTAGTGCTGGTGTTGCACAGGACGGCATTCGTAACTGTGGAAACCGACAGGATGCTGATTCCGCGCGCGGCCCATTGGCGCTAGCGTTTCGCTGACGATTCCACACGCAGGAGACGCACCCATGGCCAGCGCGCATGATCCGGCTTCACCGGAGCCCGGCATTTCCGACCTGTTCCGCATGCTCATCGACGACACGCGCCGCCTGATGCGCGATGAGATCGAACTGGCCAAGAGCGAGGCCGGCGAGAAGGCCCGATTCCTCGCCCGGCAGTCGATCTCCATCGCCATCGGAGTCGTGCTGGGGCTGCTGGCCGCGGCGGCGCTGTTTGCGGCCCTGACGATGGGCACGGCTCATGCCCTCACGCCCATGATCGGCCGCGCGTTCGCGCTGTGGGTGGCCCCGCTGCTCATCGGCATCATCGCTGGAGGCATCGGAGGTGCCTTGGTGCTTCGCGGCATCAAGCGCCTAAGAGCCACATCGCTGGCGCCGGAGAAAACAATCGACGCCCTGCGCGACACCGGCCGCCTGGTCGCCGACCGATTCAAGTCGGCATGAGAACTGATCGTGAACCCAATGCACGAGCGTCCCATGGATGACATCGCGCGCGACATCGAGCGGACGCAGGCCCGCATCGACGCGACGCTTGATTCGCTGCAGCAACGCCTGCGGCCGTCGAACCTGGCGCGGGACGCCGCCAGGCGCCTGGCCGACTCCAGCGTGCGCGGCGTGCGGGATTTGGCGCAGCGGCTTGTGCAATCGGAGAGCGGGGTACGGGCCCAGCGGATGATCTCAGAGGCGCGGCGCACCATCGCGCTGCTGCCGCCGGGCGATGCCGCGGCGCTGGAGGCGTCGGCGAGGCTCGCGGCGGGACGCCTGCTGGCCAGCCGGGCCAAGCGAGCGCAAGCGGTCAAACTCGGCGTGGCAGCCCTGGGGACGGTGCTCGCGGCGGCGGCGCTCAAGGCCATGTACAACGCCGACGCGAATGACGATGAGATTCCTCCCCCGGTTGCGGCGAGACGGCGGCGCAGGCGGACATCCGGCAGACAGAAAGTGAAGTCCACAGCCGGCACGCGGCGGAACGGCACCACCCGGCGTCGTCGCAAGGCCTAGGTCACTTCCAAGCGCAGCGGCCCGGCTGCCAAACTGGCATCCCGCAACGGTTTGCGCCGAGGCAGCTTGATCGCGGGCGAATTCGAGTTGTCCGAACCGTGGAGGTAGACGATACTTACTGCTGATACAGGCCGCCTTGGCGATGCATCCGACCCGCCGCACATCCCGACCTTCGCAGCCCGGCCTGGTTTCGACCGCCGGCGCTCTGGTCGCGCTGGTGGCGGTCGCGGCGATGATGACTTCATCGGCGGTGGCGACGCCGTCGCCCACATCGCACGACGCGCGGCAGACCGTCGCGGAAGGCGCGAAGGTTCGCGCAGCCGTCGCTGCAGTCGCCGCTGCAGCCCGCACTCTGGTCGATGGCGATCGGCTGGTGGATGCGCTGCCGGCTGACTGGTCCGACGATCTGTGCGTGGTTCGCATTACCTGCGTGATGCCTGTTGCCGCGCCGCGGATCGACTCGACCATCGCCGAGTTGTCTGAATCGCTGCTCGACCTTCCGCCGCCGATGAGGGGCTGACACGGCAGGCGTCAGGCGACGGTCCGTCTCCGCGCCGGATTTCCCATCCGCATACGCGTCAGCGGCTTCGATCGCCTCCTCACATTTGATGCTTGCCGTGGCTCGCGGCTCATGGCCGCTGCGTCGCGATCGCTGCGCTCGTGCGCGGCATCGCTCATCGTCATTCCGTTCCACGCTGTTCGCATCGCTTTCACGACATTCATCCCTCGCGGCGTGCGGCACGACACGTGCTGCCCCCTGACACCTGATCCCTCCCCTCGAGCACTCTTATGGCCTTCCCCATCATCGGCAATCTCGGCAAGAAGATCTTCGGCACGCGCAACGAGCGCATGGTCAAGCGCCTGCTGCGCATCGTGGCGCAGGTCTCGATCCGCGAGAACGAAACCCGGCAACTCACAGATGCGCAGATCAAGACCAAGACCGACGAGTTCCGCCAGCGCATCGCGAAAGGCGAATCGACGGCCTCGCTGATTCCCGAAGTCTTCGCCATCGCCCGCGAGGCGATGGACCGCGCGGTCGGCATCCGAAACATCTTCAATCCCGCGCTGAACTTCGACTCCTCGAAACTCCCCGCGAACGTCCGCGCCCTGTACGACAAGACGCGCAAGGAGATGGACGCGGCCCCGCCGCGGGAGGCGTCGGGCGACCTCCTTGGAAGCGAGAAGCCTGTACCCGCGTGGCTGTGGATGGACATTCCCGTCGAGATCTACGACGCGGTGCGCGAAATGTACCCGCAGTCCAAGCCACCGTTCCGGGCCCGGCCCTTCGATGTGCAGATCATCGGCGGCATGGTGCTGTACGAAGGCCGCATCGCGGAAATGCGCACCGGAGAGGGCAAGACCATCGTCGGCCCCTTGGCGTGCTACCTCGCCGCGCTCGAAGGCAAACAGGTGCACGTCGTGACGGTGAACGATTACCTCGTGCAGCGCGACCGCGACTGGACGTTCCCGTTCTTCCGCGCCCTGGGCCTGACTGTCGGCGCGATTCACCCCTACCACATGCAACCGCCGCAACTCAAGCAGGCGGCGTACCAGTGCAACGTGGTGTACGGCACCACATCGGAGTTCGGCTTCGATTACCTGCGCGACAACATGAAACTCAGCGTTCAGGAGCAGGTGCAGAAGCATCGCGACTTCGCCATCGTCGATGAGGTGGACTCGATCCTGATCGATGAGGCCCGTACGCCGCTGATCATCTCCGGCCCGGCGTACGCGCATCAGCCACGCTATGACCTGGCCGACAAACTCGCACGGCACCTGCTGGAGAGGCAGCGCGAGTGGAACTCCGCCGATCAGAAGGTGCAGAGTTGCAAGGTTCGCATCAGCGGCCTTGAAGGCGATATACGCAACGCCCGCGACAAGGACCGCATTCCCGCCCTCAAGCAGCAGATGGAGGAAGCGAAGAAGCAGTTGCCGCGCCTCGAGCACGAGCGAGACCAGTTCACGCAGTACTACGAAGTCGAACTCGACAAGAAGAAGGCGACCTTGACGCACGATGGCATCACCGAGGCGCAGAAGTCCGCGGGCATCGGCTCGTTCTATGTCGGCGACAACATCGACGTGCCGCACCTGCTCGAGCAGGCGATCCGCGCCCACAGCGTGTATCAGCGCGATCGCGACTACGTCGTTGCCGCCGATGAGGACGGCCAGCAGGGCGTGGTCATCGTCGATCAGAACACCGGCCGCAAGATGGTCGGCCGGCAGTGGTCCGACGGCCTGCACCAGGCGGTCGAGGCCAAGGAAGCCGTCCCGATCAAGCAGGAGACGCAGACCATGGCCACGATTACGATTCAGAACTTCTTCAAGTTGTACAAGAAGCTCGCGGGCATGACCGGCACCGCCGACACCGAGGCGACCGAGTTCTACGAGATCTACAAGCTCGACGTCATCGCGATTCCCACGAACGTGCCGGTGGTTCGCGCGGACCGCAACGACCTGGTGTTCATGTCCGTCAAGGACAAGTGGGATTCGATCGTGGAGGAGATCAAGAGTTTCCACGACGTCGGCCGGCCGGTGCTGGTGGGCACGACCAGCGTCGAGAAGAGCGAGACCTTGAGCGAGATGCTCACACGGCGGCACGGAGTCAAGCACGAGGTGCTCAACGCCAAGCAGCACGAGCGCGAGGCCGACATGATCGCCCACGCCGGCGAGCTGGGCGCGGTAATGATCGCGACCAACATGGCCGGCCGCGGCACCGACATCAAGCTCACGCCGATCACGCCCGAACAGTTGATCGAACACTGGAAGCGTCGCGGCATCGCGCCGCGCGAAGTCACCGTCGACATGCCCGAGGACAAGATCGTCGCCGCGTGCTATCGCCACATGGCGCCCAAGGAACTCGCCCTCAACAAGAATGAAGTCGCCAAGATGAGCGATGACGAGATTCGCCTGGGGCTGCTGCGGCACTGGGCGAGCATGTTCTGCTGGAACCTGCGCAACGATCCGGCGAAACTCAACGAGGCCCAACTCATCGATGAACTCGACGCCCACGGCGCTTGCCTGTTGCATCGGCTGCGCATGTTCACGGACATCGAGGACATGGGCGGCCTGCACGTGGTCGGAACCGAACGGCACGAGGCTCGGCGCATCGACAACCAGTTGCGCGGCCGCTCCGGCCGCGAGGGCGACAACGGCTCATCGCGTTTCTTCCTCTCATTGGAAGACGACCTGATGAAGATGTTTGCCGGCAACAAGACGCTGGGCATCCTCTCGCGCCTGGGCATGAAGGAGGGCGACAAGATCGAGCACAGCATGCTCACCAACGCTGTCGGCCGCGCGCAGCGCAAGGTCGAGGAACGCAACTTCCTGATCCGGAAGAACATCCTCGAGTACGACGAGGTGATGGATCACCAGCGGCACGCGTTCTATTCCATGCGCCAGGATGTGCTGGAAGGCAGGCGCGTCAAGGAGATCATCTTCGACTACATCGACGATGCGGTGCAGGACGCGGTGAGCCAGTACTTGGACCGTAACTACACGGCTCGGCTCATCGCGGAGTGGATTCGCGAGAACCTTCACGCCTCGATCGAGCCCGATCGCATCCGCGGCAAGGATCGTGATGACCTGCACAAGATGATCGGCATCGACGCCAAGGAGGAGTCGAGCAACATCATCCGCGTCACGCTGCCGGAGTTCCTGCCGGATGTCATCGACTTGGGCGCGGGCAAGCTCACCGAGGTGGACGAGAGCGATCTGGACTTCAAGGGCCTTGCCAACTGGGCCAACGCAACGTTCAAGGCCAACGTCACGCAGAGCCAGCTGGAGCGGATGGAGCGCGACGAGATCATCCGCACGCTCGAGATCGCGGCGCACAAACTGATCGACGAGACAAATCTCGACCCGATCGACCAGTACCTCGTGCGGAGCTATGGCGAGAACGAACTGGCCAAGTGGGCCAAGAACAAGTTCAACGCCGACATCAAGGGCGAGGAACTGGCCGGCAAGGAATCGATGGCCGCGGTCACCGACGAACTGATGAAGCGGGCCCGCGACGCGTATCGCCAGCGCGAAATCACGTATCCGATCGACTTCGCGCTGGAGATGACCGCCGCTCACCTGCAGCACAATCCGCAGATGGCTTTGACGCAACTGTGCGGCTGGGTAAAGTCGCGCTACGGCGTGGAATGGAATCCGCAGCAACTGCCTTCGCCCAATCCCAATGAGTTGCGCAAGATCCTGATCGAAGAGGCGCAGAAGTGGGATGAGAATCGCATCGCCGCCCGCGCGCAGGATGCGGTGATGGCGATCGGCGATGGCGGCGTCGAGGCTGTCGACGGCTGGTCGCAGCGCGAACTGGGCATCCGGCTCAGCGACGAGGAAGGGGAACGGGCGAAGGACGATCCCAAGTCGGTCCTGGAGGAGAAGATCGCACAGGCCCTGCGGATGGAGTTGACACAGTTCGAGCGCTGGGTGCTGCTGCAGATCGTGGATCAGGCGTGGAAGGATCACCTGCACTCGATGGATCAGTTGCGCGATTCCATCGGCTTGCGCTCGTTCGCGCAGAAGGATGCGCGAATCGAGTTCAAGCGCGAGGGCGCGCGGCTGTTCGAGGAGATGAACCAGACCATTCGCGAGAAAGTGACGGACCTGGTGTTCAAGGCGAAGTTGACGCCACAGGTCCAACGGGCGTCGGCTCCGCCGGCTCCCCCGCAAGGGGCTCCGCAGGCGCGACCCGCGCAGGAACTGGAGGCGGCCGCGCGAGCGAACCAGGCCGGGGCAGAGCGCGCAGGGGCCGCGGCGCCAGGTCGGCCTACGCCGGGCGCTGCACCAGCGCAACCGCCGCGTCCGGTTCAACCCGCCCAGCCGGCGATCGCCGCCGCTGCGGCGGCCGCGGCTGCAGGCACGGCGCAGCAGCGGCGCGACTTGGAGATTGCCGAGCGTGCCGGTCGAAGCGAGGAGGATCGCCAGGCCCAGGCCAAGCCTAAGAATCGTCCGATTCGCGCCGTGGCGACCGTCGGCCGCAACGAGCCGTGCCCGTGCGGCTCGGGCAAGAAGTACAAGCAGTGCTGCGGCGCGAAGAAGTAGGACGGCAACTCACACAATCATCGCGCGGACCAATTCCACGCTTACGCCTTCGATGCGCACGACCTTCTCCGGGTTCGTGCGCCCGCTCTCAATCATCACCTGTCTCGGCTTGATCTTCAGCGCCTTGGCGATCGTCGCGCAGATGGCTTGATTCGCCCGGCCGTCCTCCGCCGGCGCTGTCACGCGCACCTTCAATCGTTCGCCCAGCACGCCTGCGATCTGATCGCGCGAGGCGCCGGGCACGGCCTTGATCCACACGCGCACCGCCGAACCGTCGCTTTTAATGCGCAATGGCATGTTCGTACGTGTCGGCTGCCGGTGCGGCAGGCCTAGAATCAGCCATGAAAAGTGCACATCCCGATCGCGAGCGGGTTATTGACGGCATCTGGCGGCGCCTGTCGCCGCAGGAGCGCACCGCGTGGCGCGGGGGGATGAACTCCGATGTGCGCTCCCGGCTCTGCGCGTTCATCATCAATCTGTTTCCAGATGCCACGCTGGAAGAACGCAAGTTCCTATTCGTGCAAGCGCGCTACGGCCAGGCCGTCGCCGAGCGCCTGCGTTCATGGTTGAACCGACCTCAGAACGGGCGCGCCCTGCAACGCTGGCAGCAACATGACTCTGGGTTTGCCAAAGCCACGATCGAAGTTGAGGCCAGCAGGCGGGCGGACGATCGGCGCGGCGAAGGCTTGCCCGCCACAGGCTGAAGCAGGCGGCCGACCGGCAATTGAAGGTCCGGGGCCCAGAGATTCTCACCAGAAATGTCACGTGGTGAGAAGATCGGGCGGTCATTCATCGAGCATCGATTTCCGCCGCAGGATGTGGTGATAATGCTGCGCGAACCGGTGGGCTTCATCGCGCATAGCCTGGCACAGCTTCAGCCCGGGGTTCTCGCGCCCAAGGCGAATGGGCTCGGCTCGATCCTGCACGAAGATCAACTCTTCCTTCTTCGCGAGGCTGATCACCATCGGCGGCTTGACCGCGACATCCGCGAAGGCTTCGAGGGCCGCGTGCAACTGGCCCAAGCCGCCGTCGATCAGGATCAGATCGGGATACAACTCGTTGCCTTCACCCGCCTCGCGATAGCGCCGGCTGACGACTTCGCGAATCGCCATGTAGTCGTCGTTGGTGACTGATTTCACCTTGTAGCGCCGGTAGCCGTCCTTGAACGGCCGGCCGTCGATGAAACAGACCTTGGATCCGACGGTCTCGCCGCCGTCGAGGTGGGCGATGTCGATGGCCTCCATGACCCGCAGCGGGCGCTCCATGCCCAGCGTCTTGCGCAGGCTCTTGAGCGAAGCCTTGGGATCGGTGGCGAAGATCGTCACCTCCGGCTGCCACTGGCTGCCCTTGTCAAGTTTGCGCTTCTCGCGCTCATCGAGTCTCTCGATCGCCCGAATCTGGTCGCGCAGGGCCGCGGCCTTCTCGAACTGCAGGGCTTTCGCCGCCTGCTCCATCTCAGCATTCATCTCGCGCAGCATCACGCTGCGCTTGGAGCCGAGGAACTTCAGGAAACGATCGATGTCGGCGCGGTACGCCTCGGGCGTGATCCGATTGTTGCACGGCGCGGTGCACTGGCCGATGGCATGCAGAAGGCACGGCCGGAAGAACCGATTCTTCGGATCATCCGAGCGGATGTCGAGTTCGCACGTGCGGTACTTGAAGACGCGTTGGAGAAGTTGGACCGCGTTGCGAAGCGATGACACCGATGTGAACGGCCCGAAGATCCGCGCGCCTTTGAACTGTTCATCGGTCGGGCTGCGCGTGATGTAAACGCCGGGGAACCCATCGCGCACCGTCACCGCCAGGTAGGGATAGGTCTTGTCATCCGCCAGGCGGGCGTTGAAGCGCGGCCGGGTGTCCTTGATCAGCCTGCTCTCCATGAGCAGGGCTTCCCACTCGCCCTCGCATTCGATGACATCGAAATCGCAGACGAATTCGAGCAGGGCCTGCTTGTTGGCTCCGAGGTCGGTCGATGGCTGGAAGTACGAGCCGACGCGGTGGCGCAGCGACCCCGCCTTTCCGACGTAGATGACCCGCCCCTCAGCGTCCTTCATCAGGTACACACCGGGCCTGTGGGGCAGGGATCTGGCCTTGTTTGCCAGGCGCTCGATGGCGTCGCCGGGCTCCTGCTGCGGTGTCTCCGGCGGCTTCGAAGGCGTCAAATGGGGCTGTTCCGACACTGACGGAAGCGTAGGGCGGCTGTGAATGACAGTTGCGTCTCGCCGGGCTGGGCTGTGGAGATTCCCGGAATGGCTGGCGTATGTGCGGGGTTATCCGGTAGAATCCATTCGTTCCGCACCGGCGTCGGGCCGGCATGTCTAGCGGCAGACGAGTGACCGTCCCGTTTCGTTCTTCATCCTGGCCGAAGAGGCCCCTTTGGAGGTTCGCCCACATGAAGTCGTTCCTTTCCATGGCAGCCCTGTGCTGCGCCGCGGCGCTGGTTGGCTGCAACAACAACAAGACCAATGACGCCAGCCCCGGCGCCATGCCCGAGTGCAAGTGCCCCGCAGGCTGCATGAAGGAAGGCAAGTGCTCCGAAGGCTGCACTGCCGCCTGCTGCCAGACCAAGGCCAGTCCGGGCGCTGTCAGCGAGAAGAAGGAAGGCTGCTGCTCTGAGGCTGCCAAGACCGGCGCGTCAATGGGCGCAGTCGGTGAGAAGAAGGAAGGCTGCTGCTCCGAGGCCGCCAAGAACGGCGCTTCGATGGGCGCGGTTTCCGAGAAGAAGGACGGCTGCTGCAGCGGCGCCGCCAAGACGACCGAAGGCGCCTCGCTGGGCGCCGTCAGCGAGAAGTCCGGCACCTGTACCAAGACCTGCCCGGTGACCGGCAAGACGCTGAACTGATCGATTGACAGGGGCAGCCATTTCGGCCACCCGCGCATCGCCCGCCGCCCGCTCAAACGGTGGGCGATGTGCTTTTTTCGATGCGTGCTTACCGGCGCGGCGTTCGTGAACAGGCGGTCGCATTGATTGCTAGACTTCCATCATGCCCGATGCCATTCTCATTCGCGGTGGGCGCGTCATCGACCCCGCGCGCACATTCGATGAAACCGCCGACGTTCTGCTCGCCGACGGCGTCGTTCAACAGATCAGCCGGAAACCCGGGACGATCGATGGCAAGTCAATAGATGGCGTCACGATCATCGACGCCGATGGCTGCATCGTCTGCCCGGGCCTGCTCGATATTCACGTGCACCTGCGCGAGCCGTCCATGGGCAGCCTGCATCGCGAGACAATCGCAACCGGTTCCTCCAGCGCGCTCAACGGCGGGTTCACGACCGTCTGCTGCATGCCCAACACGAATCCGCCGCTCGATTCGGCGGTCATGGTTGAGTTCATCCACATGCGCGCGGCCCAGGCCGACGGCGCGCGAATTCGCGTCGTCGGGTGCGCCAGCAAGAGTCGCAAGGGCGAGGAACTGGCGGAGATCGGCTCGATGGCGAACGCGGGCGCGGTGGCGTTCTCCGACGATGGTGAAGTCGTGGCCGACGCAGGCCTCATGCAGAGGGTGCTTCGTACGGTCAAGGCCCACGACCGCGTCTTCATGCAGCATTGCCAGGAGCCGGCTCTGACACGCGGTGGCGTCATGAACGCCGGCTCGCTGGCCACCAAACTCGGCCTGGGCGGCTGGCCCGCCATCGCCGAGGAACTCATCATCGAGCGTGACGTGCGCATCAATCGCGACATCGGCTGCCGCTATCACGCCCAGCATGTCTCCAGCGGCGGGTCGATCGAGATTCTCGAGCGGGCTCAGAAGGCCGGCCAGCCCGTCACAGGCGAAGTCGCGCCGCATCATCTTCTGCTCACGGAAGATGCCTGCGCCGAGTACGACACGAATGCCAAGATGAACCCGCCGCTGCGCACGCAGCGCGACATCAATCAACTGCGCGAAGCCGTGGCCCGCGGCGTCATCACGATTCTCGGCACCGATCACGCTCCGCACTCGCCCGAGACCAAGAACACCGATTTCACTTCGGCGACCTTCGGAATCGTCGGCCTCGATTGCGCCCTGCCGCTGTACGCCCGTGCCCTCATCGAGGAAAGTGTGCTCGACTGGCCGCAGATGCTGACGCTGATGACGATCAACTCGGCCAGACTGGTCGGCTTGGAGAGCGGAGGGGCTGGAATGCTCACGCCGCAACTGTCGGGCGATGTGTCGATCATCGACCCGAACATGGCATGGACGATCGATGTGGATGACTTTCGGACCACGGGTCGCAACTGCCCGTTCCACGGCTGGAACGTCAAGGGCCGGGCCATCGCGGCGATCGTCGGTGGCCGGCTGAAGATGGAGCGCCTGGGTGCTCGCCTCCGACAGGCGGTGCCTAAGGAAGCGATTCGGGCGGTCGGCCCGGTGGCCTGAGACGCACGCGTGGGGTTCCGCCTTCCGCGGTACTAGCACGCGGCGCGTTTCGTGTTGGGTTTGCTCGAGGGGGGTCAATCCGCTACGATTGACCTTTCGCCCCCAGATTCGGGGGCGAATCACGCCGACTGCCGAGTGGGCGGTCTTGGCGTGAGATCCATCCTCGTACGAAAGATCGGGCAGCCTGCGCCCCACAGCGGCTCTGGCCGACAGGCGACTGCCCACCTTCCAAGCGCCCATGCGCGGCGCGGTTCGACTTGTCTTCTCACATTCCCCGCTGGGGAGCTGTGGGGGGCCGGCCGGCCACTCCCGCACCGCCGGTGTCGCTGCACCAAGAAAGGTTCAGGTTCGATCCGTCATGGCTTCGCTCGTCAAAGACCTCATTGAAGCAGGCATCCACTTCGGCCAGCGCCGGGCTGCGTGGAATCCGAAGATGAATCCTTTCATCTTCGGCGTGCGCAACAAGATTCACATCATCGATATCCGCGAGACCATCAAGGGCCTGCTGCTGGCCAAGAAGTTTCTCGCCAAGACCGTGGCCGAGGGCAAGGACGTGTGCCTGATCGGCACGAAGCGCCAGGCCCGGGCCTCCATCGAAAAAGCCGCGCAGGACGTGGGCATGCCCTACGTCACCGAGCGCTGGCTGGGCGGAACGCTGACGAACTTTCGCACCATCCGCGACCGCCTCAAGCGTCTCGAGGAACTCGAGCGTCTGAACGAGACCGGCGAAATCGCCACCTACTCCAAGAAGATGAAGGCCCAGCTCGACCGCGAGATGGCCAAGATCAAGCGCAACCTCGAAGGCATCCGCAACATGGCGAAGATGCCCGGCGCGATGTTCATCATCGATGTCAACCGCGAGCACAACGCGATTGCCGAGGCCCGCAGCCTGGGCATTCCCACGGTGTGCCTGGTGGATACCGACGGCGATCCCGATCTTGCCGACATCTGCATCCCCGGCAACGACGACTCGATGCGCTCGATCGAGGTGATCATGCGCGAGATCGCCGAGGCGATCAAGCAGGGCAAAGCCGGCCGCGTGGCAGCCGCCGAGGGTGCCGACGAGTCCTCGTCTCGCGAGCAATCCGCACCGCCGCGCCGCCGTTCCTCGCGCAGCCAGTTCCGCTCTGAAGGCTCGGCTGCAGCCGCGGCCGCTCCCGAACCGGCCGAAGGCGTTCCTGCCGCGAGCGAGGCGTGAATCGTCCCGCAATCGGTTGCCTCCGGATTTCGCGCAACGGCGCAAAGTCGCCAAGGCGCGAACGGGGCGAACCGTTCGAACTCAACAACATCTCGGCGCCTTTGCGTCTTCGCGCCTTTGCGTGAACGTCGCTGGGCGATAAGAATGAACCAGGTCGTTTGTCACACAGGAGTTTCAAGATGGAGGCCAGCACTGTGAGTTTCACGCCCAAGGATGTGATGAAACTGCGCGAGAAGACCGGTCTGGGCATGATGGACTGCAAGGAAGCCCTGACCGTCAACAACGGCGACATGAAGGCCGCCGAGGAGTGGCTGCGCGCCAAGATGAAGGGCAAGATGGACACGCGCACCGAGCGCGCCACCGGCGAAGGCCGCGTCGCGATCGTGATTGACGGCACGAACGCCGCCATCATCGAGGTGCAGTGCGAGACCGACTTCACCGCCCGCAACGACGACTTCAACAAGATGGTGAAGGACGTGGCCGCGATGGCGCTGAAGGCCCCCGTCGGCCCGATCAAGGCCGACGCTGCCATCACCAAGCGCGTGGATGATGTGCGCATCACCACCGGCGAGAACATGAGCTTCGCCCGCGGCGAGCGGCTGCAGGCGAATGCCGGTGGAGGCTTCGGCTCCTACGTGCATCACGACAACAAGCGCGGCGCCATGGTGCAGTTCGAGGGCAAGGCCCCGCCACAAGATGTGCTGACGGGCGTGTGCATGCACATCGTCGCGCACGTGCCGCCGCCGGTGGCCGTCGATCAGGCGGGCGTGGATGCCGCGACGATCAGCAAGATTCACGCGGCCGGCCTGGCCGAGGCCAAGGAAGCCGGCAAGCCCGAGCAGATCGCAGGCAAGATCGCCGACGGCAAGGTGCGCAAGTACCTCGAGGAGAACACGCTCCTCGATCAGAAGTACGTGCGCGATCCGGCGGGCAAGCAGTCGGTGCGCGATGCCTTGGGCAAGGACGTCAAGATCATCCGCTTCGTGCGCTACACCGTGGGCGGCTCCTGAGTCGCACGCACATAACAGCCCTTCAAATGACTGGGGCCGGCCGAATCACTGAACTGATACGGCCGGATTTCGTTTTCAGCCGCGCACGCGCCGTCCGATCAATACGCCCTGCCGCAGCGGCACAGCGACCGCCTCGAAATCCTTGTCGCCTGCGACCAGCCGATTGAAGCGGTCAGCCCCGGCCCGCATCGTGTTCGATGGCGACTCGTCATCGATCCACCAGTCGCCCGAGCCCAGCACGTTGTCGGCAATGATCAGGCCCCCTACGGCGACCAGCGGCCGAACATGTTTCCAGTAGTCGGGATACTCGCTCTTGATGGCGTCGATGAACACGACATCCACCGATCCCGGTCCCAGGCGCTTCGCCAGCGCCGGTAGGACATCCAGGGCCTTACCTTCAACGATCTCGACGCGGTCGGCCACGCCGGCCTTGCGAAACTGCTCGCGCGCGAAGGCAATGTGCTTTGGCTCGGGCTCGATCGTGAGCAGTCGTCCGCCGGAGGCCAGCCCGCGCGCAATCCAGACGCCCGAGTAGCCGCCGAGTGTGCCAATTTCGAGCGCGAGCCGCGCCCGCGTCATAGACGTCAGGATCATCAGCAGTCGCCCGACATCAGCGCTGACGGCAATGTCCGGCAGGCCGCGATTCACCGCTGCAGGCATCAGCCCCGCCAGGTGCTGATCCTGTCTTCCGAACACCTCGCGCAGATACGCGTTGGTGTAGTTCCATCGCCCGTCGTTCATGCCCATGCGCGCAGTGTACGGGTCTAGTCCGCCGAGATCATGTTCGGCCCCGAGCCCGCGCGCTTCTCGAACTTGCCATCGCCGGCCCGCTGATACTTCGTGAAGCCCAGGCGCTCGAGGTTCTTGTCGCTGAGTTTGGACTTGGTCGCCGCGTCGCTCCAGTTGCCGGCGATGTTGGGCGCGACGATGACGCGCTGCACCTTCTTTCCCGTCTCGGGATGCTTCGTCAGCGGCGGATCGGTCATCTTCTGGATGAATTCGAACGTCTCGCCTTCCGAGCCGTCGTCGTTGATGACCTGATAGACGTACGTGGGCATGATGCGATCATACGCAGATCAGTAGCCCGCCGGCGCGCCGCCCTTGCGCGGGTCGCAGGCGGCCCGGATCAGCCCTGCGCTATCGACGCTGATCATCTGCACCACCGCCTCGCTGGTCAGTGTTCCGATCTCGTGGCCGCGCTGCCGCAGTTCGTCAGCGACATGCGAGTCCGTCCAGCGCTTGTCGAGCAACAGCGTGTCAGGCATCCACTGATGATGGAAGCGCGGCGCGCTCACCGCCTGCTCGGGCGACATGTCAAACAGCATCACGTTGAGCAGGCACTCCGTGGTGGCGGAGATGATGCGCGGCCCGCCGCTGCCGCCGGCGATCATGACCACGCGGCCATCGCGCGTGACGATGGTTGGCGACATGCTGCTCAGCGGCCGCTTGCCCGGCTCGGGCCGGTTCGCGTCCGATTGTCTCAGTCCGAACGCATTCGCCGCGCCGCGAACGGTCGTGAAGTCGTCCATCTCGTTGTTCAGGCAGAAGCCGAAGCCCGGCACGCACACCAGCGATCCGAATTCGAGGTTGATCGTCTCGGTGCAGGCCACCGCCATGCCGCC